>Ga0210378_10001340_pt1 | contig 12842 bp, 14 predicted proteins | sample PLM1_60_b1redo_FD_155465 | JGI IMG/M metagenome (GOLD analysis project Ga0210378, IMG submission 155465) | Groundwater sediment microbial communities from an aquifer in East River, Colorado, USA - PLM1_60_b1 redo | ecosystem: Environmental > Terrestrial > Soil > Riparian zone | place: USA: East...
CGGCCAGCTGGAGCGCGCCGGCCGGGCCCGGGACGCGTTCGCGGGCCTGCAGCCGGGCACGATCACCCCGGACATCGCCGAGCGGCTCGGGCTGCCGGGCACCGAGGGCGTGCTCGTGGTGAACGTCGTGCAGGGCGGCCCGGCCGACCGCGCCGGCATCCGCCCCGGCGACGTCATCGTCGCGGTGGACGGCGAGCCGACCCGCACCCCGGAGGACTTCCTCGCCAGCACCGCCCCGGCGACGTCGTCACGGTGACGGTACGGACCCGGGGCGGTGGAGAGCGTCAGGTCCGGGTGACGCTGGCGGACCGTCCGCCGACCCCGGCAGGCTGACCCCCCGCCACCGACATCTGAACCGGGCGGGCGACGCCGCCGTGGAACGGGAAGGTCCAGCCGCAGTCGTCAGGAGGAGGCGGTCCAGATGCCCGAGATCCGCGGAGGCACCCGGACGAGGACCCTCGTGGTCGTCGCGGTCGTGGTCGCGGTGGTCGCCGTGATCGTCGTCGTCGCCCTGCTCGTCGGCGGCGGTGGCGGGAGCGGCGGCGGAGGCACCGGCGGAGGCGGCGGCGGAGGCGGCGGCTACTGAGCCGCCGACCCGGCCAGGAACGGGGAGGGGCGGCCGCGTCACCGCGACCGCCCCTCCCGGTGCCGGACCTACGCCGCCGCGAGCGCCGGCTCGGCCGGGATCTCGTCCTTCTTCGCGTTGATGAACACGATCGTGGTGAGCAGGGCGGCCGCGAGCAGCACCGCACCCCAGAAGAACGACACGCGGTAGCCGTGCAGGAACGCGTCGAACTGCAGCCGCTGGACGTCGGCCGGCGAGCGGGCGTTCTCGGTCAGGTACGAGGTGACCGCTCCCGCGTACAGCGTGTTCAGCAACGCCAGGCCCAGCGAGCCGCCCACCTGCTGGGTGGTGTTCAGCAGCGCGCTGGCCACGCCGGCGTCATGGGAGTCGACCCCCACCAACGCCGTGCTCGACGCCGGGATGAAGACCCCGGCCATGCCGACGCTCAGCAGCAGCTCCGCGGGCAGCACGTGCGTGACGAAGCTGGTCGTCGCGCTGATCTGGGTCAGGTAGAGCATGCCGACGACCGACATGACCAGACCGCCGACCATCAGCGGCTTGGGTCCGACCTTCGGCAGCATCTGGGCGACGAGTCCGGCGCTGACGATGATTCCGCCGCTGAACGGCAGGAACGCGAAGCCCGACCTGAGCGCGCTGTAGCCCAGCACCGTCTGGAAGTAGAACGTGAGGAACAGGAACATCGCGAACAGGCCGGCCCCGACGAGCAGGAACGTCAGGAACGAGCCCCCGCGGTTGCGGTCCAGCGCGATCCGCATCGGCAGCAGCGGGTTGGCCGTCCGCATCTCCCAGACGGCGAACGCCACCAGCAGCACCACCGAGCCGACCAGCAGGGTCATGGTGCTGCCGGCGGTCCAGCCAACGTCGGGCTTGGCCGCCTCGGTGAAGCCGTAGACGAGCGCGACGAGGCCGGCCGTCACCAGCACGGCGCCGGGCACGTCATAGCGGGTGTTGCCGTGCGCGCGGCTCTCCTTGACCACCGGGATGGCGGCGAGCGCGGCGAGGATCGCGATCGGCACGTTGACGCCCAGGCACCAGCGCCACGAGGCGTACTCGGTCAGCACGCCACCGACGATCAGGCCGATCGCGGCGCCACCGCCGGAGATCGCACCGAAGACGCCGAACGCGCGCGCCCGCTCCTTCGGCTCGGTGAACGTCACGGTGATCAACGAGAGCGCGGCCGGGGCGAGCAGCGCGCCGAAGGCGCCCTGCAGGCCGCGGGCGGCGAACAGCAGCCCGGCGTTGGAGGCGACGCCGCCGAGCGCGGACGCGGCGGCGAAGCCGAGCAGCCCGATGATGAACGTCCGCTTGCGGCCGGTGTAGTCGGCGATCCGGCCGCCGAGCAGCAGCAGGCCGCCGAAGGCCAGCGTGTAAGCCGTCACCACCCACTGGCGGTCGGCGTCGGTGATCCCCAGCTCGCGCTGGGCCGAGGGCAGCGCGATGTTCACGATCGACGCATCGAGGATGACCATGAGCTGCGCGAGGCCGATGACGCACAGGGCCAGCCAGCGCTTGGAGTCCTGTCCGGACGATTCCGTGGCCGCGACGGCGTCCGGGCCGCGGCTGGTCGAGCTGGTCACGACTTCTCCTGTCTGGTTGACCGGGCACCGCTGCAGGACAGCAACGGCACGAGCACGTCGTCCGCGACGTGCGCCAGGAACTCGTCGTCGACGGGCTGGCCCGTCACGAGCACCCGGAAGAACATGAGCGCCGGCGCGACCTCGTGGAAGACGCCGGGGTCGGCGTGCGTACCGAGCTCGCCGCGGGCGACCGCCCGCCCGACGATGGTCCGGCTGATGTTGCGCTTGTCCTCGAGGACCTTGGAGCGCATGCAGTCGGCCAGCTCCGGCGCCGAGCGCATCGCGCGCAGGATCCCGGCCATGAGCGCGGCGTCCTCGGCTCCGATGCCGTCGGCCATCGCCCGCAGCGTCGCCACGATGTCGCCCCGGAGACTGCCGGTGTCGACGGGCTCGACCGTGTGCGCCGACCGGCTCCGGATCGCGTCCAGCACCAGCTCGCGCTTGCCGAGCCAGTGCCGGTAGATCGTCGCCTTGCTGGCATGGGCACGCGCGGCGACCGCGTCCATGCTCATCCGGTCGTAGCCGACCTCGACGAGCAGCTCGAGGGCGGCCGAGCAGATCGCCGACTCGCGCGGCGCACCGCGGCTCCCACCTGCGATGACAGGATGGTCGGGGACATCGTCCGGAAACACGCCAGGGTCCTTCGTGAACGAGAGGTGAACGAAACCGTTCCGTACGCGCCGGAAACGCTAAGACCCTTCACTCCGGCTCGCAACCGAATACGCCGAGAGCAGAACCCCGTGGTTCAGCCGGCGCCGATCGACGCGTCGATGTACGCGTTGGTGGCGATGTCGGCGGGGCCGAGGCCGGCGGGCAGCGGCTGCCGGGAGCGGGCGAAGACCGGCCGGACGATGTCCAGCAGCCGCTGCAGCCGGGCGGTGTCGAAGTCGCCCACCGTCCCGTTCGGACCGTTGCCGACGATCTTGTTCTCCCGCATCGCCGAGACCGCGTACGCCGCGCGTTCGGCCGAGTAGGGGTAGGCCCGGAAGTCCTTCGCCAGCCTGACGATGAGCTGGTTGGTCGCCGCCGGGCCGGCCAGGTAGCCGGTGACCGAGCGCTGGATGATCGGCACCAGCCGGCGCAGGCACGGCGCCAGCGCCGTCTCCCGGTCGGCCCGGATCGCCAGCGTCTCCGGGTAGACCGGGTAGCCGGCCTCGGCGACGAGCAGCCAGCCCACCTTCTTGTTCCAGGCCGGCAGCTCCTTCTCGTACGCGAAGGGCTCGTTGGTCAGGAAGCCCTGCTGCACGATGCTGCCGCGGGCGGCCACCCAGCGGTCCGGCGAGCCCGCGTAGCCGGGGTCCACCTGCGACCGTCGCAACACCCCGGTGCCGGTCAGGTAGTCCATGTAGGTCGCGCCCGGGAAGTACAGGACGCGGGTGTCGGTCCGCCCGATGTCGGCGATGGCCCTGAAGTCCGGGTGCTGGGCGGGGTCGAACATCAGCACCACCGGCGACCGGTCCAGCGGCGCGACCACGGCCTTCACCCGCTGGGTCGCCGACACCTGCGCGATCTGGTCGGCGTCGGCGGTGCCGAGCAGCACCGAGGGGTCGGTGAACAGCGTGTTCACCGCGGGGACGAAGCCGTTGGCCGGGCCTCCGGCGCGCACCTCCAGCCGGACGCCGGTGTCGACGCCGTCGGCCACCAGCGTTCCGGACACCCGCTTGCGCGCCTTGTCCACGGTCAACTCGCCGCCGAGCAGCCGGTACACCGCGCCGTCCTCTGCCTGCGGCCACCAGTTCGACTGCACCACCACGGTGGCCGGGCAGACGCCGGCCAGGCTGCTCGCGCCCGCCGACGCCGTCCGGGTCGGCTGCTGCCCCGGCACCCGCTCCGCCCCCGCCGTACAGCCCGCCACCAGCACCGCGGCGACGGCCAGCAGGGCGGTCGTGGCACGACGGGAGCGGGTCAGCACCGCACGACGGTACCCACCGTCCACAATGGCGCGACCGGCCGCCCCCGGCGGGTGACCCGCGCTCTCCCGTACGGCTCAGCGACCGAAGTCGGGCTGCCGCTTCGCCAGGAACGCGGCAATGCCTTCTTGCGCGTCCGAGGTGACCGCCGCGGCCGCCATCAGCGTGACCGCGTGCCGGTACGCGGTGTCCTGGTCCAGCCCGACCTGGGCGTAGAAGCCCTGCTTGCCGAGGCCCTTGGACAGGGCGGAGCCGCGGGTGGCCCGGGCGACCAGGTCCCAGGTCGCGTCGTCCAGCTCGGCCGCCGGGACCACCTTGTTGACCAGGCCCCAGTCCGCCGCGGTGGCCGCGTCGATCCGGTCGCCGGTGAGCGCCATCTCCAGCGCCCGCTTCCGCCCGATGTTCCGGGCGACCGCGACCAGCGGGGTGTGGCAGAACAGGCCGCCGCGGCCGCCCGGCAGCGCGAAGCCGGCGTCCTCCGCGGCGACCGCGAGGTCGCAGGTGGCGACGAGCTGGCAGCCCGCCGCGGTGGCCAGCGCGTGCACCTTCGCGCACACCGGCTGCGGGATCGCCTGGACCGTGTCCATCATCTCCGTGCACGTCTCGAACAGCCGCCGCGCGGTGTCGAAGTCCGTGCCGGCCATGTCCGCGAAGTTGTGCCCGGCGGAGAAGACGGGCCCGTTCGCCGCGAGCACCACGGCTAGCGCGTCGGTGCCGCTGATCTCGCTGAACGCGTCGATCAGCTCCCGCATCACGTCCAGCGAGAGCGCGTTGCGCTTCTCCGGCCGGTTCAAGGTGACCGTCGTGATCGCGTCGTCGCGCTTGACGAGCAGGTGCTGGTAACCCATGCCGCCAGTGTGCGCCCCGCCACGGCCCGCGGCCGCGACGGGAGGTGGCTCAGTCCTCCGATGGATCGGTGTCCCGCAGGACCCGGCGCAGGATGTCGGCCGTACGGTTCGGCGGGTCGGCTTCCACGCAGAGACGCTCCATGGCCGCGGCGTAGTGGTCGACGTCGTCGCGCTTGTCCAGATACAGCGCGCTGGTGAGCTGCTCGACGTAGACGACGTCCGGCAGCTCCTGGTCCGGGAAGCGGAGGATGCTGAAGGCGCCGCCGGCCGCGGAGTGCCCGCCGGCGCGGAACGGGATGACCTGGAGCCGGACGTTCGGCAGCGAGGTGGCCTTGACCAGCGCCTCGAGCTGGCCGCGCATCACCTCCGGCCGGCCGATCGGGCGCCGCAGCGCCGCCTCGTCGATCACCGCCCAGAGCTGGGGCGGACCAGGCCGGCTGAGGATCTCCTGGCGCCGCATCCGCAGGCCCACCCGGCGGCCGATCTCCTCGGCCGACGCGCGCCCATGGCCCAGCAGGACGACCGCCCGCGCGTAGTCCTCGGTCTGCAACAGGCCGGGCACGAACTGGACCTCGTACGTGCGGATGAGCGACGCCGCCGCCTCCAGCCCCAGGTACGACTGGAACCAGCTGGGCAGGACGTCGCCGTAACGGTGCCACCAGCCAGGCGTGTTCGCGCCTCGGGCCAGCGACACCAGCCGATCACGTTCCTCCTGGTCGTCGACCCCGTAGAGCGTCAGCAGGTCGGCGATGTCGCGTTCCTTGAAGCTGACCCGACCCAGCTCCATCCGGCTGATCTTGGACTCCGAGGCGCGGATCTCCCAGCCGGCGTCCTCGCGGCTGACACCCTCGGCCTCGCGCAGCCTGCGCAGGTGCGCGCCAAGCAGAATCCGCAGGACTGTCGGTCCACCGCTCGACCCGGCTCCGTCCCCAGCCGTCGTCACGCGCTGACCTCCGCATGCTCGACCGAGCCGACCACCGGCCGCCGGCATCCTGCCCGCGAGCATGCCACGGCGTGCGAGAAGCCGCACGGTAACGCACGGAATGGCCTGACCGCGCGATCCCTACACCAGGTCGTCGAAGTCGCCGTCGCGTGCTCCGGCGAGGAAGGCCGCCATCTCGTCCAGGGTGTAGATCAGCGTCGGCCCCTCCGGGTCCCGGGAGTTCCTGACCGCCACGCCGCCACCGGCGGGCAACCGGGCGATCTCGACGCAGTTGCCGCTGGGGTTGCTGCGACGGCTCTTGCGCCAGGTCACGGCGGGCAGTTGCCCGCACGGCATGCCGTTGAAGGTCCGGTTCATCCCGAAGTTCTCCAGAAATCGTCGCCCGGTGGAGCCCTGCTCGGACTTCCCGTCGTATTTGCATTCGCGTCGGCGCTTGCGTCGACCTCGTGCGTTCGAAGAGGATAGTGCACGTGCACCTGCGGGTGCGTACGGCCCGCCGCAGTCCGGCGGACTGGCCGCACTCCGTCAGATGCCGACCACGGGGGGTCAGCGGCCGCTGCGTTCGACCGATGGAAGGACGAGCCATCGTGGACCCCGTCACGGTCATGGCCGGTGTCGCGGCGGCCGCCGGCGTGACAACCGGATGGCAGCTGCACCGCCGCGCCCGCCGAGCGGAGGCCGAGGTCGCCCGGTTGCGGCAAGCGCTGCAGGCCGAACGGCATGCCGCCGCGCACGACCCGCTGACCGGCCTGCCGAACCGGCGCGGCTTCTACCAGCTCGGCGCCGAGCTGCTCGCCGACCCGGTCCGCCCTCCCCTGGTCGCCGTCCTGCTCGATCTCGACGACTTCAAGCGGGTCAACGACACACTGGGGCACGCGGCCGGCGACCAGGTCCTGGTCACGCTCGCCCGCCGGTTCGCCGCCTGCGCCGGCGACGGCCTGGTCGGTCGGCTCGGCGGGGACGAGTTCGCCGGGCTGCTCGGCTGGCCCACGGACGAGCGCTGGCTGCGGTGGGCGGGAGACCGGCTCACCGAGTCGTTGGCCGCGCCGATCGAGGTCGCCGGCCGGAGGGTCACGGTGACCGCGTCCCTCGGGATCGCGCCGATGGTCGGCTCGGCCCGGCTGGACGAGGTCCTCAACCGCGCCGACGCCGCCATGTACCGCGCCAAGACGAGCCCGGGGCGGGCCACGTGTGTCGGCTGGCACCGCGACGGCGACAGGACATGGTCGTCCGCGGTCCGGTCAGCCGACGGGGGCAGCGGCGCGGCGACCGGCGCGGGTCGGCCCACCATGGTTCCGGCCGTCGATGCCGCCGCCGGTTAGGTTCTGGCCGGGCCGGTCGTACCGGAGCGGCTCAGGGCTTCCGCGCGACCCCGGCCCAGTAGTAGGCGGCATTCGGGTCGGCCGGCGGGTCGCCCTCGGGACGCCAGGCCATGACCGGCACGACGCCGGGCTCGACGAGCTCCCAGCCGTCGAAGAACCGGGCCACGTCGGCGCGCACCCGCGGCACCAGTGTCAGGTTGCCCCGGGCGGCGGCCGCGACCACGCCGGCCATCGCCTCCGGGTCGAAGTCCTGGCCGGGATGGGTGATCGCGACGTAGCTGCCCGAGGGCATGGCGTCCAACAGCGCGCGGGTCTTCCCGTACGGGTCGTCCTCGTCGGCGAGCAACATCAGGACCGCGACCATGAACAGGCCCACCGGACGGCTCAGGTCGAGCGTCCTGGTCAGCGCGTCGGCGCTGAGGATCCGCTGTGGATCGCGGAGGTCCGCGTCGATGTACTCGGTCGCGCCGCCTTCCCCCGGAACCATCAACGCCCGGGCGTGCACGAGCACGATCGGGTCGTTGTCGACGTAGACCACCCGGGTCTCGGGAGCGATCTCCTGGGCGGTCTCGTGCAGGTTGGGTCGGGTCGGGATGCCGGTGCCGATGTCGAGGAACTGGCGGATCCCGGCCTCCGCGGTCAGGTAGCGGGCCGCGCGATGCATGAACTGCCGGTTCTCCCGGGCCATGGTGCGGATGCTCGGGATCGCCTCGATGAACAGCTGCCCCATGGCCCGGTCGGCGGCGAAGTTGTCCTTGCCGCCGAGCCACCAGTCGTACATCCGCGCGGAGTGCGGCGTGCTCGTGTCGATGCCCGGGGGCGCCCACTCCGCCTCGGCACCCTCGACCCCACGCCCCTGCGTCACGCTCGCCTCCTCCAGCGGGCCGCCCGACCGGCGTCCGTAGCAGTGCAGCCTAGCCGGGTGCCTTGGCGGGTCGGCGGGACCCGTACGGGTGACACCGGCACCGAGGACGGACGCCTTGCCTTCCACCACTCCCCCGGACGTGAGGAGGAAGCCCATGCGGGCGCTGCACAAGCCGCGCGCCGAGGTCGGCGCGAGGCGCCTGACCGCTGAGGAGATCCGGACCGCGCGCTTCGACCAGGCGCCGAGGGCGTGGCGCGGCTGTTCCGAGGAAGAGGTGACCGCCTTCCTCGCCCGGGTGGCGACCTCGGTGGAGACCGACGAGGCGGAGCGCGCGGCGCTGCGGGCCGAGGTCGACCGGCTCCGACACTACTACCGGTCCCGCGGGGAGGACGTCGACGCCACGCCGTACGTCCGCCCGTACCGCCCGCCGCCGACGGCCGGCGACCTGACCAGCCAGGTGCGGCAGCGGCTCGACGCGATCGGCGGGAACGCCGAGGTGTACGCCGACCTGATCACCCCGGGGACGTACCGGCTCCCGGACGACCAGGGCGGGCCGGAGCAGGCCCGGGAAGTGCTGGCGCACGCCGAGGTGGCCGGCCGGATCGGGTTCGAGGAGACGGTGGACGTATTCCGCTCGCTGTTCCGGTCCCAGCCCGCCGCCGTCACCGCCGAGCTGCGGCGCACCCTGGCCTGGCTGGACGAGTACGCGCACGCGGTGGGCCGGCAGGTCGGCGCGATGCAGGCCGCCCTCTCCGACCGGCTGGACGGTGCGCCGGAGGCCTACTAGGCATGTCCGATGTATCTGCCCCCGGCGCCGGCGCTCATTCCTGACGAGCGACACCACCGAACGCAGGGGGGAACCGGTGTACCTCGACGACGCAGACATCTACCCGGACATGGACCCGCGCCTGCAGCAGGCGCTCGACCGGCGCGGGCGCGGCCTGCGCACGGTCGCCACCGCCTCCAGCAGCGCCGACGAGATCGGGGTGGTCGCCCTGGTCGAGGATGTGGACGCCTGGACCGCGCGCAGTGACGTCCGGCCGGGGGCGGTGGTCGGTGAGGTGGACCGCGCCTGGCTGGTCACCGCCCGGGTGCCGCTGACCCGGCTGGAGCGGGTCCGGCGCGCGGACGGCGTCCGAAGCCTGAAGCCGGCCCAGCCGCTGCACCCGGTGCTCCAGGCGACCGTGCCGGAGATAGAGGCCGACCCGCCCGCGCTGCCGGCGGGCACGCTGGCCGCCGGCGGCGCCGGTGTGCTGGTCGGCTTCGTCGACTCGGGCGCGGACTTCGCCCACCGCAACCTGATCCGGCCGGACGGGTCGACCCGGCTGGTCGCGCTCTGGCACCAGGACGGACCGTCCACCCAGGACAGCCCGTTCGGCTACGGGAAGCGCTACAGCGCGCGGGACATCGACCTCGCGCTCTCCCAGCCCGACCCGTACGCGGCGCTCGGCTACGGTCCGGCACCCGACTCGCCCACCCGGCGCGGCAGCCACGGCACCCACGTGGTGGACATCGCGACCGGCAACGGCAAGGGCTCCGGCGTGCCGGGGGTGGCGCCCGCGGCGGACATCGCCTTCGTCGACCCGGCCGTCTCGGACATCGTCTGGGAGGGCGTGGACGTCGTCGGCTCGTCGTTCGGCGACTCGGTGCAGCTGCTCGAGGCGCTGCGCTTCCTCTTCGACGAGGCCGGCGACACGCCCTGCGTCGTCAACATCAGCCTCGGCACCAACGGCGGCCCGCACGACGGCTCCAGCCTGGTGGAGAAGGGCATCGACGCGCTGGTCGCGGAGCGGCCCGGCCGGGCCGTCGTCATCGCCGCGTCCAACTCGTTCGACGACGGCATCCACGCCGCCGGCACGGTCCCGGCCGGCGGGTCGGTCGACCTGCGCTGGGTGCTGCCGGAGTCGATCTCGGCACAGGGCGAGCTCGAGGTCTGGTACGCCGGGACGGACCGGTTCCGGGCCGAGCTGATCACGCCGGGCGGGCAGAGCCTCGGCTCGGTCGCGCTGGGTGCGAACGGGCGGGTGCGGGCCGACGACGGCACCACCCTGCTGTTCGTCAGCCACCGCCGGGCCGACCCGAACAACGGCGACAACGTGCTCGGCGTCTTCGTGGAGGACCGGCTGCCGGCCGGGACGTGGACGATCCGGCTGCACGGCGAGCAGGTCGCGGACGGCGGCTACCACGCCTGGATCGAGCGCAACGACGCGTCCCAGTCGTCCTTCGCCGAGCCGCACGACGGCAGCCACACCCTCGGCTCGATCTCCTGCGGCCGGCTCAGCCTGGTCGTCGGCTCGTACGACGCCCACAAGCCGGGCAAGCCGCTGTCCTTCTTCTCCAGCGCCGGCCCGACCCGGGACGGCCGGCAGAAGCCGGAGATCAGCGCGCCGGGACACGCGGTCCTCGCGGCGCACTCCCGGACCGGGACCGGGGTCACCCAGAAGTCCGGCACCAGCATGGCGGCTCCCGCGGTGACCGGCGTGGTCGCCCTCGTCCTCGCGGAAGCCGCGGCCCGGGGCGTCGTGCTCGACGCTGGTACCCTTCGCCGCATCGTGACCGAGAGCGGCCGCAGCGACCCGCCCACCGGCACCGGCGGGTGGGACGACCGCTACGGCTCGGGCCGGGTCGACGCGGCGGACGCGCTCCGGGCGGTGCAGAAACTGGACGGCGGGTGAGCTGGAGGTAGGGCGTGGCCGATGGCTGAGGAGCCGGACGGGCCGGACCGCCGAACGCTGCCGCCGATGGACATCGAGGACCCGGCGCGGGGGTCGTACCGGAAGGTCCGGGGACGGCCGGGCCGCGACCCGGTGGACCCTGACGAGCCGCTCGCGGTCGTGATCGAGGTCGCCGAGCCGGGCTACCGCCCGGCCGGGGTGGACGTCCGGGCGGTGCTCAGCGAGACGCTCTTCACCGCCACCGTCGCCGCCGCTGACCTGGCCGGACTCGACCGCGACCCGCGGGTGGTCGCGGTCGAGCTCGGCGGGCGCCTCGACCAGATCGACTGAGGCGTCAGCGGGCCGGCCCGGTCGGACCCCCGCCCGCGCCCCGGCCGCCGACCCGACGGCGCACCTGCTCGCGGACCTCGGCGAACTTGCGCCTGCCCTCCGGGCTGCGGGCGTAGTCCCTCGCCCGCTGCAGCAGCCGCCGCCCCTGCGGGCTGGCCGCGAACGCCGCCAGCGCGGCGAACATGCCCTTGCGTCGCATGCCGACTCCTCCTCCATGTCGTTCCCCGTGAGCTCGTACCCGGACCCGCGCCCGTCGTCACGCGTGGGCGTCAGGGACCGATGACGCCGCGCATCCCGCTGCCGACGGTCAGGTCCGGCGGCACCGCCGGCAGCACGCCGGTCACGTAGTCCGCGGCGGCGGTGGTGGTACCCACGTCCCGGCCCTGCGCCTCGGACAGGAACCAGCGGTGCTCGAGGATCTCATGGAAGACCTCCGCGTCGTCGAGCCGGCCGCGCAGGGCGGCCGGGATCGAGGCGATGACCGGGTCGTACACCTCGGCCAGCCACCGGTTGGCCGCCGCGGCCTCCGGAACCTTGCGGCCCTCGCTCTGCTCCAGCCAGCCGCGGTAGCTGGCGATGTCGTTGAGCAGCCGGCGGGCCTGGTTCTCCTGCGCGTCGATCCCGGTCCGGGCGAACAGCAGCGCCCGGTGGTGCCCCGGCTCCGCGATCCGGGTGCGGACCCGCAGCCGGTTGCCGTCCGGGCCCTCGACGATCTCCAGTTCGTCCACGTCGAAGCCGAGCTCGTTGAGCCGGCGCAGCCGGTCGGCGATCCGGTAGCGCTGGTCGCCGGGCTGCAGCAGCTCCTCCCGGGTCAGCTCGTGCCACAGCGCGTCGTACCGGCGGGGGATCTCGCCGGCCACCTCGACCGGGTCGACGTCCTCTCCCAGCAGCTCGGCCGCCTGCAGGTCGAACAGCTCGCCGCCGACCCGCTCGGACGCCAGCTGCACGTCGTACGACCGCATCCCGTCCGACAGCGACGGGTGCAGCTCGGCCGTCTCGGCGTCGACCAGGTAGGCGGACAGCGCGCCGGCGTCGTGCCGGAAGAGCGTGTTGGACAGCGAGCAGTCGCCCCACAGGAAGCCGGCCAGGTGCAGCCGGACCAGCAGCTCGACCATCGCGTCGAGCAGCCGTTCGGTGAGCTGGCCGCCCCGGGGGTTGGCGAACAGGTTCCGGTACGGCGTCGAGTAGTCGAGGAAGCGGGTGACCAGCGCGGCGTCCAGCCCCGGCCGGCCGGCGACGACCCCGAGCACGTCGACCGCCGGGATGCCGAGCTGCTCCAGCCGGCGCAGCAGGTGGTGCTCCCGGCGGGCCAGCCGCTCGTCGATCTCCTTGATCGCGAAGACCTCGCCGGCCTCGACGACGAAGCGCACCACGTGCCGGGACAGGCCGCGCTGCCGGATCTCCACCAGCCGGTCGTCGGTCCACTCCTCCAGCGGCCGGTCCCAGGGCAGCGTCAGCAGTCCGGCCGCGGCCTCGGCGGGCGGGGTGAAGACGAAGCGCATCGGTGGCGTCCCTCGGCTGCTCGGGTCGACCCACGCCGCCGGCTGGCGGCACGGATCCGGTGTCGATGGCAAGGATGACGGTCCGGGCGGCCGCGGACCCCATCGGGGCCGGTCAGCGGGTACGCGTGTCGCGCGAGCGCGGCGGCGCGATCGAGGCCCGCTCCCGCAGCGGCATCGGCACCCGCTGTACCCCGGCCTGCGGCCGGTCCGCGAGCAGTGTCTCGACTGCCCGCCGGCCCATCTCGAAGTACGGCAGCGCGACGCTGGTCAGCTGCGGTCGCAGC
>Ga0210378_10001341_pt1 | contig 12838 bp, 10 predicted proteins | sample PLM1_60_b1redo_FD_155465 | JGI IMG/M metagenome (GOLD analysis project Ga0210378, IMG submission 155465) | Groundwater sediment microbial communities from an aquifer in East River, Colorado, USA - PLM1_60_b1 redo | ecosystem: Environmental > Terrestrial > Soil > Riparian zone | place: USA: East...
GCAGCCCGGTCGAGCGCGACTCGCCGGCGAGGACGAGCAGCGTCGCGGTCTCGAGCGGCGTCGACGCGCGGACCATTGACAGCGGCAGGCCGGCCCGGGCGATGGAGCGCGCCGCCTCGACCGCGTGCGGCCAATCCGGGAGGAACCAGGCCGGGAACGCTTCGCCCGCCGGCCGGGGAACGGCGCGGACGGTCGCCTCCGTCAAGATCCCGAGCCTCCCCTCGGAGCCGAGGACGAGCTGGCGGAGGTCGGGGCCGGCGGCCGATGCGGGATGCGTCGGCAGCACGAGCGACCCGGCGGGCGCCTCCACTCGGCCGCCCGCGAATAGATCTTCGATGCGGCCGAACCCGAGCGACTGCTGCCCGGCCGACCGAGCCGCGACCCAGCCGCCGAGCGTCGAGCGCTCGAATGACTGCGGGAAATGACCGAGCGTCAGGCCGTGCGGGGCGAGAGCCGCCTCGAGGTCGGGACCGACCGTCCCACCACCGAACGTCGCGAGGCCGCTTCGATCGTCAAGCCCGCGGAGGCCAGCCAGCCGGTCGAGCGCGATCGTCAGGGTCGGTGGGCCGCCGGCGACGGTCGTGACGCCGCCGACGACGCTCGTTCCGCCGCCGAACGGGATGACGATCGCCGCCGCGGCGGCGGCGAACGCGAGGACCTCGCGGACCTCGCCCGCGTCGGTTGGGTGCGCGACGGCGTCGGGCACGACCTCGAGACGGCCGCTCCGGAGGGCGATCCAGTCGGGCAGGCTCTGGCCGCGGGCGTGCCGGACGCGACCCTCGGGGTCAAGGGAGAGCAGCGGGTGGTCCGGCAAGCGCGAGTCAGCGACCGCGGCGACGACGTCCGCAAGGGCTGCGTCTGGATACGGCTCAGCCGCGCCGACCTCGGCTTCGAGGAGCCGGAGCGCCTCGGCCGGCACGGTCGCCACGGAGCCCTCGTCGCCCCAACCGTTCCAGCGCCGCACAGCCACCTCCTCTCGCGGCAATCGTGACGCATCGACAACCGCGGTATCGTCCGCGCATGAGAGGCGATCGAGTCGAGGTCGTGGTCGATACGGGCCAGGGCGTCCAGACGTTCATGATCGCGGCCACGAAGAACGGCCGGCGGCTCGAAGTGACCACCGCCCGGGGCGTCGTCGAGGTCACCGAAGTCACCCGCGGCGGCACGCCGGTCCGGACGGGTCGGTTCATGGCGAGCCGGCTCATCGCCCTGGTCGAGCATCCGGCCCAGGAGGGATCCGACGGTCGGGTCGACATCACGACGAGGCGGCGGATGCGGCCTCCCGAGGGCGCCTGAAGGGTCAGCGCGAGGTCAGCGCGTGTTCGTGGTCCGCTAGCCGGACCAAGGGGCGAACGGGTGCCCCGACTCGGCCCTTATCGGGCGCTTCCACCGCCAGATGGTCCTCCACCCGGACCGAACAGCGAACATGGGGCCCGAATCGGCCCCTTTGGCGGTCGCCGATCGCCGGTTGGTCCGCCAGCCGGACCAGGGGGCGCCCCGCAGCGTGCTCGGCTCAGAAGGGCGGCCACGGAATCGCGGGCCAGTCGCCGCCCGGGTACGGGAAGCGGCCGGCGGCGAGTAGCTCGTCGACCCGCCGCCGCGTGGTCGCGATCTCGGCGCGGGAGAGGAGCGGCGCGAGGTCACGGGCGAGGTCACCGCGGAGCCCGATGGCGATCCGCTCCAGGCCCTCGCGCTCGTCCGCTTCCAACGGCATTCCGCGCCAGCCCCACAGCACGGTCCGCAGCTTGGGGTAGGTCGAGAACGTGACGCCGTGATCGACACCGTAGATATGGGCGCCGCCGTCGATCGGTAGGAGGTGTCCGCCCTTGCGGTCGGTGTTGTTGACCGCGGCATCGAACGCGGCGATCCGCCGCAGCCGCGGGTCGTCCCCGATCACCATCCCCACGACGTCGACCGCCCGGTCGATGTCGATCCAGAGCTGAACGGCCCCCTCCCCGAAGGGCCCGTCGCGCAGCACGGTGGGTGGGACGATGCCCCAGCCGCTCGCCTCCGACACCAGGAACGCGGCCACCTCGCGCCGGGCGAGCGTTCCCTCGGGGAAGTCGTCGAGCGGCCGCTCGCCGGCGGTCGGCTTGTAGACAGCCTCGATCGTTCGGGACGACTCAGGCGGCGGGCAGATGCGGGTCACCTTCCCCAGCATCGCGTGGTTGGTCGACCCAAGCAGCCGTCCGACGAGCTGGATGTCGCCCTCGCGCAGGACCTCGAGGGAGGTCGCGGTATCAAGCACGTATCGGCCGCTCTGCTGTCGTCGGGCTAGTTGACGTAATGGCCGTTCTTCCGCGGGCAGATATGCCCCTGCTTGTCGAGCGGCTGGCCGCACAGCGGACAGGGCGGCCGACCGGACGCGACCACCTCGGCGGCCCGTCTCACGAATGACCGGGCGGCCGCGGCCGTCACCCTGACGCGGAGCACATCGGGACCGTCCTCGTCGTCGTCACCGGACGTCTCGAATGCGGCCAGGATCGAGGCGGCGAGCGAGGCGTCGAGCTCCGCGACGTCCTCTTCGTCGGGGTCGTCCGGGTCGTCGTCGTCGGCTTCGTCCTCGTCGTCGTCCTCGACGGATTCCAGTTCGATCTCGATCGGCTCGGCCCGCGCCTCGACGAGGACAAGTCCCGCGTCGGCGTCCCAGCCGAGCGTCAGTGTCGTGGCCCGGAAGGCCTCGACCAGCGGCTCGTCGAGCGGGCCGTTGTCCGTCGCTGCCGCATCGGAGGTTGCCTCGGTGACGCCGCGCTCCTCGAGTTCATCGAGGAGCTGGTCAAGACGCTCGGCGAGCACCTGGACCTGGACCTTCTCGAGGACCACGCTGACAACCTGGCTGGCCTTTCGTGCCTGCAGGAAGAACGTTCGCTCGCCGGGCTCGCCGACCGTCCCGGCAACGAAACGGTCAGGGGGGTCGAAGTAGAACAATCGTCGGGGCATGGGAACAAATCTACCCCGTTATCGGCGCCGGGGCGTCTGGCGTGCGGGTCAGCCGACACTGACGCCAATCGAGTGATAGCCGCGGGCGCCGTCGGGGGCCGGCTCGCTCGGGCCCGGCGACTGGAGCTCGCCGTTGCCGTCGGTTGCCCGGACCTCGATCCGGTGGTTGCCTGGGCCGGCGGCCGCGGCGTCCCAGCCGTAGGTCCACTGGACCCAGGTCGCATTCGAGATCGGCGTCGCCGGTGTGCAGTCGCGCCACTCCCCGTCGATGGCGATCTCGACCTTCGAGATGCCCCGATCCGGCGCCCATGCGACGCCGGCGATCGCGACGCGGCCGGCCGGCACGGATCGCCCGTCCCCCGGCACGTCGATCCGCGACTGCGTCAGGATTGGACCTTCCTTGGCCCAACCGAGCGGCACCCAGTAACCGTCGAACGCTTCCCACGTCGTGAGCTCGAGCTCGGACAGCCACTTCGTTGCCGACACGTAGCCGAACAGACCCGGCACGATCAGCCGGGCCGGGAAGCCATGAGTGCGGGGCAGGACCTCGTCGTTCATCTTGACCGCGATCAGCGGCTCCCGCGCCGGGTCCATGACCCAGCTGGTCGGCATCCCGGCCGTCCAGCCGTCAACCGACCGACCGACGAGCTGGGTCGCGCCTGACTGGACTCCGGCGATCTCCAGCACGTCGCGAAGGCGGACGCCCGTCCACTTCGCATTGCCCACGAGCCGGCCGCCGACCACGTTCGAGACGCAGGCGATCGTCACGTACTGCTCGATCATCGGCAGCTCGACGAGCTGGGCAAACGTGAGCTGGGTCTCCCGATCGACGAGCCCGTGGATGCGCAGGCTCCACGTGGCGACGTTGACGTTGGGCGTGAGGAGGGCCGTGTCGATCCGGTAGAACTCGTCGTTCGGTACTACGAGGGGCGACAGGCCGGTGACGTCGAGCGACGATCCGGCCGGCAGTGTTGCGACCTCGCTCGCCGGGGGGATCGATGCCCCAGCAGCCGCGGGTATCGCTCGCGAGGCCTCGAGAAGGCTCCGGCCACCGATCCCGGCGACGACGGCCGCGGCGCCCACCGAACCACTCCGGATCAGGAAGCCGCGACGCGACCAGTCGGGCATCGAGCCTCGGGCCGGCTGATCGCCGGTGGCCGCCTCCTGCGCCGCCGGTCCGAGCAGCCACGACAGCACCTGGATCCCGGCAATCGCGGCGACGCCGGCGACAATCGCCTCCGGAGCGGCCGCCGTCGACGGGTCAGCGAGCGCGGCGACGAACCCAATCCCGGCGAAGATCGCGAACGCCCCCGCGCCGACCACGAACGCCCGCCGCGCGACGAGCCCGAGCACGGCGCCGACCGCCACGGAGACGGCGACGATGAAGAGCTCGAGCGCGACCTTGTCGTTCTGGCCGAACAGGGCGACGACGAAATCCTTGGCACCCGCGGGCTGGAGGTCGATGACGGCGCCACCGACGGCGGCGACCAGCGACTGCGCCGAGAGGATGCCGGCGGCCAGCTCCGAGAGGCCGAGGGCGGCGAGGGTGGCGACGGCGCCCGCGATCGCGGCGTAGAGCGTCGGCCGGCCAGGGGTTGCTCTCATGGAGCCATCGTCCACCCGGTTGGCGACGATTGCATGACGCCGCAGGTCAATCAGGTCCGCCGTCGAGCCAGGCGCGGAATCGGCCGTTCGTGCGTTCGACGCTGATCGGGAGCCCGAAGGCATCGCTGATGACCGGTCCGGTCAGCGTCTGGTCGATCGGGCCCGCGGCGACGACCCGTCCGGCGGACAGTACGAGCGCGTTGCCGAATCCGGCCGGGATCTCCTCGACATGGTGGGTGACGAGGACGATGGCACTGGGCGTCGACGCCGCGGCAAGACCGGCAAGATCTCGTACGAGTGCCTCGCGGGCACCGAGGTCGAGGCTCGCGCCCGGCTCATCGAGGATGAGCAGGTCGGGAGCCGGCATGAGGGCTCGAGCGATCTGGACCCGCCGGCGCTCGCCGGTCGAGAGCTGGCCGAACGGCCGCCCGGCGAGCTCGCCGACGCCGATCGCGCTGAGCAGCTCCGTGGCACGCGCGCGGTCCGCGTCGCTGTACGTGTGCCACCACGGACCGAGAGCGGCATGTCGCGCGGTCACGACGACCTCCAGGGCCGTCAGCGCGGGGTCGATCGCCGCCTCGAGGCCGGCACCCGCGTAGCCGACGCGACGCCGCAGCTCGCGGGCGTCGACTCGGCCGATCGTCTCGCCGAGCACTTCGACCGTGCCGCTCGTCGGCCAGAGGTACGTGCTGGCGACGTGGACGAGCGTCGTCTTGCCCGAGCCGTTCGGCCCGATCACGACCCAACGGTCCCCCGAGGCGATCGACCAGTCGATCGGGCCGAGGAGCGTCCGGCCGCCCCTCCGAACCGACACGCCGGAAAGGCGGAGGATCATCCGCCGATCCTACCCGCCGGCCGCCTGCCAGAGCTCGTCCCACACGGAACCCGTGCGCAGCGACGCCGCGCCGCGCGCCAGCGCCTCTCTCTGGCGGGACAGCGCGAGCCGTGCCTCGTCGATCGTCGTGGCGGCGAATCGCACGCTCGCTCCGGGTCGCAGCTGCCCCAGTCGCGGATGGTCGGCGGTGATGACGATCGCCACGATCGGATAGCCGCCGGTGGTCTGGTGGTCGGCGAGGAGCACGATCGGCGCCCCGCCTGGCGGCAGCTGGATCGCGCCGCTGACGACACCGTGGGACAGCAGCTCCCCGGACGCTGGGGCTTCGAGTGGTGGCCCCTCCAGGCGCAGCCCGACGCGGTCGCTCCCTGAGCCGACCTTCCATTCGGCCGCGACGAGCGCCTCCAGACCGGGGGCCGGACCGGCGAGCAGGCGGATCGGTCGATCCGGCGGGGAAAGGAGGTCGTCGCCGAGCGCCGGCCAGACCACCTCGGAACTGGGTGCGTCGTCACGTTGCCCGGCAGCCTGCAAAACGTCGCCGGGCCGAAGGGTGCGGCCATCGAGCCCGCCGAATCCGGCCCCGAGCGCCGTCGACGCCGACCCCAGGACTAGCGGGACGTCGATACCACCCGGCAGCGCCAGGTACGCCCGGGCGCCGGCACCGGCCCCGGCGTCACCCGGGAAAGCGAGCGTCGTTCCCGCCTCGAGCCGATGCGACCGCCCCGGCAGCAGCCGCCGACCCGACTCGCGGACGACCCCACCCAGGTCGGCCCCGGCGAGCCCGACCGACATCGGCTCGCGGACCGCGAGCGTGGCGCCCACCAACGTCATCTCGAGTGCCGCCGCGCCGGCGTCGTTGCCCGCGAGCAGGTTCGCGACCGCGAGACTCAACGGATCGCACGCCCCGCCGACCGGCACGCCGAGGTGCGTCCAGTCCGGCCGGCCGACGTCCTGGATCGAGGTGAGGACCCCGGCCTCGATGACCTCGAGCATCACGGACTCGGGACGAAACGGACTCGATCGCCGGGTCGGAGGAGGGCAGGAGAGTTGCGCCGGAGGTCCCACATCGCCAGTTCGGTCCGGCCGATGATCCGCCAGCCGCCGGGCAGCGCGAACGGATAGACGGCGGTCCCCTGGCCGGCGATGCCGACGCTGCCGGCCGGGATGCGCTCTCGCGGCGCTGCGAGACGAGGCGTAGCGATCTGCGCCGACACGGGGCCCAGGTAGGCGAATCCGGGCGCGAACCCGAGGAAGAACACTCGGTACTCGGTTCCGGCGTGGAGCTCGATTACGTCGCTCGGGCGGAGGTCGTTGAGGGCCGCGACGTCAGCGAGGTCGGGGCCGTCGTCGCCGCCGTACCGAACCGGGATCTCGACGAGCGCACTTGGTTCGGGGGCGGCCGGCTCTCCGGCCAACTCCGTCAACAGCCGAGCGACCACCCCGCCAGCCTCGTCAGAATCGACGGCGACGGGGTCGAAGGGGACGAGCACGCTGGCATACGCCGGGACCGCCCGCCCGAACCGAGTGTCAGTCGATCGAAGCCGCTCGACTGCCGCGGCGAGAGAGTGAGCCCGCCTGTTCAGCGCGACATCAATGTGATCGCCGAACGTCACGAGCAGCGCGCCGTCACCCAGCGGCGCGATGGAGGCCGCTTCCGCGGTCACGACCCGAGTGCTGCGATCGTCACGCCGGCATCCGCGAGCGCCGCCCGGATGGCCGCCGCGAACTCGACGGCCGCCGGCGTGTCGCCGTGTATGCAGATCGTGTCGGCCCGGACCGCGACCACCTGGCCATCGTGACTCGTGACGCAGCCATCGCTGACGATCGACACCGCCTGCGCCGCGGCGAGCTTCGGTGATGCGAGGACCGCGCCGGGAAGGCGTCGCGAGCGGAGCGTCCCGTCGGCCTCGTAGGCCCGATCGGCGAATGCCTCGGCGGCCGACGCGAGGCCTGAATCGGCGGCGGCGGTCAGCATGGCGGACCCGGCCAGGCCGACGAGGACGAGGTCGGCCGACACCCGGGCAACCGCCCGGGCGACCGTCGCCGCGACGGCCGGCTCGCGGGCCGCGAGGTTGTAGAGGGCCCCGTGGGGCTTGACGTGGCGGAGCGGCGTCCCGGCGGATCGGGCGAAGGCCGCGACGGCGCCGATCTGGTAGACGAGCGAGGCCTCCAGCTCGTCCGGTGTCATGTCGAGATCGCGCCGCCCGAATCCGACGAGGTCCGGGTAGCCCGGATGGGCGCCGACCGCGACACCGTTCGCGACCGCCGCGTGGATCGTCCGATCGATCGTGAGCGGATCGCCGGCGTGCGCCCCGCACGCGACGTTAACGCTGGTCACGAGCGGGATGAGCCGCGCATCGTCGCCCATCGGCCACGGCCCGACGCTCTCGCCGACGTCGGCGTTGAGATCGATCCTCACCCCGCGCCGCCCGTCCGGGTGGCCTAGGGGCTTGGCACGGAACCCACCGATGCCGCCGCCGACGGTTCCGGCGTCGGCTCGGGGGTTGGCTCAGGCGTGGGCGTCGGCTTCGGCTTTGGCGTCTTTGTGGGCGTTGGTTCAGGCGTGATTTCCGGTGTCGGGGTGGGTTCGGCCGACGGCGACGCCGTTGGCTCCGGCGTCGGGCAGAGGACGAGCGGTGGCGCGCCTGACGCCGACGGATCGGGCGTCGGGACCTCGAACGATGGGACGAGCCCGCTCTCGTCGGGCGTCGGCTGCGGGAAGCAGGTCGGCTCGGGGGTCGGCCCCGAACAGCCATGACCCTCGACGAACGGTCCCCACGACTTGCCGAATGGGGTGAACGATCCGTTGTAGAAGTAGACAACGGGTGTCCCGTTGACGCCGCCCCTGGTTCCCGGGCCCCGTCGGGCACGCGCGAACCAGTCGCGGTCGGCCCGCATCCAGTTCTCGAAGTTCTTCTCGAAGCCCACGTGATCGAGCACGATCGACCCGCACAGCTCGGGCGGCACGCCGTTCTTCGGCTCCGTGCCGGCGATGAACAACTCCTCGACTGACGGGCTGCCCGGCGCGGGCTGCAAGCCAGTCCACGGATCGATCTTCGCCTTGACGAGACCGTCCGGCGCGGGAAAGTCGTTGATCGCCCAGCTCTTCGAGGCCTCCGCCATGAAGCCCTGCCAGACGTATGTCGTCACGTCGATCGAGAAGACCGGCTTGCTTGGCGTCGTGACGACCGAGTTGTCGCTGTTGCCGTTCCACGCCCCGACGGCCAGGGCGTATTCGCCGGCGTTCCGCCCGTCCGCGGTGGGCGGCGCGATGAACCCGTAGGCGTTGAGGTCTTTGGCGTCGTTGTTCGTGCCGGTCTTGAGGGTGGCTGCCCGTCGCGCACCCTCGGTATTGGTGATCGCGAACTTGCCCCAGAATGGGTTGACCTTCGGGTTCGTGTTGCCGGCAAGGATATCGGTCACGATGTAGGCCGCCTGCGCGCTTGCCGCCTGCGTTCCCTCGGGCTGCAGGTAGGGGTCCGTGGCGGGGGTGCCTCCGGCATCCGTGACACTCAGGATCGTCGTGTGCGGGACGAGGCGGCCGCCATTGGCGATCGTGCCGTAGGCCGACACGAGGTCGATCGGTCGGACCTCCTGGACGCCGAGGGCGAGTGAGAGGCCCGCCTGCGTCGTCTCGGTCTTGAACTGCATCCCGAAGTCCTTCGCCCGAGCGAAGACGTGCTCGACGGAGTTCACGGCAGCGGCCCTGACCGACGGCAGGTTCAGCGAGAACTGGAGGGCCGTGCGGACGCGGACGGGGCCGCGCTCCAGGTTGTCGGCATCGCCCGGCGTGTACCCGCCGCCAAAGTCCACGGCGGTGTCCATGAGCATCGAGCCAGCGGTCATGATCTTGTCGTCGATTCCGGTGAGGTAGTTGAATGGCTTGAAGGCCGACCCCGGCTGGCGCCAGCCGCTGCCGACGACGTCGTATTTCGGCTGGAACTGGGGCGAACTCCTCGCCCCGTAGTAATTCGCGCTGCCAACGTAGGCGACCAGCTGGCCGGTCTGGTAATCGAGGGCGACGAGCGCCCCGTTGCTGACGTTCTTGTCCCGTAGCTTCTTCATCCAGTCTTCGTATTTGAGCCCGAGGTCTTTGGCGGCCCCGGCCGAGTCCTTCGTGTGCGGGACCACAGTCGCAGCCTTGACCCACTTCTCGGCGATCGCCTGGAGGTTGGTATCGAGCGTCGTCGTGATCCTGAGGCCGCCGTTCTCGAGCGCGTCGCAGGTCGGAACATCCTCACCACAGAGCTTCGTCGCGAGCTCCTTCTGGACGGCCCAGACGAAATGCGGCGCAATCCAATTCGGCGTCTGCTGCGGTGCCAGGACGACCTTTTCGTTTTTGGCCGCCTCGAAGTCGGCGGCATCGTACTGGCCACGTGACAGCGGATTGCGGTCGCCCTCGGCGAGCAGATCGAGGATCTGGTTCCGGCGCTGGACGATCTCGGTGTCCTCGGGAACCACGAGCGTCGTCTTGCCGGGACAAGTGTCTTCGTCTGTAACCTCGACGTCGCACTCCCCGATCGCGTTGAGCACGAGGTCGTAGCTGGACGGCGACTTTGGGAGGGCGGCGAGGATCGCTGCTTCGGCGATCGTCAGGTCGTTGAGCTCCTTGCCGAAGTACGACTTGGCGGCCGCCTTGACTCCGTAGCTCTGGTTGCCGTAGTAGTTCTGGTTGAGGTAGGCGGTGATGATCTTCCGCTTGCCGGGTTCGCCCGGGTAGGCCTCCGTCAGCCGAATCGACTGGATGATCTCCTTGAGCTTGCGCTCGACCTGGCGGTCCGGATCCTGGACGAGGTCCTCGTCGAGCAGGCGCTGGCGCACGAGCTGCTGGGTGATCGTCGAGGCGCCGCGGCTCCGGCCACGGAGGCTATCGATGCCGGCCGACACGATCGCCATCGGATCGAAGCCCGTGTTCTCCCAGAACGTCTTGTCCTCGACCGCGGTCTGGGCGTCGATCACGATCGGCGGGATGTCCTCGAAGGCGACGACCTCCCGGCGGGACTGACCGAAGCGGGCGAGCTCCGTCTGGCCGGTTCGGTCGTAGATGACCGACTCCTCCTGGAAGGAGATCTTGTCGAGGTCACCCGGCTTGGGCAGGTCCGAGGTAAGGCCGGCGAACGCGGAGACCGTTGTGACGGCGATGAGCAGCGCCACGCCGGCGAACAGGAACCAGACGACGATCGCGACGATGCCGACGCCGCTCGGGCTGCTTCGCTCTCCGGCTGGGGGGCGAGTGGCGCGCGGGGTTTCTTCGTACAAGGGGACTCCGGCTCGTGGTTGTGTTCGGGCCAAGGATGCCATCCCGCGCCGGTTCGGGTGCGCGGCGGACCGCCCGCATGGCTACGGCAGCGTGACAACCCGTGACCCGCGGCCGCTCGCGGTGCCTCCCGGCGCCCACTCTGGGCGAGCCCGTGCTGCGAGCCCGCTGCGAGCCCGCGCCGCCCTCGTCAGACGACGGCGAACCGGGGCAGGTGGGCTCGATTGGCCTCGAGCAGCGCGTCCAGCAACGGCCGTGCCACTTCCCAGTTCCGGACCAGCGGATTGGCGAGGAGCGCCTTGAGCGCGACCGCGCGGTCGCCGCTGCGGGCGGCCGCAACCGCGAGCTCCTCATACGCCTTCATCTGCTGGACGAGTCCGCGCATCAGCGGGTCGAGCGGCGCGAGCGGCAGCGGGTGGGCCCCGTCGCGATCGACCCGAGCGGGAATCTCGACGACTGCGTCGGGCGACAGGTCCGGAAGGCAGCCGCCGTTCCGGACATTGACGATCTGTATGTCGCCCGTGCCGTCGTGGAGTGAGGCGATGAGCGCGGCGGCCGCCTCGCTGTAGAACGCGCCGCCACGATCGGCGAGGAGCGCCGGCTTCTCGGTCAGGTGTGGGTCGCGGTACATCTCGAGGAGGCGGGTCTCGATCTCGATGACCTCCTCGGCGCGCGTCTCGTGGCCCTCGCTCCGCTGATCGGCGAGGACCGAGTCGAACAGATAGTAGTAGCGGAGGTAGTAGGAGGGGATCGCCCGGAGCCCCAGGATCAGCTCCAGCGGCATCCCGACGTCGTCGGCGATCTGCTGGGCCTCGGTCTCGAGGAGCTCCGGCAGGCGGTCGACGCCGTCGATCCGGACGGCCCGTTCCCACGTCAGGTGGTTGAGTCCGACGTGCTCGAGCTCCACCCGCTCGGGCGCCACGCCGAAGCGCTCGGCGAAGCGCCGCTGGAACCCGATCGCGACGTTGCAGAGCCCGATCGCCCGGTGACCGTCGTCGAGGAGCGCCTGGCTCACGATCCCAACAGGGTTCGTGAAGTCGACGATCCAGTGGCCGGGCGCCGCCCGTTTGGCGGCCCGCTCGGCGATGTCGAGGACGACCGGCACAGTCCGGAGGGCCTTTGCGAAGCCGCCTGCCCCGGTCGTTTCCTGACCGATCGTCCCGAACCGCAGCGGCAGGGTTTCGTCCACGAAGCGAGCCGCCTGGCCGCCGACGCGGAGCTGGACGACGACGAAATCGGCGCCGTCAAGGGCGCCATCGGTGTTCGGGGTGATGATCAGCCGGCCGCGCCACTCGAGCCGGTCAAGCATCCGCCGAGCAAGCCCGCCGACGACTTCGGCGCGTTCCGGATCGGGATCGAGGAGGACCAGTTCGTCGACCGGGAGGCGATCGCCGCGGACGGTGATGCCCTCGATCAGTTCCGGCGTGTACGTGCTGCCGCCACCGACGACCGCGATCTTGACGCCCACGCAGCCTCCGTCCAGCCGGTCCGCGTTTCTCCGAGCGCGCCGCCGTTCGCATCTTGACATTGGCGCGCCTAACCGGAATGATTGCTTATAACGTTATCACCATTCGCGCGGCGCGCAAGAGGATCCACGCCCGACGATGGCCCGTTTCAGGCTCGAGCTCGGTCCCGTCCCGCTGCACCACCAGGTCTATCTCGACCTCGTGTCCGCTCTGGATTCCAACGAATGGGAGCCGGGCGACCGGCTGCCGGCGGAGCGCGAGCTCGCGGCGAAGTACGGCTGCAGCCTGATCACCGTCCGGCGCGCCCTCACTGAGCTTGCCCGCGAGCAGCGCATCGAGCGCACGCGCGGCCGCGGGACGTTCGTCCTACACCCGCGCCTCGACCTGAACTTCGGTGGCAACCGGAGCTTCACCGACGAGATGCAGACTCGCGGCCTCGACCCGACCACCCGGCTGATCGCGGCGCGGCCCGAGTCCGCCGGCGAAGCGGTCGCCGCGGGCCTCGAGCTCGAACTCGGCTCGCCGACGCTCTACGTCGAGCGGCTCCGGCTCGCCGGCGGCGAGCCGCTTCTCCTCGAGCAGGTCCACCTGCCGGCGGAACGGTTTCCGGGGCTCCTGGCCTCAGACCTCGAGCACAACTCCCTCTACGACCTCATCGTCGAACGCTACTCGACACCCATCGTCCGGGCCCGCGAGGCCCTTGAACCGGTCCTCCTGCGGACGCGCGAGGCGCGG
>Ga0210378_10001342_pt1 | contig 12832 bp, 7 predicted proteins | sample PLM1_60_b1redo_FD_155465 | JGI IMG/M metagenome (GOLD analysis project Ga0210378, IMG submission 155465) | Groundwater sediment microbial communities from an aquifer in East River, Colorado, USA - PLM1_60_b1 redo | ecosystem: Environmental > Terrestrial > Soil > Riparian zone | place: USA: East...
GTGTCCGACGAGGATCTGGCCGCGGTGCCGCTGCGCCGCCATGCCTGGCACGGCGAGTGGAACTACACCGTGCTGCCACCGGCCGGGTAGCCTCCCCAGCGACCAACGTAACTCTGCGGCAGGCCCTAATCCGAAAATCGACGGTGAGCAGGCAGGCGGCAGCACCCGGCGGAGCGCAGCGGAGCCGGGTCCAAGCAGGGCCGATGGGTGCCTGCTAGGCGGCGGGTTGGAGGGTGACCTTGTAGCCGAGGGCTTCGAGCTGGCGGACGTGGTTGCGCTTGCGGCGGTCGGGGTTGCTGCGGGTGTCGTAGAAGCCGGGGCCGAGGTGGTGGAAGCGGGCGTTGGGGTCGGCCAGCAGGTGCCAGACGATCACCAGGATGGAGCGGCCGACCGCGACGATGGCCTTCTTGGCGCCGCGCCGCCGGGCGATGCGCCGGTAGCGCTCCCCCAGGAAGGTGTCGGTCCTGCCGGCGGCCACGGCGGCTTCGCCCAGGACCCGGGCCAGGTAGGGGTTGCCGTGGCCGGTGGCGGCGGTGCCTTTGCGCTTGCCGGCCGACTCCCTGACCCCGGGCGCGAAGCGGGCCCAGGAGGCCAGGTGGGCGGGGGTGGGGAAGCGGCCCATGTCGGTGCCGACCTCGGCGATGATCACGCAGGCGGCGGTGCGGCCGACCCCGGTGATCTCATCCAGCCGGTCGGCCGCAGCCGCGAACGGGGTGATCTCGGCCTCGATCTTGCGGTCCAGCTCGGCGATGTCGGCGCTGGCCTGGTCGATGCGGCCAAGCATCGTGGCCAGCAGGAACCCGTGATGGTCGCTGAAGTGGCCGACGAACGCCTCCTCGAGCAGGCTGAGCTTGGCACGCAGGCGGCGGCGTGCCAGCTGTGCCAGCACCTTGGGGCCCCGCTGGCCCGCGATGAGCGCGGCCATCATGTCCCGGCCGGAGACCCCGAAGATGTCGGAGGCGACCACGCTCAGCTTGATCTGGGCGTCCTCGAGCAGCTTCTCGACGCGGTTCTTCTCCGCGGTGCGGGCGGCGACCAGGTCGGCGCGGTAGCGGGTCAGGTCCCGCAGCCGGCGGATCGGTGGCGGGGGGACGAAGCTTGGGCGCAGCATCTGGCGTTCGGCGACCTTGCACAGCCACACCGCGTCCAGCCGGTCGGTCTTGGGCCGCCCCGGCAGGTGCTTGACATCGCGGGCGTTGACCAGCCAGGTCTCAAACCCCTGGGCCTCCAGCAGATAGAAGGCCGGCCGCCAGTAATCGGAAGTCGCCTCCATCACCACCCTGGTCACCCCCAGCTGCCGCAGCCGATCCGCCAGCACCAGCAGCGACCGCGTCATCGTGGTGTAGGTCCGCACCTCCTGCAGCCGCCTGCCCCGCTTGCCCTCACCAGGCACCCGGACACAGCACACCAGCTCCGCCTTGCCGATATCCAGCGCCGCGACCCGCGCGATGATCTCCTCGGTGTCGTGCGTCTCCTCCAGCACCCCGTCCCCTTCCTGCCGTCGGTGGCCACCAGCACGGCCGCCCGCGGGAGCCACAAGACAGGGCGGAATCTAATCCGCGTGCTCGAAGCGACACTGAAGGGCCCACAGCGCGGCTCCCAGCGTCCGACTAGCCCACGGCCTCACACAGACCAAGGAGCGACGACGTCAGCGGGCGGCCAGGCCCGATTTTCACCCCAGAACGGGCTTCCCCGCACGGGGAGATCGGAGACTAGCCCAAAGTCCGTAGCCCGTACTTCTGTGATGCCCGTACTTTCGTACGGGTTGGTCCCCTTCGGCCGGCTTACCGTCTTCGGCATAGACGGCAAAGTCGGCAAGGTCGCCCTGGGGTGTCGGCAGCACCCGGCGATCCGGGAAGGAGTTGGCCCCAGTTGAAGGAAAAGCCCAGGCAGAGGCCCCTCAAGCGTGTGGCCTACCGGCCCCGCGAAGTGGCCGAGATGGTCGGCATGTCGGAATCCGGCGTCCGCAATCTGATCAGGCGCGGGACGCTGCGCGCGGTGCAGTTGGACGGGCGCTGGCTCATTCCTGCCTCTGTGATCGAGGACAAGCTCGGCGTTCAGCTCGACGCGAGCGCCTCAGCTGACGCCGGACCTGAGGCCGCGCAGACCCCCGCGTAGACGAGAGCCCGGGCGGTGTCGGCAGCACCAGCCCGGGCTATGCATCAAGGAGTTGGCCCCATGACGCACCTTGATGGTAGCGCGTCTGCGCTGCCGTTTTGTCCTCCCCACCTCCGCAGCGGACAGGCGTTGGGAGGTGGTCGCGATGCGTGAGCCGTGGCCACCTCTCCCTCCTGGCGGGCACCGCGCGCCCGACACCCCACCGTTTGGCGGCTTCGCCGAGCAGGTCATCCTCTACGGCCTGGTGGGCACCGGCACCGCCGGGCTGCTGGCCTGGACCACCGGGCAGCTCGCCGGCCTGGCCTTCGGCCACACCTGGCTCGACCTCAGCCCCACCGACATCGCCAGCGTGCTGTGGCAGCTGCCCCACCACTGGAACGACCCGCAGCTCGCCTGGCCCGTCCACGCCCACGACGCGCTGCCCGGCCCGGTCGGCATGTACGCCACCGCCGCCACCCTGGTCGGCGGCGCCGCCGGGGGGACCGCCACGATCGCCAGGCACCTGCCGGGCCGGGCAGCAGGGCACCGGCCCGGCCGCGAACACACCCACAAGGGCTCGGCCTGGGCCAAGGGCCGGGAGCTGCGCCTGCTCACCGTCTCAGGCCCCGAGCCCGGCCGGGTGATCCTCGGCCGCACCCCGGGCCTGCCCGGCCTGGGCGGGCGGCTGCTAGCCGCCGAGGACTGCCACTCGGTGCTGGTCTTCGGGCCCACCGGCAGCTACAAGACCTCCGCGTGTGTGATCCCCGCGATCCTCGACTGGTCAGGGCCCCTGGTCGCCACGAGTGTGAAGCCTGATGTGCTGCGGGCGACCATGGCGGCCCGGGCCCGCAAGGGCGAGGTCCTCGTCCTGGACCCCCTGGGCGCCTCCGGCCTCCCCGGGGCGCAGTGGACCCCGCTGGCCTCCTGCGGCACCTGGGCCGGCGCCCAGCAGACCGCCGTCATGCTCGCGAATGCGATCGAGCAGACCCCCACCGAGGAGCAACGCCCCGAGCACCGCTTCTGGAAGACCATGGGCACCAAGTTCCTGGCCCCCATGCTCCACGCCGCCGCGGTCAAGGGCCTGACGATGGCCGAGGTGCTGCACTGGCTGGACGCCCGCGAAGACACCCAGATCAAGGACATCTTGGAGGCGACCGGGGTGCAGGCCGCGCTGGACGCCTGGGAGTCGTCGCAGTCGCGCACCGACCGGGCGGTGGATTCCTTGTATGCGACGGCCGAGGAGGTCCTGCACGTCTACGGCAACGCCCGCGTCGCGGCGTTCACCGAGGGCCACAGCCTGGACTTGGACTACTTCTTGAGCGGGGAGCACACGCTCTACCTGTATGCGCCTGCCCACCAGCAGCGCCTGCTCCGCCCGATCTTTGAGACCGTCACCCAGCAGGTGGTCGCCGCCGCCCAGGAGAAGGCCGCCCGCTCCCCGGACGGGATGCTCAGCCCCAGGCTGGGGCTGTTCCTGGACGAGGCGGGCAACTGCGCCGCCCTGTCGGAACTCGACGTGCTGGCCACCACCGCGCGGGGCCAAGGCATCCAGCTGGTCACGGTGTGGCATGACAAGTCACAGCTGGAGGCCCGTTACGGCCCCAAGGCGGCGACGATCCTCAACAACCACCGCGCCAAGCTGTTCCTGTCTGGCCTCGCGGACCTGTCGGCGTTGGAGCTTGGCGCGCGGCTGATCGGGGAGCGGCAGACGGTGGAGCACGCCCGCTCGATGGGCTCGGACGGCCGCCACTCCGTGAATGAGTCGGTGGGCTACCGGCCGCTGCTGCCGGTCGAGGACCTGCGGCGGCTGCGGCCCGGGGAGGGGGTGCTGGTCTACGGGCACCTGCGCCCTACCCCTGTCCGGCTGCGGCCCTACTACACCCGTGCCGAGCAGCGCCGCCGCGCCCGCCTGGAGGAACGGCAGGAGCGGCGCCTGGCCCGCGCCGAGGCGCGCCGGGAGCGGGCCACCGCCCGCGCGACCGAACGCGCCGACCGGGCCCGCCAGGGCGCACCGCCGCGGCCCCAGTGGGCCGAACGGCTGCAGGTCCTTCGCGCCGCCGGCCGAGCCTGTCGCCCCGAGCGGGAGGAGGGGTGAGCAATGCGCAGCAACGACACCACGCCGAACACCGCGGCGGAGGGGCCGCCCGCCGACCCGCGCCCGGCATGGGAGCGGATCGCCTACGCCTGGCTGGCCCGCGAGGTCGACGCCGGCCAGCCCCAGACGGCTGAGACGCTTGCGGCCGAGACCAGCGTCACCCCCGCCTACGCCCGCGACCTGCTGCGGGTGCTGCGCGCCCACCGCGACCGCGACCCCGGCCTTGAGGAGCTGCGGGCCCGGCTGGTCCGTGACCGGCTCACCGATGCCTTCCTGCGCCGCGAGCTTGGCGGCGGCGAGCGGCTGGACCCCGCCGCCCTGGCCGCCGAGCTGGGCACCACCGCCACGGTCGCCCGCCAGTGGCTGCACACCCTGCGCGCCCAGCACGCCAGCGAGCAGGGCAGGGACGCGCTTGGCGAGCCCGCCAGCCGCGGCACGCCCTCGGCCGGGCAGCTCGCCGGCTTGCAAGTCCACTTCGCCACCGGCGGCCACCAGCACGCCGCCGTCACCGGCCGCCCCACCAGCGCTGAGCAGGCGGCGGCCGAGGTGGAGCGGGCCTACTGGACGCGCGAGGTGCGCGCCGGCGAGCGGCAGCACGCGCTGCGGCTGGCCCGCGAGCTTGGCGCCGAACCGCATGTGATCGCCGCCCAGCTGCGCGCGCTGCGGGCAGGGCCGGCCACCGCCGCCGAGCGGATCGAGCAGCTCTGGCACGCCCACCAGGCCGACCCGGGCGCCCGGCCCTCCAGCTCCAGCCAGCTCGCCTGGCGGCTGGGTGTCACCGACGCCTACGTGCGGCATGTCACCTGGCAGCTGCGCACCCGCGCGGGGATCGCGCCGCTGGCAGATCGGCTGGCGGCCAGCCGCGAGCAGCTCACCACCCCACCACCGACGACACCCGCATCTGATGGGGAGCGGGACTGGCGGCAGGATGCCGCCTGCCGCGACGCCGACCCCGACCTGTTCTTCCCCGACCAAGGCCAGCTCCCCCAGACCGCCAAGGCCAAGGAGGTCTGCGCCGGCTGCGCCGTCCGCGGCCCCTGCCTCGACACCGCCCTGCACGGCCCCCTGGCCCGTGACGACCGCCACGGCATCTTCGCCGGCACCACCGCCCGCGACCGCCGCAAGCTGCGCGGCCGGCCCGCCATGGCCGAGGGCACCCGGTTCCTGCATGACCGGGATGCTGCTGAGCAGGCCTGGGCGCTGGCCAACCAGGTCAGCCTCGACCGCGCCGCCCGCGACCTTGGCGTGTCCAAGCAGGCGCTGCGCCGGGCGTTCGACGAGCACGGCCTGGGCCAGCCGCAGGTGTTTCAGGGCGGCCCGCCGCGGTCGCCCTTCCTGCACGACCGCGACGCCGCCGAGCAGGCCTGGCGGCGGGCCGCCCGAGTCGGCATCAACCAGACCCGCAAGGAGCTTGGCACCTCCGACAAGGCGCTGCGGACCGCCTGGGCCCGCCACGGGCTCGGCTTGCCACCCCGCCCCGCCGGCCCACCGGCCCCTTCGCTGCCGCTGGACCCGGTGTTTGTCGCCCTCAACGACGGCCAGCTCCCCACCCTGCGCGGCGCCCGGGCCGAGCAGGGGGCGCGGCTGCGCCGCGCCGAGGAGATCCAGACGCTGGGTTACCGCGCGGTGGTGGCGCTCAACGGCGAGAGCCGGGTCGCGCCGCAGTGGCGGGTGGCGGCCGTCATCCGCCGGGCCGAGCGCGCCCAGACCCTCGCGCGCCAGCGGGAGGGCCGCAGCGACCGTCGCCGCGCCGACCGGGCCGAGCGGGCCGAGCGTGGCCGGCGCCCCCACCATCCCAAGCCGCTTGAGGAGCGGGAGGTGCTCACCGATGGCCGCTGACCTGGCCCACCCCGACGACCGGCCCGACCGGGCCACGCGGTGACCGGCTTCGGCCGGCTGGGAGCCCCGGGCCGATGCGGCCGGGGCTTTCAGCTCTCCATGCAAGGTTGTGTCGTTGTGTCGAACGGAGTGTCACACCTCGTTGCTCGACGTCGGGACCTCTACGTTGCCCACGCGGTGTCGTGGCTGCTCTCCTGGGAACCACCAGCCCTTCAAGCCGGGCAGATACGCGAGCGTCGTCCCATCCTGTATTCGCTGATCTCGGGGTGCCGCGGCGCGTCCCGTAAGCAAGCTCGTGAGCATCGGGGTTCTGGTCCGTCTGGTCGTGGACGCCTGCGGCGTTTCGGTCCTCCGCGACCAGGGACCGGATCGCCCGGCCGGGCGCGGCAAGGCCGATAGACCGTGCGTCTGCCGAGCGGTGCCTGGGGCGGAATGGACTTGTGAGCCGGAGGTGGACTACCCACACTAGGCCGAACACCACCACCGGCGGCGGTAAGGATGGCGCGCAGTGGCCGTAACGTTCGGGCGAGGCCCCCGTGCTCGCTTGCTTTCCTTTGTGCTGGTCGGAAGCGCCCTTCCGCTGTCATGGGTCTGGGATTCGCTGGGCGCGCACGCCAGGGGCATGATCCTGGCCGCCTATGGCGTCACGGTCTTGGGGTTGGGGCTGCTCCCAGAGCTGCGCACCCGTGGGCTGCTCAAGCGCGGTGCACGGACCCAGGGGACCGTGGTGGGCGCAGAAGAGGAGAGGAGTGGGGGGGACCATCCCTCCACCACCTATCATCGGGTGGTGCGGTTCACCACCGCGGACGGCCGCACGGTGGAGTTCACCTCGGGGGTGGGCTTTGGACGCAAGCCCACTATCGGCGGCGCGGTCCCGGTCCGCTACCGTCGGAATGATCCCGAGCAGGCCGAGATCGACCGCGCCTACACCTGGCTGCTGCCGGCGGCATTTTGGCTGCTGGGCGGGCTGGGGCTGCTGGGGGCCGCGGTCGTCGTCTACCCAGAAGAGCCCCAGGTCGTCACCGAGAAGCCCCAGGTCGTCACCGAGAAGCCCCAGGTCGTCACCGAGGAGCCCCAGGTCGCGCCCGCCGTGGTCGACAACCCCCACGATCCGGGGACCGAGGAACCGGTCCCCGAGCCCGAGCCGCCGCCGCCAGCCAAGGTCGCTACCGGCAGGATTGGCGACAAGCTGACCGTCTATGACCGGTCCGGCAAGGCCCAGCTTGAGGTCACCATCACTCGACTGAAGTTCTCCACCGGGGATCAGGCCGACCCACCACCCGAGCATGGCTTGTACATGGGCGTGCAGGTGGAGGCCCACGCCCTGGTCGACGAGCAGTACGTTCTCATCGAGGCGCTGGTCGGTGGTCGTCGCTACGACGAATTCTCGATCATCGGCTCGACCGCGTTCCAGCCGCTCTTCGACCTTGACCAGCTGCCGTTGAACAAGGGCGAGCGAGCCTCCGGTTGGCTGGTGTTCGACGTCCCCGCCCGGCACGGCCAGCTCGTGCTGCTGCGCAACGTGGACGGGGACAAGGTTGGGGTCTGGACCTACTGATGTGGGGGCGGCTTGTCACCGCGATGGTTATCCCGAGCAGACGGCATGGTCTTGGTAGGCCGGCGGGCTGCTTGCCCTGCGTCACACCAGGGCCGCGGCTGGGTCGGCTGGCCTGTAGGCCGAGGGGATTGACCCTGACCCCCTGCATGCCATGCAGTTTCGGGCTTCTTTGGTCCCCCTGGTCAGGCGCGGGCGCCCAGCCCAACGGCGTCCTTGGAGTGACCGTGACTGTCCGCTGGATACCGCTCGTGCCCGCTGCTTATGGCACGGAGATGGCACGACGCGGCCAGCAGGCCACTGGAACCGCTCCTGGACACCGGGGGCCGCTCACGTCCGGCACCCGAGCCGATGTGGCCTGGCTAGTATGGGCGGAACGAGCGACGAAGGAGGCGACGTGATCCGGGTGACCCGCCTTTCTGGCCCGCCCGATAGCGAGTCTGATGAGGTCGAGGAGCAGGTGGCCGAGTGCATCGAGGAGCAAGTTGCACAAAACGACCGGCGCGACCTTGGTGTGCGGCAGCGCCGGGACGCCCGGGACGGCAGTGGCCTCCGAGTCGACTTCACCTACGACGCCGTAGCGCCTCCGGTCGCCATGGAGATAACGGCCTTGGTGGAATCTGCCATTTGGAAGCTCGACGCTGCACTGCTCAAGCTCGAGGCCGAGTTGCGCGCGATCGTCCGCTCCGAAGGCCTGGGAGCGTGGCTGGTGGGCATTCGGGTCGGTGCCAATTTGCGCCACCTCAGGCGGCCTTTGGTTGCTTTGCTCCGCCGCCATCGTGGTCGGAGTGGGGTCGCGCTCTACCGCGCTGGCGAAGTACCGGAAGCCCTGACCGATGATGATGATGATGATGATGATGATGATGTCCGGCTGCTTACCGAACTCTTCGACTTGGGCCTGGTCAGCGCTATGCGTAGCGACCAGGGAAACGAGCTTTGCATCTTTCCACCGATCAGTAACGTCACGAAGCGCGACGACGGCTTCAGCAGCTTGCTGCAACGCGCTATGGCTGACAATGTGGACAAGCTCCGTAAGGCCAGGCCACGGGAGACGCACCTCGTGGTGACGCTCGACCGGTCTGACCTCAGCGCAAACCCTGCCCATACCCCCCCGCCCGACCTGCTCGAAGGCATCGATGTGCTGTGGGTCGTGCTCGGCTACTACAACGCCAAGTGGACCTACCGCGTGTGGCGAACAACGAGAGGCGATCATCGCTGGCATCTCTTGCAGCACCCTCTTGGCAAATCTCCTGTGGTCCACCCATCACGTACGCCTCTGTAGTGCCGTCCCCGATTCGTCCGGTGACGGACGCGTTTGGCGCTTCGGTCCTCCACGAGCAGGGATCGGATTGGCCGGCCGGGCATGGCGAGGCCGATGCAAGCCTCGACCACCGACCACCTGCTCCCAAAGCCAGTCCGGGCAGGATCGCTACCTGGGGAGACGCGAGCGGCGCAGATCAGGGGCGCCGTGGTGTTGTCCGTGGTTCACCGCTCGGAACCGGCTGCGACTGCTGTGAATGGCACGCTAGTGGCACGGCCGGCGAGGACGACGGTGGTAGGGCCCGGCAGCATAAGCACCAGCTCGACCGCAGGGTGAGGCCCGTCCCGGAGACCGTCTGCCTCGCTGGCAAGGGCCGCCGGCCCGCGGCAGCCGTCGGTGGGAGTCGATCGTCTAGTCCTTCGCTCGCCGGAAGGCGTCTAGTCGTCCTCGCCCGGCGCGATGTGGGGGTGGCCGATCAACGAGGAGAACGGCACCTCCATGAACGACTTGATGCATGCGCGCACCAGCTCCGAGGTCAACGCCACGCGCATTTGCACAGGGGTACTTGCAAAGTAACCAAGCGCGCCTTGGACATTATGTTGCATGAACCCGATGTGAAGAGGCCGCGAGCGACGGGAGTATAGGTCGTTGAGGAACCTCTTCCTTGACGCCCTGTTGCCGAAGGCCTCCTTGAAGTTGCCGTGTGCCATGATCTCACCCAGGGGGCCGGGAGCGACCTGCTGAACGAAGTTGATGAACCGGGCCGCCGCTCGCCTCTGGTCCCAGCCGCTGACGTTCGGGACGCCCAGCGCCTCGATCGCGCTCACAAGCATGACGAGCGCGACGTACTCGCCTTCTTGAAGCAGGGCTTGCTCATACGCGTAGAGGCTGCCCTGTACCCGGCGAAGCAGCTCAGGATATGGGGCAAGCTCGGTCAGCCGCTGCGCGAGGACGATGCCGTCTACCGTAATCTCGCCAACCAATGGGTCTGCCAGGCGCTCGCGTGCCGGTGCGACATCTTCTTCTTTCGCCGGGAAGGACAATCCACCGAACCGATGCCTCAGCGGGGCGGCCGTACTGTACGCAAGGACCGCCCTGACGAGCGTCGCCAGCTCAGTAGCCGAGCGAGCTGTGAAGGGTCCTTCTCCAGGCCCAGGAGCGCGGAGCGTGACATCCACCGTGAAGTTTGGTATGGCGATGGGCGTCGGCGAAAGGTCTTTCTGCTCGAATTCAAGCAAGACATCCCCTGTAAAGCGAACAGGGCCATGCAGCCTTCGGCGCTGGTGTTCAGACAGGATGCGCATGAAGTGGAGTTGCCCAAGGTCGCTGTCGAGGCTCACTTCAGAAACGAACCGAGTCTGGTACCAGGCACCGGGACCGAGGTCGAGCGCTTGCGTCCGCTGCCAGGCCTCCTTGATGATCGCATCCACAGCCTGCCGGTCCTGCTTCGTCAGGGATCCGGCAAGGTAGCGTAATGTCGTTTTCATGGTGATTGAATGCCGAGGGTGGTGAGCGGTCTGGTGGCGTCTCGGCTGTGATGTCGGAGCGCGGCGGCGATGTTGGCGTGCCCGGCCAGGCGTAGCGCGCCGATCGCGAGGTTGCGGATTCTCTGAACTGAACGAACGCGGTTAACTTGGCTTTCTGGGGACGGCCGGGACGCCCAGATCGACCGTGGTGGGGTTGCGGGTGCGCCGGTCGAGCTGGGCGAGCTTGTCCTCGGCGCCGGCAAGGCTGACCTGGAGCCCCTCGACTTCACCCAGCCAGCCCTCGCGTTCGGCCTCGGCGATCCGGTCGAGGAGGTTGTCGCGGATCTCAACCAGCCGGTCGCGTTGGGCGGGGTCTGGCCAGAGCATCGGGCACCTGACACAAGCGTGCTCGTGGATGCACGGGGTCCCGAACGCCCGAGCGCAGGTCCCGATGGAGACCTTCCTGCGTTCGAAGTGGCCGAGGAACTCGGTCCACTCCTCCTCGGTCGGCGTGCGATATTCCTCGCTGGGCCGCAGCGCCCGCCGGCGGGCCAGGAACGCCCGGTGGGCCTGGATGGCCTCCTCGGGATAGACGGCCTTGTAGCCGAGCGTGACGTTGATGTCCTGGTGACCGGCGATGACCTGGGCGATGTGCGGCGGCAGGCCGTTGAGGACGGCGTCGGTAATGAACATCCTCCGGAAGTCGTGCGGGGTGAAATGCAACGGGCCGCCGGTGGTCGGGTCGGTCAGGCCGGTGTGGACCAGCGCGGCGTTGAGCATGTTGCGGATGGCGCCTTCACAGATCCTGCGGTGCTCGGTGCCGAGTCTGCGCTGGAACAACCATGGGGATGGAGCCAGCCATACGCATTCGCGTCGGTCGTAGGCGCTGATAACCGGGATCGTCCCGGTGGTGCCGCGGACGCGGCGGACGATGGCCGACAGCACCTCTGCCAGTTCGGGGCTGACGACCAGGAGCCGCTCGGTGTCGGTCTTGGACGGGGCAATCTGCAGCAGCGGGACAAGTTCACCGGTGGTGGGCAGGCGGTATTGCACCAGGCTGTGGTGGGTGATCTCCAGCAGTTCCTCGATACGAACGCCGGTCGCTCTCAGGACCTCCACGGTGGCCCAGGCCCAGAACGCAAGGTCTTCCTCCATGCCCAGGTCGCGTCGCTTGCCAGTGGCCGGGTCATCGACCCAGATCTTGCCGGTGGGACGGGTGATGACCGAGCGGGTCAAGGTCTGCCCGTGGGTGGTGACCGAATCCCCAGAGCGGGTCTGGCGGGCGGCTTGCAGCAGCGCCGCGGCGGTCTTGCGCCGCTGGTCGATGGTGCGCACCAGCACCGGAAGCACAGGCAGTCGTTCGCGGGTGCGAGCATCCATGCGCGACTTCCGGTGCCTGGCGGCCTTGCGCTGGTTGATCTCCTCCTCGCCGACCGGGCAAGGAGCCACCCATCTGCCCCAGCGGGCGGGGTCTTCGATCGCCCATTGGGCCAGATCCAGGTAGAAGGCCCGAACTGGTGTCAGGCACTGCCGATAACCGATTCGTTCAACGGCGATGACGGTCTTCTCGCCCGTGCCGGTGATTACCATTTTCTGTCGGGTGCGCAGCCGCTGCTTCCACGCTGCGGCGACCTCAGGTGGAAGGTGCAGGCTGTCGATGCCGGGGTGGTGGCGTTCCAGGTCCTTCCAGAACCCATTCCCCAAGTCCGCGGCGAGGGTCCGTAAGCTGCTGTAGTCCAGCGCTGGCTGGCGTTCCCGCAGGTAGTCCACCAGCAGGTCACGAACCGGCTGGCAGGCAAGCTCAAACCGGTCGATGAGCTCCTCGGGGGTGCGCTGGCCAGGACTGCGCAGCTCCCGCAGCCTTCCTGGCGCAGTCGACACAAACACCCCCAGCTGCTGCAGCGCCCGGTAGAACGCGGCGCCATGCGCCATCGGACGGCGGTGGGCATGCGCCTCCACGTCCAGCAGCTCCAGCACATCGCCGACGGTGATGTCGGCGATCGTGCCGCCCTTGGCGGCAAGCAGGACCGCACCGCGATGCAGCGTGTGCCCTCCAGCCGTCGCCGACACCCCAGGATCGCGATCGCACGCTCCCCGCAACCGCGCAAATCCCTCAACATCACGGGTCTGGGCCATGCATCGCACCAGGGCACCTCCGCGGGGCACCGCGGCCACCAACCATGCCAGGCCGGGGCGCACGACCTCGGCGCAGATCGCCACCGTCAACGCCGCGCTCAGCACCGCGTGCTGCCCGTCGGAGTCGTGGCCGCGGTCGCGCAGCCAGCGCGCGAGAAGCTGCCGCCAGCGCGCGCCAGCAGCATCCGCCCCGCTGGCCAGCCAACGGTCCTGCCAGCTGTCACCCGGCTGCTCACCCAGCCACTCCAGCAGCCAATGAGGTTCCCCCGCTTTCCCGGAGGCCCTGAAGCCTGGCTCAATGGAGCCGGCAGAAGGGAGCAGCACCATGCCTGCACCACGCCAGTACCCTCCGGAGCTGCGGGACCGGGCGGTGGAGCTGGTCT
>Ga0210378_10001343_pt1 | contig 12832 bp, 15 predicted proteins | sample PLM1_60_b1redo_FD_155465 | JGI IMG/M metagenome (GOLD analysis project Ga0210378, IMG submission 155465) | Groundwater sediment microbial communities from an aquifer in East River, Colorado, USA - PLM1_60_b1 redo | ecosystem: Environmental > Terrestrial > Soil > Riparian zone | place: USA: East...
CAGCACCTGGCCCATGATCACGTACCCGACCTCGCCGGGCTCGAGGCCTGCGCGCTCGAGGGCAGCCTTGATCGCGATCGAGCCGAGCTCGGTCGCGGGCTTGTCGGCGAGCCCGCCGCCGAGCCTTCCGAACGGCGTGCGCGCGGTGGAAACGATCACTGAGCGGGCCATGGCCTGAGCGTAACAATGCCCTCGTGCCCTACCGAGCGATCGCCAGGCGCGTACAGGATCTCGGGGCGACACTGATCGTGGGCCTGCTGGTCCTCGCGGCCACGGGGTGGGCGTTCGGCGCCCTGGCCGAGGAGGTCTCCGAGGGCGACACGGGGCTCGACAACCGCATCGCGGACGAGCTGCATGAGCACGCGACGGGCCCGCTGACGGAGTTCTTCAAGGCCGTCACGACGCTCGGGAACGGGATCGTCCTCGCGGGCGTCTCGGCGATCGCCGCCTACCTCCTCGCGCGGAGGCGGTCCTACGCAGAGGCGGCCCTGATGGTGCTCGCCTACGCCGGCGCGGAAGTCCTCAGCTACTCGCTGAAGTTGGCGTTCCGCCGCGACCGGCCTTTCTTCACGGACCCGCTGGCCACGGTGTCGACCTATTCCTTCCCGAGCGGCCACGCAACCGTTTCGATCGCGGTCTACGGCGCACTCTGCCTCGTCGTCCTCCGCCGGCTGACTGGCCCGGCGCGGGTCGTATGCGTCGCCGCCGCCATCCTGCTGGTCTCGCTCATCGGCTTCAGCCGCATGTACCTCGGCGTGCATTTCTTCTCAGACGTGCTCGCTGGCTTCAGCGTCGGAATGGCCTGGCTCGCGCTGTGCGTCGTCGTGCTCGACCTGCACCACCGACGGCGTGCGCGCCTTCAGACTTCGCGATAGCGGGCCTGGACAAAGCAGAAGAGCGTCTAGGCGAGAAGACCGGCGGCGATACAGCCGAGCAAGAGGTCTCCGCGAGAAGGACACGTCTCAGCGTGCTCTGGGCCACGGTTTGCAGAGCGCCGGGCCGGTCCTCGAGCTTGCCGCCGGAGTCGAACGCGACCCGGAGGGCAAGCGCGGCGACGATCGCGAACGTGATCCCTTTGGCGACGCGGCCGGCCCGCGCGAGACCCTGCGCCCAGTCACTCCGCGCTGCACGCTCCGTCTCGCGCTTCCCTCGCCCCACTTCTAGGGGCCGACGTTCGCGCCCGGTACGACGGGCTGCGTGCTCAGCCCGAGCTCCTTGGTCAACCAGGACAGCGTGTCGCGGTAGACGGCGACGGTCGGCTCGTGCGGCGCGTCATACCAGCGGATCTCCTTCGGCGTGCTGGCGGCGCGGTACAGGGCGAGCAGCGCCGCTCTCGGGACGACCTCGTCCTTCCGGCCGTTCTGAAAGAGAAGCTTCGCCGGCGCTGCTTCGCGGATGTGCCGTAGCGGATCGACCTCGGTGAGGATCGTCTCGACGTCGGAGCGCGCCTCCGGCGGAACAGCCTTCGTGACCTCCGAGACGGGGGCGGAGCCGCCAGAGATCAGGGCGTAGGCGTCGATGCGGTCCTCGTTGCCGGCCAGGATCGCGCCCGTGCGCGCTCCCGCGCTGTAGCCGATATAGCCGATCTTCTCGTCCCCCACTCCCGCGTGCTCCTCCAGGACGTCGACGGCTCTCCGCAGCTCCTGGACGTTCAGCGCGATCAGGTCACGCTCGACCCGCAATCCGGGCACGCCCTCGGGGATCTCGATATCCGGGTTGCGGGCGAACGGTGAGTCGACGACAAGCGCCGCCGCCCCGCGCCCGGCCAGCCACGTCGCCTGGACGACGAGTTGCTGGCGGTTCGCGCCCGCCCCGTGCACGAGGATCACCCCCGGGAACGGGCCATCGCCCGGCGGCCTGACGAGGAAGGCGGTGACGGTGTCCTCCCCGCTCGGGCTCGCGTAGGACACGTCGCGGATCTCGATCGGGTAGTTGCGGTTCACGCGGCCCTTGTCCTCGAACATGAGCGACGCGTCTCGGTCGTAGTCGAAGGGACCGCGCGCTTCGGGCTTCGAATCGCCGCCGCCGCAGCCGGCGACCAGGACGAGCATGAGGACGAGGCCGATACGTTTGGGCATCACGGGAGTATGAGCGCAGGGCTCGTGCCTTGTCCGGCGGCGAGACCTGCACCGGTTCTCTCACCTTCTAGCCCAGCGTCCTCCCCAGACAAGTCCTGGTGCCAGGCACCACGACCTGTCCGCATACGCGCGTGGCGGAGCCTTCGTGCGACCGGCTCAGCGCTTTTCGCTGCGCTGCGTGACCCGCGGGACAGGTCCCGGTGCCTGGCACCGGGACCTTGGCGCGCCCCTACTTGGCGACGCGCTTCGTCACGAACGCGGCCACGTCGCGGATCTGCTGATCCGTCAACGTGCCGCTGAAGGCCGGCATGCCTGCACCTCGGACTGACGCCGCGCGGCCACCGCGCGCTGGGAACTCAGGACGAGTCGCCCTGAGCGCGGTGCACGAGGACCGGGCAGGGCGCATGCGTCACGCAGGAGTGGCTCACGGACCCGAGCAGCAACGAGGTGAAGCCCCCGAGCCCCCGCGAGCCGACGACGAGGAGGTCCGCGTCGCGCGCGGCTTCGATCAGCGCGGCCGCCGCCGGGCCCTCGATGGCCAGCGGCGTCACCTTCACCTTGGAGCTGCCGGCGATCTCTTCGACGGCCTTCGTCACGAGCTCCTCGGCGGCCTCGCGGAGCTCGCTGACGAGGCCCGGCACGTCGAAGGCCGGGACGGGCGTGATGCTGGTCGGCACGATCGGCACCTCCCAGGCGTGGACCGCGACCAACTCGGCCTGTCGCAGCTCGGCCTCCTCGACGGCCCAGCGCAGCGCGCTCTTCGAGGCGACAGAGCCGTCGACGCCGGCGACGATCTTGCTCACCCCGGTGTTGTACCGGCGGAAACCGAACATTCCGGGTACGTCGAGGTGGCCAGCTGAAGTACGACGCGTTCGTCGAGCTTGTCCAGGAGCGAGCCGGCACCCCCGACGGCGGCGAGGCTGAACGGACCGCCATCAGCGTCCTCCAGGAGCTCTGCGACCGGCTCAGCGGCAAGGAGGCGCGCGATCTCCTCGCACAGCTGCCCTACCAGCTGAAGACCGCTGTGATCGTCAGCCCTTCGGCGCAGCCGATCTCGGCGGCCGAGTTCGTCGAACGAGTGGCGACGGAGCTCGAAATCCCACCGGCGGAGGCCCGCGAACGCATCCGCGACGTCTTCCACACGATCCGCGAAGCGATCTCGCTCGGTGAGTTCCGAGACATCCTGATGGAGCTCGACCCGGAGTACGCCGACCTGCTCGCGTAAAAATTCGAGCATGAGCACAACCCTCGCGCCCGCCGAGGTCGAGGTCGAGCAGCCGCGCTCCGACGACGAGGCCGAGCACGACCGGCCCTGGGTCGTGATCGTCTGGAATGACCCGATCAACCTCATGTCGTACGTGACGCTCGTCTTCCAGAAGCTCTTCGGCTACAGCCTCGCGCGGGCGACGAAGCTCATGCTCCAGGTGCACAACGAGGGCAAGGCCGTGGTCTCAAGCGGCAACCGCGAGAAGTCGGAGCACGACGTGGCCCGGCTGCACGCCCACGGTCTCTGGGCGACCATGCAACGCGACTAGATGTTCTTCTCGCAGCAGATCGTGAAGAGGCGGGACGGGCGGTTTGGGCTACGTCTTCGCGAAGGGGAGCGGATGCTCCTGCGCTCGCTGTACGACGACCTGGCCGACCTGCTCGCGGACCCGGACGATCCGGTTGTCCGCCGGCTCTTCCCGCCCGCTCATGCCGATCCGGAGACCGAGCAGCAGTATCGCGAACTGGTGCGCGACCAGCTCGTCGCAGGCCGCGCAGAGGCACTCGACGTGGTGCGCGCCACCCTCCGCGAGAAGATCCTGACCGCGGAGGAGGCCGACGCCTGGCTGCGGGGCCTGAACGACCTCCGCCTCGTGCTCGGGACACGGCTCGACGTCACCGAAGACACCGATTTCGAAGTCGAGCTCGACGCCGGCGAGCGCGGCCGGGAGCTCGCCGTCTACGCGTACCTCACGTGGCTGCAGGAGCAGTTCGTCGAGGCGCTCTCACCTTGAATAGCTGAGAGATCGGGCGAAAAGCGGTGCAACTGGAGCCGGTACCGTCTCCGGCGTGATCCTCGCCGTCATCTCGGACCGTTCCGACAAACTGCTCTGGGGGGCCGCGGCCATCGTGGCCGCCCTGGTCGTGTCGCGTCTCCTGCGCTTCGTCGTCGCCCGGCTGGAGGCCAGCCACCCCAAGGAGGAGCGCGAGCTGAGGCGGCTTCGCCAAGGCGAGACCGCGCTCGCCCTGCTCGCGACGGCGATCCCGTACGTCGCCGCGATCGCGGTCATCATCCTCGTTGCCAGCGCGTTCCTTCCCGGCTCCGTGACCGCGATCGGCGGGTCGGCGCTCGTCCTGATCCTCGTCGGGTTCGGCGCGCAGCGCTTCCTGATGGACGTGATCGCCGGGACACTGATCGGCTTCGAGCGCTGGTACAGCGTGGGCGATTTCGTCCGCATTGAGCCGGCCCAGGTAGCTGGGATCGTCGAGCAGTTCGGCCTCCGCACGACGGTCATCCGCTCCCTGAACGGCGACCGCGCCTACATCCCGAACTCGCAGATCATCGCCGCGGTCCGGAGCCCGGGCGGCTACCGCCGCTACACGATCGAGCTCCTGACCACCGACCCCGAAGCCGCCCGGAACGCGATCGACACCGTATGGCGGCGCTCACCCGTCGGCGAGGCGCGGTTCCTGAGGGCACCCCATGTCGTCGAGGAGCGCGAGCTCGGCGAAGGCACCTGGCTCGTGCGTGGCCGTGCCGATGTCGCTCCGACCATGGAGTGGCTGGCCGAGGAGCTCCTGGTGGCGCGGTTGAAGGCGCACCTCTCGGACGACCTGCTCCTCGCCGACCCGATCGTCTACACGCTCGACGAGGGGACGCTGTCCCGCTACGAGCGGCGCGTACTCGTGCGCTAACCCACCAAGAGCCACCGCGAAACGCCGCCGGAGCCGGGCTTAGCCCGGCGGGAGGCTCACGATGGAGAGGGGAACGCTCGAGCCAGGCCGGCAACCGCCGGCTCCTGAACACCTCCAGCAAAGCCCTCGCCCGCAAGGAGGGGGGTCGCGGGGGAACCAGGGGTTCCCCCGCGCTACTCGCCGTGCCAGGAGTCCCAGAGGGCGGCGTACGAACCGTCGTGGCCGACGAGCTCGTCGTGCGTCCCCAGCTCCGAGAGAAGGCCCGCCTCGACGACAGCCACGCGGTCGGCGTCGTGCGCGGTATGCAGCCGATGGGCGATCGCGACGACCGTTCTGCCGCGTAGCACGGAGGCGAGCGAGCGCTCGAGGTGCCGCGCGGCGCGCGGGTCGAGGAGCGATGTCGCCTCGTCCAGCACGAGCGTGTGCGGGTCGGCGAGCACGAGACGCGCGAGCGCGACCTGCTGCGCCTGCGCCGGGGTCAGCGGGTAGCCGCCGGCGCCGAGGACGGTCTCGAGGCCCTCGGGTAGCGCGCGCGCCCACTCCAGCGCATCGACGGCCTCCAGGGCCTCGATCAGCTGCTCCTCGGCAGCTCTTGGCCGCGCAAGCCGGAGGTTCTCGGCCAGCGTCCCCACAAAAACGTGCTGCTCCTGCGTGACGAGCGCGACCTCCTGCCGAAGATTGTCGAGGGGCAGGTCGACGAGGCGCACGCCGCCGACCTCCACCCGCCCGGCGCGCGGCGGATGGATGCCCGCGAGCAGCCGGCCGAGCGTGGACTTGCCGGCCCCCGAGGGCCCGACGACGGCGACGCGCTCGCCAGGCTCGAGGTCGAGGTCGATCCCGTGGAGGACGTCCCGGTCAGCGACGTACGCGTAGCGCACGCCCTGCGCGGCGAGCCTGTCGTCCTCCGGCCGCTCGTCCGTCGCCGTCCGGTCGGGCGGGACCCGGGCGATCCCCACCAGGCGGGCGAACGACGTAGCGCCCACCTGGATCTCGTCGAGCCACGAGACGAGGCGGTCGACGGGGTCGGCCAGCTGCACGACGTAGAGGGCGATCGCCGTCACCTCACCGATCGACGCGTGGCCGTTGGAGACGAGCCAACCGCCCCACGCCAGCGAGGTCGCCACCGGGAGCACGTACGAGAACTCGGCGGTCGGGAACCAGATCGTGCGCAGGTGCAGGGTCCGCCGCTCCGCGCGAAAGGCCTCCTCCAGGTCCTCGTCGATGCGTCGCACGCGCTCCTCACGAAGGCCGAGCGCCTCGATCGTGCGGCCGCCCTCGACCGTCTCGCCGACGGTGCCGGCGAGCGTCGCGTACGTCGCGCGCTCCCAGAGGTACGCGGCCGGAGCGCGCCGCAGGTACCAGCGCGTCCCGATGTAGAGAGCGGGGGCGCCTGCGATGCAGGGCAGGGCAGCAAGCGGGTTGACCCAGACGGCCGCGGACACGGTGAGGACGGTCGTCACAGCCGCGATCAGCGTCTCCGGGATCGCGAAGCGAATTGTCCGGGCGAGCGAGTCGACGTCCGCGGTCGTGCGCGAGATGAGGTCGCCGGTGCCCGCGCGCTCGACGGTCGAGAGCGGCAGGGCGAGCACGCGTCGCATGAAGTCCTCGCGCAGCTCGGCGAAGATCTGCTCGGAGAGGACGAACGAGGCGCGGCGCGCCAGCCACGTGAGGGCGGTCTGCGCAAGCAGGAAGCCGGCCAGCACGAGCACGAGCTTGTCGACGTACCCGCGGGTGGTCCCATGCTGAACCGCGTCGACCAGACGGCCGAGCAGCGGCGGCCCGGCGAGACCGGCCGTGGCCGCAACGGCGTGGAGGCCGACGACGCCGAGGAGTGCCCGCTTGTGGCGAGCCCCGAGGATCCGCGCCTGCCGGCGCAACTCCGGACCGTCGGCGATGGGCAGCAGCTCGCTCACAGGTCCACCCCACGCGTGACCGTGTCGCGGTAAACGGGATTCGAGCTCAGGAGCTCGCGATGGCTCCCCTCGGCGACGACGCGCCCTCCTTCGATCAGTACGACCCGATCGGCCTGGTCGAGCATGAGGGGGCTCGTCGTCGCGATCACCGTCGTCCGTCCTGCACGCGCGTAGTGCAGACGCCGCGCTATTCGCGCCTCGGTGTGTGCGTCGACGGCGCTCGTCGGCTCGACGAGGACGAGGATCTCTGCACCCGAGAGCAGCGCGCGCGTGAGGACGAGCCGCTGGCGCTGGCCTCCGGAGAAGGAACGGGCGCGCTCGTCCACCGCGGTGTCGAGGCCCTCCGGAAGCGCCTCGAGGACGTCCTCGGCATCCGCGACGCCGACCGCGGCGAGGATCTCGTCGTCGTCGGCGGCTCGGCCCCACGGGTCCAGCTCCGAACGCAGCTTCCCGGAGAAGAGCACCGGGTCGGCCTCGCTGACCACGATCCGTCGCCGAACGGCGTCTGTGTGCAGGTCTGCGAGCTCGACGTCCCCGAGCAGGACGCTGTCGTCGTCTCCGAAACGGCCAAGCCGGTCGGCGACCGCGGCCGCCTCGTCGGGATCCGACGAGACCAGGCACGTAAACGATCCAGGCTCGACCACGAGGCCTGAGCGCAGATCGGTCAGGGGCACCCCCGGGGGCGGCTCTTCAGCCGGCGCCTCGGGCTCCGCGACGTGGCGCTCGACGGAGAGGACCTCCAGCATGCGGCGGGCTCCGACGTATGCCCGCGTCATCTTGTCGACGGCCTCGGCCGCCGTTCGGAGGGGAATGACGAGAAACGCCGCGTAGCCGTAGAACGCGATCAGCTCGCCCGGCCCGATCTTCCCCGAGAGCGCGAAGCGGGCCCCGATCCAGGTGACGAGCACGACGAAGAGCCCGGGCACGAAGACCTGCGCGGCGTCGAGCGTGGACTGCGGCAGGGCGACTCGGACCCCCGCGTGCCGTACCTCCTGGGAACGGAGCCGGTACCGGTCCAAGAACGCCGGTTCGCCGCCGATTCCCCGCAGCACGCGAAGCCCCGCGGCCGTGTCGGCGCCGAGGGCGGTGAGCTTCCCGACCTCCTCGCGCTGCTCCGCTTGCCGGGCCTGCAGCGGCTTGATCACCGTGCCGACCACGAGCACGAGCAGCGGGACTCCGAGCAGGACGACGAGGCCGAGCACGAGTGACGAGGACAGGAGGATGAACGCGACGACTACGTAAGAGACGACCGCGCCGGCGATCCTGGCCGTGATGTCGAACGCGCCGCCTGCACGCATCGCGTCGTTCGACACCGTGGCGACGACCTCGCCGGTCGACAGGCGGCCACGAACCGCCGGACCGGCGCGCGAGGCGTGGTGCGAAACGACCTGGGCCATGCGAAACGAGGCCTGGAGCCAGTTGAAGACCGCGAACCGGTGTCGCATGATCCCGGCGAACGCCTGGGTCGCCCCGAGGCCGAGGAGCACGAGCGTCCAGAGCGCGAGCGCACGGTTGTCGTGCTCGACGATCCCGTCCTCGATCGCACGGCCGATCGTGAACGGCATCAGCGCCTGGGCGACCATCCAGACGATCCCGAAGACGATTCCGGCGGCGATGGTGGCGAGCTGCTGCCGACCGACCCAGAGGAGCAGACGGGCGGGCGACCGCGTGTCCGGCGCCCCGGGGTCCTCTGCGGGTAGGCGGATCCGCGCTCGGTCGAGCCACCGGCGTGGAGCGTCCAGGGTGACAGGAGAGCTCTGGTCCATGAGAAATGCGGGACGCCGCCCCGCGACCAGATAGTAGAGATCAATGAGTGGCGGAGACCCTGCTCGCGCAAGGCCTCCGCAAACGGGAAGGGAGGGCCCCAGTCCTGCGGGCCCTCCCCAGCGAATCGATCCGAGTGAAGCTGGTTAGAAGGTGACGCCGTTCTTGTGCGTCACGACTTTGCCGCTCGTGATCTTGGGCGGGTTCGGGAAGGCATTCTCGAGCCTTTCGTCGCGGACCCAGCCGGCGGCGATCTCCGTCGACTCGTCAGCCTGCTCGGAAGTGTCGTAGAGCCCGAGTGAGCTCATGATGCCGTTGCCGGCCTCGATCAGGTAGTAGCCCTTGAAGCCCTCGAGCTCGCTCAGCTTGGGGACGAGGGTGTCGTTGACCTTGCCGGTCAGCTCGGCGGTGCGATTCTGGTCCACACCGTCGTAGCGGCGAATGGTCGCATGCATGTGATGCTCCTTCTGTTCATCTCACAGGGCAGGGAGTCCAAAACGAACTCCTGCTGCGCTCAGGCAACGTGTGACAGACGAAGAGGAAGGTGCAGAGCCTCGGCGGCTACAACGCTAGAGCCAAACGCGATGGACTCAACGTAGCAGCGATCCGTGAGGCCTGTCGGCGCGCGGTGCTCCGAGGCCGCGAAGGACTGTTGTCATCGGCCGAGAATTATTTGTAAATCCTGTTACAATCTGTACCTCAAACGAGACGTCCTCTCAGGCAGCCAGATCTCTGCGCCGTTCTCGTTGCCCCTAGCCGCCAGGGAAGGCACGCATGGACGGAATCCATCACCTCCGCGTATTGATTGCGAACCAGCGGTCCGATCGGCTCGAGCTGCTCGCCCAGGTGGTGACCGGGCTCGGGCACGAGGTCATCGCCCGCGAGATCCACGTCTCCGATGTCGCAGCATTGACAGCACGGGAGCGTCCCGACGTGGCTCTGGTCGGGCTCGGCGAGAGCGCCGAGCATGCCCTGCACCTGATCTCGGAGATCGTGTCCGAGGCGTTCTGCCCGGTGATCGCGCTGCTGGAAACCTTCGACGGGGACTGGGTGAACGAGGCGGCGTCACGCGGCGTCTTCGCCTACATCGTCGACAGCAGGCCGGAAGAGCTGCAGAGCGCGATCGACATCACCTTGCGCCGGTTCGGCGAGTACCAGCACCTGCAGGGGGCGTTCGAACGTCGCAACGCCGACACGCTGCTAGAGGCAGAGCGCACGCGGGCACAGCAGCGCCATGTGCTCGAGCTCCACGACGGCGTCGTGCAGTCGCTCTCCGTCGCCCAGCTCGCTCTCGAGCTGGACCGGCGCGACGAGTCACGAGAGGCGCTGCTCAAGGCCCTCGAGAACACCCGCGCGATCGTCAGCAGAACACTCGACGAGCTCGGTCAGCAAGGAGTCCCGCTGAGGGACCTGATCCGCGACTCGGCGCCAACCACGTCATGAGCAACGGGCTGCGGCAGCCCCTTGATGGCGACACGGCCGCCGGCGTGCTCATCTGCGACGACAACGACTCGATCCGCGAGCTGCTCAGTGCGGTCGTGGCCAACCGGCCCGGAATGCGAGTCATCGGCGAAGCGGCCGACGGCAACGACGCCATCCTCGAGGCGCTACGCCTCCAGCCAGATGTGATCCTGCTCGACCTCGCGATGCCAAAGCGCAGTGGCCTCGAGGCCCTGCCTGAGCTGCGGCGCCTCGTACCCGACGCCCGGATCGTCGTCTTGTCCGGCTTCGCCAGCTCCAACGTCGAGGAACAGGTCATGGCGTTCGGAGCAGCGAGCTACCTCGAAAAGGGCGCAGACCCAGCAGCAATCGTCACGGCGCTCGAGGAAGCCCTCGCGAGCACCAACGGCGTGCCGGCAAGTTCGACGACGCCGGCCGCTGAGTCCTGAAAACGCTCCGAGCGGCTGGACAGTTGCGTGGTCACCGTGACCCGGCTGAAGCCAAGCGAGGTCGCGACGGTTGATCGCCATTTGCCGCTGAGCCGCCTCTGCCAGCAAGTCAAGGAACACTCGACGTACCTCATCGCCTGGGAGGACGCTCAACCGGTCGGACACGCTCATATCGCCTGGAGCGGAACGCACCTCGGGCTCCCGGAGATCCAGGACGTCTTCGTGTTGCCAGAAAAGCGACGACGCGGGATCGCGACTCAGCTCACGCACGCCGCTGAAGAAGAGGCCCGCGCTCATGGCTCGAACAGCATCAGCCTCAGCGTGAGCCAGGAAGGCAACGCTGCGGCAATGCTCCTGTATTCGAAGCTCGGTTACGTCGACGCAGGCGCCGACCCCGTCCGAGTCTCCGGGCCGATCATGCTGCGAGGCCGTCCTTTCGAGGTGGACGACACTCTCGTCTACCTCACGAAACACCTCTGACGTGATCCCACATCGACCGGCCGGTGGGGCGTGCCGTAGCCACATCGACCGGCCGGTGGGGCGTGCCGTAGCGTTCCGTCGAAACGCAGGCTCCGTTCGCCTTGTGCGAGGGCATAATACCCGGTATGCTACTCAGTATGATTACGAACGGGAACCGGCTGTGAGTGTTCCACATGCCCTCCTTGCCCTGCTCAGCGAGGGGCCGAAGTACGGCCTGCGGCTGCAGAACGAGTTCGAGTCGCGGACGGGCGAGGTCTGGCCGCTCAACGTTGGTCAGGTGTACACGACCCTCCAGCGCCTCGAGCGGGACGGCCTCGTCGAGACCGACGATGGGGAAGGCGAGCGATCGCAGAAGCGGTACAGGATCACGCGCACCGGCGACCGCGAGCTGGCCGAGTGGCTTCGCACCCCGCCTGCCCTTGTGCCTCCCCCTCGCGACGAGCTCGTGATCAAGGTGCTGGTTGCCCTCCAGGTCCCCGAGACCGACATCCACGAGATCCTGCAGGTGCACCGTCGGAACGTGATCGAGGTCATGCAGCGCTACACCCGGGTCAAGGCTGCGGCGAAGGAGGACGACCTGGCGTTGGCGCTCGTCGCCGATGCTGAGCTCTTCCGGCTCGAAGCGATCGTCCGCTGGCTCGATGCCGCCGAGGTTCGCTTGAAGCAGCTGCCGCAAGTTGCACCGGTCGCAGCGCCCGCTGCGCCTCTCGAACCAACTCGCAAGATGGAGGTCTCGCAATGACGAGCGCGCTAGAACTGCGCCAGGTTTCGAAGATCTACGGGTCCGGCCCCACCGAGGTGCATGCGCTCGTCGGTGTCGACCTTTTGGTCGAGCGCGGCGAGCTCGTGGCGATCATGGGGCCGAGCGGGTCGGGCAAGAGCACGCTCTTGACGATCGCCGGCAGCCTCGAGAACGTGACCAGCGGCCAAGTGCTGGTGGACGGCGTCGACCTCGCAAACGTCTCGCGACCGGATCAGGCGAGGATGCGACGCCGCTCGATTGGCTATGTCTTCCAGGACTTCAACCTGCTCCCAGGGCTGACGGCGGTCGAGAACGTCACCCTGCCCCTCGAGCTCGACGGCATCAGTGCCAAAGCCGCACGCGCGACGGGCCTCGAGGCGATGGAGGAGCTCGATGTCGCGGAGCACGCGGATCGCTACCCCGACGAGCTCTCGGGCGGCGAGCGCCAGCGGGCTGCGATCGCCCGGGCGATCGTCGGTGAGCGCGGATTGCTGCTCGCCGACGAGCCGACCGGCGCTCTCGACTCGGTGAACGGCGAGGGGGTGATGCGGCTGCTGCGGGCCGCCACCCAGCGGGGCGTCGCGGGTGTCGTCGTCACCCACGAGGCGCAGTTGGCTTCGTGGGCCGACCGCGTCGTCTTCCTGCGCGACGGCCACGTCGTCGATGAGACGGTCGCTCCTCCCGGCCCGGAGTCGCTTCTCGAGGCTGGTGGTCGGCAGTGACGACGCTCGCTCGCCGGTCAGCGCTGGGCGGACCGCGAAATGGCGGCGTCCCCGCCCGACGCGCGCTCGTGCGGTGGGCATGGCGGATGTTCCGGCGTGAGTGGCGGCAGCAGATCCTGGTGCTGACGCTCCTCACCGTCGCCGTCGCCGCTGCGATCGGGAGCATCACGCTCGTCTACAACACAGGCGTCGCGAGAGACGCCGAGTTCGGCTCGGCCAATACCCTGCTGGAGTTCGACGGCACCGATCCGCGAAAGCTCGAAGCCGGACTCGCCTCCGCCGAGGAATGGTTCGGGACGACGGACGTCATCGGCCACCGCTCGGTTGTCGTCCCGGGCGGTGT
>Ga0210378_10001345_pt1 | contig 12830 bp, 9 predicted proteins | sample PLM1_60_b1redo_FD_155465 | JGI IMG/M metagenome (GOLD analysis project Ga0210378, IMG submission 155465) | Groundwater sediment microbial communities from an aquifer in East River, Colorado, USA - PLM1_60_b1 redo | ecosystem: Environmental > Terrestrial > Soil > Riparian zone | place: USA: East...
TCCACTGCACCCACTGCTGTGCCGGTCTGATGGCGATCCTCCTGACCATCGGGGTCATGGACCTTCGCGCGATGGCTGTCGTGGCGGCAGCCATCACCGTCGAACGTCTCGCACCAGGTCCTTCACGACGAACGGGCAGCTCGGGTGAGGCAGAGCCGTCTCGGGGTGAAGCTTCCACGGCCGGCCGAAGGGATCGCCGGTGGGACGCTCGTACCACCCGATCTCGGTCAGCACGTCTTCACGCCCGTCGCCGTTGACGTCTCCGAACGCGAAGCCGTGGCCGCCTCCCTCGGCGCCGAGGACGAAGGGCATCAGCGCCGGCGCCCCGTCGGGGCCTTTCGTGAAGCGCCACACTTCGAGGGGCTCGTTCTTCCGGTAGCAGGCCGAGTGCAGCTCGGGGACGCCGTCCCCGTCGTAGTCGTGCAGGGCGAACATCTCCATGTGGCCGCGGGTCCGGGTCAGCAGGCGCGCTTCCCACGGGCGGTGCATCTCCCACGGCGTACCGTGCTCGGCCGCGCTGTTGCCCGGGTTCTTGTACCAACGGACGCCGTCGTCGCCCCAGCCACCGGCGATCACATCCGGCCAGCCGTCGCCGTCGACGTCGTACACATGATCGCTGTTCGCGTGCAGGTACTCCTGTGCGGCATGGTTGGGACGGAACGTCCGGGGCACGAAGTCCGGCCCTGCGAACCAGTACACGCCGTAGACGATGTCCAGGTGGCCGTCACGGTTGAGATCGCCGACGGTGCAGCTCTCGTACGGGTTCACGAAGAGCTGCCTCTTCGTGAAGCGCAAGCTCCTGTTCGCTTGGGCCCCCGGCGGCGCGCCCGGGGACGCGCCGATCGCAAACAGGTCCCGCTCGCCCCGCACCAGCAGGACGTTCTCCGAGATGGCGGGTGTCGCCAGCAGCGGCTGCCCCATCGGATTCCTCCCGGCCAGTGCGAACTGCGGCCCCGCCGTAACGACGACGATCTCGCCGTCCTCGCTCGCCAGGTAGAGCTTGCCGTCAGCGGCCACGGGCGAGGCGCTGAAGCCGCTGTTCACCTCGGGAATGCGCTGCTCGTACTTCTGCTCCCCGGAGCGCAGGTCGTAGCAGGAGAGGATGCCCTGGTTCTTGAGGACGTAGAGGTACCCCCGATAGATCAGCGGCGTGGGCATGTACGAGCCGGCCCGCTCGCGCGTCCAGAGCACGGGTCCTCCGGCGGTCGCACCCTCCGGCAGCGTGATGTCGCCTCGCGCGCCGGCCTTCAGGACGAAGATGGGCGCGTTGGGACGGCGCCCGCTCATCACGACGATCACGTCCTTGTCGAATACCGGCGTCGGCGCGGTGATCGGCGAGCTGCGCCCGAGCCGCCACAGCTCCTTGCCGGTCGCCGGATCGTAGCCCCGGATGAAGTTGGGCGCGTTCGTCACGAGCTCGGCGGGACTCCCGCCGCTGCCCGGATACACGGTCGGCGTGGCCCACGACGGCATCTCCTCGCGCGGGGCCTTCCACACCGTCTCTCCGTCCCGCAGCCGTAACGCCATCACGAACGAGCCTTTCTGCTGGTCGCACTGGACGATCACCAGGTCCTTGTAGAGGATCGGCGAGCTGGCGGTCCCCCACTCGTAGGTGGGCGCGTCATAGGCGCCGGCGTCGAGCCGCCCCAGGTCGCGTTTCCACTTCAGCCCGCCCTGGAGGTCGTAGGCGTAAATCCCCTGCGAGCCGAAGAAGGCGACGAGGTAGCGTCCGTCGGTGGCCGGGGTCGCGTTCGCGTACGTGGCCTTGATGTGCCGCTTCTCGCGCGGCTCGCCCTCGTAGGCGGTGCGCTCCCACCGCACCTTGCCGGTGCGCTTGTCGAGGCTCAGGACCTGCCAGCGGTGGACGGTGCGGTCTTCGGAGGCCGTGCCCTCGCCGTAGAGCCCGGGCTTGAACGAGGCGTCGGCGCGCGATGAGATCGCGGTCGTGACGAAGACCTGATCGCCCCAGACGACGGGGCTGGAGTGGGCGAGGCCGGGGATCCGCGCCTTCCACAACACGCCCTTTCCGTCCGCCCCGGACCAGGCTTCGGGCAGGTTCGCACCGTCCGCGATCCCGCTCGCGCCGGCGCCCCGGAATTGCGGCCAGTGCGGGGGCGCCGACGAGGCGAGCAGCAAGGCGGGGAGGCCGATGAGCAGCGTCAGGGCCACGCGGGCACCTCCAGGGCGGCCATTCTTGCACGATCCGCGGGGGGGTCTGGGGGGACCGGAGAGTCCCCCCCGCTCAAAGAGCGAGCGCGGATTCATTCCGCGCGAGCGGAGGATAGGATTGCGATACCCAGAGCCATGAGGGCCCCGGCCGGCGCCTGCTGCCTCGCCGTTCTCCTGACTAGCCTCGCCGCAGGGGCGGCGCCCCCACCCGCGCAGAGCCCGGACCCGCCGGAGTCGCACGTCGCCATCGACGGTCCGCCGCCGCCGCTGCCGCCGGCGGTCATGGCGCGGGACAGTCGGGGACGGGTGACGATCCGGGCCGTGCGCGTGGGCCGGCCTCCGCGCGTCGACGGGGCGCTCGACGATCCCGTGTACCAGACGATCACTCCGATCAGCGACTTCATCCAGCAGGAACCCGACGAGGGCGCGCCGGCGACGGAGCCGACGCGGGTGTGGGTCCTCTTCGACCGCGAGAACCTCTACATCTCCGCCCGCTGCCAGGACAGCCAGCCGAACCGCATCGTGGCGAACGACATGCGCCGCGACGGCCGGAACATCGGCCAGAACGACAACATCAGCGTGGTCCTGGACACGTTCTACGATCGCCGCAACGGCTACGAGTTCCTCATCAACTCCATCGGCGGGATGCAGGACGCCCAGATCACCGACGAGCGCGACGTCAACCGCGACTGGAACACGGTGTGGACGCTGAGGAGCCGCCGCGACAGCGAAGGGTGGACGGCCGAGATCGCCATCCCGTTCCGCTCGCTCCGGTATCGCGGGGGCGGCGCGCAGGTCTGGGGCATCAACATCCGCCGGACGGTACGGTGGAAGAACGAGTTCCAGTACCTGAGCCCGGTTCCACGGACGTACGGGGTGCGGGGCATCCTCCGGTTCTCGTCCGCCGCGACCCTCGTCGGCATCGAGCCGCCCTCCCGCTCCCTCAACCTCGAGGTCAAGCCGTATGCGGTGTCGAGCGTCAGGGCCGATCGGGCCGTCGATCCCACGTTCGGAAACGATCTCGACGGCGACGCCGGCGTCGACGCGAAATACGGCCTCACCCGGAGCCTCACCGCCGACCTCACCTATCGGACCGACTTCGCGCAGGTGGAGGACGACGACCAGCAGGTGAACCTGACCCGCTTCAGCGTCTTCTTCCCCGAGAAGCGCGAGTTCTTCCTGGAAGGCCAGGGGATCTTCGCCTTTGGCGGCGTGGAGAGCGCCCCGCGTCCCGGTAACATCTTCGCGGCGGCCAGCAACACACCGGTCCTGTTCTTCAGCCGGCAGATCGGGCTCAGCGCGGGACGGCCGGTCCCGATCGAGGGCGGAGGGCGGGTGACCGGAAAAGCGGGCCGATACAGCATCGGGCTCCTCGATATCCAGACCGACGACAACCCGGCGGTTGCGGCGCGCGCCACGAACTTCGCGGTCGTCCGCCTCAAGCGGGACATCTTCCGGCGAAGCTACGTCGGCGTCATAGGCACCCGGCGGTCCCCGGCCGTGAGCGCCGACGGAGCCAACCTGGCGCTGGGAATGGACGCGAACCTCTCGTTCTTCGAGAGCTTGAACATCCTGGGCTACTACGCGCGCACGCGCACGGAGGGCCGGGAAGGCGAGGCGGACAGCCATCGGGTCCGTTTCGACTACGACGCGGACCTGTTCGGGCTACAGGCCGAGCGGCTGTCCGTGGGACGGAACTTCAACCCGGAAGTCGGATTCCTGCGCCGCCGTGACTTCATCGGCAACCTCGCGCAGGTCCGCGTCAGCCGCCGGCCGCGTTCGCTCGCGGCGGTGCGCAAGGTGAGCCTCGAAGCGGGCCTGGACTACATCACCGACGGCCGCCACCGGCTCGAGAACCGCCAGGCGAGGCTCACGGCGCGGACCGAGATGCAGAGCGGCGACTCGTGGAGCCTTCAGTACGAGCGCAACTTCGAGTACCTCCCGGCATCCTTCGAGATCTCCCGCGGCATCCTGATTCCCGTCGGGTCCTACCATTTCCAGAACCTGCGGGCGAGCTACACGCTCGGCTCGCAGCGCCGGGTCGCGGGCGACCTCACGGTCGCGCGCGGCGGCTTCTACGCGGGCGACCGGACCGAGCTGGGATACCGCGGGCGGGTGGAGATGAGCGCGCGCCTCTCGATCGAGCCGGGGGTGACCCTGAACTGGGTCGAGCTGCCGGAGGGCCGCTTCACCGGCAAGCTGCTCAGCGCGCGCACCACCATGACGTTCTCCCCGAGCATGTTCGTCGCCGCCCTCGTGCAGTACAACTCGGCCAACAGCCTGCTCAGCACCAACGCGCGCCTCCGATGGGAATACCGGCCGGGCAGCGAGGTGTTCTTCGTCTACAACGACGGGCGCGACTCGGTGCCGCCCGGCTTCCCCGTCCTGATGAACCGGAGCTTTACCGTCAAGCTGACGCGCCTGTTTCGCTTCTGAGCGATGGCTGGCGAGGCCAGCGGCCCCTGTGCCAAGATGCGCTCTCGTGAAGCAGGCGCTCGCCGGGATCCGCGTCCTCGACGCCACCCAGGTCATGGCCGGACCGTTCTGCACGATGCTCCTCGGGGACCTGGGGGCCGATGTCGTCAAGGTGGAGCCGCCCGGCGGCGATTCCACGCGGACGATGGCGGGCAGCCAGGGCACCGAGAGCCCCGGTTTCTGGAGCATCAACCGCAACAAGCGCGGGATCGTGCTCGACCTGAAGGATCCGTCCGCGCAAGACGTCTTCCGGTCGCTCGCGGCACGCGCCGACATCCTGGTCGAGAACTACCGTCCCGGCGCCATGGACGCGCTCGGGTTGGGGTACGAGGAGCTGCGCAAGCGCAACCCCGGGCTGATATACGCGTCCATCTCGGGTTTCGGCGCCACCGGACCCTACGCGCGGCGCGGCGGCTTCGACCTCGTGGCGCAGGGGATGTCGGGGATCATGTCGGTCACGGGTGAGGCCGGACTCCCCCCCGTCAAGTGCGGCGTTCCCCTCACCGACCTCGGCGCCGGCCTTCTCGCGCTGCACGCGATCCTCGCCGCCCACATCCACCGGCTCGGCACCGGCGAGGGCCAGCACGTCGACACGTCGCTGTTGGAGGCCGGGATCGCGCTCTCGATCTGGGAGTCGGCCCAGTACTTCTCGGGGGGCGGCATCCCCGAGCCCATGGGGTCGGCGCACCGCATGTTCGCCCCGTATCAGGCCATCCGCTGCGCGGACGGCTACATCACGCTCGGTGCCGCCAACAAGAAGGCCTGGGCGCGCCTGGCGCAGGCCCTCGACCGGCCGGACCTCGTGGACAAGCCCGAGTACGCCGACGCCGGGGACCGCGTCCGGAACCGGCACGACCTGGCCCGCGAGATCGAGACCGTGACGGCCTCGCGGCCGCGCGAGCACTGGCTGGGGCGGCTCGAGGAAGCGGGGGTTCCGTGCGGGCCGATCCTCGACTACGAAGAGGTGTTCGCCGACCCGCAAGTCCAGCAGCGCGGCATGGTGCAGGAGATGGAGCATCCCTCCGCCGGACGCATCCGGGTGGTCGGCCCCGCGGTCAAGCTGTCGGAGACGCCCGCGAGCCTGCGGCGTCCCTCGCCACGGCTCGGAGAGCACACGGAGGAGGTCCTGCGCGAGATGGGCTACACGGACGAACAGATCCGGGCGCTGGCGGCGAGCGGCGCGATCGCCCTGGGACCGGGGGGGAGGTGATTCGTGGGCGATCCTGAGCTGCTCTACGAAACCGAGGGCCCGCTGGCGTTCGTGACCTTCAACCGTCCCCACGCGCGGAACGCCATGACCTGGGCGATGTACGACGGCCTCGTCGCGGCTTGCGAGCGGGTCGATGCCGATCCCGACGTCCGCGTCCTCATCCTGCGCGGGGCGGGCGGGAAGGCGTTCGTCGCCGGGACCGACATCGGGCAGTTCCAGGGTTTCCGCACTCCCGAGGACGCCATCGCCTACGAGCGCCGGCTCGACCGCGTCATGGACCGGCTCGAAGCCGTCACCCGCCCGACCATCGCCGCCATCGAGGGCTACGCCGTCGGCGGGGGCGCCGCCATCGCCGTGGCCTGCGACTTTCGATACTGCACCCCCGAGAGCCAGATCGGCGTCCCCATCGCTCGGACCCTCGGGAACTGCCTCTCCGTGGCCAACTGCGCGCGGCTCGTGGACCTCGTCGGGCCCGCGCGCACGAAGGACCTGATCTACCGCGCGCGGCTGGTGGGCGGCGACGAGGCGCTGCAGGCCGGCCTCGTGAACGAGGTCGTGCCCGCCGGCCGCCTCGACCAGCGTGTGCGCGAGGTCGCCACCGAGCTCGCCGCGAACGCGCCCGTCACGCTGCGCGTCACCAAGGAGGAGATCCGCCGGCTGCAAGCCGCCCGCCGGGCGGTCGAGGGCGACGACCTCGTCGTCCAGGCCTACATGAGCGAGGACTTCCGGGAAGGCGTCGCGGCCTTCCTGGACAAGCGGAAGCCGGTCTTTCGCGGTCGATAGGCCGTGAGCCTCGCCGCCGTCTCGCTCCTCGCCCTCCTCGTCGTCATCGTCATCAGCTGTTTTTCCCCCATCAACCTCGGCTTCCTCTCGATCGCCCTCGCCTTCCTGATCGGCCGCTTCCTGGGCGGGCTTCCCGTCTCCGCCATCGTCGCGGGGTTCCCGGGAAGCCTCTTCCTCACGCTGGCCGGCATCACGCTGCTGTTCGCGCAGGCGAGGGTCAACGGCACCCTGGACAAGGTCGCGGCCCGCTCGATCCGCCTGGCCCGCGGCAACCGCGGCCTGATCCCCATCGTCTTCTTCTTCCTCGGCCTCGCCCTGGCCACGATCGGGGCCGGCAACATCGCGGCCACGGCCCTGCTCGCGCCCGTCGCCATGGGCGTGGCCGGCCGGGCGGGCATCGGTGCGTTCCTCATGGCGATCATGCTGGCCAACGGCGCCAACGCTGGCGCCATGTCCCCCCTGGCGCCCACCGGGATCATCGCGAACGAGCTGATGCGGCGCATCGGCCTCGAGGGCGTCGCGTGGCGCAACTACTTCAACACGCTCGCCGCGCAGAGCGTCGTGGCCTTCGGCGGCTACTTCCTGTTCGGGGGATTGAAGCTGTTCAAAGCTTGCACAAGGGGGTCTGGGGGGCGCGGAGCGCCCCCCGGCTCAAAGAGCGAGCGCGGGATTGACTCCCGCGCGAGTGAAGATGCCCCGCCCGCGCCGGACGGCGAGCCGTTCACGGGATCCCAGTGGCTGACAGTGGCCGTGATCGCGACCCTGGTCTGTGGCGCCGCCTTCTTCCGCATCGACGTGGGGATGGGCGCCTTCGTCGGCGCCGCCATCCTGTCGCTCGCGCGCGCGGCCGACGAGGAAGCGGCGGTGAAGTGCATGCCCTGGGGCGTCATCCTGATGGTGTGCGGCGTGACCGTCCTCGTCGAGGTCCTGGGCAAGACCGGCGGGATGGACCTTTTCACCCGCCTGCTGGCCCGCCTGTCCGACCCGTCCACGATCACCGGCGTGATCGCGCTGGTGACGGGAATAATCTCGGTCTACAGCAGCTCGTCGGGCGTCGTCCTGCCCACGTTCCTCCCGACGATCCCGGGGATCGTCGCCAACCTCGGCGGCGGAAACCCGCTCATGATCGCGTACTCCATCAACGTGGGCTCCCACCTCGTCGACGTGTCTCCCCTTTCGACCCTGGGGGCCTTGTGCCTGGCCGCGGCTCCGCCCGAGGAGAACCGAAGCCTCCTCTACCGAAAGCTGATGGCCTGGGGCTGGTCGATGGCCTTGGTCGGCGCCGTCGTGTGCCAGCTGCTGTTCGGTTATCGCTGATCGCCGGACGTGCGGCGCGCCTCCTCGCGCCACTTCTCGTCGGCGTAGATGGCGACCTCCACTCGCCGGTTCTGCTGCCGGTCGGCGTCGGTGTCGTTGGAGGCGATCGGCTCGGTCTCGCCCCGGCCGTCCGTGCGCAACCGGTCGCGGGCCACGCCCTGCGCGGCCACGTACTCGGCCGCCGCCCGCGCTCGGCGCACGGAAAGCGCCTGGTTGTACTCCGTGCGTCCGGTCGAGTCCGTGTGGCCAACGACGAGCACCTCGGTGCGCGCGTTGTCCTGCAGGCTGTCGGCGAACTTGCGCAGGTTGTCGCGGGCCTCCGGCTTCAGCTCGGCCGAGTCGAACGGGAAGAGGATCCCGGATTCGAACGTCACGGCAATGCCCTCGCCCACGCGCGAGACCTTTGTTCCCGCGGGCAGCTCCTTCGCCAGCTTCTCCGCCTGCTTGTCCATCCGATCGCCGATGATGGCGCCGGCCGCTCCCCCCACGACGGCGCCTATGAGCGCCCCCCGCACGGTGGATCCGGTCTTGTGGCCGATCACGGCGCCCACGGCGCCGCCGCCGGCCGCGCCGATGACCGCCCCCTTCTCCTTCTTGCCCCAGCTCGCGCACCCGCCGGCGGCCAGAGCCAGAACCGCGAGCAGGCCGCCCGCCCGGCATATGGCTGTATCGATCTTCATCGCAACCTCCAGGAGCGTCTGAGTCGATCATGCAAGCGAAGTGCCAGCTCCCCACTTCAAGGTTGGATCAGGAGAGAAGATGGAAGCGTGATCGTCGTCACGCGAAGACTCCCGTCTCCCGGGGCCGCGCTCCGGCTCACGTTCGGCGGTGATCGCCAGCGATGGGAGCTCGCGCTCGACGCGGACATCGCCGGCTTCCAGGGCGAGGGCGACCGGCCGCTGACGCTCAGCGGAGCACGGGCACCAGCAGGTGCACGAGGCCGGTCACGACGAACACCCCCACCACGTCGAGGAGCACCCCGTAGCGCATCATCGCGCGCAGGGGCACGTAGCCCGAGCCGTAGACGATCGCGTTGCACGGCGTGGAGACGGGCAGCATGAAGCCGAGGCTCGCCCCGAAGGTCGCGCCGAGCGCGGGCTCCAGCGGATCGGCGCCCGCGGCCTGGGCGATGGCGATCACCACCGGAACGATCATGTTGGCGGACGCGGTGTTGGAGGTCGTCTCCGAGAGCAGCATGGCCACGAGCGTGGACGCGAAGAGCAGGCCCAGCCCGCCGTGGACGGGAAGCAGCCCGGTCAGGCCCCGGCCCACGCCCTCCGCGAGCCCCGTCTGGAACGAGAGGACGCCCAGGGCGAATCCGCCGCCGTAGAGCAGCACGACGCCCCACTCGATCTGTGAAGCTTCGTTCCACGTGATCGCCCGCTCGCCGTCGCGGCCGGGCAGCAGGAAGAGCAGGCCGGCGCCCACGAGCGCCGCCACCGCCTCCGGCACGCGCTGGTTGACGGCCTGATACAACGGGCTCTGGTCGCCGGCCACGAGCGCGATGCCTCCGGGGATCACCCACAGCGCCACCGTCACCAGGAAAGCGATGGCGGTCGAGCGCTGCCCCGTCGTCCACGGGCCGAGCCGCTCCCGCTCGCGCGCCAGCATCTCCGCGCTGCCCTCGATGCGCTTCACTCCCGCGGGCGCGAGGCGATCGAGGTAGAAGAACATCCACCCGAACAGGACGACCACGATGGGGACGCCGACCATCGCCCACTTGAAGAACGGGAACTCGACGCCGAGCAGCTGCCGGATGAAGCCCAGGCCGATGAGGTTCGGCGGCGTGCCGATGGGCGTGGCCAGCCCGCCCACGGAGGCGGCGAAGCTCGTCATGAGCATGAGGGCGGTGGCGTAGCGGCGCGACAGGCGGGGCCCGCCTTCCTTCTCCTGCGCGAACAGGAAGGCCAGGATCGACATCCCGATCGCGAACATCATGGCCGTGGTCGCGGTGTTGGAGATCCACGCCGAGATGAACGCGGTCACGGCGCCGTAGGCGAACAGGATCCGGGAGGGCCGTCCGCCCACCCAGCGCAGCGAGAGGACGCCGAAGGCGACGCGGCGGTCGAGGTGATGGACGAAGATGGCGCGGGCGATGATGAACGACCCGATGAAGAGGAACATCAGCGGGTCGGCGAAGGGCGCGAACGCTTCCCGCGCGGGGGCCACCTGCAGCACGACGCACGCGGACACGCCGAGCAGGGCGGTCACGGGCATGGGGAGCGCTTCCGTGATCCAGAGGACGATCACGGTGGCCATCACCGCCGCCAGGTGGTGGGCGGCGGGCGACAGGCCGGGCATCGGCCAGGCGAGCAGAGCGACCAGCGTGACGGGCGCCAGCACCAGTCCCGCCCGACGCCGCAGGCGCTCGAAGCGCTCTTCCCCCTCGGAGAGCCGTTCCAGTGGCGCGTCCGCTGGACTCATGAGGCGCATAAAGTATCATCGGCGCCTCGTTTCGCTCGGGAGGAGAAAGACATGGACCGTCGAGACTTCGTGGGGGGCACGGTGGCCGGGGCGCTCGGGTCCGCGCTGGCGCGCCCGGAGGCGGAAGCCGCGGCGGCGGAGGGACCCGGAGGCCTCCGGCCGCAGCTTCTCGAGCTGCGCCGTTACCAGTTCCGGTTCGGGCCGATGGAGGCGCGCTTCGCGGAGTACGCGAAGGGGGCGTTGCTACCCGCCTTGAACCGTGCCGGCGTTAGACCGGTGGGGGCGTTCACGGTGGCCGTCGGCACCGACAGCCCCTCTGTCTATTTGCTGCTGCCCCACCCGGGCCCCGAGTCGGTAGCGGCTCTCGGCGGCCGCATCAGGACCGACGCGGAGTACCAGCGCGCCGCGGCCGCCTACCGGAGCCTGCCCGCAACGGACCCCCCGTACGTCCGGCGCGCGTCGTCGCTCATGGTGGCCTTCGATTCCGTCCCCGCAGTCGAGGTCCCGACCGGTCCCCTGGCGGTACCGTCTCGCGTCTTCGAGCTGCGCACCTACGAGAGCCACAACGAGAACGCGGGCCTCAAGAAGATCGAGATGTTCGAGAAGGGGGGCGAGATCGCGATTTTCCGCCGGGTCGGCCTCGCGCCCGTCTTCTTCGGCCGGGACGTGATCGGCCCCGCCCTTCCGAGCCTCACCTACATGGTGGTCTTCCCCGATCTCGCGACGCGCGAGAAGAGCTGGGGTGTGTTCCGGGACGATCCGGAGTGGGTGAAGCTACGCGCGGCGCCGGGCTTTGCGAACGCCGATATCCTGACCAACATCAGCGTCCAGATCCTGCGGCCGACCGACTATTCTCAAATTTAGCTCGCCTTAGCGCGCCGCCGCCCAGGCGAGGCCGTCGGCGAGCGGGCCGGCCTCGATCAGCCGCTCGACCTTCCATTCCTTCAGGTCGATGACGGCGACCTGATGGCTGGCGTCGCAGGAGACATAGGCGTAGCGGCCGTCGGGCCGCACCACCACTTCCTGCGGCGCCTTCGGCACGTCGAACGTCCGCGCGAGCTGCATCGTCTTCAGGTCGAGCACCCCGACCTTGTTGACGCTCACGAGGGCGATCACCAGCCAGCGGCCATCGGGCGTGGGCGCGGTGCCGTAGGCGATGCCGGGCAGGGCGACCCATTGCTTGCGCTGGTTGGTCCTCGTGTCGATGAGGGCGAGCCGGGGCTCCGTCTGGTCCGCCGTGAAGGCGAGGGCGTCGTCCACCGACAGCGCGATGCGCTGGGCGTAGGAGGACACGGGGATCACCGCCATCACCTTCTTGCCCGCGAGGTCGATCGCGCTCACGGTCCCCACGTGGACGTTCGACGTGTACGCCCGCTTCCCGTCGCGCGTAAGGACGACCATGTGCGACTCGGGCTGCCCGGTCGGGATGCGGTCGACGATCTGGTTCGTCTTCGGGTCGATCACGGTGATGGTGTCGGTCACCTCGGTGGTGACGTAGAGCCGGCCGTCGGGACCGAACTGCGGGCAGTGCGGACGCTCCGGGCGGCCGAAGTCGATGGTGGCCACCCTCCGGCGCGACGCGACGTCGATCACGTCCATCGTCTGCCCGTCCGTGCCGGGCCGGCCCACGCCCGAGTTGCCGTAGATGGGCACGTACGCGGTTCGGCCGTCCGGGGAAGCGATCACCTCGTGCCCGGTGATGCCGCTCTCCTCCACCACCCCCACCTGGCGGCCGGCGACGGGATCGATGATCCCCAGCGTGTGATCGCCCTTGTTCGCCACGAGCAGGAGACCGCCCGAAGGCGGCGTGGACGCATCCGTCATGTGCGAGCCCCTTTCCGCCGTCACGGCCACGACGATCAGGAGCGTTGCCCCGATCCGCAGCATGGAGCCTCCTCGGTGAGCGATACACGATAACACCGTGGGGGCGATCAGCGCTCGATCCGGTCGGCCTCGGCCCGGCGGCCCTGGATGGCGTAAAGGGACGCGAGGCCGTGGAGCACCGCCTCCCGCCGCGGATCCACTTTTTCGAGAAGCTCCAGCGCCGCCAGGGCCCGCAGGTACAGATGCTGTGCCGCCCTCCCCCTGCTGCGCGTAGAACGAGGCCAGGTTTGCGAGCAGCTCCGGTGTCCCCGCGGCGAGCGTCGCGCGCATCGAGAGTTGCCTGGCCCACCCTCCGGTGCCTCCCACTGCAGTGACCGAGCCGGAGTGTGGAACCAGGCTCGACGGAAGGGATCCCGTGGAGGATCAGCGCCGGGAGCGACGGAAACGTCAGAGTCGGCCGGTCGCCGGCCGCAACGAGACGAAGAACGTGGCGCCCTGCCCCGGCGCCGACTGCGCCCACACGCGGCCACCGTGGCGATGAACGATCCTCTGGACCGTGGCGAGGCCGATGCCCGTTCCCTCGAACTCCTCGGCCTTGTGAAGGCGCTGGAAGACGCCGAAGAGCTTG
>Ga0210378_10001346_pt1 | contig 12828 bp, 8 predicted proteins | sample PLM1_60_b1redo_FD_155465 | JGI IMG/M metagenome (GOLD analysis project Ga0210378, IMG submission 155465) | Groundwater sediment microbial communities from an aquifer in East River, Colorado, USA - PLM1_60_b1 redo | ecosystem: Environmental > Terrestrial > Soil > Riparian zone | place: USA: East...
CGTCCGGGCGCTGGGTGACCATGGCCTTAGGGTGTTTGTGGACGAGCAGCAGGTCGACACGTTCGCCCGGATCACCACTACGATCACAGATGGCTTAGCCGCCTCCAAGGTGCTGCTGGCGTGGTACTCGGCTAACTACCCCAAGAGGCAGGCATGCCAGTGGGAGCTGACCGCCGCCTACCTGGCCGCCCAGCGCGCCGGGGACCCGGCCAGGCGGGTCCTGGTCGTCAACCCCGAACCCGGCTTCGACCACCTGCACCCGGGGGAGCTGCGCGACGCGCTAGCCGCCCCCGCCCCCAACGACCAGGAAGGGCTTGCCAGGCTGGCCGGGGCGGTCGCCGCCCGCGCCCGGCAGGTGCCGGGGCCGTTGGGGGCAGTCGCACCGCTGGCGCCGCCACGCTGGCTGCCCACTCAGGGGCTCGGCTCCAGCCGGTTCGTCGGGCGCCTCCCCGAGCTGTGGCGGCTGCACGCCGCGCTGCACCCGCAGACCACCAGGCTGACAGTGGGCCGGGCGGGGCCGGCGGTGGCGCTGGTGCGGGGGCTTGGCGGGGTCGGCAAGACACTGCTGGCCGAGGAGTACGCGTTGCGGTTCGGCGCCGCCTACCCGGGCGGAGTGTTCTGGCTGCGCGCTTACGGCAGCCACCAGGACCGCCCCGCCACCTTCGAGGAGTTCGCCGCCGACCACGACCGCCAAGTCCGCGCGATCGCCGCCAGGCTCGGTCTGCCAGTCGCCGACCGCAGCCCCGACGAGATCCAGGGTGCGCTGGCCGTGGCACTCCAGGAGCGAAGACAGTCGTGCCTGTGGGTGGTGGACGACCTGCCTGACGGGTTGGACGCCCCCCAGGTGCAATCGCTGCTGGCCCCCGACCCGGTGGCATGCACCTTGCTGACCACACGCAGCCGTCGCTACGACGCGCTCTCCAACGTGGTCGACCTTGACGTGCTCCCCCCCAACGACGCGCTGGCGCTGCTGAGCAGCCACCGGCCCGCCCCAACCAAGCAGGAGCGCACCGACGCAGAGCTGCTAGTGGCCGACCTCGGCTGGCACGCCCTGGCGGTCGAAGTCGCCGGCGCCGCCTTGCGCACCGAGGCGGGGCTGGGGTCGTTCGCCCAGTTCCGGGCCGACTTGCAGGAGACCAGCCGCGATGAGCTGGAGCTGGCCGCTGACCTGGCCGGGGCGCTGCCCGGCGGCCACCAGGCCAGCATCGCCGCCACCCTGCGACGCAGCCTCCGCCGCCTCGGCGCGGCCGGTAGCGACATGCTGCGCCTGGCCGCGGTGCTGGCCGCCGCACCAGTCCCGCTCACGCTGATCGCCTCGGTCCTCCAGCATGCCGACGGGCTTGACGAGCAGGCCGCCCGGCAGCAGGCAACCAGCGGGGTCGCCCTGGCCGAGAACCTCTCGCTCGCCACCCAGACCAGACTGAGTGTTGAGCCCGACGCGGGCGGCGAGCCAATGGTTGAGGGTGGTTGGGTGGTGCACGCACTGGTCGCCCGCACGATGCGACTGTCCGACCCGCAGCCGCAGCGCACCCAGGCGCTGCGCACCGCCGCGGTTGAGGTGCTCACCGGTGCGCTGGAGGCGATCGTGGACCCCAGCGCCCACACGAGCTTGCGGCAGACCGTTCCCCATGCCCGCGAGTTGGCCCGCCACGCCGACACCCCGGCCGAAGCTGAGCTGCTCGGCTGGGTCGCCCGCTACGACCAGGAGCGCGGCCAGTTCCGCCCAGCCCAGCTTGGCTACCAGCAACAGCGGGACGCCTATCGGCGGCTGCTGGGTCCCGAGCATCCCGACACCCTGCGCGCGATGGGCAACCTGGCCGAGACGCTGCGCGCCCTTGGGGACCCGGCCGGTGCCCGTGAGCTGTTCCAGCAGGTCTTGGACGCCTCCCGGGGGCTGCTGGGCCCCGAGCACTCCGACACCCTCACCTTCATGAACAACCTGGCCGTGACGCTCCACGCCCTTGGGGACCTGGCCGGCGCCCGTGAGCTGCACGAGCAGGCCTTGGACGCCTCCCGGGGGCTGCTGGGCCCTGAGCACCCCGACACCCTCACCGTCATGAACAACCTGGCCGTGACGCTCCACGCCCTTGGGGACCTGGCCGGCGCCCGTGAGCTGCACGAGCAGGCCTTGGACGCCTCCCGGGGGCTGCTGGGCCCTGAGCACCCCGACACCCTCACCGCGATGAACAACCTCGCCCTGACGCTGCGCGCCCTTGGGGATCTGGGCGGTGCCCGTGAGCTGCACGAGCAGGTCTTGGACGCCTCCCGGGGGCTGCTGGGTCCCGAGCACCCCGAGACCCTGCGCTCGATGAACAACCTGGCCGTAACGCTGCAAGCCCTTGGGGACCTGGCCGGCGCCCGTGAGCTGTTCCAGCAGGTCTTGGACGCCCGCCGGGGGCTGCTGGGCCCCGAGCACCCCGACACCCTCACCGCGATGAACAACCTGGCCGAGACGCTGCGCGCCCTTGGGGATCTGGGCGGCGCCCGTGAGCTGCACGAGCAGGTCTTGGACGCCTCCCGGGGGCTGCTGGGCCCCGAGCATCCCGACACGATCACCTTGATGAACAACCTTGCCCTGACGCGGTACGCCCTTGGGGACCAGGCCGGCGCCCGTGAGCTGCTCCAGCAGGTCTTGGACGCCCGCCGGGGGCTGCTGGGCCCCGAGCATCCCGACACCCTCACCGCGATGAACAACCTGGCCGAGACGCTGCGCGTCCTTGGGGACCCGGCCGGTGCCCGTGAGCTGCTCCGGCAGGCCCTGGACGCCTCCCGGGGGCTGCTGGGCCCCGAGCACCCCGAGACCCTGCGCGCGATGGGCAACCTGGCCCTGACGCTGCACGACCTTGAGGACCCGGGCGGCGCCCGTGAGCTGTTCCAGCAGGTCTTGGACGCCCGCCGGGGGCTGCTGGGCCCCGAGCATCCCGACACCCTAACCGACATGAACAACCTGGCCGAGACGCTGCGCGCCCTTGGGGACTTGGCTGGCGCCCGTGAGTTGCACGAGCAGGCCTTGGACGCCTCCCGGGGGCTGCTGGGCCCCGAGCACCCCGACACCCTGCGCTCGATGAACAACCTGGCCGTAACGCTGCACGACCTTGAGGACCCAGCCAGCGCCCGTGAGCTGCACCAGCAGGTCTTGGACGCCCGCCGGCGGCTACTGGGCCCCGAGCATCCCGACACCCTCGGCTCGATGAACAACCTTGCCCTGGCGCTCTACGACCTTGGGGACCAGGCCGGTGCCTGCGACCTGCTCCAGCAGGTTGTTGATGTGAGCCGGCGGCTGCTTGGCCCCGACCACCCGACCACCCGCGCGGCCGCGGAGAACCTCGCCGAGGCGGCTCAGTAGGCGGGCGCACTACCGCCACGACGGTGGCGTGGTTTGTCCGCCGCGGCGGCTGAGGCTTACCCTTCAGTCGGACGGCGTTTTGCTGCGGCCGGGGCGGAATTCCGGCCGAAGCTCAGGCCAGGGTATTGCAGCCCTGACGCTCGCCCGCGACCTGCGCGACCTGCGGCTAGCGCAGCGCACAGGCGCGTGTAGTCCGCGACTACCTGGAGTAGCGGCTGGCGGCCGCCACCGTGCGGATCATGGCCCCCCTCGGGGGAGTGGTGCGGCCGCGCCGAATAGTGCGCTTCGCGCGATTGTTTCATCGGCGCGACCGCGTTCCTGGCGGGCCTGCGGTCCGCGCCGCCTTCCCTGGCGGCCAACTACTCTTGTGGGTGACCGATCACCTATCTCAGGCGCTCACACCTAGCGGGGTGACCACACTACGGCTCGGATCCAGGGTCGTCCACGATCCGATCCCGCCCCGCTCGAGCACGATCGGCCCCGCGCCGCACAGCCCACCCTGGCTGCCGGAGCGTTACGTGCAGAACCTCAGCCAGGCCGCCTATTGCTACGTTCCTCAAATACGGTGCAGGGAATGGCGCACCGACCCGTCTATTGTCCGAACGCCCTTGTCGGGTGCCGGGCCTGGCGCCCTGGCACCCGGAACACGGGGAGGATCGCGTCGCGGCCCTGGACCTGCACCTCGTGGACCAGGGTATGCAGCAGCCGTCCGAGAGGGCCGGGGTCGGTCCCTCGGACACGGCCAGCCGGACCTGCTCGGCAAGGTCGGCCAATCCTGGCGAGTGGGCGGCTGAAGCTGCGCCGCGTCCAGGGCGCGGCGCAGCTCGTCTTGGCGGACCCGCAGCTCGGCAAGCTTGGCGCCCTGTTGTTCGACCCGCTGGCCGCAGGTGCCATCGGACAGGCTGCCGGCCTCGAAGGCGTCCGGGAAGAGCAGACAGCCCGGCGCGAGAGGCGGCGGCGCCACACGACATGTGACCGTATTGACACGTGACCCTTCGATCACGTATTCTGTGCGCATGACCGAGCGCATGAGCGACGACGACCGCGTCTTCAAGGCACTCGCTGACCCGACGCGACGCTTCCTGCTCGACCTGCTCTTCGAGCGTGACGGCCGCACGCTCACCGAGCTGGAGTCCCAGCTGGAGATGACGCGCTTCGGCGTCATGAAGCACCTGCGTGTGCTGGAGGAGGCCGACCTCGTCGTCACGCGCCGGTCGGGCCGGGAGAAGCTGCACTTCATCAACCCCGTGCCGATCCGGCAGATCCATGACCGGTGGATCGACAAGTACACCGAGCGGCAGGTGTCCGCACTGGCGGACCTCAAGAGCGAGCTGGAGGAGAACGCATGACCACCACCCAGGCCATGACCACCCAGGTCTACCGCGTGTACATCAAGGCGGCACCGGAGGCGATCTGGGACGCGATCACCAAGCCCGAATGGACGCAGCGGTACGGCTACACCGGCCTGGTCGACTACGACCTGCGCCCCGGCGGCCACTACAGAGTTCGCCCGACCCCGGAGTTCAGGGCCGGCGCCGAGGCTCGGGGCAACCAACTCCCGGAGGTGATCATCGAGGGCGAGGTCCTGGAGGCCGACCCGCCGCGCAAGCTCGTCACCACCTTCCACATGATGATGGACCCGCAGACGGCGGCGGAGCCGGCCACCCGCATCACCCACGAGATCAAGGACACCGGCAACGGCGTCTGCTCGCTGACCCTGACCCATGAGCTGGAGGGCGCGCCCGTGCTGGCGGCCATCATCAGCGGCGCGTATGAGGACGAGGGCGCCGGCGGCGGCCACGCCTGGGTGCTCAGCGACCTCAAGTCCCTGCTGGAGACCGGCAAGCCGCTCGCGGCCTGAGCCGACACTGCGGCGGCCCTGCCCGCGTGGGCCCGCCTGCCGCCCAGAGCATGAGAGGAACCTGCGATGACCTCGACCGTCTCGACCCAGACCACCGCGGCACCCGCGACCACCACCAGGACCAGGATGCTGCTGACCGGCGGGGTCGTCGCCGGGCCGCTGTTCGTCGCCGTCGGCCTGGCCCAGGCGTTCACCCGCGCCGGCTTCGACCCCGTCCGCCACCCCCTGAGCCTGCTCAGCCTCGGCGACCTCGGCTGGCTCCAGATCACCAACTTCGTCACCGCCGGCCTGCTGTTCCTCGGCGCCGCCGTGGGCGTCCGCCGGGTCCTGCAGGGTGGCCGCGCCGGCACCTGGGGGCCGCTCCTGCTCGGCGCGTTCGGGGTCGCCCTCGTCGCCGGGGGCGTCTTCCTCGCCGACGCTGGCTTGGGCTTCCCGCCCGGAGCGCCGCAGACCACCGTCCACGACGTCAGCTTCGCGGAGCTGAGTTGGCACGGGAAGCTGCACGGCGTCGCGCCACCGCTCGGCTTCCTCTCGCTGAGCCTGGCGTGCTTCGTGTTCGCCCGCCGGGCCGCCGGCCTGCGGCAGCGCGGCTGGGCGGTACTGTGCGTGGCCGTTGGCGTCGTCATCCAGGTGCTGGGAGCCCTGCCGAACGGTACGGGCAACTTCGTGCCCCTGTGGATCGCGATGGCGGCCGGCTTCTGCTGGGCGTCGGCGCAGGTCGCGCAGGTGCGGAGGCTGCTCCGGAACCACTGAGCCGAAGGGAAGCAGCCAACACCACGAGCGGCGGCGGGCGATGCCCGCCGCCGCTCGGCTGTCGCGGTTACGCCTCTGAGACGGGGTGGCGGGCGTTTGGGCCCGTCGCGGCGCGCAGACGCTGGCCCGCCACGACTGTGGTCGCGGTCGACCTCAACGTCGTAACCCTGGGCCTGATGGCGGCTAACCTCGATTCCCGGTGCGAAAGTTGTGTTGAGATGCGGGCCGGAGTAGGAGTTGATGATGAAGCCCACCCGCCTCCGCCTGCGGTTTCGTCCGCCGACCTGCGGGAGGTCTCCTGCCCGGCGACTGCGGTGGCAGGTGATCGCCTTGCTCTGCCTCACGGGGTCGGTCGAACGGTATCAGCCGACCCGGCCGCGCGGAGTTGCGCGAATCCTTGCGGTACAACGAGGAGGGGACTTCGCCGGGAGCCGTGGGACCCGAAACCGCTTGTCAGACTGGCCGGGCTTCGTTCAGGTAGACCAGTTGAGGCGGTGGATGCTACGGACGACAACATGCCCGGTCACCGGGCGTTTCAGCTCCTTGGTCGCCACCGGATGATGTCTCGCAGGTGGGCTCCCGGGAATCGAGGCTAATGGTTGGGATTGTGACCAGCGGTTTTGGTTCTTACGGTGGCAAGTTGGGTGCTCCTGACGCTGTTGCGTACGTTGCGACGCAGGGAGGAGCCATGCTGCCGCCGCTGTTGCCCGGCCACCCACCGATCCCACCGAGGAGCGTCGCATCCGCCGGCTCGCCAGCGCCGCCACGCACCCGCCAGCTGGCTGCAGCGCGCCCGCATCGTCACCTTGAGCTGGGACGGCGCCCAGGTCGGCCAGATGCCGAGGCGTTGGACTGCCATCCCCGCACCGTCTACCGCTGGCTGCACCGCTTCAACCACGGCGGCATCGATGACCTCGGCGACCTGCCCCGCTCGGGCCGGCCCCGCGGGCTGAGTGAACGGGAGCGGGGCCAGATCATCGCGCTGGCGCGCAGCGACCCACCGGGGCGGCCGGTGCGCTCCTGGAGCCGCAGCGGCGACCCCGACTTCGCCCCAAAAAGGGCGGCGATCATCGCCCTCTACACCACCCCGCCGCCCGAGGGAACAGTCGTCTGCGCCGACGAGCTCGGCCCGGTGATCCCCCGCAGCTTCCCGCCCTCGCCGGGCTGGTCGACCGATGGCCACCGCATCAAGGCGCCGCTGGTCTATGACCGCGGCACCGACAAGATCTGGGTGTATGGCGCGCTGCGACCCGGCGACGGCCAGGCGGTCACCCTGACCGCGCCGTCCCGCAACTCGGTCGGCTACCAGCGGCTGCTGGCCGCCGTGGAGCTGGCCAACCCAACCGGCGCCATCGCGGTCATCACCGACAACCTGTCCAGCCACAGCAGCGTCTCCACCCGCACCTGGCTGGCCGCCCATCCCCGTATCCGCCAGGTGTTCATCCCGGTCGGGGCGTGCTGGCTGCACCTCCAAGAGGGCTGGTGGCGGCTGTTTCGCCGCGCCGCCCTTGCTGGACAGGCCTTCGCGTGCCCCGACGAGATCACCCTCGCCACTGAGGTGGCGACCTGCCAGCTCAACGCGCGTGCCCGGCCGTGGGTATGGGCCGCCCAGCGCCGTCACCGCGCTACCGACGACGCGTCCTCACCTACCGAATTTAAGGAACGCAGCACTATCCTATCTAGGCGGCCGAGGAGAACGACGTTCGTCCGCCCTCGCTCGACCCCACACCGCAGGACTCAGCCCGGCCAGGTCCACTGCGCGACCTCAGGGATGTCCTCGCCGTGCTCACGGGTCCAGGTCCGTGCCCGCAGGCGGGCATCGGCCATCCGCTGCCGCAGCGTGGCGGCGCGGGGACCGAGCCCGGGGACCCGGTCGATGACGTCCATGACGAGGTGGTAGCGGTCGAGGTCGTTGAGCATGACCATGTCGAACGGCGTGGTCGTGGTGCCCATCTCCTTGAAGCCGCGGACATGGAGCTGGGCGTGGTTGCGGCGACGGTACGCGAGCCGGTGCACGAGCCACGGGTACCCGTGGAAGGCGAAGATGACCGGCCGGTCCTCGGTGAAGAGCGTGTCGAACTCGCGGTCGGGCAACCCGTGGGGGTGATCGGACTCCGGCAGCAACCGCATGAGGTCGACCACGTTGACGACCCGGACCCGCAGCTCGGGCAGTTCGGCGCGCAGGATCGAGGCGGCCGCGAGGGTCTCCAGGGTCGGCACGTCACCGGCGCAGGCGAGCACCACATCGGGCAGGGTGTCCGATCCCCCTGCTGCGCTGGCCCACTCCCAGATCCCGGCACCCCGCGCGCAATGCAGCGCGGCGTCCTGGACCGACAGCCAGTCGTGCTGCGGCTGCTTGCCCGCGACGACCACGTTGACGTAGTGCCGGGACCGCAGGCAGTGATCGAAGGTCGACAGCAAGGTGTTGGCGTCCGGTGGCAGATAGACCCGCACGATCTCCGGCCGCTTGTTCAGGACCACGTCCAGGAATCCCGGGTCCTGGTGGGTGAAGCCGTTGTGGTCCTGGCGCCACACGTGCGAGGACAGCAGGTAGTTCAGGCTTGGCAGCGGCCGCCGCCACGGCACCTGCGCGCTGGCCTGCAGCCATTTGGCGTGCTGGTTGAACATCGAATCGACGATGTGGATGAACGCCTCGTAGCAGGTGAACACGCCGTGCCTGCCGGTGAGCAGGTAGCCTTCCAGCAGCCCCTGGCAGACATGTTCTGACAGGATCTCGACGACCCGGCCCGCTCGGTCGAGCTGCTCGTCGTTGGTGTCGATTTCGGCCTGCCAGTTGCGACCTGTCACCTCGAGGATGTCCTGGAGCCGGTTGCTGGCCAGCTCGTCGGGGGCGAATGTCAGGAAGTTGTCCGGGTTGCGCCGGGTGACGTCACGCAGCCACGCCCCCAGCACCCGGGTCGCCTCGTGCCCTCTCCCGCCGGGCCGCTCGACGGTGACGCCGTACTCGCGCCAGTCGGGAAGCCGGAGGTCTCGCAGGAGGCGGCCACCGTTGGCGACGGGGTTGGCGCTCATGCGTCGGTCGCCGGTGGGCGCCAACGCCAGCAGTTCGGGCACCGGCCGGCCGGCATCGTCGAACAGCTCCTCGGGCCGGTAGGACCGCAGCCAGGCCTCGAGCACCTGCCGGTGCTCGTCGTTGGTGCGGGCGGCCGGCAGTGGCACCTGATGGGCGCGGAAGGTGCCCTCGACCTGCTGGCCGTCGACCACCGGCGGGCAGGTCCAGCCCTTGGGCGTGCGGAGCACGATCATCGGCCACGAGGGACGCGAGGTGTCGCTTCCCTGTCGGGCGGTGCGCTGGATCTCGGCGATGCGGTCCAGGCAGCGCTCCAGCGTCGCGGCCATCGCCTGGTGGACCGCCGCCGGGTCGTCCCCGGCGACAACGTGCGGCTGGTAGCCGTAGCCGCGCAGCAGGCTCAGCAGCTCCTGCTCCGGGATCCTGGCCAGCAGCGTCGGGTTGGCGATCTTGTACTGGTTGAGGTGGAGCACCGCCAGCACCGCCCCGTCCCGGGCCGGGTTGAGGAACTTGCCACAGTGCCAGCTCGTCGCCAGCGGCCCTGTCTCCGCCTCGCCGTCACCGACGACGCAGAACACGACAAGGTCCGGGTTGTCGAACGCGGCGCCGTAGGCGTGCAGCAGCGCGTACCCCAGCTCGCCGCCCTCATGGAACGAGCCGGGGGTCTCCGGCGCGCAGTGGCTGGGCACCCCGCCAGGGAAGGAGAACTGGCGGAAGAACGCGCGCATCCCCTCGGCGTCCCGGGAGCGGTCGCTGTACAGCTCCGAGTAGGTCCCCTCCAACCAGGCGCAGGCGTTCGGGCCCGGCCCCCCATGGCCGGGGCCGGCGACGTAGACGGCGTGGAGATCCCGTGCCTTGATGACCCGGTTGGCGTGCGCGTACAGGAGATTCAGCCCCGGCACGGTGCCGAAGTGGCCCAGCAGCCGCGGCTTGACATGCTCGGCGTGCAGCGGTTCGGCCAGCAGCGGGTTGTCCATGAGATAGATCTGCCCCACCGACAGGTAGTTGGCCGCCCGCCACCACGCATCGAGTAGCCGCAGCTCCTCACCGCTCAGCGGCCCGGGCACGTCGGCCAGCACGTAGGGTTCCGGGGCACGCGTCTCCCCGCCACCGGTCGCGTCGCTGTCGGCCGCCGTATCGCCACCCATGCTGGCCAGCTCTGTCATGGGGTCCACCCTGCGGAGGGTAATGCGATCGACGGGATCCGCGCCAGGCGCTCGAGGTCCGACCTCAGCTCCGGCACCAGACGCTCGACGCGCGTCGCGATTGAGCCGTTGCTTTCCATGCCTCGATCGTGCTGGAGCGCGGTCGGGCTCGCATCGTGGATGCCTCCCGATCCGAACCGCAGTGTTTGGTCAGGGCACCGCTACGGTAGGGCGGCGGGCGCTCTACGGGGGAGGTCCGGCGTCCTCGGGACCGCGCCGGGCGCTGTCGAGTCTGACCGGAGCGACGCGGCGAGGGCGAATGCGACGGCGGTCACGGGCATCGACCAGGTGGCAAAGGCTCGGAATCTGCTCGTGCCATTATGACTTCTGGCCGACCGAGCCTGTTGCTGTGCTTCCGTACTCTCTCAGACCCAGGGTCGGTCGAGCGTCAGCCTGGCCGCATCCACGGCGCGGCACCATCGGGGATCGCCCGGAACACCCCTGGGATCGCCCTGGAACATCCCTGAGGCGCGGCTCAGGCGGGGGCCGGGCCGGCCTCCTGGACCACCTCGTGGCGGCGGATGTAGGTGGCGCCGAAGGCCTGCAGGGTGGCGCTGACCGGCAGCGCGAGCAGCGCGCCGACGCCGCCGAGCAGGGCCGCCCCGGCGATCACGGCCCCGAACGCCACCGCCGGGTGCAGCGACATCGTGCGGGCGGTGATCCTGGGGGCCAGCAGGTAGTTCTCGACCTGCTGGTAGGCGACGATGAAGGCCACCACCCAGACGGCGTCGAGCGGGCTCGACAGCAGCGCGACCAGCGCGGGCAGGGCCCCGGCCAGGTAGGTCCCGACCGTCGGGACGAACTGGGAGACCAGCCCCACCCAGATGGCCAGGGCGAGCGGGTTCGGCACCCCGATGAGCCACAGGAACGCCCAGGTGGCGGTGGACGACGCCGCCGCCAGCAGCGCCCGCGAGTAGACGTAGCCGCCGGTCTGCTCGACGGCCACGTCCCAGGCCCGCAGCACCTCACGCTGACGCTGCGGCGGCAGCACCGAGCACACCGCGCGGCGGAAGCGCGGCCCGTCGGCGGCGAAGTAGAAGGTGAACAGGGCCACTGTCAGCAGCTGGAACAGCAGCGTGAGCAGCTGCACCCCGATGCCGAGGGCGCTGCCGGCAAGGCCGGTGGCCAACCTCCGCACCGGCGACTCGGCGCTGCTGAGCTGCGCGACCAGGGTGTCGCTGGACAGGTTGGCGTCGAAGGTGCGGTTGACCAAGGCGATCGTCTCCTCGACATAGCCTGGGACGGCGTCGGCCAGGTTGGACACCTGGCCCACAACCAGCGAGCCCATGGCGACCACGAACCCGGCTGCGGCGACAAACAGCACCAGGAAGACCACCGCGGTGGCCACGCCCCGGCGCCAGCCCCTGCGGGCCAGCCTGTTCACCGCCGGCTCGATGGCGATCGCCAGGAACAGCGACACCAGCAAGAGAATGAGCAGCGTGCGCAGTCGCAGCAGCAGCCACCAGACGACGAACAGCCCGGCAACGCCGAGCAGGAACAGGCCGATCGCCCGGGGCAGCCAGGGAGGCATCGCCCTGGGGTCGGGCGCCTGCGGCGCGCCGGCCGCCGACGCCGGGATGCCGTCGGCGGGTTCGCGTAGGTCGGTCATGGCCGGCAGGCTACGACGGCTTGGCCTGCCTCGTCACTCCCCGGTTGGGCGACGGTCCCCCGGTGATGAGCCGCCAGCGGTGGGACGGCGGCCGTGCCGCTGGCTGGTGCTCCCGGTGACCAGCTTGACTTTGGTACCTAGGTACAGGGTTACGGTGCTGATGCGGCCCCGATCGTTACGGCCGACAGGCCTCATCCCATGGAGGTAGCCATGTCCCAGACCAGCGTCCCGATCCACAGCCCGGCGCCAGCACCAGAGGGGCCGATCGCCTGCACCCTGCACCCCAATGAGTACGCTGGACGCCTGGAGGACTTCCGCCTCGGGGTGTTCACCCACCTCGTTGGCATGGAGCGGCCCGAGCCGGCCCGGTTGCGGCTGATCCTGGCCGGCGACGCCGACCCGGAGGCGGTGTGGGAGCTGTTGGTCCGCGAGCAGGGATGCTGCGCCTTCCTCAGCTTCACCCTCACCCCCAGCGACGGGCAGCTGGTGGCCGACCTCCAGGTCCCCGCCGAGGCCGCACCGGCCCTGGACGGCATGGTGAGCCTCGCGCGGCTGGCCGCCCCTGGGGTGGCGGTGACCGGTGCCGGCCGATGAGCGACCAAGGATTGCGGACCGGGGAGCTGGCCGAGCGGGCCGGGGTGAATGTCCAGACGCTGCGCTATTACGAACGCCGCGGTCTGCTGGCCACCCCGACCCGCCGGCCCTCCGGACAACGGGAGTATTCCGAGGACGCAGTCCGACTGCTGCGCACCATCAAGGCCGTGCAGCGGCTGGGCTTCACCCTGGCCGAGATCGAGGAGTTGCTCGCCCTGTCCGAGCACCGGCGCGGCACCGGCGAGCTTCACCAGCGGGCTCAGGCCAAGGTGGCCGAGATCGACGCCAGGATCGATCGGCTCCAGCAGATGCGCCAGGCCCTGGTGGCGGTGATGGCGGCCGACTGCGACTCGCTGACCGACTGCTCGTGCGGGCTGGGCTTCCCGCTGCCGGTCGGATCGTGATGGCGTTTCGAGCCATCGGGCATTC
>Ga0210378_10001347_pt1 | contig 12816 bp, 10 predicted proteins | sample PLM1_60_b1redo_FD_155465 | JGI IMG/M metagenome (GOLD analysis project Ga0210378, IMG submission 155465) | Groundwater sediment microbial communities from an aquifer in East River, Colorado, USA - PLM1_60_b1 redo | ecosystem: Environmental > Terrestrial > Soil > Riparian zone | place: USA: East...
CGCCCGTTCAAGATCCGTCGCGAGAACGGTGTGGCAGGCGGTGAAGATCATCGACTCGACCGGCGAATAGCCATTCACCAGCCGCAGGTCCGGGTACCGGCCGAGCAACGCCGCGAGGTGCGCCACCGATGCCGCCTCACCACCCGTCATCACCTGGGTCACGCCAGCGAACGCATCCGGGTACTCATCCACCAGGAAGTTCAACAGGCTCGCCGACACGTGCACCGTGGTGATGCCGTGCTCGGCGATCAACCGGGCGATCACCGCCGGCTCGGGCACCTGCCCCGGCTGCAACACGCAGGTGGCACCGTGCAACAACGCACCGAACAACTCCAACGCGAACGCGTCCCACGACACCGGCGCGCACTGCAACCAGACCTGGTCCTCGCTGAAGTCCACATACGACTGCGACACCAGCGTGCCGACCAGCGAACGGTGCGACGACACCACACCCTTCGGAACCCCCGTCGACCCCGACGTGAAGATCACGCACGCGACGTCGCTCGGCAGAGCCGGCGAAACCACGGGAACGTCCGCCTCAGCAGCGTCTGGAGTGACGAACTCCAGCCCTGGCAGCCAGTCGAGCACACCGGCGGTGACGACCAGAGACACCCCCGCCTGCCTGGTCACCGCCGCCAGCCGCTCGACTGGGAACGCCGGGTCGAGGAGCGTGTAGCCCGCGCCCGCCTTCAGGACGCCGAGCAGTGCCACGACCAGCTCCGGGCCGCGCTCCAGGTAGATGCCGACGATCTGACCGGGGCCGACCCCGCGTGCGGCCAGCCGCCAGACGAACCGCTCGGCACGCGCGTCCAGCTCGCCGTAGCTCATCCGCTCGGCGCCGGAAACCAGCGCGATCTTCTCCGGCGCCCGCGCGGCCTGCTCGGCGACCAACTCGTGCACGCACCGATCACCGGGGAAGTCCACCGCGGTGCCATTCCACTCCACGAGAATCCGCTCTAGATTCTCGTCAATAGCTAACCGGGACACAGTAAAATTCTCCAAGGAATTGAGCTGCACGAGAAAGAAGGCCGCGTGGGCGGCGAAATTACTTGCGGAGCGCGGCGACGCTGGCCGGGCGCAGGTCGGTCCAGTTCTTCTCGATGTAGTCGAGGCAGCCCTGGCGGGTGTCCTCGCCGCGGACGATCGTCCAGCCCTCGGGGACGCTGATCGTGGCCGGCCAGAGCGAATGCTGGTTCTCGTGGTTTACCAGCACGAGATAGATTCCGTCCTCGTTCTCGAACGGGTTGCTCATTTCGCGATTCCCTTCACCATCGACAATGTCGCGATAGGGAAAGCGTAGGTTTGCGGACCTCATTCGATCGGCAGTAGCAAAGGCAGAAGACCGGCAGTTTCCCGCTCCCGGCCGCTGGGCCAGATTCCCGCTCCCGGCCGCTGGGCCAGTTTCCCGCTCCCGGCCGCTGGGCCAGTTTCCCGCTCCCGGCCGCTGGGCCAGATTCAGCGCGTTTCGAGAGCGCTTTCGACGGCAGCCGCGAGAGGCAGCAGGCGATCAACGCGGCTAGGCCCGAATACGGAGACGCCGATTGGCAACCCGTCGACGAACCCTGCCGGCAGCGAGATGTTCGGGTATCCGGCCAGCGCGGCCGGCGACGAACTGTTCGGCGCGGTCGGGTCACCGGCTGCCAGATCGAGGGGCCACGCCGGCCCGTTCGTCGGCGCCAGCACCGCGTCGACGCCGTACCGCTTCAGCACCCCGTCGACCAGGTCCCGGACGGCGTGGATGGAGTTGGCCCGGCCGGCGGCCCAGGCCTCCCGCTTCTCTGGGGGTAGGGCGGCTGCTTGCTCGAACACGTCCTGCTCGACGCCGTCCGCGCGGTTCGCGGCGATCAACTCGTCCAGCGTGCGCGGGACGCCGTCCCTCGTGCGCAGGTAGGCCTCCAGGCTTGGCCGGAATTCGGCGTACAGCGCACGGAACCAGGGGACGAGCAGCTCGCGCCCGACCTCCAGTTCGACCGGCACGATCTCTGCCCCGAGCGCACCCGCGACGTCATCCAGCAACCGACTCACGTCGTCCGGCATCCCGGGCACGCGCCAGAGCCCGATCCGGCGGCCGGCGAGCACCGCGGGGCGCGCGAGCAGATCAGTACGGCCGGTCAGGACGGACAGCGCGACTGCCGCATCACCAAGCCGCGCGGCCAGCAACCCGGCCACGTCGACCTCACGGGAGATCGGCACGATTCCGCCGGTGGGGAGCAGGCCGAGCTCGGGCTTCACCCCGACCACGCCGTTCACCCCCGCTGGGCAGACGATCGAACCGTCGGTCTCGGTGCCCAGCGCGAGCGGCACCATGCCGGCGGCGACCGCCACGGCCGACCCTGACGAGGATCCCCACGGACTACAGTCGGGTCGGTGCGGGTTGCGGGTCTGGCCGCCGACCGTGGACCACCCCTCGCAGCCGGTGCTCGTGCGGAAGTTCGCCCACTCGGTGAGGTTGGTCTTGCCGAGGATCACCGCCCCCGACGACCGGAGCCGCCGGACGATCTCGGCGTCGTGGCGTGGCGGCGTGCTGGCGAGATGCCGGGAGCCGGCCGTCGTCGCGAGGCCGGCGGTGTCGATGTTGTCCTTCACCAGGACCGGGATGCCGTCGAGCGGTCCACGGGACGCTCCCGCCGCCCGCCGCCGGTCTGAGGCCAGCGCCTGGTCGAGGGCGGTCTCGTCGACCGCGAGTACGGCGTTGACGGTGGGGTCGGCGGCGGCGATCCGGTCGAGGCAGCGCCAGGTGATGTCGGTGCTGGTCACTGTCGGGTCACGCAGCAGCGACTGCAGTGCGACCAGTCCCTCGGTGGCGACCAGGTGCTCAGTCAAGGCGGGCTCCCCTCAGCGCGGGGGTGGCGACGACGATCGCGACGGCGGCGCAGGAGAGAGCCGCGTGCGCGAGCATGGTGACGGCGACGCCGAGCCACTCGATCATGCTGCCGATCCCCAGGTTGCCGAGCGGCACCGACGCGTAGATGAACAGGGCCTGGATCGACATGACCCGGCCACGTAGCTCGGTTGCGGTCCAGCGCTGCGCCAGAGACACGAGCGTGATCCCGACAAATCCCGAGGTCAGGCCGGTAACGAAGTACGCGGCGACGCCCCAAGGCAGCGAGCTGGCCGTGCCGAGCGTCACCAGACAGGCGCCTTGCGTCAGGATCCCGGCGACGAGCGTGAGTGCGGCGCGGCGGCGCGTGGGCCAGATGAGCGTCGTGACGAAGCTGACCGTCGCGCCCGCCGTGAATGCGCTGAGCAGCAGCCCGGTACCGCCGGCAGCGCTGCCCGCTTCCCGAGCGAACAGCACGACGCCGATGTTGAGCGGGCCGGCGTTGCTCAGCTCCACCAGCCCCACGACGACCATCAGCAGCCGCAGCCGCCGCTCGCCGGCGACGTACCGCAGCCCGGCGCGGATCTGCGCCAGGAACGGGGGCCGCTCCTGCGGCGGTGGACGCTTCGCGGCCGACCGTTGGCTCGCGGCCAGCGGCCGCGCGGACAGGACAGCCGCCGCCGAGCCGAGGAAGCTGACCGCGTTGACGCAGGCGACGAGCCCGAGGCCGCCGATGTCGACCAGCGCGGCACCGATCGGTCCACCGGCGGCCTGCCCTCCGCGCAGGCCCAGGAGGTAGGTGGCGTTGCCCCGGACGAGGTGCCGGGACGGCAGCAGCTGCGGCCGAAGCGCGCCCGACGCCGGCACGAAGTAGGCGTTGAGCAGGGACAGCAGCGCCGCGACCGCGACCAGCGCGGGCACCACCGGGCCGATCACCGCCACGGCGCTGGCCGCGGCCAGCATGACACCGCAGCGGGCCAGGTCGGCGCTGACCATGACCCGCCGCGGGCCGTAACGGTCGGCGACGGCGCCGCCGGCCAACAGGGTCGCGAGCATCGGCAGGCCGCCGAGCGCGAGCACCGCGCCGGCGACGGCCGGGCTGGTGACCCGGGTCAGGGTCCAGGTCAGCGCGACATACCAGGCGGCGTCCCCGAGCGAGGACAACCCCATCCCAGCCACGAACGCCAGGTACCGCGGGCTGAGAGGCCCGCCTTCCTTCAACGAAGGCAGGTCGAGGACCACCGCCTCGTCCGCACGGCGCAGCACGTCGCTCCCCACTGGTTCCCCTTCCCCGTTCAGAGCCCGACGGGCGTGGCCTCGGAGCGTGCCGGCGCGTCGCCGAGCGGCGACCAGACGTCCTCCGGCCCGAGCGCGTCCGGCCGGTACTTGCCCAGCGCGCTGATCAGCAGCCGCAGCTCCAGCGCGAGACACTCGACCAGGTTCACCAGGCCGGCGTCGTGGTCCTCGTCGACCGCGAGCAGCGCGGCCCGGCCGAGTCCGATGGCGGTCGCCCCGAGCGCGAGAGCCTTCGCGGCGCGCGTGCCATCCCAGATGCGGCCGGTGACGAGGAGGCAGGACTGCTGCTGCCCGATCCGGCGCAGGCACTCGCCGAGCGGCAGCCCCACGTGGTGCAGGAACGGAATGGGCGCCCAGCCGGTGCCGCCCTCGGCGCCGTCCACGGTCACCGCGTCGGCGCCGGCCTCCCAGGCCACGGCGGCGGCCTCGTGGACGTCCCGGCCAGGGTGGAGCTTCACCCACACCCTGGCGCGCGGGAAGTTGTTGCGCATCAACCGGATCTGCTGCCGCAGGATCTCCTCGGTGAGCGTGCCGGGGCTGCTGCTGCGCAGCACCTTGCCGGCGCCGAACACGGGGTCGATTGTGTACAGGTCGTCGACCCGTGCGGCGGCGGCACCGTCGAGGACGGTCATCCCGCCGAGCCCGGGCTTGGCTCCCTGGCCGGTCTTCAGCTCAAACGCGAGCCGGCCCGATTCGAGCAGGTGCCGCACCGACGGGTCGCTGTAGACGAGGTTCCACACCTCGGCGTCCGCGTCCTCGGTGCTCTGCTGCACGGCGACGCCGCCGAGCCCGTCCGGCAGCTCCGCGGAGTACGCGTTGATCCGACCGAGCAACGAGCGCTGCGTCTCGCCGCCGATCCGCCCATACCCGTTGACCGGGACGACGTTCTCGCCGATGACCATGGGGATGCCGAGCCGTCCGGCCTGCCGGCTTGCGACGACGCCGAGATCGGTGCTGGCGACCTGGGTGGAGCCGAACGCCGACAGGTACACCGGCAGCGCGGAAGGGAAGCCGCCGACAACCGTGTCCAGTTCGACGTCCGCGTAGACCGGTTCGCGGGCCAGGTCGATCAGCTTCTCCAGCCGCTGCGGCATGAACACCGGCGGCACCAGCCGCAGCGCATCGAGCGGGTCGTCCGGCCGACCGGACGCGGCGCCGAACAGCGCGCGGCCGTACTCGCCGGTGTCCGGGAAGGCGGCGGCCGGCCCGATCCGTGCCCGGGCGCGGACCGCGTCCTCCGGGAAGTCGGGTGCGTGGAGGCTACTCACGGCGACTTCACCCCCGGCACCTTCGGGTAGGCGTTGGCCTGCCAGACCGCCCCCAAGCCGGTGATGTACCGGGTGAGGCGCTCCAGGCCGAGGCCGAAGCCGGCGCTGGCGGGGATCCCGTCCCGCACCAGCTGCAGGTACCAGCCGTACTTGGCCGGGTTCTCGCCGGTCTCGCGCATCCGGGCGACGATCTGGCCGTACTCGTGCTCGCGCTCGCTGCCGCTGCACAGCTCGCCGTAGCCCTCGGGGGCAATCAGGTCGAAGTTGCAGAGCTGGCCCGGGACGGTGCGGCTCTCGCGGTCGTAGAAGCCGCGGGATCCCTTCGGGTAGTCGGTGACGAAGAACGGGTGGCTCACCTTGCGGGACAGCTTCACCTCGGCCTGCCAGTCGATCTCGGCGTCCGGGCTCTGGTCGTGGCCGATGTCGTGCAGGTCCTGGACCGCGGCGGCGTGGGTACGGCGCTCGAACGGCCGCGCCAGCAGCTCGGTGAAGGCGCCGGTGTCACGGCCCAGCGACTCCAGCTCGTCCGGCATCTCGTCGACGACCCGCCGCACGACGCCGCGGACCAGGTCTTCGACGACCTGCAGGATGTCGTCCCGGGACGCGCCCGCCACCTCGACGTCGATCTGGTGGAACTCCGCCAAGTGCCGCCCGGTGGACGAGGTCTCCAGCGGCTCCAGCCGGACATTCGGCGCGACGTAGAAGATCCTGTCGAACGCCAGCAGCGACGCCTGCTTGTACAGGATCGCGCTGGTCATCAGCTTGTACCGGTGGCCGTAGTAGTCGATGTCGATCTGCTTGGCCCCGCGCGCGCCGGGGTCGGTCACCGGGCCGATGATCGGCGGCAGCATCTCCACGAACCCCTGTGCGCTCAGGTGCTCGCGGGCCGCGGTGAGCATCCGGTGCTGGATCCTCAGCACGGTGCGTGTGGTCGGGGACGAGAGGTGCTCCCGCGGCGAGGCCGGGAAGCCCTCCGGGATATCGGCGCCGGTCCCGTTCGGTTCAGTCATCGTGTTCTCCGCTGTGTGATCTCGTTGGTTCACGGGCCGTCGGCGAGCTGCCGTCGGCCGGCATAGGTCAGCGCCGCGTCGTCGAACTTCCGCTCCACGTAGGACAGGGAGCTGAGCAAGTCAGCCGAGGTCACGCTTCGCGGACTGGATGCCGCGACGACGTGGCCGATCGGCATCGACCCGATCGAGCCCCACCGCAGCCGACCATCGGAGTCGATGTAGCTTCGGGTCCGCCCGATGTTGTCCGGATGCAGGCAGTACGGGACGTCGAGGTAGCCGTGGTCGAAGGCGAGGGTGAGCGCCCGCCCGATGTCCGGGTCGAGGTCGAGCACCGCGTCGACGAGCGCGCGGGCCTCGGCGTATACGCCCGTGTCGTCGACCCGGGCCAGTCCCAAGCAGTGCCGCTCGTCCGCCGCGGCCGCCGCCGCCGTCTCCAACGCCGAGACGTTCTCGGCGATCGCCGGGATCCGGTGCGCCTCCGCCTCGGTCTTGACGATGAGCCGCTCGGATCCACTCCGGACAGCCAACCGCGCGGCCGCCTCCAGCAGGCCGCGCGCGCCGCCCGGGGTCCGCGGGTAGACACCCATGTACGTGTAGATGACGACATGCCAGTCGACGCCCGGCAGGAACTCAGTTGCGATCCGGCGGAGCGCCCGCACGGCCTCCTCGTCCTGCGTCGGGTTGGTCTGCTGGGCGTAGCTGAGCGAGACGCTGCGGAGCCCGTGCTGCGCGAAGAACATCGCCTCCAGCGCACTGATCGCCAGCAGCAGGCTGGGCGGGCAGAGCTGGCCCATCATGCAACCGCCGAACGTCTCCAGGTGCGGTTCGGCGCCCGCCTCGGCGCGCTGGGCGAGCAGTTCGCAGCACTGGATCCAGTTGTTCACCGACTCGCGGATGGGCGTCCGGCTGTACGGCAGGCAGTACGAGACCGGGCCGCCCTCGGTAGCGTCGAGCCCGGCCGCCACCAGCGCCGCGAAGATGTCCTGCGGCGCCGCCGATCCGTGCCGTACCTGGACCGGGAAGTTCACATCCCGGACGCCGCGCAGCACGCCGCGGGTGACGTCGAGATCGTGCGCGACGATCGGGTACCCGTTGAGGTCGACGCCGTCCGCGAGGGCCTGCCGCGCCGAGGCGTGGCTGCCGACCCGGGTATAGCTGTCGAGCGTGATCGTGCCGACCGTGGTGGCGCCGGCGTGCTTGGTGGCCAGCAGGCCCTCCCGCATGGTGCGCGGACTGCTCATGCCCATCCGGGGCTGCACGACGAGGTCGCCGGACTCCCTGGCCAATGACACAGAGCCGCCGAACGAGCCGGCCGGGGCGGGCTCCGCGCGCAGGATCCGGCCGGCGCCGCTGATGTCAATGGTCACGATGCCCGCCGGGTAACGATCGAGCGTACGAACGGAACGACTCGATGCCAGCGGCATCCTGGAAAACCGCGTTGAATCCAGCATCCAGCAGCGCACTGGAATAGCGCATATCCTCCGCACCCCCAATACCTAGTTTTCCGCCGATGACGACTGGCGTGCCGGCCAATTCCGGTTGGCTCCGCAGCAGCCCGATCACGCGCATTCCGTCGTTGTATCCGTGCCCGTTCACGCTGCTGATCACGATCAGATCGGGCGGTGGCAGACGGCACTCCTCCACGAGTACGTGGTCCGGTACACAGGCCCCGAGATTCGTCACCCGGTGCCCAAGCTCTTCGAGAACCAATTGCAGGAACACCAGGTTCCAGGTGTGCGAATCAGACTCCATACTCGTGAGGACGACCTGGAGACCTCTCTCCTTATCAAGAGTTGTCAGACTCCCGCGTTCCATGGTTCGGCCCCGATTAAATGGTGGATTGACGACCTTGCGTACCGGGCGAGATTAATACGGGATCGAGACCGACCAGCGGCAGTAGCGGAGGCAGTCGACAGGCAGTTACGGACGTGAGAAGCGGCATACGTCCGGCGAGTTAGTCCGCAACCCGCCGGCAACCTGCAGCGCGTCGAGGCACGGCCAGACGCACAGGCCGGCGTTGTCCGGTAGGGCGGTCCGAACTCGTCGGCCGGCTGCAATCGCTAGACAAGACGGGGCCAGCCTCCCGCTGGGCGCGCACGAGCTTGGCCACTTCCTCAACGGAACATCCGTCGGTGTCGACGCACAGGTCGCCGATCTTGTCCCGCTCCAGTTCGTCCGCGTTCTCGGCAGCCTCGTCCGCGAGCCGGGGAAGCCGGTCGACTGGCAGCCCTTCAGCTCGTCGCCCGGAATCGCCGGACCACCCCCGCGGCCACGGAGGAAGATCCGCTCCTTGAGCTGCTCTCGGTCGGCGCGCAGCCGGCACAGCGTCAGGGATCAGCGATGAGCGAGCCGGGCGGAGGCTGGCGCCGGCCATCTGGGGCAAGGGCGCCTTCCGTCGGTTCAATGACCAACTACACGAGCAGGATCCGCAGCTGCTACCGGTGTGGCACGCCTTCCAAGGATCGGGACGGGCACGCCTTCCGGTTACACGGTGATGACGACCTTCGCGCGCGCATGCTCCACTTCGAGGTACCGGATGGCCTCGGGTACCTCGCTCAGCGGGTAGCTCCGGTCAATGACCGGGGCGACCTTTCCGGACTCGGCGAGTTCCCTCAGCGCCGCCAGGTTCTGCCTGCCCGGCGTCGCCGTGAGTGCGAGCAGCCGATGGCGGACGAAGCGTGACAGCACCTGCCCCCTGAGGATGAGACCGACCGGCCCGATGAGACTGCCGCCGCCCGACACGCCCCCGCCGGACAGAACGAGCGTCCCCGCGGGTGTCAACGCGCGCCGGAACTCGGTCAACGAACGGTTCCCCACCAGGTCGAACACGACGTCGTACAGACGTCCGTTCCGGGTGAAGTCTTCCCTGGTGTAGTCGATGACGTGGTCCGCGCCGAGCGACCGGACCAGGTCCACGTTTCTCGTACTGCACACGCCGGTCACTTCCGCGCCGAACGACTTGGCGATCTGTACGGCGAACGTTCCCACACCACCTGAGGCACCATTGACCAGCACCTGCTGTCCCGGCTGTACCCGCCCCACGTCGCGCAGGCCCATGAGGGCGGTGTTCCCCGCCAGCGGCACGGCAGCCGCCTGCTCGAACGTCAGGTTGGCCGGTTTCGGCTCCACCATGTCGTCCGGGACACGCACATACTCGGCGAATGCTCCATTAGCGTCGCCGAGGTCGCCATACACCTCGTCACCGGGACGGAACCGTGTCACGTCCTTGCCAACCGCTTCCACCCGGCCCGCGAAGTCCCTGCCCCGGATCGTCATCTTGGGCCGGCCGAACCCGAGCATCAGGCGCGCCATGTACGGGTCGCCCCGCATGACGTGCCAGTCGTACGCGTTGACCGCGGCCGCGTGAACCCGTACCAGCACCCCATTGTCGGCGGCCACCGGCTTGTCGACCTCCCTGAGCTCCAGGACGTCAGGTGAGCCGTACCGGTCCTGGACGATTGCCTTCATCGGGTCTCCGTAACGCTCGAGGTCGGCGCGGAATGGGTCGGCTGACCGGCAGGATCAGCTCTACTCGCGACGGTAGGCGAGCGACCCCGGTGCGGGCATCGGGGACAAGCCCTAGGTGGCGCACAGATCTCCCCCACAGCCGGCAGGCGCGGCAGTGTGTACGCCCCTACGGTTTCCCGTGCACCGACCTTCGTCCAACATTCGTTCGACCCGCTACTCGACGATCCGGTGGTTCTCCGCCATGCGGTACGTGACGATCAGCGCGAGTATCCGCTCAGGCTCGATATGTGGCACTCGCGCACATCCCCGCCTCTTCGATTGGATCGACGAGTTTGAAGCGTCGCACCGGAGGCCGCGACCTGCCCGGAAGTCCGGCCGGATCACGTGGCGGCCAGGCAAGTACCCCGACCCGCGCTGGCGTCTCCGGCCGGCGAGCTGCTACACGCCGCGTTGATTACACGCCGCGTTGATCTGCCTCCCGCTCAAGGGCGTCGAAGTCGCTCTCGGCTACGGTCGCCTGCTCGGGGCTCAGCGTCCCATGCCTAAGGCCGGTAATCCATTGTCGCAAGCGTGCCACCGAAATGCCCTGATTTCGGTGGAGGTTTTCGACGACCCGACCAACGCGAGTCGGCGGGACACTCTTGTCCGGCTCTTCGACTTCGTACAGTCGCGCCTCCAACTCATCGAGATGGGCGCGCTCATCAGGATCCGGTTTCTGCCCCTGGCGATAGCGGATGACTGCCGCCACACCGGCCGCCGCCAGCGCGGCAACAGCAACGCCGGCCAGCACCCTCGTGGTTGTCTTCGTCATAGCCGCTCCTCTCTGCTTGAGCAGAGCGTTGACAACCTCGCAGCCAGCCGCTTTGGCACATGAACACGGTCTCAGCCCTCGGCGAGACAGTCTTGTGTACCGAGCGCATCGCAGCCTACAACCTCGTCGGAAGCGACGCGGCGCAGGCAACCAAGCCATTGCTGCGGGTACTGATTGCTGACACTGGCCAGGCGCTGCACCAGCGCCACCCTCGCCGCGGACCGTCGCCGCCACGGTTCGACGCCGAGGAGCGCGCGGCGCGCTGCCCGGGCACCAGCGCGGGCGTGACTACCGGAGACCGCGGAAGAAGACGCGCACGTCCTCCAGCAGCAGGTCGCCGGCCTCCATGGCGGCGAAATGCCCGCCCTTTCCGAACTCGGACCAGTGCGCGATCTGGTGTTCGGCGTCGATGATCCGGCGCACCACCGGGTCGGTGTTGAAGACCGCCCATCCGCTCGGCACCGTCGACGGCGCCACCCAGTCCAGGTTGGCGTGCGCGGACTCGTACAAGAACCGGGCCGCGGATGCTCCGCTGCGGGTGAACCAGTAGATGCTGATGTTGGTCAGCAGCTGGTCGCGGTCCACCGCTTCATCCGGCGTGCCGGCCGCCGGGTTGGTCCAGGTCTGGAACTTCTCCGCGATCCAGGCCAGCTGCCCGACCGGCGAGTCGGTGAGCGCGACCGCGATCGTCTCCGGGCGGTGCGACTGCAGTTCGAGGTAGCCGCGCTCGTCCTGCCAGGCGGCCCTGGCCGCGTCGACGGTGGCCCGCTCTGGCTCGGTCAGGTGGTCCGGGATCGGGAAGTGCTCGCCGGCCAGGCCGAGCGCGCCACGGTCGCTGTTGACGTGGGTGCCGATCACCCGTCCCGGCAGCGTGGCACCAAGCCGGCCGGTGACGCCGGCACCGATGTCGCCGCCCTGCGCGCCGAACCGTTCGTATCCAAGCCGGGTCATCAGCTCGGCGAACGCGTCGGTGGTTCGCCGGAGTTCCCACCCGGCGTCGCTCAACGGTGTGGAGAAGCCGAAGCCGGGCAGGGACGGCACCACCACGTGGAACGCGTCCGCCGGGTCGCCGCCGTGGGACGCCGGGTCGGCGAGCGGTCCGACCAGTTTCATGAACTCGGCGATCGAACCCGGGTAGCCGTGCGTGAGGAGCAGCGGCACGGCGTCCGGCTCGGGCGACCGCACGTGCAGGAAGTGGATGGTCTGGCCGTCGATCTCGGTGGTGAACTGGGGGAACGCGTGCAGGGCCGCTTCCTGTGCCCGCCAGTCGTAGGAGGTGCGCCAGTACTCGGTGAGGTCCTTCAGGTAGCCGAGAGGAACGCCGCGGCTCCAGTCGGGCTCGCTGCCTGGTACCTCGTCCGGCCAGCGGGTATCGGCGAGCCTGGCGTGTAACGCGTCCAGTTCGGCCTGCGGGATGTCGATGCGGAAGGGGCGAATGTCCGTGGTGTTTGTCATGCCGACCACGCTAGGAGCTATTGCGGAAGACCTACTTCCGCAATAGCTGCGACCATTGGCAAATGTTGGAGACCTCGGCTCGCCTGCTCCGGCTGCTCTCCCTGTTGCAGGCGCATCGCGACTGGACCGGCGCCGAGCTGGCCGGACGGCTCGGCGTGTCCGCCCGGACCGTGCGCAGCGATATGAACAAGCTGCGGAGCCTCGGCTACCCGGTACACGCCTCGCCGGGCGTCGCCGGCGGTTACCGGCTCGGCGCCGGCGCTGTTCTGCCGCCGCTGCTGTTGGACGATGACGAGGCGGTGGCGGTGGCAGTAGGCCTGCGGACCGCGGCCGGCGGCACGGTGGCCGGCATCGAGGAGACCTCGGAATCATGGGGGCGAGAGCAGTGTCCGGACCACCGAGCCGCACCGGCTGGTGAACTGGGGGCGGCGCTGGTACCTCGTCGCCTGGGACAACGACCGGGACGACTGGCGGACGTTCCGGGTGGACCGGATCGCGCCGAGGACGCCGAGCGGCCCGCGGTTCACGCCGCGCGAACTGCCCGAGGGCGACGCGGCGGCGCACGTCCAGCGGGGCGCCGGCGCGGCGACCTGGCGCTACTTCGCCCGGGTGTTGCTGCACGCGTCCGCCGGGTACGTCGCCGAGCGGATGCCGCTCGCGGTGTCGGTGGAACCGGCCGGGCTGGAT
>Ga0210378_10001348_pt1 | contig 12812 bp, 16 predicted proteins | sample PLM1_60_b1redo_FD_155465 | JGI IMG/M metagenome (GOLD analysis project Ga0210378, IMG submission 155465) | Groundwater sediment microbial communities from an aquifer in East River, Colorado, USA - PLM1_60_b1 redo | ecosystem: Environmental > Terrestrial > Soil > Riparian zone | place: USA: East...
AAAGGTTCTGTCGGGCCCAATCGACCCACGCTTCGATGTCCATCGAACGGCTCCCGGAGCGAAGTCCGAATTGTAACCGCCATCGACCCTGCCATTGGCTGAAGGCGGCCGACCCTGCTGAGTCTGCTGGCAGCCCTACACTTCCACGCGGACGATCTGCCCTGGCTGGAGCGTCGGGATGAGCTCTCGTACTCGCGGCATGAGGTAGCGAAGCGCCTCGAGGCGGTTGCTTGATGCCGTCAGGACCATGATCGAGAGCGTTGAGCGCTTCCGACGATGAGCAATGGCGGCGTCGACGGTCAGGAAGACGTCAAACGATCCTGCGGCCAGATCGAGCAGCTCGCTGTTCTTCTTCCCGGCCCATCCTACTTCGGGGACGGTCCGGGTCTCGTGGCCTGGGAGCTCCGCCTTCAGCTTGTGCGGGAGGCACTCATCGAGCAGCACGCGCATCGCTGAGCAACGTCTCTTTCACCTGCTCCAGAACGGCGATTGCCTGCTCGCGTTTCACCGTCGGGAAGTCTTCAAGGAACTCCCCGAGCGTCTGTCCCGCTTCGAGGTAGTCGATCAGTGATTGGACGGGTACACGGGTACCGGCGAAGACCGGAATGCCGCCGAGCACGTCGCGGGAGCGCCGGATCACGGACTTGAGGTTCGGCATGATGACCACTTGCGCATGAGAGTATAGCGCGGCTGTCGGCGGGCAGGGTGCTGGCAAGGCCTCCCCGCGTCAACCGATGCGTCGGCCCGTGGCCGATTCGAAGAAGAGCACACGCTCCGCGGCCACCGAGAACCACAATGTGTCGCCCGGGCGGGCGGGGAGGTCGGCGGCCCCCCGGGCCACGACCCGGGTGCCGCCGGCGTCGAGGACGGCGATCGTCTCGTTGCCCATGGGCTCGACCACGACCACCCGCGCGGGTGCGCGGCCCGGCCCCGCCGTGAGCGAGACGGACACGTCTTCGGGCCGCACCCCGACCTCGAAGCTCCCCGCCGCGGCCACCTGCGGCCGCCGCGCGGCGTTCACCGCGATTTCCGCGCCCGCCGCGCGCACGGTGCCGCCGTCGAGCGTTCCCGGCCACAGGTTCATGGCGGGGCTGCCGAGAAACGTCGCCACGAACCGGTTCGCGGGACGGCGGTACAGCTCGAGGGGCGATGCGAGCTGCTCCAGACGGCCCTCGCGCAGCACGGCGACCCGCGCGCCCATGGTCATGGCCTCGCCCTGGTCGTGGGTGACGTAGAGCGTCGTCGTGCCCAGCTCCTGCTGCAGGCGTTTCAGCTCGGCGCGGGTCTGCACCCGGAGCTGCGCGTCGAGGTTGGAGAGCGGCTCGTCCATGAGGTAGACGCCGGGGTTGCGCACGATGGCCCGGGCCAGGGCCACGCGCTGCTGTTGGCCACCGGAGAGCTGGGCGGGCTTGCGGTCGAGCAGCGGCTCCAGCTCGAGCCGCCGCGCCGCCTGCTCGACCCTCGGCGCGATCTCCGCCTCCGCCACCCGCCGCGCCCGCAGCGGGAAGGCCACGTTGTCGAAGACGGTGAAGTGCGGGTAGAGGGCATAGTTCTGGAAGACCATCGCCACGTCGCGCTCGGCGGGGGGGACGTCGTTCACGCGGCGATCGCCGATGTAGAGGCTGCCCTCGTCCGCCGATTCCAGGCCGGCCAGCAGCCGCAGCAGGGTCGTCTTGCCGCAGCCGGAGGGACCGAGGAGCACGACGCATTCGCCCGGCTCCACGTCGAGATCGATCTCGCGCAGCGCCCGGTGGGGGCCGAAGCGCTTTCCGACCTTCTCGAAGCGCACGCGCATGCGTGGCGTTATACTCCGCGTCCAATCCCATGGCCAAACCGGCGGCGGCACCATGATCGGCGCCCTCGGCCTCATGTTCCTGGCCGCGGGACCGCTGCTGCACGAGGAGCGCTTTCGCCTGGAGGAGCCGTCCGAGGTGGTCGCCACCCTCACCGCCGGGTGCGAAGGCTGCGACTGGGGCACGACGGGCCGGGAGGCGGTGGCCCTGGTGCTCTCCGTGGACGGCAGGTACTCGCAGCACCTGCTGCTCCATCGCGGGGAAGCGCCGGCCGAGTACCGGGTCGCCCTCGGCGGCCTTGCCGCCGGGCCGCACCGGCTGGACGTGCACCGGGACCGCAAGGCCTCGGCCGGGCGCGCGGGCAAGGTGACGCTGGAGGGCATCCGCCTCGTGTTCTCGCCCGAAGACGGCCGCGACCACGCGATGCTCGCCCACGCTCCCATCCTCCACGCGCGACCGGACACCCTCGACCGCTTCAGCGACGTGCCGCTGCTCATGTGGTTCGAGCGGGAGATCGTTCCCGGCGGCTTCCGGCTCCGCTACTCCGTGGTCTTCAGCAACGAGGACGGAGGCACGCCCGCCGACCGGCTGATGGCCACGTGGGGAAGGGTCACCGACATCGAGCACGTCTACTCGGTGGATTTCGACGAAGCGGGCAAGGTGGTCGCCGAGGAGTTCCAGGGCAAGGACCACGAGCGGCTTCCCTTCCGCGGACCCCACGAAGGGAGCCATCCCCTCGAGTGGGTCGTCACCGACAACAACATGCTGAGTGACCGCGGCGAGAGCGCCCGGCGCTATGCTCCCGCGCCCGAGCACTTCGACCTCGGGGACACGTCGCGCGAAGCAGTGATGGACGCCCATCCCTGGACATACCGCGTGAGCGCGCAGGAGGCGCGCCGCGAGGGCCACGTGGCGGAGGACGCGCGGCCGGGCCGCGGCAAGATCCCCGACCCGCGGCTCTTCGTGACGCTCGAGGCGTGCGGCGAGGTGAAGGACGCCGCGCTGTCCTTTGCCCTCGGCGCCGCGCTCGCCGGCGGCGAAACCCGCTGGTATGAGTCGGATGGAGGGTTGCCGAAGTTCCGTGTCGCCCGCAGCGGCTGCTTCCGCAGCGCGGTGGCCGTGCCCCCGGCGGAAGCGGGCCGGCTCGTGGCGCTGCGGCTGCGCGCCTTCACCCGTCTGCCCGAGGAAGGCGAGGCGCCGCTGCCGCCCGGCACCGGGCGCGCCACGATCACCCGCATCAACAAGCTCTTCCGGCTCGGCGAGGACGACGAGCCGGCGGAGAACCTGTTCGCCTGGGCCGGCGAAGCGGCCCTGCTTGCGGAGGGCCCCCCGCTGGAGCTGGCCCTGCGCCGGGAGGCCGCGCTGAAGCCCTAGACGAAAGCTGAGAAGGAGGTATCGCATGACCCCCAGGGAGACCATCAAGATGGCCAAGGAGCGGGGGGCCCGGATCGTGGACCTCCGCTTCATCGACGTCCCCGGACTGTGGCAGCACTTCTCGATCCCGGCGCATGACCTGAACGAGGAGCTGTTCGCGGAAGGCATCGGGTTCGACGGGTCGTCCATCCGCGGCTTCCAGACGATCGACGAGTCCGACATGCTGCTCATGCCGGACCCCAACACCGCGGCCATGGACCCCTTCACCGCCGTGCCCACGCTGGTCCTCATCTGCAACGTCCGGGACCCGATCACGGGCAAGCCCTACACCCGTGACCCCCGCTACGTCGCCCAGAAGGCGGAGGCGCACCTGAAGAAGTCGGGGATCGCCGACACCGTGTACATCGGCCCGGAGTTGGAGTTCTTCTTCTTCGACGAGATGCGCTTCGACCAAACCTACAACTGCGGTTACTACTACATCGACTCCGAGGCCGGCTTCTGGAACGCGGGCAAGGAGGGCACGCCCGGGCGGCCGAACCTCGCCTACAAGCCGCGCTACAAGCAGGGCTACTTCCCGGTCCCGCCCATGGACAAGTTCCAGGACATCCGCTCCGACATGGTGCTGGCCCTCGAGTCGACGGGAGTGAGGGTGGAAGTACACCACCACGAGGTCGCCACCGCGGGTCAGACCGAGGTGGACATGCGCTACAACACGCTCACGAAGATGGCGGACAGCGTGCTCTGGTACAAGTACTGCGCGAAGAACACGGCCCGCCGGCACGGCAAGACCGCCTGCTTCATGCCGAAGCCGATCTTCCAGGACAACGGCTCGGGCATGCACACCCACCAGTCGCTGTGGAAGAAGGGGAAGAACATCTTCTACGCCAAGGGGTCCTACGCCGACGTCTCGCGGACCTGCCTCTACTACATCGGCGGGATCCTGAAGCACGCTCCCGCGCTGTGCGCGCTCATCGCGCCCACCACCAACTCGTACCGCCGGTTGGTGCCCGGCTACGAGGCGCCCATCAACCTCGTCTACAGCCAGCGCAACCGCTCGGCCTGCGTGCGCATCCCGATGTACTCGCGCTCGGAGAAGGCCAAGCGGATCGAGTTCCGCACTCCCGACCCGTCGTGCAATCCCTACCTGTCATTCGCGGCGTGCCTCATGGCCGGCCTCGACGGGATCGTCCACAAGATCGACCCCGGCAAGCCCGTCGACAAGGACCTCTACGAGCTGCCCGAGGCGGAGGCGAAGAGGATCCAGCAGCTGCCCGGGTCGCTCGACGTGGTGCTCGACGCTCTCGAGAAGGACCACCAGTTCCTGCTCAAGGGCGACGTCTTCACCCCCGACCTCATCGAAATGTGGATCGACTACAAACGGAAGAACGAGGTGGATCCCATCCGGCTGCGGCCGCACCCGTGGGAGTTCGTCTTGTACTCGGATATCTGATCTTCGGGAAAAGGGGTTCGGCTCCTCGGCACGGCGCTTGCTTCAGGTTCTTGAAATCGCTCGAGGAGGGCCGATATGGGAATTTTCGACCGTTTCAAGCGTACCGACGACAAGGGCCAGGGCAAGCCCGACTTCTCGAATGTGCAGGGCGGCGGGTCGTCGACCGCGCGTTCCCCCGCCGTGACCGACCCGATCGCCGGGAGCGGGACGGCCGGCACCTACATCGTGGTCAAGGGGGACAGCCTCTCCAAGATCGCCAAGGAACAGTATGGCGACGCCAGCAAGTGGCGGAAGATCTACGAGGCCAATAGGGACCTCATCAAGGATCCGGATCTGATCTACCCGGGACAATCGCTCCGGATTCCGCAGGCCTGAGGGCCAAGAGGACGAGCATGCGCCAACATTCTCGTATCTTGATGGCCCTGCTGGTCGCGACGGCGCTCGGGTCTGCCTGCTCCCGCCCAGGCGCATCGCCGGCCCCCGGCGCGCCGCGGGCGGCCGAAAGCGTGCGGGTCACCGACGTCGACCTGGGCCGCAGCCTGGGAGCGGACAAGCGGGTCATGGACAAGACCGACTCGTTCAAGCCGAACGAGACGGTATACGTCTCGGTGACGACCGAGGGATCGGCGCCGAGCGCCACGCTGAAGGCGCGCTGGACGTACGAAGGTGACCAGCTCGTCCAGGAGTCCTAACAGACCATCGCGCCGACCGGCACGGCCGTGACGGAGTTCCACGTCGCCAAGCCGGACGGGTGGCCGAAAGGCTCCTACAAGGTCGAGGTCTTCTTGAACGGCAACCCGGTCGAGACCGAGAGCTTCAAGGTCGGCTAGTCTCGCGCGGCTTCCAGGTCCTGACCGGCAACCCGTCGAGACGGCGCGAAGAGAGCGGCGCCTTGAATCAGAACAGTCCGCCGCCGACGACGGCCCTGAGGATGGATCTCATCAGCCGCCGCATCGGCATGAATACACACGTCATCGTATGCATCCTGCCTCCTCCGCAGCCGAGGAGGCGCCGCGTCCATGGGGAGGGTCCTGGCGCGGCGCGAGCTCTCCGGCCCATCGCAAGCCCTTCATGATCAAGGTACGCAGCCGTGAGAAGCTCGCCATTGGGGCGCCGCGGAAAGAGGTATCAGTGAAACACTGAAAGCGAGCTAGGACGCCGGTTGACGGCGACACTGCCGGCGACGTAGCTTCCCCGGATGCTCCTGCCGCTGCCGGTTGTCCTCGTGGCCGCAGTGATTTACGCGGAAACAGCCGATCGCGTGGACGAGTTCGTCCGCGCCGAGATGGCCCGCCAGAAGGTCCCCGGCGTCGCCGTGGCGGTCGTCGACCACGAGAAGGTCGTGAAGGCGGCGGGTTACGGCCACGCCAACGTCGAGCACGACGTTCCGGTGCGCCCGGAAACGATCTTCCAGTCGGGCTCGCTCGGCAAGCAGTTCACGGCGGCGGCGGTGATGACGCTCGTCGAAGAGGGCAAGCTCGCCCTCGACGACTCCATCGCGAAGTACTTCCCCGAGGCGCCGGAGGCCTTCCGGCCGATCACAGTGCGGCACCTGCTTACGCACACGTCGGGCATCCCCGACTACACGGAAGGCACCATCGACCTGCGGCGCGACTACACCGAGGACGAGATGGCCCGGCTGGCCTTCGGCCTGAAGCTGGAGTTCCCGGCGGGGTCGCGCTGGAACTACAGCAACACGGGGTACCTGCTCCTGGGGGTCCTCGCCCACCGCGCGTCGGGCCGTTTCTACGGCGACATCCTCCGCGACCGTGTGTTCCAGCCGCTGGGCATGAAGACGGCGCGGATCATCAGCGAGGAGGACATCGTCCCCACCGCGCCGCCGGCTATCGACTCGTCGGCGGCGAGCTCAAGAACCAGGAGTGGGTCGCCCCGAAGCTCAACACCACCGCGGACGGATCGCTCTACTTCAGCGTCCTCGACCTCGTCGCCTGGGACAAGGGGCTGAGGTCGCGCGCCGTCCTCAAGCCCGAGAGCTGGGCCGCGATCTTCCAGCCCGTCCGGATCAACAGCGGGCGGAACTATCCCTACGGCTTCGGCTGGGCAGTCGACGAGGTCGCGGGGCAGGCCGTTCACGGGCACGGGGGGTCGTGGCAGGGCTTTCGGACGCAGCTCACGCGGTATCTCGGAAGCGACCTCACGATCATCGTGCTCGCCAACCTCGCCCAGGCCGACCCCGAGCGCTTCGTCGACGGCATTGCGGCGATCCTCGATCCCAAGCTGGCGAAGCCCGAGCCGGCTCCGATTGCGGACAAGGAGCCCGCCGTCACGGCCCGCCTGCGCAGCCTGATGGCGGACGCCCGCGACGGCCGCCTGTCTCCCGCGGAGTTCGCCTACGTCCGCGCCGGCTTCTTCCCCGACGCTGCCAAGCGATACGCCGAGCTGCTGAAAGGCCTGGGGGAGCCGCGGCGCGTCGATCTCCTGGAGCGGCGCGAGCTGGGCGACGATCGCGTCTACCGGTACGAAGTGGCCTACGATGGGGGCAAGAGATTCCGCGTGCAGCTCGGGATTGCGCCGGACGCGAAGCTCTCGACGCTCTCGATCAGTCCCCGCGAGCCGGCGGGGCCCTGAGGGAACCATGAGAACGCGGCTGATCGTCAATGAGCTGGGGGGTGCTAGCGGCGCACCCCCCAGACCCCCCGCTCGCTTCGCGCGAATGAATCGCGCTCCGCTCGCCTGCCTTATCGTTGCAGTCTTCGTGGCGGGGTGGACGAGCCGCATCCACGCCGACGACTGGCCCCAATGGCGGGGGCCTCACGGCAACGGCGTCTCGACGGAGAAGGGTCTCCCGAGCCGGTGGAGCAAGGACAGCGTCGCCTGGAAGGCCCCGCTCGGCGGCCTCGGCGTCTCCTCGCCGGTCGTGTGGGGCGAGCGCATCTTCGTCACGTCGCAGGTGGGCCGCGGCGTCCGGCGCCCGGGCAACCATCCCACGCTGGCCCGCGGTGAGGAGGCGAGCGCGGAGAAGCCGCTCGGCGGCGCCCGCGCCACGGGTGACGAGGGCGCGGTGCGCGGGGTCGAGTTCCTGGTCGAGGCCTTCCACCGCAAGGACGGGCGGCGGCTCTGGCAGTACCGGTTCGCCTCGGAAGGCGACCTGCCGGCCATTCACGACAAGCACAACCTGGCCAGCCCCAGCCCGGTGACCGACGGCCGTCACGTCTACGTCTGGTTCGGGACGGGACAGCTCGTGGCCCTCGACATGGACGGCCGGCTCGCCTGGCAGCGCAGCATCGCGAAGGAATACTCGCCCTTCGAGGTCGACTGGGGCCACGGAAGCTCGCCGGCGCTCTACGGCGAGCTCCTCTACCTTCTCTGCGATCACAAGCCGGCTTCCTATCTGCTCGCGCTGGACAAGCGGACGGGGAAGGAGAAGTGGAAGGCCGATCGCGGGAAGGACCGCAAGTCCCACAGCACGCCCACCCTGATCACGGGCCCACGCGGCGACGAGCTGATCATCAACTCCAGCGAGCGCATCGACGCGTACGACCCGCGGTCGGGCGAGCTGCTCTGGAACACCGGCGAGGCGAACCGCTTCCCGATTCCCGTTCCCGCCTTCGAGGGCGGCGTCCTCTACGCGAGCCGCGGCTACCGCAGCGGGCCGTACATGGCCATCCGGACCGGCGGCCGGGGCGACGTCACGCGCAGCCACGTCCAGTGGTCGGTGGCCACGGGGGCGCCCTACGTGTCGTCCCTCGTCTACTACGACGGCCTCGTCTACATGGCCAATGACGCCGGCATCGTGACGTGCGTGGACGCGAAGAACGGAGACAAGGTCTGGCAGGAGCGCATCGCGGGCATCTTTACCGCGTCGCCCGTGGCCGGCGACGGGAAGGTCTACCTGCTGAGCGAGACGGGCGAGGTGCTCGTCCTGGCCGCAGGGCGCGAGCCGCGGGTGCTGGAGCGCAACGTGATGGACGAGCGCATGGTGGCCTCGCCGGCCGTCTCGGGAGGGCAGATCTTCATCCGCACGGACGCCAACCTGATAGGCATCGGCTCGAACTAGAGGGCGAGGGAACGCCGCAGCTCCCGATCGACCACTCGCAGGTCGCTCGCGGCCAGCGCGCCGAGCCGTCGCTCCACCATGCCGCCCTTGATCGTCCTCAGGATCCCGGTCACCAGCGACGGATACAGAAGCCCTGCCGATTTCCACTCGGCGATGGCGTGGTCGCCGGGAAGACGCCGGTGCACGTTGCTGGTGATGGCGGCTACGATGACCTCACGCCGACCGCGATGATAGGACGGAGAGCTGATGATCACCGCCGGCCGGAGCTTGCTCCCGGACTCGTCCGCGAAGACGAAGATGACGAGCACCACGCTGCCCCGACTATAACCGGTCGTACGCGGCGTCCTTTGGGTTGTCCCAGAGTTCCGCCAGGACCGGATCCGCAGTCGCGGTCAAGGCGAGGATGGCATCGGAATCATCCCTGAGGTCCTGCTGGAGCTGTCTCTCGAGAGCGGTCAGTACGTACTTTCCCACGGTAACGTCGCGCCTGGCCGCGGCGACCCGCAGCCGTCGCCGCAACGACGGAGAGACGTCCACGCTCAGGCGTGGACGCTTCGCAGACGGAGGAGGGCGCATCGTATCTTCTTGCCACCATGACACATTGGTGGCATGGCGTCAATCCGCTCGCGGTTGACGCCGGCCGGGCCGGCGTCGTAGTGTCATCCCCCAAAGCCCAAGCCATGGATCTCTTTTCCTGCGACGTCCTCGTGGTGGGCGGCGGCGGCGCCGGCCTGCGTGCCGCCATCGCCGTGGCGGAGACGGATCCGAAGCTGCGCGTGGCCGTGATCTCCAAGGTCTACCCCATGCGCAGTCACACCGTCTCGGCGGAAGGGGGAGCGGCCGCGGTGATCAAGGCCGGAGACAGCCTGGACGAGCACGCCTACGACACCATTTCCGGGGGTGACTGGTTGTCCGACCAGGACGCGGTGGAGGCCTTCGTCCGGGAGGCTCCGGAGGAGATGCTGCGCCTGGAGCACTGGGGCTGTCCGTGGAGCCGGGAGCCCGACGGGCACATCGCGGTGCGCCCGTTCGGAGGGATGAAGAGGGAGCGCACCTGGTTCGCCGCCGACAAGACCGGCTTCCACATGCTCCACACGCTCTTCCAGACCAGCCTCAAGTACGAGCCCGTCCGCCGCTACGACGAGTGCTTCGTCACGAAGCTCCTGGTGGACGAGGGCCGCTGCCAGGGTGTGGTAGCCATCGAGCTGGCCACGGGGAAGGTGCTCGCCATCGCGGCCGGCGCCGTCATCGTCTGCACAGGGGGCTGCGGCAAGGTCTTCCCCTTCACCACCAACGCCAACATCAAGAACGGCGACGGCATGGCCCTCGCCTACCGGGCGGGAGCGCCCCTCAAGGACATGGAGTTCGTCCAGTACCACCCCACCGGCCTGCCCTTCACCGGGATCCTCATCACCGAGGCCGCGCGGTCCGAAGGGGGTTGGCTCCTCAACAAGGACGGCTACCGCTACCTCCAGGACTACGACCTCGGCAAGCCCGAGCCGAAGCCCGTGCTTCGCTCCATGGAGCTGGGCCCGCGCGACCGGCTCTCGCAGGCCTTCGTCAAGGAGCAGGAGAAGGGGCGCACTCTCGAGGGGCCCTACGGCCACTACGTACACCTGGACGTGCGCCACCTGGGGGAGAAGGTGATCGAGAGGAAGATCCCGTTCGTCCGGGAGCTGTGCCTCAAGTACATGAACATCGATCCCGTCAAGGAGATGATCCCCGTACGCCCCGTGGTCCACTACATGATGGGCGGCATCTCGACCGACACCCTCGGGGCCACGCCGCTTCGCGGACTCTACGCGGCGGGCGAAGCCGCCTGCGTGAGCATCAACGGGGCGAACCGGCTCGGCTCGAACTCGCTGACCGAGCTCCTGGTCTTTGGGGCGCGGGCGGGCAAGGCGGCCGCGGCCTTCGCCGCCGAGCGGGTAAGCCCCAGTCCCTCGCTCCTCGCCCAGGCCCAGGACGAGCACCGGCGGCTCGAGGAGAGATTCCTGCGGAAGACGGGGGGCAAGGAGAAGATCGCCACCCTCCGCTCCGAGATGCACGAGACCATGGAGACGAGCGCGGGGATCTACCGGACGGAGTCCACTCTCAAGGAGGCGGCGGGGCAGCTGGAAGGGCTGCAGGCGAGGTTCGAGGACGTTTCGCTGGACGACCACAGCTACACCTTCAACACCGAGCTGACCGCGGCCCTGGAGCTGTCGTTCATGCTCGACGTGGCCCAAACGATCGTGCAGTCCGCGCTGGAGCGGCGGGAGTCCCGGGGCTCGCACCAGCGCACCGACCATCCCGGGCGGGACGATGGGGCGTTCCTGAAACACTCCCTGGCCTCCCGCGGCGCAGGCGGTCATCCCCGCATCGAGTACGCGCCCGTCACCATCACCCGCTGGCCCCCCGGCCAGCGGGTCTACGGGAGGTAGCCAAGAGATGCCCCAGACCGTCACCCTCTCCGTTGCCCGTTATCGCCCGGAGGAGGAGTCGGAGCCGAGCGTCCAGACCTACGAGGTTCCGTTCCGCAAGGACTGGGTGGTGCTCGACGCCCTCAACTACATCAAGGACCAGCTGGACGGCTCCTTGTCCTTCCGGTGGTCCTGCCGGATGGGCGTGTGCGGGAGCTGTGGGATGACGGTGAACGGGCAGCCACGGCTCACCTGCGCTTCCTTCCTGTCGGCCGAGCCGCCCGGCCCCATTCGCGTGGAGCCCCTGCGCTACTTCCCGGTCATCCGTGACCTGGTGGTGGACATCACCGATTTCCTGACGAAGCTCAAGAAGGTGAAGCCCTGGATCGTCCGGCAGGATGAGAAGCCGCTCGCGGAGGGGGAGTACCTGCAGACCCCCGACCAGCTCGACGCCTACAAGCAGTTCAGCATGTGCATCAACTGCTTGCTGTGCTACTCCGCCTGCCCGATCTACGGCCTGGAGCCGACGTTCATCGGCCCCGCCGCCATCGCGCTCGCCCAGCGCTACAACCAGGACTCCCGCGATGAAGGGTCGGCGGAGCGGCTGGAGATCCTCTCCCATCACGACGGCATGTGGCAGTGCACGTTCGTGGGCGAGTGCACGAAGGCCTGCCCCAAGCATGTGGATCCGGCGGGCGCCATCCAGCAGTACAAGCTCACGAGCGCGACCCACTGGTTCAAGACGCTGCTACCGTGGGGAGGCCGGTGAGCGCCCCCGCCGGCTACACGCCCTATCATCCGCGGTGGTACCGCCGCCGCGTCTCGGTGTGGTGGTGGCTGGAGAGCCGGTCCTACACCGGGTTCGTGCTGCGCGAGGTGACGAGCGTCTTCGTCGCGTTCTTCGCCCTCGTCTTGTTGTGGCAGGTCCACGCCCTGGGGCAGGGGCCGGCCGCGTACTCCCGCTCCCTCGCTCGCTTGCAAACGCCCCTCTTCCTGGCCTTGAACGGCGTCGCCCTGCTCTTCGTGCTCTTCCACTCGGTCACCTGGTTCAACCTGGCCCCCACCGCCATGGTCGTTCGGCTGCGAGGCAAGCGGGTGCCTGACCTCGTCATCGCCGGGGCGAACTATGTCGCGTGGCTCGTTCTCTCCGCGGCGGTGGCGGCGATCCTGCTCCGAGGCTGAATGGCGAGACCGATCACCCCGTTCCTGTGGCTCCTGTTCAGCGCGGGCGGGACCGTCGCCGCCCTTTTCTTTCCGGTCCATCTATTTCTCAGCGGGCTGGCCGTTCCGCTGGGGTGGCTGCCCGCGCCGAGCTACGAGCGCCTCCACGCCCTGGTCGAGCACCCCCTGACGCGGCTGTATCTCTTCGTCCTCATCTCGCTGCCCCTCTTCCACTGGGCCCATCGCTTCCGCTATACGCTCTACGATGGCCTGCAACTGAAACACCTGACCGCGCTCATTGCCGTGCTCTGCTATGGCGCCGCCCTCATCGGCAGCGCGCTCGCCGCCTACACGCTGTGGAGCTTCTCGTAGCGGAACGCTCTTGCTGGAGGCCGCCATGTTCGAGCCGAAGCCCATCACTCCCGATGCAATCCCTCGAGCGTTGGAGAAGGCGGAGCGCTACCGTCTGCTGAACGAGCCGATCGACGCCGAGAGCATCTGCCTCGACGTTCTGAGCATCGACCCGGAGAACCAGAAGGCGCTGGTCGTGATGCTGCTGGCCGTTACCGACCAGTTCGATGGGTTCGCCGTGGACGCGAGCCGGGCCCAGGGTG
>Ga0210378_10001349_pt1 | contig 12809 bp, 12 predicted proteins | sample PLM1_60_b1redo_FD_155465 | JGI IMG/M metagenome (GOLD analysis project Ga0210378, IMG submission 155465) | Groundwater sediment microbial communities from an aquifer in East River, Colorado, USA - PLM1_60_b1 redo | ecosystem: Environmental > Terrestrial > Soil > Riparian zone | place: USA: East...
CGACGTCACCCTGGGCAGCGTCGAGGGCGGCGCGTACGGCCTGAAGGTCGCGCTCCACGCCGAGCTTCCCGGCCTCGAGGTCGACGTGGCGCAGCAGCTCGTCGACGCCGCGCACCAGGTTTGCCCGTACTCCAACGCAACTCGCGGCAACATCGAGGTCACCGTCAGCTTGGCCACCCCCGTCAAGGTCGGCTGACCAACCCGCGTCCACTTGCGGCCCGTCCCCGGTTAACGGGGCCGGGCCGCAGTCGTGTCTGCGGCCGTGTGATGCGCAACGCGCGTTCAGCCGACGCGCCGCATCACACGGCAGCGGGAACGTAGACACGTTGCGCACGGCGGGCACGGAGCTCTGCGGCCGTGTGATGCACGACGCGCGTTCAGCCGGCGCGCCGCATCACACGGCGGTGGCGGCGACTAGCACGCGGGCCCAACGGCTGCCCCAACGGCTGCTCAGTGCGGGATCGGCAGGCCGGGCGGCGGGTACTGGGCCGCGGCGTCGCCGACGTAGTGCTCCGGATATCCGTACTCGGGCTCGCCGTGCGCGCGCCGGTACTCTTCGTACTCGCGGCGGTACCGCACGACGGCGACCTCGTCCAGCTCCGCGTCCGCAACCGTGTACGCGAGCTGGTTGCGGTCGGCGGTGGCATCGGGCACGGCTTCGACCAGGCCACCCACGCTCTCCTCCAACTCCGCAGGCACCCCGGATATCTCTTCTTCGATGATCGGGTGGGGCTCGCCGGGTGCTGGGGCAGGCTCCGCGATGTCAGCGTCGGGCTCCAACTCGGCGGCGAACTCGGCGGCGAAATAGTCCGCGGCGCGGCGGGCGCGCTCGGCCACGGCCCACGGGTGGTCGGAGATGAGCCATTCGTACTCGGGGCCCATCCCGGTGCCGTAGCTCGCCAGATCGGGGAACGGTCGGGGGTCCTGCGTAGTCATCGAAGACTCTCCTGTCTCGCGGGCCGCCGTGCCGGCCGCTCTCATGAGCCCTACCCGCCCGTAAACCTTGACCCTCCGGCAGCAGGAAGGTGCAGGCTACGGCGTGTGAGCGGATCACTGACCATCGGCGAATTCGCGCGGCTGACGCACCTGACGGTGAAGGCGTTGCGCCACTACCACGACGTCGGCCTGCTGGAGCCAGCCCGGATCGACGGCTCGTCCGGTTACCGGCGGTACGACTCGACGCAGGTCGCGGCGGCGCAACTGGTGAAGCGGCTGCGGGAGCTGGATATGCCGCTGCCGGACGTGAAGGCCGTGCTGGCGGCGCCCAACGCGGTGTCCCGGGACTCGGCGATCGCCACGCACCTGGAGCGAATGGAACGGCAGCTCGACCGCACCCGCGAGCTGGTGACCTCGCTGCGCGCCCTGCTCGGCGCGCCCGCAGCTACGGCGACCGTCGAACTGCGCCGGGCGGCAGCGATCCAGGCGCTCGGCGTACGGGCCGTGGTTGAACGAGATGCTCTCGCGGCATGGTGCGGCGACGTCTACCCAGCTCTGTACGAGACGGCGGCGCGCACCGGCGCCACCGTCACCGGCCCCGCGGGCGGCGTCTACAGCCAGGAGTTCTTCGAATCGGACGCCGGCGACGTGCTTGCGTTCATCCCGGTCACCGGCGGCACGGCGGACATCGTCGAGATCCCCGCCGCTGACCTGGCCGTCATGGTGCACGCCGGGCCGTTCACCGATCTCGACATCACTTATGGCGCGCTGGGCGGCGACCTCGCCGAACGCGGGATCTCGGCCGCCGGCCCGATCCGCGAGCACTACCTGGTCGGCCCCGACCACACCGACGATCCCACCAGCTACCGCACCGAGGTGTGCTGGCCCATCCACCCCCAAGGAGACTGACATGAGCCTGTCTTTTGAGCAGATCGTCGTCGACTGCGCGGACGCCGCGGCGCTCGCCGAGTTCTGGTCGGGCGTGCTGGACACCCCGGTTGACGGCGGTGCGAACGAGTTCTTCGCCACCGTCGGCCGCACCGGCGACGCGCCGCTCCGGCCGGCCTTCATGTTCGTCAAGGTCCCCGAGGAGCGCGCCGGCAAGAACCGGCTCCACGTCGACCTGGTCTCGGCCGAGTGGCGCGCGGAGATCGACCGTGTGATCGGGCTCGGCGCCAAGCACGTGGCCGAGTTCGACGAGTACGGCACGAAGTGGGTGACCCTGCAGGACCCCGAAGGGAACGTCTTCGACATCGGCGCCGGCAGGTACGAGGGGTGACCCAACTCACTCGTCAGGCCTGCGCCGGTCCGCTAGGGTCGGGCCAGGTCACGAGTGCCAGCGCGTAGCCCCGGCTTGCTGGCCGGCAACCCTCCCACCGCGGCGGGGTGCCCCGGGTGAGGACCTGGCCCGGCGCAGGTGCGCCGGTCAAGCGCGGGCCCCACGACTACACGTCCGGGGGGTCCCTGACCTCCCAGGGGGAGACGTGTCTGCTGCTCTGTCCGAACTCACCGCACCCGAGGCCGCCGTCGCCGAGCGCGCTGCGCTGAGCATCCTGCGTCAACGCACCGCCGCCACGCCCGAAGCCGCTGATCCGCTCGAACTGGTCGGCGCCGACGTGGCCGTGCCGCTGGTCTTCGGGGGCGCGGTCCGGTACGCCAACTTCGACTACGCTGCGAGCGCGCCGTGCCTGGTCGCGGTCAAGGACGCGGTGGACGCCGCGCTGCCGCTGTACTCCAGCGTCCACCGTGGCGCCGGGTACGCCTCGCAGGTCACCACCCGCCGCTACGAGCGGTGTCGCGCGTCGATCCGGCGCTTCCTCGGCGCCCGTCCGGATGACGCGGTGCTATTCACGCGCAACACCACCGACTCGCTCAACCTGCTGGCGCACGCACTTCCGGCCGGCACGACTGTCGTGGTCTTCGAGACCGAGCACCACGCCAGCCTGCTCCCGTGGGACGGCCACCGGGTCCTTCAGCTCCCGGCGCCGCCCACGCCCGCGCAGGCGGTCACGGCCGTCGCCGACGCGCTGCGCGACTGCCCCGAAGGGCCGCGGCTGGTATGCGTCACCGGCGCCTCCAACGTCACCGGGGAGCTGTGGCCGGTGGCCGACCTGGCAGACGTCGCCCACGCCCACGGCGCCCGGATCGTGCTCGACGCCGCCCAACTCGCCCCGCATGCCCCGCTCGACATCGCCGCCCTGAACGTCGACTACGTCGCCTTCTCCGGCCACAAGCTGTACGCGCCGTTCGGCGTCGGTGTGCTCGCCGGGCGTCCGGACTGGCTCGCCGCCGCCGACCCGTACCTGCGTGGCGGCGGCGCGAGCAAGGAGGTCCGCGACGGCGAGGTGATCTGGGCCGACCTGCCTGCCCGGCAGGAGGCCGGCACCCCGAACGTCGTGGGTGCGGTCGCGCTCGCCGCCGCCTGCGACGCGCTCGACGCTGCGGGCCGCTGGCGCCTCGCGGCGGAGGAGGCAAAGCTGCTGGAGCGGCTGCGTGCCGGCCTGGCGCGCATCCCGGGCGTCCGCGAGCTGGCGCTGTTCGACCCCAGCCACCCGCGCGTCGGCATCGTGGCGTTCACCGTCGACGGCTGGGAGTGCGGCCGTCTCGCCACCGCGCTCTCGGCGGAGTACGGCGTAGGCGTGCGGGACGGGCTGTTCTGCGCGCACCCGTTCGTCCGGCACCTGACCGGCTCGGACGCGTCGAGCTGCGGCGGCACCGCCGTGCGCGCCAGCCTTGGGCTCGGCACGACCGCCGAGGACGTGGACCGGCTCGTTGACGCCGTCGGGACACTGGTGCGCCACGGTACCCAATGGGAGTACGCGCTGGTCAACGGCCGGTACGAACCGACGCCGGACCCGCGCCCCTGGCCGTCGGACATCTGAACCAGAGCCGGCCGCCGTCCGTACCCCGAGGTGAGGCCAATCGACGCTGACCCGAGGTTGCCGTGGCTGAGCAGGACGGCGGGACGCCAGCGCGGATGTCCGTGCTGCGCTGGATCGAGCTGTTCGGGGCAGTGGCGGTGATGGTGGCCGGCGCGGCCTGGATGTTCCTGCCCACGGCCGGCCCCCGGGTCGCCGCCACTGAAGCGGCCGCGAACATCACGAGCGAGGGCCACGATCACGGCGCCTTTCCGCGCGGGTACGTCGGCCCGGCGCTGCCACCACCGCTGGAGCTGTCGTCGCCGGAGCCCGCCCCGACCGGACCGCCGCCGGCAACGCAGCACCTCGCGGCGATGCGGACGTACGCCGGGCCGAAGAACGTGCGCGGCCTGCCGTACGGCGGCAAGCCGAACCGCACGCTGGCGATGGCGTGCGCCTCCGGCCAGGGCAAGGACCTGTACCGCGAGGTCCGGTACCACCTGCGCAAGCACTACGGCGTGCTCACTGCCCAGCTCGTCAACGTCGGCAGCAACGATTCGATCCGGATCCACGTGCTCGGGGCGGACGGCACGATCTACAAGGCGGACCTACGACCGGACAAGATCACGCCGATCAAGCTCGACCTGGTGAAGTCCGAGTACCTGCGGATCCGGCTCTTCTGCACGTCGCCGGACTCACGTGCGGAGTTCCGGGATGCCGTCGTCGCCCGCTGACGCCTCGCCGGCTTGCCCGGTATGCCGGCCGCCCGGGGGCCGCCGCCCACCAGTTCGTCATCGAGGCGACCCATGTGTGACATCTCCAGGTGACATCGGCGCTGGTCGGAGTGATGATCTAGGCGTAGAAGGGCGCCTTGCCCAAGTTCTCGCCGACGTTAGGGGCCGCCGGCGACCGAGGCGGGGCGCTGGGGGGTACAGGAGGTGACGTGGTTGTGGCGCGTTCCTCAGAGACAAAGCGGCGGGAGAGTGAGCGTGAGTGCGGCCAGGAAATGCGCGCAATTTAGCGCGAACGAGCGCAGTGTGGCTGCACACAGTTACCGAATGACCACGATTGCCGAGGTCGGAGACAATCTAGGTATGCTCGTCCGCATTGCTAAAACGATCGTTCAGGGATAAACCATGCAATACAACACTGTCACGGTATGTGGCGAGTTATGTCGAGGGTTTGACAAAACAGAAGGCACACAGTGATCCTGCGAGCGGCGTCGGCAGTGGAAGCACCCCCTGCCAGTGATTCCAATGAGGGAGGTCCGGTGTCGGTCTTTCGTCGGTTCGTAGCTGTTGCGGCTGTGCTCACGCTCGCGGCGGGAGTGGCCGGATGCGGAAACGGCTCGGGCTCCGACGCCGACAGCGGCCGCAAGAAGATCGCCTTCCTCCTACCGGACGTCGCTGCCACCCGGTACGACCGCTTCGACGTGCCCTACTTCGCCGACAAGGTCGAGTCGCTCTGCGGCGACTGCGAGATCATCTACCGCAACGCCGCCCAGCTCACCAAGACCCAGGAGTTCCAGGCCGCGGAAGCGATGGACAACGGCGCTGACGTGCTGGTTCTCGACCCGGTCGACGCGACGGCCGCGGGCAGCATCGTCAAGGCCGCGAAGGACAAAAAAGTCCCGGTTATCTCCTACGACCGGCTCGTCGCCAATGCCGACGTCGACTACTACATCTCGTTCGACAACGAGAAGGTCGGCAAGCTGCAGGCCAGCACGCTGGTAGAGAAGCTCCGCGAAACCGGCGCCAAGAGCGGCAAGATCATCATGATCAACGGCTCCGATACCGACAGCAACGCTAAGCAGTTCAACCGCGGCGCGCACTCCATTCTCGACAGCAGCGGTTTCGACGTGACCCCGGATCCGGACTACTTCACACCGGATTGGGAACCCCCGCGCGCGCAGGAATTCATGACCGAGCAGATCAAGCTGCTCCGCAAGCCCGGCACGTCCGACAGCAGTCCCGAGAACCTCGGTTTCGTCGGCGTCTACGCCGCGAACGACGGCACCGCGGGCGGCGCGATCGCCGCGATGTCGGCGGCCAGGATCAAGCCGCTGCCGCCAGTTACCGGGCAGGACGCGGAGTTGCCGGCGATCCAGCGCATCCTCACGGGCGAGCAGTACATGACCGTCTTCAAGAACTACCGCCCAGAGGCGGAGCGAGCCGCCGAGTTCGCCGTCGCGCTCGTCAACGGCGAGAAGCCGAAGGCGCCGGACAAGGTGAACAACGGCGTGAAGGACGTCCCGTCGCTGCTGCTGGAACCGACCGTCGTCACGCTCGAGAACCTCAAGGCCTCGGTGGTCACCTCCGGCCTCTACACGGCCGAGGAGCTGTGCGTGGTGCCGTACGTTGAGGCCTGCCGGGCCGCCGGGATCCAGTAGCGTGGCCCAGCGGTCCCAGCCTTCGGTCAGCTGTCGCTGGAGCGCGCCCAGAGGTTGATGCCAACCTCGCCCGCGTACTTGTCGATCTCGGCCAGCTCGTCCGTGCTGAAGTCGAGCCGATCCAGGGCGGCGACGTTCTCCTCCAGTTGGCGGACGCTGCTCGCGCCGATCAGCGTCGAAGTGGCCCCGGCGTGCCGCAGCGTCCAGGCGAGCGCGAGCTGGGCCAGCGACTGCCCCCGGCTCGCCGCGATCTCGTTGAGCGCGCGGATCCGGCCGAGCGCGTCTTCGGTGAGCAGGTCCGGTGAGAGCGACGTGCCCTGCGCGGCGCGCGAGTCGGCGGGGATCCCGTCCAGGTACTTCGCCGTCAGCATCCCCTGCGCGAGCGGTGAGAAGACGATGCAGCCGACGCCGACCTCGGCCAGCACGTCGAGCAGGCTCCCATCCCGCTCCCGGCCGCTCAGGCCCGCATCCCGCTCCCGGCCGCTCAGGCCCGCTTCGATCCAGCGGTTGAGCATCGAGTACGACGGCTGGTGGATGAGCAGCGGCGTTCCGAGGTCGCGCAGGATCGCGGCGGCCTCAGCCGTGCGCTCCGGCGAGTACGAGGAGATGCCGGCGTAGAGCGCCTTGCCGGAGCGGACGGCCGCGTCCAGCGCGCCCATCGTCTCCTCCAGCGGCGTCTCCGGGTCGAAGCGGTGCGAGTAGAAGATGTCGACGTAGTCGAGGCCCATCCGCGACAATGACTGGTCAAGGCTCGCCAGCAGGTACTTCCGCGAGCCCCACTCGCCGTACGGGCCGGGCCACATGTCGTAGCCGGCCTTGGTGGAGATCACCAGCTCGTCGCGGTAGGGCGCGAGGTCGGTGGCCAGGATCCGGCCGAAGTTCTCCTCGGCGGAGCCGTACGGCGGGCCGTAGTTGTTGGCCAGGTCGATGTGCGTGATCCCGAGGTCGAACGCCCGCCGCAGGATGTCCCGCTGCGTGTCCAGTGAACGGTCGTGGCCGAAGTTGTGCCAGAGGCCGAGCGAGACCGCCGGCAGCTTCAACCCGCTCCGCCCGCACCGGCGGTAGGTCATGTGGTCGTACCGGTCAGCGGCTGGCTGGTAGGCCATGGGGCGACTTCCTTCGTTGAGTTGCGGAGTTTCGAGGGTCCGCACGGCGCTCCAACCCTCGAAAGTCCGAAAGTGAACGGGTTCAAGTGGGGGTCCAGGAACGGCCGCGGACTGTCCGCCCAGGCAGCCGGTCGGTGCGGGCGCCGTCCCGCACGGTGAACTCGCCGGCGATCAGCACGTGCGGGATCCCGTCTGGCGGCTGGCGTGGCTCGTCGAATGTCGCGTTCGCCCGGACGGTGTCCGGGTCGAAGCAGACCAGGTCAGCGCGGTACCCGGGCGCGACCACGCCACGATCCGTGACGCCGAGCCGGCGCGCGGGCCGCGACGTCATCCGCTCAACGCACTCCTCCAGCGTGAGAACGCCCAGTTCACGGGTGTAGTGGCCGAGATACCTGGGGAACGTGCCCCAAGCGCGCGGATGCGGGCGGGAGCCGGCGAGGATGCCGTCGCTGCCGACGGTGTGGCACGGCGACGTCATGACGGTGCGCACGTTCTCCTCGTTGCCGACCTCGATCCGGCAGCTGCTGCCGAGCCGGTCGGCGACCAGCAGATCGAGGTAGCGCTCGCCGCCGCCGATGGCAGCGATGCTCTGGCCGACGTGCGGTTCCAGCGCCGGATCCTGCACGCCGGTGACGACGATCGTCGCCCAGTCGATCGGGACGCCGTGGTGCCCGTCCGAGCCGGTGACCTCGATCTCGTGCAGGATCCTGGCGCGTTGAGCCGGGTCGCGCAGCCGTTCGAGCGTGGCGTCGGGGCCGCCCTCGTGTGCCCAGCTCGGCAGCGGTGCCTGCAGGTAGGTGGCGCTGGCGAGGTACGGATACGAGTCGAGGCTGACGTCGACGCCGCGAGCCTGCGCCTTCTCCAACAACGCCAAGACCTCACCCGCGCGGCCCCGATTCTGCGGGAAGTTGACGTGACAGTGCGCCAGGTGCAGCGGGACGCCGGCCTCCTCGGCGATCGTCACGCAGTCGGCGTACGCCTCGACGACCCGGGCGCCGTAGTTGCGGTGGTGCGGGCTGTAGTACCCACCGGCCGCGGCGACCACCCTGTTGAGCGCCACCAGTTCGGCGTCGTCGGCGTACATGCCCGGGGTGTAGGTAAGGCCGGCGGACATGCCGACGGCCCCTTCCCGCATTCCCTGCGCTACCAGTTCCTGCATGGCCATCAGTTCCGCGGAGTTCGGCGCACGGTTCTCCGCACCGAGCACGGCGAGCCGCACGGTGCCGTGGGGGATCAGGTACGCGGCGTTGACCGGCGCCCCGGCGTCGATCCGGTCGAGGTACTCCCCGACGCTGCGCCATGACCAGTCAAGGCCGGGCGGGTCGCCGTTCCACCCGGCGAGTTGCGCCCGGAGTGGATCGAGGGTGGCGTCGGTGACCGGCGCGTAGCTCAGACCGTCCTGGCCCAGCACCTCAAGCGTGACGCCCTGGCGCACCTTGGCCTCGTGCGCCGGATCGGCGAGGACGGCCAGGTCGGAGTGGGAGTGCATGTCGACGAAGCCCGGGGCGACCACCAACCCGCTCACGTCGATCACCGGGCCGGAAGCGTCAGACGCAGGGATGATCCGGCCGCCGCTAATCCCTACGTCGTCGCTAATCCCTACGTCGTCGCTAATCCCTACGTCGCCCTGGAACCTGGGCGCACCGGTGCCGTCGACGATCACGCCGCCACGCAGGATCACGCTGCCCCCTGGCTCGCGTTGCATATGTTGCACCGTTGACGCAGAAAGTGCTTCGACGCTACCGTTCGTCGCCGAATCGCGTCAACGGTCTCGAGGAGTGGCCATGCCCGCGCGCGCACCGTCGCCACGGCCCGCGCCACCGGCCGGCTATCGCGTGGTCGCGTGCGTCGGCGAGACGATGGCGGTGCTCGCGCCCACCCCGCCCGGCCCGCTGGAGACTGCCAAGCTGCTCGCGCTGGACGTCGGCGGCGCCGAGTCGAACGTCGCGCAGTACCTGGCCGGGCACGGGATCACGGCACGTTGGGTGTCCCGCGTCGGTGACGACCCGTTCGGCCGGATGATCCGCCGGCGGGTCGCGGCCGGCGGCGTCGACGTGAGCGCGGTGGAGGTCGACCCCGAGCGGCCTACCGGCGTCTACTTCAAGCACCGCGAGCCGGCCGGGAACGCCGTCCACTACTACCGTCGCGGCTCGGCCGCCTCGGCGATGACCGCCGCCGTCCTCGACGGCCCAGCCGTGGGCACCGCCGACGCCGTGCACCTTTCCGGCATAACACCGGCACTGTCGCCGTCGTGCCACGAACTGGTCGCCACGGCGCTGCGCCCCGGCCCGGGCCGGCGTCCGCTGGTGAGCTTCGATCTGAACTGGCGCCCGGCGCTGTGGCGGGGCATCGACGGCGCCACGCTGCTGCGGGAGCTGGCCAGCCAGGCAGACATCGTCTTCGTCGGCCAGGACGAGGCGGCCGCCGTCTGGGGCTGCCCCGATCCGCACGCGGTCCGGGCACTGCTGCCCGAGCCGGCAGTGCTCGTGATCAAGGACGCCGAGCGGGGAGCCACCGCGTTCCGGGGAGCTGAGGTGGTCACCGTGCCGGCGCTTGCCGTTGAGGTCGTGGATGTGGTCGGCGCCGGTGACGCGTTCGCGGCCGGCTTCCTCGCGGGCCTCTTTGCCGGGCATGACCTGGTCGGGCAGCTCCGGCTCGGCCACGTGACGGCGGCGGCGGCGCTGCGGGCGACCGCCGACCACGGTCCGCTGCTCGACCCGTCCACCGTCGACCACCTGCTGGCCGCCGACGACGAGGCCTGGGTGGCGGCGATCATCGGTGGGCGCGATAGCGTCGCCGGCGGTGCCCTGGCCACTAGCGATCCGGAGTGACAGGTGTCCCAGACCGTCGAACGTGCCGTCGCGATCATCGAGCAGATCTCGGACCGTCCCGCCAGCCTTGCCGAGGTCGCCGAGCGGCTCGGCGTCCACAAGTCCACCGCGCTGCGGCTGCTCCAGACACTGGAGAGGGCTGGCTTCGCGCGGCGCGGCGAGGGCGGCCGGTACTCCGTCGGCACGCGGCTCATCGGGATCGCCACCAAGGCCCTGGACTCCCTCGACCTGCGCGAGATCGCCCGCCCGCACCTGAGCAGGCTCAACCAGGACTGCGGCCACACGATCCACCTGGCCAGCCTGCTCGACGGCGACATCGTCTACATCGACAAGTACGAGGGCAACACCTCGGTGCGCATGTGCTCCCGGATCGGCAAGACCGCGTCGCCGCACGCGTCGGGCGTCGGCAAGGCGATCCTGTGCCACCTCGACCCGTCCCAGCTCGACGCGATACTCCGGACGCTCACGTACGTTCAGCACACGGCCAGCACGATCATGAGCGAGACGGCGCTGCGTGGCGAGCTGGCGGCCGTCCGCGAACGCGGGTACGCCCGGGACGACGGCGAGTTCGAGGACATCATCAACTGCGTGGCGGCGCCGATCCGCTCCAGTGACGGGCGGGTACAGTCGGCGATCTCGATCTCGGCGCCGAAGATGGTGACCCCGCTCGCCGAGCTGGAGCTACTCGTCCCCGACCTGCTGGCGACGGCGACCGCAATCTCCCACGACTACGGCTGGAGCGGAGCATCGTGAGTGGAGGAGAGGCGCGACGCTGTCGAAGGCCGGGCGACGCGCCGGCGGAGCCGTGGCGCGGCGCACGGCGTCGACAGTGGCCAAGGGCGCCTCGACAGAGCGGACAAAGGAAGCAGAGTGGCTGACTTCTTCGCGGACGTGCTGGCTGGGCAGCCGGTGATGGCGATCCTCCGGGGGATGCCTCCAGAGCGGACGGTGGCCCTTGCCGAGCGAGCGTGGGATCTCGGGATCGAGCTGGTCGAAGTGACCGTCCAGACCCCCGACGCGCTGCCGTCGCTGGTCGCCGCAATCCAGGCTGGCGAGGCGCGCGGCAAGCTCGTCGGCGCGGGCACGGTGACATCGCTGCGCCAGTTGGAGCAGGTCGCCGCCGCGCGGGCCCGGTTCGCGGTAGCGCCCGGGTTGGATCTCGCGCTGGTCGAGGTGGCACAACTCACCGGTATGCCGTACCTGCCCGGCGTCGCTACGCCGTCCGAGGTGCAAGCAGCCGCACGCGCCGGGTTGACCCACGTCAAGGCGTTCCCGGCCTCGGTACTCGGCCCCGGCTGGTTCCGCGCGATGGCGGGGCCGTTCCCGGGGATCCGGTTCGTCGCGACGGGCGGTATCGACGCGGGCAATGCCGCGGAGTACCTGGGCGCTGGAGCCATCACCGTCGGGGTCGGATCCGCGCTCGAAGACGAACGGCAGTTGCCGCTGCTGGCACAACTCATCACCGGAGGTAACAGCGCATGACCACCCGCCAGGAAGGCAAGACGGACGCGGCGCCGGCCCCGGTCGGCCCGTACTCCCAGAGCGTCCGGATCGGTGACGTGATCTCAGTCGCCGGCCAGGTGGGCTTCGACCCGGCCACCGGCAAGGTCGTCAGCGACGACGTCGCGGCCCAGACCCAGCAGACGTTCCGCAACATCGCGGCGGTCCTGGAGACACAGGGCGCCACTCTCGGCGACGTGATCCGTGTCGACGTCTACCTCACCGACGTCGACCACTTCGCCCCGATGAACGCCGTCTACGCCGCCCAGTTCGAGCAGCCGTACCCCGCGCGCACCACCGTCTACGTGGGTCTGCCACCGACGGTGCTGGTCGAGATCACGGTGCTGGCCGTCAAACCGTCATGACCTTCTACTCCGGCCTCGGAGTGCGTCCGGTGGTGAACGCCGCCACGACGCTGACGGCCGTCGGCGGTTCGCTGATGCCGCCCGAGGTGCTGGCGGCGATGGCCGATGCCGCCTCGTCCTATGTGGACATGCACGAGCTGCATGCCGCGGCCGGGCGGCGGCTCGCCGAGCTGACCGGAAACGAGGCGGCACACGTCACCGCCGGCTGCGGGGCGGCGATCGTCCTCGGCGTGCTGGCGTGCGCCACCGGCGGCGATCCGGCGGCCATCTCGCGACTGCCCGGCATGCCGGTCGAGGTCGTCGTGCACGCCGCCCACCGGATCCCGTACGACCCGGCGATCACGCTGGCCGGCGCGACGATCGTCCAGGTCGGCAACGTGCTCCAGACGTTCGAATGGGAGCTGGACGCGGCGATCAACGACCGTACGGCCGCCGTCTTCTACGTGGCTGGCGCGCACCTGCCGTCGGGCGCGCTCGACCTGGCGACCACGGTGGCAATCGCCCACGCGCGCGGCGTGCCGGTGATCGTGGACGCCGCTGCGCAACTCCCCCCGCACACCAACCTGTGGCACTTCACCCGTGAGCTCGGTGCCGACCTCGCCCTGTTCAGCGGTGGCAAGGGGCTGCGGGGACCGCAGGCGAGCGGGTTGATCGTCGGCCGGCGCCCGCTGGTGGAGGCGGCCCGCGCCAACGCCGCCCCACACCAGCGGCTGGCCCGGCCGATGAAGGTGGGCAAGGAGGAAATCGCCGGCCTGGTCCGCGCGGTCGAGCTGTACCTCGCCCGGGACCACGACGCCGAGCGCGCGGGCTGGGATCAGACCGTG
>Ga0210378_10001350_pt1 | contig 12808 bp, 12 predicted proteins | sample PLM1_60_b1redo_FD_155465 | JGI IMG/M metagenome (GOLD analysis project Ga0210378, IMG submission 155465) | Groundwater sediment microbial communities from an aquifer in East River, Colorado, USA - PLM1_60_b1 redo | ecosystem: Environmental > Terrestrial > Soil > Riparian zone | place: USA: East...
GGAGGCAGATGTGATCGTCGTGGATCCTGCGATGACGGCGCCGTTGTCGGGCGGCGAGACCGGCGTTGAGTCGGGCGACCCCGGGCTGCTCGACGACCCGGCGGCCCTTGTCAGTCGGCTGATCTTCCGGGCGCACCCCGACATGGTCCGCGGCGCCTGGGTCCGCGGTCGACGACTGGAGGGACCATCGTGATCGATGCACGGTTCGGCCATGTGAATCTCATTGCCCGCGACTGGCGGCGGCTCGCCGACTTCTATGAGCGTGTCTTCGGCTGCGTTTTCGTTCCACCGGAGCGCGACCTCAGCGGCCCGGTGCTCGAGGCCGGCACTGGAGTCACCGGCGCGACGATCCGCGGCGCCCATCTCCGATTGCCCGGGCTCGGCGAGACCGGACCGACCCTCGAGATCTTCCAGTACGGGACCGGACCGGAGCCGCCCGGTACGGCGATCAACCGGCCCGGCTTCGGCCACCTCGCCTTCGCGGTCCCGGACGTGGCCGCGGCGCGCGAGACGGTGCTCGCCGAGGGCGGCGGCGTGGTCGGTGAGGTCGTGACGACAGGCACGTCCGATGGTCGCCGCGTCACGTGGACGTACCTGACCGATCCTGAAGGCAACATCCTCGAGCTCCAGTCCTGGTCGGAGCCTGTCACAGGATGACGACGCCGCTCATTCCGGGGCCGCGACCAGCGGCGAGGGCAGTCAGAATCGCGCGAGTGTCGAGCGGCAGTAGCTCCCGGAGACCCACCCCCATCGCTCGGAGCGCCGCGCGGTTCGCCCGCGTGTCGGACACGAGGAGGATGAGGTGACCGCCTGGATCGTCGCGAAGCTTGAGGGCGAGTCGCCGTTCGAGCGCCTGGCCGTCGGCGATCTTCGTCTCGGCCTCGACACGAGCTCGCCAACGGTCCGGCTTCGCGCCCGTGATCTCCGCATCCCAGGCACGCAGGTCTCCCTCGATCGGCAGCGGCACCTCGGGTCGCCAGCGCAAGGTCGGGTTGAGTCGCGCTCTGAACCGCTCCAGCAGCGCCAGCTGCGCCCGGTCCCGGATCGGATCGCCGGCTGGATACGCCTTGATCACGAGGTCAAGGCCGAGAACGGCGAACCAGGCACCAAGCTCCGTCATCGACGCCCTGTCGATGGCCCCGCGTTCGAATCGCGAGAGCTGACTCCGCGAGCTCCCCGATGCCGCCGCTGTGTCCCGGAGGCTGAGCCCGGCGCCGACCCGCGCGATGCGGTGCTCCTCGCCGAGGCGGAGCATCGCTGCGCGCGCGCGCCTGCGTCCTCTGTCGTCCGGCCGTTCCCTGGTTCCCATCGGGGCATAGGATCGAGCGAGGCTCTCACCCAGCCATTACCTCGGACTTTGTCCCGGCTAGCGGGCCAACGAGCGAACGGAGTACCCGCTCGGGCTCGAATTTCGCCGTTCGTTCGCCGCATGTCGCGCCTCGCGGGACGTTCGTCGGAGGAGCCCGCTTTCCGGCCATGCGGAGACACCTCCGGCCGCCCGTTGTCACGGCAGGCGGGACGGCAATGAGCGTGCCCGACATCCTCATCACGGGTGGCACGGTCGTGGACGGGACGGGGGCCGCGGGGCGAGCGGGCACGGTTGTCGTCGAGGGCGATCGAGTCAGAGTGCTCGATGCGGCCGCGGATCCGGGAACGAACGGAGCCGCACGGACGATCGACGCCGCCGGCAAGGTCGTCGCGCCGGGGTTCATCGATCTCCACTCTCACTCGGGGCTGATGATCCTCGCCGAGCCGACCCACGACCCGAAAGTCCGCCAGGGCATCACCACCGAGGTGATCGGCGTCGACGGCAACTGCTACGCCCCGTTCGCAGACCACGCGGACCTCGAGGCCTTCGTCCATCTCAACTCCGGACTCGATGGCAAGCCGGACATCGCGTACGACTGGGACACCGTCGCCTCGTACCTCAAGAGGTTCGATCGGCAGGTCAGCGTCAACATCGCGTACCTCATCGGCAACTCCGCGCTGCGGATCGGGGCGATCGGCTGGGACGACGAGCCCGCGACGGCCGGGGCTACGGAGCGGATGGCAGCGATGCTCCGCGAGGGCATGGAGGAGGGCGCCTTCGGGATCAGCTCAGGGCTCGACTACCCGCCAGGCAGCTACGCCACCACCGACGAACTGGCGGCCCTCAGTCGCGAGGCAGCGAGGAGCGGCGGCTTCTATCACACCCACGTCCGGTACGCGCTCGGTGACCGCTTCCTCGACCCGTTCCGCGAGGCGATCGAGATCGGGCGACGAGGCGAGGCGCCGGCCCACATCACCCACTTCTACCACCGCAAGACGTTCCCCGGCACGCCGGACCAGATGCTCGACCTCATCGACGATGCGCGCGCCACCGGACAGGACGTCACGTTCGACGCTTACCCGGCCGAATGGGCAAGCACCCGCCTCCTCATCCTCATCCCGACCTGGGTCCAGGCCGGCGGTCCGATCAAGACCAAGGAACGCCTCGCTGACCGCGGCACCCGCGACCGGATCCGCCGCGATCTCCAGGAACGTGGCGTCCTCTTCGCCGGCGCGGGCGGCCTCAGGGACATCCGCCTCGGCTATCTGCACCGGCCGGAGAACCTCCAGTGGGAGGGCCGGACCCTCGGCGAGCTCATTGATGCGACCGGCAAGGACCCGGTCGACACCCTCTGCGATCTGCTCCTCGACGAGGACCTCAGCCCGAACGAAGTCACGACCGGCCCGCACATCGACGGCATCCGCCGATTCCTGCGGCATTCCATCGGGATGGTCGGGACGGACTCGACGTTCGTTGGCGCCAAGCCAAGCCCACGCACCTACGGCAGCTTTCCGCGAATCCTCGGCCAGTTCGTGCGCGACGAGGCGCTGCTCAGCCTCGAGGAGGCGATCCGGCGGATGACGTCGGCGCCGGCCGCGCGCCTGGGGCTCACGACTCGCGGCACGCTACGCGACGGCGCGATGGCCGACGTCGTCGTCTTCGATCCGGCGACGGTCCGCAGCAACGCGACCTACGACGAGCCGCGCCGCTACCCCGACGGGATCGAAACGGTCATCGTCAACGGCGAGCTCGTCGTCGACGGCGGGGTCCACACGGGCCGGACGCCCGGCCGGGCGCTCCACCGCACCCGGGACTGAGCCCCGCGACTGAGACCCGGGACTGAGCCCCGCTAATGAGCGATGTGGGCGGGCGAGCGTTACGCCCGCACCGCCTGCATCGCCGCGGCCTGGATGTCCGACCCCTTCTCGGATTCGGCAGGCGACGTCGCTGCCCCAGCTTCGACGTCGAGATCCTGCTGCGACCGGAGCCGCTGACGTTCTTCGTTGAGCCTGGTCTCCGCGGCCTTGAGCGCCACTTCGACCGGCTGCTTCGGCCCGACCTCCGCCCAGCCGATCGACAGCCGCAGCGCGACCGCCCCCGACTGCAGCCAGACGTCGCACGCCGACCGGACCCGTTCGATGTAGTTGATCGCGAGGATCTCGTCGGTCTCGGCCAGGAGCGCCCCGAATCGAGCCGGCCCGAGGCGGGCGAGGTTATCGGCGGCCCGCGCGTGACGACGCATCGTCGTGGCAATCGGCGGGATCAACCGATCCGCAGCCTCATGCCCGAGCCGCTCCGCGAGGCGGTCGACGCCGCCCAGCTCGACCAGCACGATCGTGGCCGGGTGACCGTAGCGACTGACCCGAGCGCCCTCTTCGGCCAGCCACTTCGTCCACGAGGCGGCGAGTTCGAACCCCGTCTCGGGATCGGTCGTCGCCGGCTCCACGGAGCTCGTTTTGGCCACGGCCGCGGCCCCACCGCGGGCGTCGAGGTTCCCCGCTGAGGGTCCACCGGACCCGGCCGGATACGGCCGGCCATTGACGATCGGCCGCTGAACGCCGTTCGATCCCTGGTTTGGTCCGTGGCCGGCGGCCTCGCGGAGACCTTCGCGGTACGAGGCCTCACGCCGGGCGCGAATCCGCGGTCCGACGACCAGGCCCACGGCGAGAACGACGTTCGCGAAGATCGCCACAACGAGGACCGCAACGATTGCTTCCTGCGTGGTCATGATGATTGCTCCGAGAGAACGAGAAGGTGCGGTGACCCTTCGAAGATAGATCCCGGCCGCGTCCCTGACGATGGTCCCGGTGGCCGCGGGACTAGTTGTTGTTGCGGCCCGACAACGACATGGGCGAGATAGGCGTGGAAACGGGCGGATCGACCCGGTGATGGGCACTCGAGTGGGGTCTGGTGCGGTCGCCGACGGTGCCGACGGGTCTGGGTCGGTAGTGCGGCGAGTGCCCTGTGCGACCATCAGGCCATGACCGACGAGGGGCGACGGCGGGGCCGACGACCAACGCGGGCCGGGGTCTGGGCAGCGGCTCTCGCCATCCTGGTTGCGACGTTGGTCGCCTGCGATGGCTCGTTGGGAGTACCTCAGAACACGCCGGATCCGGACGTGCGCGGCGACTTCAGCGGCTACTTCGTGTGGGCGATGGCGGAGCCTACGGTCGCCCTCGGATCAGTCGACCCGGCCGCGGCCGAGGAGCTCGTCGGGCGGGCCGCCGACACCATCGAACCCGGTCGCGACGCCCGCTTCGGCATCTCCATCGTGGCGACGTTCCCGAGCGACGAGGCAGCCGACGAACAGGCCGCCGCGGTCCGGGACATCCTCGCGGCGAGCGCCCGCTGGTACGCCGACCCGGCCAACGCCGCCGCGCTGGCCCAGATCGAGGACGATGAGCGCCCGGCCCGCATCACACCACCGGAGGTCGCCGCCCTCGAGGACCGGCTGCTCGCACCCGGCGAGCGGGGCGTCGGCTGGGGCGGCGAAACCGACGGCGCCGACGATGCCGTGTACACGATCGGGCCCGTTCTGGTCGTGACCGGCCTGAAGTCCGAGAGCGCGGCAGAAGTGGAGGCCCGCCCGAGCCTCCCGATCCACCCGCTCGCCCATCTGCTCGCCGCGGCCGGCGGAGACGTCCTCCTCGAGGGCGATCGATCGGGCGAGGGCACGATCGTGGCGGACGTTTCCTGCCGGCCGGCCGATCCGACCTCGGCGAGCGCGTTGCTCGACGAACTAGGCGACGCCCTACTCACGGCCGGCCAGTTCTCGACGCGTCCGCCGTGGATCGGCCCACCGCCGACGGTGCGAGAGGCTCTCGCGAGGGCGACCTTTCGCAGGTATCTGCAGGGAACGACCGCTGCGATGGGCGACCAACACCTCCAGGAGCTCGCCCGTCGCATCGCCGACGCGCCGCAGGAGGATCACGCCGCCGCGATCGCGGAGTTCGGGGAATACGTTCGCAAGCGCGGTCTCGAGCTGATGAACGGCGAGGTCGATCCAGAGGTCCTGGCGCTGATCCTCGACACGAAGGCGCAGAGCGATTCCGCTTCGCGGCAGGCGTGGACCCGCACTCTCGGTGAGCGGATGGGCCGGCTCCCGGTCGAGTCCGGTCCGTACGGCGATGAACCCGCGCCAGACGATCACGCCCGCCTCACGACGTCCGGGACCATGCGCCTGCACGACGGCAGACTCGAGATGGGCTGGCTGACCTTCGGGCGGCTGGCGGCCGGCCTGCCGTCGCTGGCCGGCTACCTCACGGCCAACGGCTGTCAGGACATCCGGATTGGGCTCGTCGACTTCGACGAGGTACGAGCCGACTGACGGCGTTAGCCCTCGGTGGCCTCGGCGAGGTTCGCGATCTCGGCGGCCAGCCGCTCGGCTGCCAGCGCCATCGCATCGGAAAGGTCGCCACCCTTGGGCGGGCTGGCCCAGCCGAAGGCGACGCTGACGACCTGCGTGGCGACCTGGAGGTCGCGCTCGCAGGCGGCTCGTGCCCGCTCGACGAAGTTGATCGCCGCGATCTCGGTCGTCTCGGTCAACAGGACGCCGAACCGGAGTCGCTCGAGCCGCGCGATGTGGTCGCTCGTCCGGATCTCCTTGGCCAGGATCCGCGCGGCGGCTGCGAGCGAATGCTCCGCGACCCTCGGGCCCCACAGTCGTGCCAGACCATCGATCCCGACGACCTCCACGAGAACCACGGTCGCTGGCCGCTTGTAGCGGCGGACCCGGGCGGATTCGCTGATAATCAGGCGGTCCCAGAAGCGCGGTCCATCGGTGCCGGTCTGCGGGTCGCTCCAGCCCGACGGCGCCTGGACGGACGTGTTCACGATCGGGATCGCGTCGTCCCGCGCGGGCGGCTCCGGCTCCAGCGCGGACCCAGACGAGTCACCCGCGGACGCGGGCGCGTCCGTGTTGGTGGTTGCCATGTCCTGATACGTATCCATTGATCGACGGCCCTCGGTCCAGCGGGCGTTGCGCCCCGGTCGCACGCCGGATATCGACGCGACCCTTCGTTGCACGCGGGTCGTCGTATGAGGGCATTGTTTGCCGCCGCGGTCTCATCCGGATGTCATACATCTGTACCAGACCGCCGCGGCAGAGGTCCCGGCCTGCGCGCATTGAGCGTCGCGGCGCGACCACGCCGCGCGGCCGCGCGAGCGTCGCGGTGATATCGTCCTCGGCCTAGGAGGAGGCGACCCGAACCGCATGACGATCCGGACACCGCCCAGCCGGACCACAACCCCCGTCGCACCTCGTCGGAGCGCCCCGGACGCCCTCGTCGTCCGCCGCGGCGAGATCGCCCCCGGCCGTGCCCGCGTCAACGCTCCGTTGCGCCGCGAAGGCCCCGACAAGCTGACCGGCGCCGCGAAGTACGCCGACGACCTCGTCTTCCCCGGCGCCTGGTTCGGGGCGACGATCCGCTCGACCGACGCCCACGCCCGCTTCGTCGCGATCGATCTCGACCCCGCCTTCGACTGGTCGAAGGTCGCCGTCGTCACCGCGGCCGACATTCCCGGCGACAACATCGTGAGCCTCATCAGCGACGACCAGCCCGTCCTCGTCCCTGTCGGTGGCGAGATCCTGCATCACGCCGAGCCGCTCGTCCTCCTCGCCGCCGCGGATCGCGAAACGCTGCGGGCGGCCGGGGCCCGAGTGACCGCGAGGACGGAAAAACTCACCCCCGTCTTCGACCCGCTCGTCAGCGACCACGTCTTCGCCCACTACGAGATCGCGGCCGGCGATCTCGGCAAGGGCTTCGCGGAGGCCGATGTCGTCCTCGAGGGGACGTACCGCGTCGGCCACCAGGAGCAGCTCTACATCGAGAACAACGCGATGATCGCGGTGCCCCGCGAGGACGGTGGGGTCGCGGTCCACGGCTCGCTCCAGTGCCCGTACTACATCCACAAGGCGTTGAAGCGCGCGCTCCGGCTCACGGACCAGCAGGCCCAGGTCGTCCAGGCGGAGACCGGCGGCGGGTTCGGGGGCAAGGAGGAGTACCCCTCGATCCTCGCGATCCACGCAGCGCTGCTCGCGCGCAAGACCGGCAAGCCGGTCCGGATGATCTACGACCGACACGAGGACCTCTCGGCGACGACGAAACGCCACCCGGCGATCGTCACTCACCGGACGGGCGTCAAGCGCGACGGGACGCTAGTTGCCCAGGACATCGATGTCGTCATGGACGGCGGCGCGTACTGCACGCTCACCCCCGTCGTCCTGAGCCGCGGCGCCATCCACGCCGGTGGCCCGTACCGCTGCCCGAACGTCCGGATCCGCGCCCGCGCGACGCGGACGAACACGCCACCAAACGGCGCGTTCCGCGGGTTCGGTGCGCCGCAGACGGAGTTCGCGGCTGAAATCCACATCGACCGGCTGGCCGAGGATCTCGGCCTGAGCCCGCTCGACATCCGCCGACGCAATCTCTACCAGGTCGGCGACACGACACCGACCGGCCAGGTGCTGCGGGACAGCGTCGCCGCGTCAGAGGTTCTCGAGCGAGCCGTCGAGGCGGCCGAATTCGAGGGCGTCCGGGCCCGAACGACCGCCGCCCGGGTGCGCCGCGGGGGCGCCGGCATCGTGCCCTCGTCATCGCACACCACCGGCCCGGATCGTACGGCATCGGGGATCGGGATCGCCCTCGCCTGGCACGGGGCCGGCTTCACCGGTTCCGGTGAGGTCAAGCTGGCATCGGTCGCGTCGGTCGAGCTCGGGGCCGACGGGCGAATCAGGATCCTGACTGGTTCAACCGAGATGGGGCAGGGGACGAAGACGATCTTCCCGCAGCTCGTCGCCGCGGAGCTCGGCGTTGCGTACGACGACGTCGAGATCGCGCCGCAGGACACGGCGATCGTGCCTGACTCGGGGCCGACGGTCGCGAGCCGGACGGCGATGGTCGTCGGTGGACTGGTGATCAAGGCGGCCCAGCGCCTCCGAGCGGAGGTCGAGGCCCGCAACCCCGGCCGCGACTTCGCGGCGGCCTACCGCGACGACGCCGCGACTCACGGTCCCACTCGCATCGACCAGCGGTTCGAGCCCTACCCGGGCGTCCACTTCGACGACGAGACCTACCACGGCGACGCCTACCCGGCGTTTGGCTGGGCCGCCTGCGTCGCGTCGGTCGACGTCGACCTCGACAGCGGCGAGGTCACGGTCAGGGACGTCGTCGCGGCCGACGACATCGGCAAGGTCATCCACCCGACGCTCGCCGAGGGCCAGGTCGAGGGCGGCACCCTCCAGGCGATCGGCTACGCGACGATCGAGGAAATCAAGCTGCGCGACGGCCGCTACCTCAACGATCGGCTCGCGACGTACATCATCCCGACGTCGCTCGACGCCCCGCGGATCACCTCGATCCTCGTCGAGGCGCCGTTTGCGTCGGCTCCCCATGGTGCGAAGGGCGTCGGCGAGCTGCCGATGGATGTCGGGGCGCCGGCGGTGGTCGGCGCGATCCACGACGCGACCGGCGCCTGGATCCATGACCTGCCGGCGAGCCCGGAGCGGATTCTCGCGGCGATGGGCGCGACGCCACCGACCGAATCGCCGGCCAGCTCTCCCGGGCCTGTCAGCGAGGCGGCTGTCGAGGCGGCGGTGGAAGCGGCCGTCGAGGGGCCCATCGACCAAGGCACGGACCCCCGCCCGGACGCGCCGACGGACCCATTGCCGCTCCGCGGACCCGGTCCCGATGATGAGCGCGTCGACGACGGTTGGCACAAGGAGTGAGCGCCTATACGTTCACCGTCAACGGCGACCCGGTCGAGGTCGACGCGCCGGGGATGCGGCGGCTGCTCGACGTCCTTCGCGAGGATCTCGGCCTGACCGGCACGAAGGAAGGCTGCGGGGAAGGGGAGTGTGGCGCCTGCACCGTGCTGATCGACGGCGCAGTCGTTGACTCCTGCCTAGTGCCGGTTTGCCAGGTCGAGGGCTCTCAGGTTCGGACGGTCGAAGGGTTGGCGCTGGCGGGTGGCGCCGCGCTCGGTCCCCTCCAGCAGGCGTTTCTCGAGGCGGGCGGCGCCCAATGCGGGATCTGCACGCCGGGAATGCTCATGGCCGCGAGCGCCTATCTCGACGACGGCGGCGGCCCCGACGAGGGCGGGATCCGCGAGGCAATCGCCGGGAACCTCTGCCGCTGCACGGGCTACACGAAAATCATCGAGGCAATCGCGATGGCAGCCGGAGACAACCGACCGTGACCCGTTTCGCCCGCCGTTACGCCTCGCGTACCAACGGACCGTCCGCATCGAGTCTTCCGCCTCGACAGGCCTTCTCAGGCGTCACGTGTTACGCGAGCGGTAACGTTCGGCGGCTGGCGGGCCTATTCGGGCAACTCGGCATCCGTCCGATCGTCGCTTGGTACGCCACGCGTAACAAGTGCGGCAGCGATCACAGCAACACGATCCCACTCCCGGGAGGTTCGCGGCCTGCGGCAAGCGCCCGGAGGAGCTCGCGCGAGTCCGTGGGAAACATTTCGCGTAGGCCCGGGCCAAGGGTCGCGAGAGCGCGTCGGTTCGCCCGAGTGTCAGCCACGAGGAGAATCAGGTGACCGCCGGGGTCGTCACGCAGCTTCAGAGCGAGCTTTCGTTCGAGCGCCTGACCATCGGCGATTCGGGTTTCGGCCTCGATCCGGGCGCGCCACGGCCGCGGATCGCGCCCACTAATCTCGGCGTCCCAGGCGCGCAGATCACCCTCGATCGGGAGCGGGGTCTAGGTGCGCCACCGAAGGCCGGGGTGGAGGCGCACTCGGAGGCGCTCGAGCAAGGCCAACTGAGCCCGATCCCGGATAGGGTCGCCGGCAGGATACGGGCGGATCGCAATGTCGAACCCGAGCACGGCAAACCAGGCGCCAACGTCGGGAACGTTAAGTCGCTCGATGTCTCCACGCTCGAAGCGCAACAACTGGGGGTAGGAGGCGCCGGTAGCAGCCGCACACGTTCGCAGGCTCAGCCCCGCGGCGGTCCGCGCCTCGCGGTGCTCCCGGCCAAGCCGCCGGAGGGCATCGCGCGTCCGTCGTCGGCCTCGGTCCGCTGGTCGTTCTCGGGTAGCCATTTGGGCACAGGATGGCAATCTGCTCTGCACCACGGATCTATTGCTGACTGCGTAGCCGGAGACAACCGATGACGAACGGGCGAACACCAGCGGAGCTGGCGGAACGGGCAGCCGATGCCGAAGCCGATAGGCAAGCCGCCCTGGACAACGACGAGGAACCAGAGGAGGATCGGCCGCCGACCGACGCCGACTACGGCGTCGCCTTCAGCCCGCGCCAGGTCGCCGGCGGGTTCGCGATCATCGCCGCGATCCTCGTCCTCATCGCCACGCGCCATCGCCGCTCGCGGGAACGCAAGAAGGGCTGACGCGTGCCCGTCGAACCGCCGGTCGAGACCCCGAGGTCCCTCGCGGAGGCCTTCGCCGCGCTGTCGGGCTCGTCAGCCGACGATCCCCTTACCCCCATCGCCGGCGGCACAGACGTCATGGTCCGGATCACGGGCGAGATCGGCGAGCCGCCGGCCCGGATGCTCGACCTGTGGCGGCTCGACGAACTTCGCGGCATCTCGTCGGATGGGGGCGCGATCAGCATCGGCGCGTTGACGACGTACATGGAGATCCGCCGCTCGGCGCCGTCCCGCGAGCATCTTCCGGCGCTCGTCGAGGCGGCGGCGACGATTGGGGCGGCCCAGATCCAGAACCGCGGCACGCTCGGCGGCAACATCGCGAACGCGTCGCCAGCCGGCGACACCCTGCCGGTACTGCTCGCCCTCGACGCCGTGTTCGTCGTGGGCGGGGCGCGCGGCGAACGCACCATCCCTGCGTCGGAGTTCTGGGTCGCGTATCGGCGGACGGCGCTCGCGCCCGACGAGCTGATCCTGCGCATCGTCATCCCCGTCGCCGGCGGCCGCGAGGCGCGCTTCCGCAAGGTCGGGACGCGGCGGGCGCAGGCGATCAGCAAGGTGGTCCTCGCCCTCGCTTGGCACGACGACGGCAGCTCGACTGGTTGGCGCGATGTCCGGGTCGCGCTCGGGTCGGTCGCCGACCGGCCGATCCGGGCGCTGGCCGCGGAGGCCGCCCTCGAGGGCCGCGCGCCCACCCCCGAAGCCGCCGACGCCGCCGCCGAAGCGCTGGCCGCGGAGATCACCCCGATCGACGACGTCCGCTCGACCGCCGATTACCGTCGGACCGTCGCCGCCCGGGTCCTCCATCGGCTGGTCCGCGACGCCGGCGGCTGGTGACGCGGCCCGATCCGTCGGACCCGCTCGACGGCGTTCGCCCGGGCGCCCGGCGCTCGTTCTGGCTCCGCCAGGCACTCGAGGCCGAGCCGCCTGAACTCTCCGCGGACGTAGTCGCGCCACCGCTCTCGTCCAAGGCCACGGCGGACTTCGCGATCCTCGGCGGCGGCTATACGGGGCTGTGGACCGCGATCCGCCTCACGGAGCTCGCGCCGTGGGCGCGGATCGTCGTCATCGAGCAGGACCTCTGCGGCGGTGGCCCGTCGGGGCGGAACGGCGGCTTCGTCACCGGCTGGTGGGACGAACTGCCGGCGCTCATCAAGCGGTTCGGCGAGGCAGAGGCCGTCAGGACGGCGCACGCGGTTGACGCCGCGGTCGAAGAGATCGGGACGTGGACGGCGGCGAACGGCGTCGACGCTTGGTGGACGCCGGCCGGGTTCGTGTCGGTCAGTGCCGCGCCCTCCCAGGACGGCGCCTGGAGGGAGGCGGTCGAAGCGAGCGCGCGGCTTGGCTTTGGCGATCGCTGGCGGGCGCTCTCTCGCGAAGAGGTCGCCGCGCGGGTCCGCTCCCCCGTGTTCCGCGAGGGTGCGTTCATGCCCGGCGCCGCGACCGTCCAGCCGGCTGCCCTCGCCCGCGGCCTCCGACGGGTCGCCCTGGAACGAGGCGTCGTCATCCACGAGAGAACGCGCGTCGTCAGCCTCGAGGGCGGCGGCCAGGCGTCGGCCGTCGTCGCCACCTCGTCGGCGGAGGGTCCTGGTTTGATCGTTGCCGGCCAGGTCGTCGTCGCCCTCAACGCCTGGGCCGCTGGCTGGCCCAAGTTCGGTCGCCGGCTCGTCACCTGGTCGAGCTACATGGTCTTGACCGAACCGATCCCGGAGCGTCTCGCCGAGATCGGCTGGACCGGCGGCGAGGGCGTCGCCGATTCGCGATTCACGCTTCACTACGCGCGGACGACGCCCGACGGACGGATCGCCCTCGGCGGCGGGGGAGGAAAGGCCGGCTTCGGCGGTCGGATCGGGCGGGCGTTCACGCATGACGCGGGTAGCGCCCGGCGCGCCGCGGAGGGTTTGCGTCGCTGGTTCCCGTCGCTCGCCGACGTCCGGATCGAGGACGCCTGGGGTGGCCCGATCGACATCGACGACGACCACCGACCGTGGTTCGGCACGCTCCCCGGCGGGCGGGTCCATTACGGGCTCGGCTACTCGGGCAATGGCGTGGCGCCGTCGGTGCTTGGCGGCCGGATCCTCGCGGCACTTAGCGGCGGGGAAACGTGAC
>Ga0210378_10001351_pt1 | contig 12803 bp, 10 predicted proteins | sample PLM1_60_b1redo_FD_155465 | JGI IMG/M metagenome (GOLD analysis project Ga0210378, IMG submission 155465) | Groundwater sediment microbial communities from an aquifer in East River, Colorado, USA - PLM1_60_b1 redo | ecosystem: Environmental > Terrestrial > Soil > Riparian zone | place: USA: East...
TGCCCGGCGAGGAAGTGTTCGAAAAGCGGCGAGAAGCCCTCTCCCCACTCCTGGCCGCTCGGGCCCGAGCCGTCCGCGAAGACGGGTGAGCCGTCGAGACCGCGCAGGCTCAGGTGGATGTGACACGAGTTGCCCTCGCGCTCGTTGAACTTGGACATGAACGTGAGGCTCATGCCCTCCTGCGCCGCGATCTCCTTGGCGCCGTTCTTGTAGATGACGTGGTGGTCGCAGGCGCGGCGCGCTTCGTCGTACTTGAACGCGATCTCGTGCTGCCCGAGGTTGCACTCCCCCTTGGCCGACTCGACCGTCAGGCCGGCGCCCGTCATGGCGTTGCGGATGCGGCGCAGCAGCGGCTCGATGCGCGCGGTGCCGAGGAGGGAGTAGTCGACGTTGTAGAGGTTCGCCGGGGTGAGGTCGCGGTAGCCGCTGCGCCAGGCGTTCTCATACGTGTCGCGGAAGACGATGAATTCCAGCTCGGTGCCGGCGAACGCCTGCCAGCCGTTCGCGGCGAGCTGCTCGGTCTGCGCGGCGAGCACCTGGCGGGGCGAGGCGACGACCGGCTTACCGTCATGCCACTGCAGGTCCGCCAGCACGCCGACCGTCCCCTCGTGCCACGGCACGCGGTGGAGCGTGGACAGGTCGGGGACGAGGACGAAGTCGCCGTAACCGGTGTCCCACGAGCTCATCGCGTACCCGCCGACCGTGTTCATGTCGACGTCGACGGCGAGCAGGTAGTTGCAGCCCTCGGCGGCATGCCCGAGGACGTCGGCGAGGAAGAACGGGCCGGCGATGCGCTTGCCCTGGAGCCGCCCCTGCATGTCCGTGAAACCGAGCAGCACGGTATCGATCGTGCCGTCGGCGATCTCGATCCTGAGTTGATCGACGGTGAGCCGGCTCCCGTGTGCCATCCACGCCTCCCGGGTGTGCGATGACGGAAAACCTACGGTCCGGAACACCCCTCCCGCAATGGTCTAAAGGAGGTGTGTTTAACCGGCCGGGGACGTCAGCCCAGGAAGCCACGGAGCAACGCGGCCGTCGCGTCGCAATGCTCTTCCATCACTGTGCGGGCGACGCCGCCGTCCCCGGAGAGGATCGCCTGCACCACGGCCGCATGCTGCGTGTCCGAGTGGGCGATGTTCCGCCGCAGCACCGGGATGGCGGCGAGAAGTTCGCCCAGCTGCGACTGCACGTCCGCCACCGCGGTGACCAGCGGTGCGCAGCCGGTGACGCTGGCGATCGCCAGGTGAAGCCGTGAATCGGCGACCCGGCGCTGTCTGTCGTCGGTGGCGTCCGTGCACTCGGCGAAGCAGCCCGCGAGATAGCCGCGTTCGGCCGCCGATAGCGATCGGGTGGCAGCCAAGGCGGCGGCGCCGGGCTCGACGACGCGGCGGAAGTCCAGCGCCTGATGCAGGCGGTCGCCCATCGAGCGGGCGACCTCGCTCGGGTGCTCCCGGGGCGGCGTGCCGGCCTGGAACGTGACGAACGTGCCACCGCCGCGCCCGCGCCGGGACGCGACGAAGCCGGCGTCGGCGAGGGCCTTGATCGCCTCGCGCAGCGTCATCCGGCTGACTCCGAGCAACTCGGCCAGCTCCCGCTCGGGCGGCAGCCGCTCGCCGACGGCGACTACGCCGAGCTTGATCGCCCGGGCGAGTCGCTCGACGGTCACCTCGAATGCGTTCCCGTCCCTGATCGGCCGGAACAGCGACCGGGACAGGGCGGCTTCCGCCGGCTCGGACGCAGGCTCTTGGGTCACCCGCCGTCCACCCCCGGGATGCGCCCGTTGCGGAAGGCGTCGACGAAGTGCCGGTGGTCGTCGCGGACGTGTGCGGCGTACCCGAGGCCGAACGCCACCAGTTCCTCGACGAACTCCCCCTCCCGGTCGCCGATGGCGGCGACGATCGCGTTCTCGGTCTGGAACTGCACCAGCGACTGGACGCTGTCCGCGTCGGACACGCAGTGCACCTTCGCGACGGCCTGCCCGAGGTACCGCAGCAACGGCATGATCTCGGCGGGCTCGTTGATGTCCGCCCACTCGATGTCGGTCTCGTACGGCGAAAGCTCCTGCACGACCTGGCCGACGCCGTCCAGCGAGCACCAGCCGAGCCACGGGTCGGCGTGCGCCTGGAGCGCGCGCTGCGACACGGCCGTCCGGTGGCCCTGGTGCTCGAAGTAGGTGCGGATGCCGTGGTCGTCCACCACCCGACTGGCCGCCGCCACGTTGCCCTGCTTCATCGACAGCACGACGTCGTTCTCCAGCGCCTGCGTGGCGCCCTCCATGAGGAGGTTGTACGCCGGCAGCCCGGCGCTGCCGATGCCGAAACCGCTGCGGCCGACGATGTCCTTGATCCGGTAGCTGGTGACTTCCTTGAGCTTGCCGCTCGGGATCGTCGTCACATACTCGGCGAACGCCGCCTCGACCCGCTTGCGCTCGTCCGGCTCCAGCAGCCGTACGCCGGGGCCCGTGCGGAACGCCCGGTCCTGGTCACGGATCGTCGTGGTGCGGTCCAGCAGCGCGATCCGGGTGCGCATCCGGGCGTCGAGCAGGACATCGCGGAGTACCCCGGAGGTGGTGTCGAGGGTCAGCCGGAACTGCTCGTCGTCGGTGTGGCTGGCGAACCCGCGGACACGCTCGACGTACGCCGTGGCGACCGTGCGGATCATCGTCGCGATCGTCTGGTCGGACAGCGCCTTGCCGAACCCGAGCAGGGCGAGGCTGGCGGCGAGGCGCTTGAGGTCCCAGGTGTAGTGGCCCAGGTACGCCTCGTCGTAGTCGTTCACGTCGAAGACCAGCACTCCGGACGAGTCCATGTAGGTGCCGAAGTTGCCGCAGTGCAGGTCACCCTGGATCCAGACCCGGCTGGTGCGCTCGTCGACCCAGCGGTCCTCGTCGCCGATCACGTCGGCGTAGAACAGGCAGGCGCTGCCCCGGTAGAAGGCAAACGGATCGGCCGCCATCTTGCGGAACTTCGAGCGGAACGCCGCCGGATCGGCCTTGATCAGCGGCTCGAACGCCTCGACGAGGATGTCGACGATCTGCTGCGCGCGATCCTCCGGACGTCGTGCGCTGAGCGCGTCCACCACCGTGGTCATCGATCCTCCAGCCTTACGGACGGGTCCTGATGCTACGAAGATCGCAGATCATGACCACCCGTGGCGCCGTCCACGAGCAGATTCCGCCCGATCGGGCAGGCTGGGATACCTACAGCCGGTGCATCCATCCATGCGTGTCCTCCGCGTGACCGTGCTGGATGTCGAGCATGAGCTCACGTAGCCGCATCGTCACCTCGCCGGACTGTCCGTCGGCCACGGCGAACTCCCCGTCGGCGCTCTTCACGTGGCCGATGGGTGTGATGACCGCGGCGGTACCGCAGGCGAACGCCTCGGTCATCCGGCCGTCGGCCACCGCGTCCCGCCACTCGTCGGTGGAGATCCGCCGCACCTCCGTGCGCAACCCCAGGTCGGCCGCCAGCGTGAGGAGCGTGTCGCGAGTGATCCCGGGGAGCAGCGTGCCGGTGAGTTCGGGGGTCACGAGCGTCGTGGTGCCGTTGGGCTCGGTGAACACGAAGTAGAGGTTCATGCCGCCCATCTCCTCGATCCACCGGTGTTCCACGGCGTCGAGCCAGACGACCTGGTCGCAGCCGCGGTCGGCGGCCTGGGCCTGCGCGACGAGGCTGGCGGCGTAGTTCCCGGCGCACTTCGCCTCACCGGTGCCCCCGGGGGCGGCCCGGGTGTAGTCGGTGGAGAGCCAGACGCTCACCGGCTTGACGCCCTGAGGGAAGTAGGCGCCGACCGGCGAGGCGATCAGCACGTACATGTACTCCAGCGCCGGGCGGACGCCGAGGAACGGATCCGTGGCGAACATGAACGGACGCAGGTACAGGCTGGTCTCGGGGGCCGACGGCACCCAGCCGGCGTCCTGGGTGACCAGCACGCGGATCGACTCCAGGAACAGGTCCTCGGGAAGCTGCGCCATCGCCAGCCGCGCCGCCGAACGGTTGAACCGCTTCGCGTTCTGCTCCGCACGGAACAGCGCGAGCCCCCCGTCGGGCTGCCGGTACACCTTCAGCCCCTCGAAGATCTCCTGGCCGTAGTGCAGCGCCGAGGTGGCTGGGTCGAGGCTGATCGGGCCGTACGGCTCCAGCCGGGCGTCGTACCAGCCCTTCCCCTCCGCGTACCGGATCGTGACCATGTGGTCGGTGAAGATGCGCCCGAACCCGGGGTTGTCCAGCAGCGCCGCCCGCTCGTCGGCCCCTACCGGCGCCGCCGTGGGACGCAGGTCAAAGGTGAGCGACGGCGGCGGTGTGCTCATGATGGTCCTTCCGTATGACCGGGAGTGTGCGGGCGCGTGACTCAGCCCACACAGGGCAACTTACCGTTCGTTCAGCGCGCGCGGCAGACGGTTGTGTCGGACGCGCCTTGGTCACGCAAACTGTCGGGGAAAACGGGGCATCCGATACCCGCTTAAAGCCCGGATACCGGAACAGTCCGGTTTCAGGGTGCCGGCGCAACCAGGCGGTGAACCGGGTCGCCAGCTCTGGGTGGGCTGGCGCGGTCCGGTACGGGCGCCAGCCGGGTCAGCTGGTAGCGGCGGGTTAGCCGGCTACTCGGGCGGTGATGCGGTCGCCGACCTCGGCGGTGCGTACGTCGGCGTTACCGCGCTCCGCAACGTCGTCAGCGACGGCGCGCTCGACCTTCGTCGCCGCCTCGGGGTGGCCGAGGTGCTCCAGCAGCAGCGCGACGGACAAGATCGTAGCGGTCGGATCGGCGATGCCCTGGCCGGCGATGTCCGGCGCGGAGCCGTGCACCGGCTCGAACATCGACGGGAAGGCGCCGGTCGGGTTGATGTTCCCGCTGGCAGCGAGGCCGATGCCACCGCAGATGGCGGCGGCGAGATCGGTGAGGATGTCGCCGAACAGGTTCTCGGTGACGACCACGTCGAAGCGCTGTGGCTGGGTCACGAAGAACATCGAGGCGGCGTCGACGTGCAGGTACTCGGTGGCGATGTCCGGGTAGTCGGTGGCCACCTCGTTGAACGTTCGCGTCCAGAGCCCACCGGCGTTGACCAGCACGTTGTTCTTGTGGACGAGCGTGAGCTTCTTGCGCGGACGGGCGGCGGCGCGGTCGAAGGCGTTGCGGATCACACGCTCGACGCCGTACCGGGTGTTGAGCGACTCCTCGGTGGCGACCTCGTGCGGCGTGCCCTTCTGGAGCACGCCGCCGGCACCGCAGTACAGCCCTTCGGTGCCCTCGCGGACCACGACGAAGTCGATGTCGCCCGCCTTCACGCCGGCGAGCGGGCTCGTGACCCCCGGGTAGAGCCGGGCGGGGCGCAGGTTGACGAAGTGGTCGAAGGCGAACCGCAGCTTGAGCAGCAGCCCGCGCTCCAGCACGCCGGACGGGACGGTCGGGTCGCCGACGGCGCCGAGCAGGATGGCGTCGTGGCTGGCCAGCTCGGTCTCGACCACGGGAGGCAGCACCTCGCCGGTCGCGTGCCAGCGCCGAGCGCCGAGGTCGTAATCGGTGGTCTCGACTCCGGGCAGAACCGCGTGGAGGACCTTGAGCCCCTCGGCGACCACCTCCGGACCGATGCCGTCGCCGCCGATCACCGCGAGCCGGGTCGTCCCCACCGCCTACGCCTCCTCAAGTCGTGTCCGGCCACCATAGCGCGCGGTTCCCACTGGCCGGTACGCGCATCCCACCTGCCGAACAAAGGGGTGGCCGTGGTTTTCCGGGCTATAGCCCGGAAAACCACGGCCACTTTGAAGCGAACGGAGGCTAGACCTCGCTCAGATCCACCGCGCTGGCCCGGTGGGCGCCGATCGCACCGGCGATGGCCTCGAGCAGCTCGCCCGGGACGGCCTGGTCGACCGAGAGGCCCATCAGCGTGTCACCGCCGGCATCCGCACGGGCGACCTGCATGCCCGCGATGTTCACGCCCGCATCGCCGAGGGACTTGCCGAGCGTGCCGACGATGCCGGGACGGTCGTCGTACCGGAAGAAGAGCAGGTGACCGTCCGGCGAGAGGTCGATGTCAAAGCCGTCGATCTCCACCAGTCGCTGCACGCGCTTCGGCCCGGTGAGCGTGCCGGACACGCTGACGGTCCGGCCGTCGCCGAGGACGCCGCGCACGGTGACCAGGTTCCGGTAGTCCGGGCTGTCCGGGCTGGTGGACAGGCCGACGTCGATCCCACGCTCCTTGGCCAGCAGCGGCGCGTTCACGTAGGTCACCGACTCCTCGACGATGTCGGCGAAGACGCCCTTGAGGACGGCGAGTTGGAGGACGCTCACGTCGTACTCGACGATCGCGCCGCGCACCTCGACGGTGATGCTCTGGGCCACGCCGCCCGCCAGCGCGGTGAACACCCGGCCGAGCTTCTCCGCCAGCGGCAGGCCGGGGCGGACATCCTCGGCGACAACGCCGCCGGCCTGGACATTCACCGCGTCCGGCACGAACTCGCCCTGCAGCGCCAGCTTGACGCTCTTGGCGACGGCGAGACCGGCCTTGTCCTGCGCCTCGACGGTGGACGCGCCGAGGTGCGGGGTCACCACGACGTTCTCGTGGCCGAACAGCGGCGACTCCGTGCACGGCTCCTTGGCGAACACGTCGATGCCGGCGCCGGCGACGCGGCCCTCGGCGATCGCGTCCGCCAGGGCCTGCTCGTCGACCAGGCCGCCACGGGCGGCGTTGATGATCCGGACGCTGGGCTTGACGAGGGCCAGCTCCTTGGCGCCGATCAGGCCCACCGTCTCGGGCGTCTTCGGGAGGTGGATCGAGATGAAGTCGCTCTCGGTGAGCAGCTCCTCCAGGCTGACCAGCCGGACCCCGAGCTGCGCCGCGCGGGCCGGCTGCACGTAGGGGTCGTAGGCGATCAGGCGGGTGCCGAACGCGGACATGCGCTGGGCGAACAGGACGCCGATGCGGCCGAGGCCCACCACGCCGACCGTCTTGTCCGCGATCTCGACGCCGGTGTACTTCGAGCGCTTCCACTCGCCGCCCCGCAGCGCCGCGTTGGCCGGCGCGGTGTTGCGGGCGGTGGCGAGCAGCAGCGCGACGGCCTGCTCGGCGGCGCTGACGATGTTCGAGGTCGGCGCGTTGACGACCATCACGCCGCGCGCGGTGGCGGCCGGCACGTCGACGTTGTCGAGGCCCACGCCGGCGCGGGCGACCACACTCAGCTTCGGCGCGGCGGCGAGCGCCTCGGCGTCGATCTTGGTGGCGCTGCGGACCAGGATCGCGTCGACGTCGGCGAGGGCCGGCAGCAGCGCGGCGCGGTCGGCGCCGTCGACGTGACGTACCTCGAAATCGTGCGCGAGCACGTCGAGTGCGGACGGGGCTAGTTCCTCGGCGACGAGGACTACGGGCTTCGACACTTCGCATCCCTTGGGAGGTTGTCGGCGGGCGGCCGGGCAGAGGCGCCACGTTGCAGCTCTACGCGGAATTGGACCGATCGTACGGTCGCCGCGCCCCCGCGTCCCGCTCTCAGGGCCGACTCGTGACGACGGTCACGCGCCAACCCCCGTGACGGTCATCACGCCACCTACCAGGCTGAACGATGCCTCAGGGCCGCTAGTGGACGTCGCACTCGGCCAGCGTCGGCCTGGTGGGTGCCAGGGCCAGACCGGCGCGGTCGGCCGGATCGATCCCGGCGACCGTGACCAGGTCGACGCCGTGCGCGGGCAGCCGGGCGAGCAGGGTGGGCAGCGCCGCCGCGGTGGCTGCCGGCCAGATGTGGAGCAGGACGACCCCGCCCCCGCCGGCCGCCGCGAGCACCGCCTCGACCACATCGTCGGCGCCCATGCACGGGTCCCAGTCCCTGGGATCGATGTTCCAGTGGATATTCTCGAACCCGGCGTCGCGTACCAGCCCGACGAGCCGCGGATCGTCGGCGCCACGGCCGTACGGGAAGCGGAACCAGGGCGCCGGATCGACTCCGCACGCGTCCAGCACTGCCTGCCGGCCCGTGCTCAGGTCCGCGGCGACGCCCGTGTCGGTGAACCACAGGTACGGGACGTGGCTGTGGCAGTGCAGGCCGACCAGGTGCCCGTCGTCGGCGATCCGCCGGGCGAGCGCCGGCTGTGCGCGGGCCCAGCGGCCCTGGACGAAGAAGGTCGCGTGAGCGCCGGCAGCGGCCAGCGCGTCGAGGATCTGGCCGCACTGCTCGGGCGGGCCGTGCGGGTAGTCCGGGTGCTCCGCGTCGAACGTCAGCGCCAGTTTGGTCATCGTCGCCTCCCCCACCCCATCGGGCCTTTGACAGGCGTAGGACGCCCGAGCCCGTCAGGAAGGTTGCTTGCGGTTCGGATCGAGTTGCGCGGCGAAGCGCCGGGTGAACAGGTACGCATCACCGGGCCACCGCGCCGAGACGTAGTTGCCGTCCTCGACGACGAATGCGTGCCGGTCGTCGGTGGCGGTGCCGCGCGTGTTCGTCCGCGGCCCACGCTCGAACTCGACGCCCGTCGCGCGCACTTCGTCCTCCACGTACGCGGGGTACGTGCGGTAGTACCGGCCACGGCGCCAGGCGGTGAGGACGTATGCGCCGCGCTCCATGTACTTCGGCAGGCAGGTGGTACGCCGGCCGGCGAGCACGCTGCGGCCGGTCGCCGGGTCCAGCGTGCGGGCCAGGACGAGTACGCCGTGGCAGATCGCGCCGACGGGCCTCCGCAGCGCCCAGAACGCGGCCACGTGCGCGCGTAGGTCCGGCGAGCCTAGGTACTGGCGCATCCCGGGCGCGTGCCCGCCGGGGAGGATCAGCCCGTCGTAGCCGGCGGGGTCGAGGCCGGTCCAGGCGATCGGCGAGCGGAACTCGGGCGCCTCTACGAGCTGCTCGTAGTACCGCTTCGGCTCGGGGTAGGCGCCGAGCTGGCCGAAGAGCACGCCCGTGAGCAGCAGCGGATCGCACGCGGGCGCCTCGCCGCCGCGCTCGGTGGCGAAGACGACCTCGTGGCCGGCGTCGGTGAGCAGGCGCCACGGCACGGCGACCTCGGTGACGTCGAAGTCCCGGTCGGGCAGCGGGATGAGGACGCGCATCAGCGGGCGAGGAAGTCGGCGACGACCTGGACGAAGGCGGCGGGTTCGTCCACCCACGGGTAGTGGCCGCACCCTTCGAGGACAGCCAGTTCGGCGCCGGCCACGCTGCGGGCCACGACCTCGGCACCCGGCACGCCGCTGCCGCCGTCGAGTGTGCCCGCGACGACCAGCGTCGGCACGCCGAGCGCGAGCAACGTGGCGAGTACGCCCACCCGGTCGAAGTCACGCATCTGCGGGCCGGCGGCGTACCCGACCTGGGCGCCGAGGCTCACCTGCGCGCGATACCCAGCGGCGTGCGCGCGGGCGCGATCGTCCCAGCGGCCGTAGAAGAACGGTGCCACCCGGTCGAGCAGCGGAGCGGCCTCCTCGAGCGTGGTGATCCCGTCGAGCGCGGCCATCGCCTGTGCAGCGTCGGGGTACCAGGGCTCGGCGAAACGGGCGGCGCGCACCGCCGACGTGTCCGGCGTGACTGCCTGGAGCCGCACCGACGGCGTGACCAGGACTAACCGGCGAACCTGCTTCGCGTGGCGCGCGGCGTACACCTCGGTGACGACGGCGCCGGCGGAGTGGCCGAGCAGGTCGATCCGGTCGAGTTCGAGGTGGCGGCGGAGTTCCTCAATGTCGCCCGCGAGGGCAGGGTAGGCGAGCGTGGTCGCGTCTGACGGCATCGCCGAGCCGCCGGTGCCGCGCGGGTCGAGCAGCACCAACGTGTGGTGCCTGTCCAGCCCACCGAGGTCGTCGAAGTAGTCACTGGAGCGGCCGGGACCGCCCGGGACGCAGATCAGCGGCGTACCCGAACCCTGGGTGCGGTAGCGCAGACGGGTCCCGTCCTCGGTGGTGAAGTACGGCATACCGTCAGCATGTCACGGGCCGCCGGAAGGCCACTGTCGGGCCGCGGACGACTGTTGATGAAGGGCACCTTCATCGCCGATGGGCGTATGAAGGTGCCCTTCATCAAGGAACCCCGGACGATCAGGCCGTCTCGGTGATCGGGCGATCCACCCACGACATCATGCCGCGCAGCTCGGCGCCCACCTTCTCGATCGGGTGGTTGGCGCCCTCCTCACGGAACTTCGTGAAGTTGGGGCGGCCGGCGTCGTCCTCGGCCACCCAGTTGCGGGCGAACGTGCCGTCCTGGATGTCGCCGAGGATCTTCTTCATCTCCTCCTTGACCGCCGCGTTGATCACGCGCGGGCCGGAGACGTAGTCGCCGTACTCGGCGGTGTCGGAGACGGAGTAGCGCATCCGGGCGATGCCGCCCTCGTACATCAGGTCGACGATGAGCTTGAGCTCGTGCAGGCACTCGAAGTAGGCCACCTCGGGGGCGTACCCGGCCTCGGTGAGCACCTCGAAGCCGGCCTGCACCAGCGCCGAAGCGCCGCCGCAGAGCACGGCCTGCTCGCCGAAGAGGTCGGTCTCGGTCTCCTCGGTGAACGTGGTCTTGATGACGCCGGCCCGCGCGCCGCCGATCGCCTTCGCGTACGACAGCGCCAGGTCGAACGCGCCGCCCGTGGCGTCCTGCTCGACGGCGACCAGGCACGGCACACCCTTGCCGTCGACGTACTGGCGGCGCACAAGGTGACCCGGGCCCTTCGGGGCGACCATCGCCACGTCGACGCCCGCCGGCGGCTGAATCAGGTCGTAGCGGATGTTGAAGCCGTGGCCGAAGAGGAGCGCCTTGCCCTCGGTGAGGTTCGGCTCGATCGACTCGGCGTAGAGCGTGCGCTGCGCGGTGTCCGGCGCGAGCACCATGATCACGTCGGCCTCGGCGGCCGCCTCGGTCGGGGTGAGTACCCGCAGCCCCTCCGCCTCGGCCTTCGGGCGGCTCTTCGACCCCTCGGGCAGGCCGACGCGGACGTCGACGCCGGAGTCGCGCAGCGAGAGCGCGTGCGCGTGGCCCTGGCTGCCGTAGCCGAGGACGGCGACCTTGCGGGACTGGATGATCGACAGGTCGGCGTCGTCGTCGTGGAAGATCTCTGCTGCCATCGGAGTGAACGTTCCTCTCAGGGTTGTGGTTGTGTCAGGCGCTGCGCAGGGCTGCGGTCGGGCCGGTGATCGAGCGGGCGCCCCGACCGATCGCGACCATGCCGGACTGGACGAGTTCCTTGATGCCGAACGGCTCCAGCACCTTGATCAGGGCTTCGAGCTTGTCGGCGGTACCGGTGGCCTCGATCGTGACGGCGTCAGTGGCGACGTCGACGACCTTGGCACGGAAGAGCTGGACGGTCTCGAGCACGTGGGACCGCGTCGACAGGTCGGCCCGGACCTTCACCAGCAGCAACTCGCGCTGCACCGAGCTGGCGGGGTCGAGTTCCACGATCTTGATGACGTGGACCAGCTTGTTGAGCTGCTTGGTGACCTGCTCCAGCGGCAGCCCCTCGACGTTGACGACGATCGTCATGCGCGAGATCTCGGGGTGGTCGGTGGGGCCGACCGCGAGCGAGTCGATGTTGAACCCACGGCGGCTGAACAGGCTGGCCACCCGCGCCAGCACACCGGGCTTGTTCTCCACCAGGACCGACAGCGTGTGCCGGGTGATCGAAGTAGACATCAGACCGAGTCCTCGCTCCAGACCGGCCGCACGTCGCGGGCGGCCAAGATCTCGTCGTTGCTGGTACCGGCGGCGACCATCGGCCACACCATGGCGTCGGCGCCGACCGTGAAGTCGACCACCACCGGCTGGTCGTCGATCTCCATGGCCTTGGCGATGGTGGCGTCGACCTCGGTCGCCGTCTCGCAGCGCAGTCCGACGCAGCCCATCGCCTCGGCGAGCTTCACGAAGTCGGGGATCCGCTGCTTGTGCGTCTTGAGGTCGGTGTTGGAGTAGCGCTTCTCGTAGAAGAGCGTCTGCCATTGCCGGACCATCCCGAGGTTGCCGTTGTTGATCACGGCGACCTTGATCGGGATGCCCTCGATCGCGCAGGTCGCGAGCTCCTGGTTCGTCATCTGGAAGCACCCGTCGCCGTCGATGGCCCAGACGGTGGTGTCCGGCTTGCCCATCTTGGCGCCCATCGCGGCCGGCACGGCGTACCCCATCGTGCCGAGGCCGCCGGAGTTGAGCCACGTGTAGGGCTTCTCATAGGAGATGAACTGGCTGGCCCACATCTGGTGCTGACCCACGCCCGCGACGTAGATCGCGTCCGGACCGACGATCTTGCCGAGCCGCTCGATCACGTACTGCGGGGCCAGGGTGCCGTCGGCGTGCTCCTCGTACCCGAGCGGGTAGGTCTTCAGCGTGTTGTGCAGCGACGCCCACCAGCCGTCGAGGTCGGCGCGGCGGCCGGCCTCGTGCTCGGCCTGCACCGCGACGACGAGCTCGGCGATGACCTCCCGCGCGTCGCCGACGATCGGCACGTCCGCGGTGCGGTTCTTCGAGATCTCGGCCGGATCGATGTCGGCGTGGACGATCGTGGCGTGCGGCGCGAAGGTGTCGAGCTTGCCGGTGACGCGGTCGTCGAAGCGGGCGCCGAGCGCGACGATCAGATCCGCCTTCTGCAGCGCCGTGACAGCCGCGACCGTGCCGTGCATGCCGGGCATCCCGAGGTGCTGCGGGTGGCTGTCGGGGAACGCCCCGCGCGCCATCAACGTGGTGACGACCGGAGCACCGGACAGCTCCGCGAGCACCCTCAACTCGGCCGCCGCGCGTGCCTTGAGCACGCCGCCGCCGACGTAGAGCACCGGCTTCTTCGCCGTCGTCAGCAACCGGGCCGCCTCGCGGACCTGCTTCGCGTGCGGGTGCAGCGTCGGCCGGTACCCGGGGAGGTCAAGGGTGGGCGGC
>Ga0210378_10001352_pt1 | contig 12803 bp, 10 predicted proteins | sample PLM1_60_b1redo_FD_155465 | JGI IMG/M metagenome (GOLD analysis project Ga0210378, IMG submission 155465) | Groundwater sediment microbial communities from an aquifer in East River, Colorado, USA - PLM1_60_b1 redo | ecosystem: Environmental > Terrestrial > Soil > Riparian zone | place: USA: East...
CTTCGTCCTCGTCTACTTCGCCGACCTCATGACCCTCCACGCCCACTTCGATCGCTACCTGCTGCCGCTCGTCCCCGCGCTCGGGGCGCTCGCCGGCCGGCTCGGGGCGCTCGCGCCTGTGACGCTGCTGATGCTGGTCGTGCCCCTGACTTGGTCGATTCGAGACGCGCGCGATCTCACGCGAACGGATGCTCGGGTCGTCGCGCACCGCTGGGTCGAGCGAAACCTGCCCCGAGGCGCCATCCTGGCCACCGACCCATCGACGCCTGACTTCGAGGGCTTCCGTGTCGTCCGGCTCGAGCTGCCTCGGCGGGGCGAGCCACCCGACTCGAAACGAGACGTCGAAAGGCTCCGCCAGCTCGGCGTCGGCTACGTGGTCGTCACCGGCGCGATCGAGGACCGGGTGCTGGCCGCGGCCCGTCACTATCCGCGCGAGACGGCCTTCTATCGTGAGCTCAGACGGCAGCGGCGCGCCTACGCCGTGCATCCCCGCGGCCGCGTTGGTGGCCCCTGGGTCGAGATTTACCGGCTATAACGTGCCTCTGATGCAGAGGTTGGGCGCAGCGCTCTTCGCGATCGGAATCGCGCTCGTCGCGGCCGGTTGCTCCGGCGGCGAGAGCAAGCCGGCTGCCGCGTCTCGTCCCACCGCCGCCTCGTGCCCTGCCGCCTGGAAAGCAGGTTGGCAGCGGCTCGCGAACAGGATCCACGCTCCGGTCTACTGCCCGACCTCGATGCCGAGCCCGCTCGACGGGAAGATCGGCGGCGATTGGGACAACGGCGTCTCCGTCGACCCGGACCGCAGTTACCTCGTCAGCTTTCTCTGGCACGAACCGCCCAGCCAGGACGTGCACGTGAATTTCCGCGGCTACCCCGGACGCACCGCGGTGCCGAGGTGCATCGATGTGCGGACGATCGCCGGCCGAACACGTCGCCGGTCGATTCCCTGCTTCAGCGACCCGCGCGGGGCCCGGCGGCTCGGCAAGCTTCTCGTCACGGTCTACACGGTGAACCGCGACGCCGACCAATGGCACGTGCTCTACGCGTGGCGTGAGCGGGGCAGCCTCTATGCGGTCAGCGAGCACGTGGCCAAGCCGTTGACCTACCGGCGGGTGGTCGAGAACCTCGACCGCTTGGTCGAGGGGCTTGTTCGCATCGACCCGCGCACCTGAACTGTGCGTCTGACGAGGCGCGACCTGTTGGCCGGCGGCGCGGCTGCTGCCGCTCTCGGCGCGACCGGGGTCTACAAGCTCGTCGAACATCTCGGTCGCGCGCCGCGGCGTCTGCCGACCGCCGATCGAGCGCCGGAGCAGCATCTCCTGCACGGCCTGCGCGTGATCGAGGACGAGGGCGTGGAGGTGATCGTTCCGCCGCTCCACCACCAGCTGGTGACCGCCAAGCTCCGCGTCGAGCCGCGCCGGCCCGACCTTCGCGGCGCTCAGCACGCCCTCGAAGAGGCCCTGCTCCGACTGGACGAGGAATTCGAGTCGAGCGCCCGCGGCCTCGGCCTCACCGTCGCGTGGGGACTGTCCTATTTCGAGCGTTACGTCCCGGGGCAGGCGGCTCGGCACCTGCCGGTCGACCTTCGTGCCTCGTCCACGCGGGAACGGCCCGTGCGCGCCCTGATCGATGCGATCCGCTTTCCGAGCGACCCTGAAGACGTCTTGCTCGAAGACAACGACCTCGCGGTGCTGCTGCGCAGCGACGAGCCGGAGCACGTCACCGAGGGTGCGCAAGCGATCTTCGGCGAGCTCGACGCACTCTTCGAGACCACGAGCATCCGCAAGGGCTTCGCGGCCGGCGGCTACGACGGCGGCCGCAGCCTGCCCAAGCAGATGGCGGTCGCGGCGGGCGTGCCCGGGGCCGACCTGATCCCGGAGACGGCGGAGCTCTTCCTCGGCTTCACCTCGACCCAGAAGGACGGGCTCGGCCCGCTCGGGATCGCAAACTTCGAGACTCTCGGACTCGTCGACCTCGGCCCGCGGAACTACTTCCGCGCCGGGACGAGCATGCACGTCTCGCACATCCTCGAGAACCTCGAGGCCTGGTATCTGGACTTCGACTTCGCCGAGCGCGTGACGACGACCTTCAGCCCCGAGCGGCGTGCGCGGGAGGGGACACAGACGGTGCCCCAGAAGCCCGGGGCCGTTGCCGACTCGGGCGGGGTCGTGCGCGATTTCCACCGCTTCGGCGCCATCGGCCACAGCGCCTCGATCCAAACCACTTCTCGACTGCAGCGCGACGTGGTCGCTGCGGACGGAAAGGTCTATAGGAAGGGAACCGCGATTCCCCAGCGCGCAGACTTCAATACCCTCGACAATCCCTTCTTCTGGAGCGCACGACCCGAGCGTGATCGACAGCAGGCTGAGCCTGCGGCCGGGGTGCACTTCGTCGTCTTCAACCCGACGAGCGACGACTTCCATCGCAACCGGCTCGCGATGGACGGCGTGCTTCCGGACGGGACGCGGCTGCCGTTCGAGCCGCGGGCGCGCGGCCAGGGCCTCAACTCGGTGCTTCAGACAACGCACCGCCAGAACTTCCTGGTCCCACCTCGCCGGGCGCGATCGTTCCCACTCGTCGAGCTCCTGACCTAGGCAGGCGGCTAGCCGAAGAAAGCCTTGGCCACGGCGTACCAGTCGTCGGGCACCGTCTTCAACTCGGCCGTCGCCTCCGCGAGCGAGACGTCGACGATCTGGTCGCCCTGGAGCGCGGCCATCCGGCCGAAGCGCTCCTCCTGCACGAGATCTGCGGCCTTGAGTCCGTAGCGGGTGGCGAGCACACGGTCCCGCGGGGTCGGGCTTCCGCCACGCTGGACATGGCCGAGGACGGTCACGCGTGTCTCATAGCCGGTCCGCTCTTCGATCTCGCGTGCGAGCTCGTGGCCGACGCCGCCGAGTCGGACGTGGCCGAATTCATCGGCCGCCGTCTCCTGTGCCACCTGTCGGCGCTCGCCGGAGTCGTAGGTCAGCTCGTAACCCTCGCTGACGACGACGATCGAGAAGTCCTTCCCGCGCTCATGCCGGTGCTGGATCTCTGAGCACGCCTCCTCGACCGTGACGGGATGCTCCGGGATCAGGATCACGTCGGCGCCGCCGGCGATGCCGCTCATGACCGCGATCCAACCGGTATGCCTTCCCATCACCTCCACGACCATGACCCGGTTGTGGGACTCGGCCGTGGTGTGCAGGCGGTCGATCGCCTCGGTGCAGATCGAGACCGCCGTGTCGAAGCCGAAGGTGTAGTCCGTGGACGAGAGGTCGTTGTCGATCGTCTTCGGCACGCCGACCACGGGGAACTCGTGCTCTGCGTGAAGCCCGGCCGCGACGCCGAGCGTGTCCTCGCCGCCGACGGCGACGAGGGCATCGAAGCGCTCGCGTCGGAAGCTCGCAAGCACGCGCTCGACACCGCCCTCGAGCCGGAACGGATTCGTGCGCGAGGTACCGAGGATCGTCCCGCCGCGAGGCAGAAGACCCGAGATCTCGCGAGGGCCGAGCGTCTCGAAGCGGCTGTCGACGAGCCCGCGCCAGCCCTCGCGCACGCCGACGACTTCGTCGCCCCGGTCGAGCGAGCGCCGCGCCACGGCGCGGATGACGGCGTTCAGGCCGGGACAGTCTCCGCCCCCGGTGAGAATGGCCACCCGCTGTGCCATGGCGGCAAGTCTCGCAGGAACCCCACGGCTATCATGGCTTCGCGCGCCGAAGTGGCGGAACCGGTAGACGCGCTGGACTCAAAATCCAGTGGGGTAACACCCGTGTGGGTTCGAGTCCCACCTTCGGCATTGGCTCTCCGGGCGGACGCCGGATCACTCTGCGTCGGGTTCCGGCTTGAAACTCCCGCCCAATGTCTCGATACTTGCCCCCGCGCGGGCGGACGCCGCGGTCGCAACCGTCGCTTCCGCCGGACTGCACACCAGGTGACGGAGGAGGCAGCAGGTGAGAAAACGTGGATCGACCTTGTTACTGGGGCTCGCGGCCGGCGCGCTCCTCGCTTTCGTAGCCGCAGGTTGCGGCGGCGGCGGTGGAGGTGGCGGCGGTGGAGAGGCGACGGCGCTTCCGTCGGCCTCGTGTGGGCCGGTGCGGTATGGGGGAGACGGCAAGCCAGACCTGCTGATCGCCTCCGACTTGCCGCTCCAGGGCGCGAACCGGTCGCTGACGACGGAGATGGCAGACGCCGTCGAATTCATTCTCAAGCAGCACGACTTCAAGGCCGGCGGCAAGACGATCGGCTACCAGTCCTGTGACGACGCGACCGCACAGGCCGGGAGCTGGGACTCTGCGAAGTGCTCGTCGAACGCGCGAGCCTATGCGAACAACAAGTCGGTGATCGGAGTCGTCGGGACGTTCAACTCGGGCTGCGCCAAGCTCGAGATCCCGGTTGCGAACCGGGCGCCTGACGGACCGCTTGCGATGGTCAGCCCTGCGAACACGTACCCCGGGTTGACGCAGGGCGGGCCGGGCACCGAGACGGGTGAGCCCGAGAACTACTACCCGACTGGCACGCGCAATTACGCGCGCGTCGTCTGGAACGACCAGTTCCAGGGCGCTGCGAACGCGCTGCTCGCGCGGGAGCTCGGGCTGAGCAAGGTCTACGTCCTCACGGACAAGGAGACCTACGGCAACGGCATCGCGAATCTCTTCACCCAGTACGCCAAGAAGGTCGGCATCACGACGCTGCCAGGCACGCCGCAGGCGTGGGACAAGAAGGCGTCGAGTTACGACGCGATCGCGACGAAGGTCAAGACCTCCGGAGCAGACGCCATCTTCCTGGGCGGCATCGTCTGCAACAACGGCGGCAAGCTGATCAAAGACCTGCGCGCCGGCGTCGGGCCGGACGTGCAGATCATCGGCCCCGACGGGTGGACGCCGATCTCCGCGACCGTTGACGGAGCCGGCCAGGCCGCCGAGGGCATGTACATCACGCAGCCGGGCATTCCACCCGACCGGCTCAAAGGTGCGGGGAAGAAGTTCGTCCAGGACTTCAGCACCGAGATCGGCCACGAGCCCGACCCGTACACGAACTACGCGGCTCAGGCGACCGAGGTGCTGCTCACCGCGATCGACAAAGCCGACGCCGATCGGGCCAAGGTTGCGGAGAACCTCTTCAACCTCGATGTCAAGGACGGCATTCTCGGCGACTTCAAGATCGACGAGAACGGCGACACAACCCTGGGCACGGTCGCCGTGTTCCAGGTCAAAGGTGGAAAGGGAGTCTTCGACAAGTTGATCACCCCGGAGCTCAGCTTCGTTAAGGGCTAGGCCGCGGGTTAGCAAGCTCTAGGCTGGGGAAGGACATTGTCCTTCCCCAGCGCTTCTTAGGAGGTCCGAGTGGCAACGGAGCAGGCAAGGATCCGCGTCCTACCCGGGTTCCGGCCCGATCCGCTCACCCTGCTCGGACTGCTCTTCGTCGCGCTGGTTCTCTTCTGGCTCGGCGTCAACTTCGTCAAGGACCCCTCCGATTTCTACGGCCTCTTCCTGATCGGTCTGACGAACGGGGCCGTGTACGGGCTCGTCGCGCTCGGGTACTCACTCGTCTACGGCATCCTCGAGCTGATCAACTTTGCGCACGGCGACGTCTTCATGCTCGGAGGGATGCTCGTCGCCACGATGACGGCCTCCTGGGGCCTGGCGGGTAAGTCCTCCGGCGTCCTCTGGCCGCTGATCCTCCTCATGCTCGTGATCGCAATGGCCTTCTGCGCGACGATCAACACGACGATCGAGCTAGTCGCCTACCGCCGGCTCCGAAACGCGCCGCGGCTCGCGCCGCTAATCACCGCGATCGGCATGTCCTTCATCCTGCAGAACGTCGGGCTGGTCTGGAAGGGGGCCCGGCCGACCTCCGTGCCGAGCATCCTGCCGACGGGAGAGGTGTTCTCGGTCGGCGGGATCGCCTACACGTGGAACAAGCTCATCGTTCTCCTCTTCACGATCCCGGTTCTGGTCGCGCTGATCTGGCTCGTGCAGCAGACGAGGCAGGGGAAGGCGATGCGCGCGACCGCCCAGGACCGGGAAGCGGCCGCGATGATGGGCATCAACGTCAACCGGACGATCTCGTTCACGTTCCTGATCGCGGGCGCTCTGGCGGGGGCGGCCGGGCTCCTGTACGCGCTCTACATCACGAATGTTCGCTTCGACGAAGGCTTTCGGGTGGGGTTGATCGCGTTCACCGCCGCCGTGCTCGGAGGCATCGGCAACCTGCCCGGGGCCGTGCTCGGCGCGCTCGTCATCGGCCTCGTCGAAGCGTTCAACAACGGTCTCGGCTGGGCGACGCCGGGCAGTGACTGGACGCAGTCGATCATCTTCAGCATCCTCATCCTCATCCTCGTCTTCCGTCCCGAAGGCCTCCTCGGCGAGCGGACTCCGGAAGGGGCTTAGCGGTGTTCGGGAACCTCCTCGCAAGTATCCGCGCCCGCTGGCCCGAGTTCGAGCATGAGACCCGGAGGCGCGCCGTCCGCGGCGGGATCGTGGCCGGAGCAGCTTTTCTCATCCTCGCGCTGACCGGAGCCGCCTCCCTCTCGCTCGTCGTCACCTTTGTGGTCGCGCTCGCTCTCTATGTCCCAGCCTGGAACCGTCTGCCTCGCGGCCGCTGGGTCGTCGTGATCGGGGTGATCCTGATCGTGGTCCTCTATCCCTTCTACCAGGTGAACATGTTCGAGATGCCGCTCTTCGGCGGGTTCCCGAGCATCGACACGGGCGTAACGATGCTGATCTTCATCATGATGGCGCTCGGGCTGAACATCGTCGTGGGCTATGCGGGCCTGCTCGACCTCGGCTATGTCGCCTTCTACGCAATGGGCGCCTACACCGCCGCCTGGTTTGCCTCACAGCACTTCAGCGGCAACAAGATCCACTTCGGCTCCGTCGGGGTCAATCCCGCCGCTCCTGGGATCCACATCTCGATCTGGGCGGTGCTGTTCATCGCCGCGATCTTCACGGCCGTTGTCGGCGTGATCATCGGCTTCCCGACGCTGCGGCTGCGCGGCGACTACCTGGCGATCGTCACGCTCGGCTTCGGCGAGATCATGCCCCAGGTGGCCCGTAACGGCGACAATCTCTTCGGGCAAAACCTGACGAACGGCCCGCAGGGGATCAATCCGATCGATCCGCCCGGCTTCGGAGACACGCTGAACAACGCGACGGGGCTGCCCGCGGATTACCTGACGTTCAACTCGACCTTCCTCGGCCACGACGTCGCGAGCGTCGAGCTGTTCTTCTGGACGGCGCTCGTGCTCGTTCTCTTCACCGTCTTCTGCAGCGTTCGCCTCCGTGACTCGCGCATCGGGCGCGCCTGGATCGCCATCCGGGAGGACGAGACGGCGGCCGCGGCCATGGGCGTTCCGCTGATGCGCACGAAGACCTGGGCCTACGCCGCCGGCGCCTTCTTCGGCGGGATCGCCGGCGCCTACTACGCGAGCTTCAAGAGCGGCACCTTTCCCGACGACTTCTTCTTCAACATCTCGATCTTCATCCTTTGCATGGTCATCCTCGGCGGGATGGGCAACATCTGGGGCGTGATCCTCGGCGGTGGCTTCCTTGCCTATCTGAACCAGGAAGGACTCGGCAACATCGGCGGTTGGCTGAACCGGCACTTCAGCGGGGCGAGCACGTCCTCGGACAAGTGGTTCACGATCTGGCCGCATGACATCGACGTCCCGCTCTACCAGTTCGGGATCTTCGGCGTCATCCTCGTGCTCGTCATGCTCTTCAAGCCGGAAGGGCTGATCCCGAGCCAGCGCCGCAAGGCCGAGTTCAAGGAGGGCGTCGCCGACCAGCCTCTCTACGACGTTCAGCACTGATGCCCGACCTCTTGACAGCCGAGGGCGTGCGAAAGGAGTTCGGAGGGCTGGTCGCCGTCAACGACATCGACTTCACGATCCCGGAACGCTCGATCGTGAGCCTGATCGGCCCGAATGGAGCCGGCAAGACGACGTTCTTCAACATGCTCACAGGCGTGTACAAGCCGACCGCGGGCAAGATCGTCTTCGCCGGCGGCAACATCACGGGCAAACCCCCACACGCCATCACCGAGCGCGGCATCGGCCGGACCTTTCAGAACATTCGGCTCTTTCAGAACATGACATCGGTCGAGAACGCGCTCGTCGGCATGCACTCGCGCCTCTCCGGCGGCATCATGCGCAGCGTCCTGAGGACACCGGGCCTGAAGCGGGAGGAGGAGGAGGCGCGCCAGCGGGCCATCGAGCTGCTCGAGTACTCGGGCCTGCGTGGCCGGAACGAGGAATACGCGCGCAACCTCCCCTACGGCGACCAGCGGCGGCTCGAGGTCGCCCGCGCGCTCGCCACGCAGCCGAAGCTCCTCCTGCTCGACGAGCCGACGGCCGGCATGAATCCACAGGAGACTGGCGAGTTCATCTCGTTCGTCTCGCGGCTCCGCGAGGAGCGGGGCTTGACGATCCTGCTCATCGAGCACGACATGCGCGTCGTGATGGCGGGCTCGGACCGCGTCACGGTCCTCGATTACGGCGAGAAGATCGCGGAGGGGACGCCGCAAGAGGTGCAGCGTGACGAGCGCGTGATCGAGGCCTATCTCGGGTCGGGGGCCCTGGCCGGATGAACACGCTACGCGTCCAATGTTCACGAGAGCGGGCCATGCACGGCCGCGACAAATGAACACGGTCGCGTCGCCGATCCTCGAGCTCAACGACGTGCGGACGTTCTACGGCTCGATCGAGGCCTTGAAGGGGATCTCGATCGACGTCCACGAAGGGGAGATCGTGACCTTGATCGGAGCGAACGGCGCCGGTAAGTCGACGACGCTGCGATCGATCAACGGCCTCAACCATCCCCGCGAGGGCACGATCCACTTCCAGGGCCGCAATATCACCGATGAGTCTCCGCACAACGTTGTCAAGATGGGCATCAGCCAGTCTCCTGAAGGCCGGCGTCTTTTTCCCCGGATGAGCGTGATCGAGAACCTCGAGATGGGCGCGTTCCAGCGCTCCGACCGCGCTGGAATCCGCGAGGGCATGGACCGTGTGTTCACGCTCTTTCCCCGGCTCGCCGAGCGCCGTCAACAGAAAGCCGGGACACTCTCCGGCGGAGAGCAGCAGATGTGCGCGATCGGCCGCGCCCTGATGGCAGAGCCAAAACTGCTCATGCTCGACGAGCCGTCGATGGGGCTGGCGCCCATTTTCGTCGAGAAGATCTTCGAGATCGTCCGTGAGATCAACGATCAGGGGACGCCGATCCTTCTCGTCGAGCAGAACGCGCTCATGGCTCTCGACACGGCCGACCGCGGCTACGTCATGGAGACGGGGACGATCGTGCTCGCCGACGAGGCCAAGGTCCTGCGCGAGAACGAGCAGGTCCAGAAAACCTACCTCGGGGTCGACTGATCTATTCGCAGCGGGAAGTACGGAGGAGAGAGCAGGAAGCCGACACGCGCGGGGCGATCTGACCGCCTCTGGGCCATGGCCAGCGCCGCAGAGATGCCATGCGTCGGCACGAAGCCCAGCTGGCGCGCGGCGTGGGCATCCCGGCAGCCTGCGATGAGCACCGCTCCGAGCCGGCTGATCGCGGGCTGACAGGCGGACCACTCCGTAAACGGCAATAGCGGATGGCAGGAGCGGCCGGCGCGGTACGCGGCGAGGGTCCTCGTGTCGGCGGCTGCGGCCCGCTCGGCGAGCGCCAGCTCCTGGGGCTCCCGCGCGCCACCCGAGCGGATTGCCTGGAAGAGGGCGCGGTAGGGGCCCTGGGTCGGGTGCGGAAAGCGGCGCCGGAAGCGGCTGAGGAGGATCGCCGTCCCGCCCTCGACGACCGGAAAGTCGTCGCGCCAGAGCCGCAGCGCCAAGCCGAGCCCGAGATAGGCGGCAAGCGCTGGGTTCGGAGCCTCGCGCGGCAGGTGCGGCGTCGCGTGCGGCACGGGGATGCAGACCGCGTCGAGGCGCTCGTCGAGCACGACAGAGCGAGATTCCACGCCGCGCAGGAGCGCCTCCGCGTGCGCGACCGAGGGTGGGCCCGCGAAGACGGCGAACGCCGACAGCTCGCTCGGCAGCCGCCGCAGGACTCCGCGCCGGACCGCCCCCGGGAGGAGCCCGAAAAGCCCCCGCAAAGGGAAGTTCGCGATCCGGCGAACCGCCTCGGCGTCGTAGGGATAGCCCTGGAGGACGCCACCGAGCGCCGGCGTGTTCAGCGTCAGCGAGACGCCGAGCAGCGGGACGCGCCGGGCAAGGGCCGCCTCCAGCTCGACGGCGAGCCTCCACCCGCCTGAGGCGGAGGTCTCGAGCAGCGAAGAGGCGTCGGCCGCCCGGAGCGACTCGGGGCCGGACGCCGCGAGCAGCGCTGCCGCTCCACCGTGGAGGACCGTCTCCGCCGCGGTCACCACGACCACGAGGTCGGTCTGCGTGAGCGCGGGGTTCACCAGAAAGGAGCGCGCGCTGCCGCCGTCCAGCTCGATCAGGTCGGGGTGCTCGACGTCGTGCACCTCGACTCGACCGTGGAAACGACGCGCGAACTCCGGCGGGACGAGCAGCTCCAGATCTCGGTGCCCGAGCCGCCGTGTGAGCCCACCCGCGACGAGCAACGTCTGCCGCGCGAGGGACGCGCCGGCCCGGTCGAGCTCGATCATCGTCGCCGCGATCGCCGCGCGCCTCGGGTCGCCGAGAGAACCGGGGACGGGCAGCGCAGGAGGCTCCACGACGATGGTCGCTCGAGCCCCGCGGGAGACGAGCGTCTCCAGCGGCTGACCGGCCAGAGGAAAGCGGAGCGAATCGCGCACGGCCGCGGCCACGTCGGCGATCGGCTCGACGGGCGGCGGTGGGGCGAGCACGACGGCGTCCTCGCCCGCCTCGACGACGACGAGCTGGGTTCCCATCAGAAGCGGAACGCGCGGCACTTCGGCTAGGGGATCGACCGGTAGAGCCGGAGGAACATGCGGCGAAAGCCGCGCTTGGGCCAGAAGCGCGAGGCCAGCAGGTTGGTCTCGCGCCAGTCCGTGACCATCGTCGGATAGCCGTGGTCCGCCGCCCACGCCAAGCAGGCCTCGGTGAGCGCGACCCCGATCCCCGACCCTCGAGATTCGGGCAGGGTGGCGGCGAAGCCAAGGAAGGCAGCGCGCTCGGGGCGAGCCAAGCCGCTGTGCTCCCCCGAGCGCTCGATTGAAGTGACGGACCAGCAGGCGACCGGCCTGTCGTTCAGATATCCGATCAGGACCTCTTCTTGGTCGCCGGCGAACGTGTCCCGCCACTCCTGTCGCTCCTCCTCCCGGCTCGGAATCGGTCGCGAGGAGAAGACCGGCGCTTCTAGCTGGTGCCTCGGCAGCGCGAGGCCGATCTCGATGAGGGCGTCGATCTCGCTCTCCCGCGGGTGACGGATCTCGAACCCCTCGGGCACCGCAACCTCGGTGTGAACCGGGACCTCCCGAATGCCGTGCGCATGCTGGCCGCCGAAGCCGACGCGGAACCACGCGTCGACGAGCGCCTCGTCTGCCGGGACGAGGACGTAATGCCGCGTTCGTCCCTGCTCGACCCAGTGTTCGGCTGCCGCGGCGTACAGATCGCGCGCATCCTCGATTTCTTCGACCGCGTGCCCTGCGGCCTCGACCCAGATGTTCGGTCCCCAGATGGAGTCGTCGCGCGGCGCGCCCAGCAAGTACCCGGCGAGGCGGCCGTCCCGCACGGCGACAGCCCCGGAGGCCCCCGCGCGGGCCAGCAGGATCTCGAGCTCGGCGTGAGAATCGATCTCCTCGCGCAGCAGCGGCTCCACGGCGCGGTGACGCTCATGGCGTTCCTCGAGAAGCCTGGCGGCCTCGTCGAGGTGGTCCTCGGAAAAGCGCTCAATTTGCACGGCCGGCATCGCCGCCGGACGATACCGTTGACCTCATGCCGAAGACGCTCACCGGGGCCGAGCTCCAGCTCGACGACGCGCCCGTCCGCGACTCCGAGCTCTTCCTCGTCGACGGGAACAACCTCGCCTACCGTGCCTTCTTTGCGCTGCCCGAGGAGCTGGCGACGAGCGAAGGCTTCTCGACGAATGCGCTGCTCGGCTTCACGAACATGCTCTTCAAGCTCCTCGCGGACTACAAGCCGAAGGGCGTCGCCGTCGCCTGGGACACGCATGCCGTCCACCGCGCCGCGATCTCTGAGGACTACAAGTCCGAACGGCGACCGATGCCGGATCTCCTGCGTGAGCAGTTCCCGTACTTCCGGCCGATCGTCGAGGCCTTCGGCTACCGCAACCTCGAGTTCGAGGGCTGGGAGGCCGACGACGTCATCGCCACGCTCGCCACCCGGGCCGACGAGGCTGGGATCAAGACCACGGTCGTCTCGACCGACCGCGATGCCTTCCAGCTCGTCTCGGAGAACGTCGCGCTGATGATGACGCCGCGGGGAGTCTCGGACGTCCACGTCTACACACCCGACCGCGTCGAGGCGCGCTATGGGATTCGCCCGGAGCAGGTGCCGGACTTCATCGGCCTCAAGGGCGACACCTCGGACAACATTCCGGGCGTCCCCGGGATCGGCGACAAGACCGCGGGTCAGCTGATCGGCCAGTACGGCTCGCTCGAGGAGGTGATCGAGCACGCGGACGAGCTCTCTCCCGCGCGGCGCAAGAACATCACGGAACACGCCGACCAGGCGCGGCAGTCGAAGGAGCTGGCCACGATGCGGCGCGATCTCGACCTCGATTGCGATCCCTCGCAGCTCGTGCTGGCCCCGCCGGACCGCTCGCAGCTGAAGGAGATGTTCCGCCGCTTCGAGTTCCGCAACCTGCTGGGCAGGGTGGACGAGCTCGACGTCGCAGTTCCCGCGGCGCCGATGAAGCTGGAGAAGACACCTATTCCTTGGCACGAAG
>Ga0210378_10001353_pt1 | contig 12803 bp, 6 predicted proteins | sample PLM1_60_b1redo_FD_155465 | JGI IMG/M metagenome (GOLD analysis project Ga0210378, IMG submission 155465) | Groundwater sediment microbial communities from an aquifer in East River, Colorado, USA - PLM1_60_b1 redo | ecosystem: Environmental > Terrestrial > Soil > Riparian zone | place: USA: East...
GTCGGAGCCGGAGGCGATCGCCCCGGACAGCGACAAGGCCCCCGAGCGGTCCGCCGCAGTCGCCGTCGCAGACGAGCCGACAACGGCCGACCAGACGCCCGACGCCACGGAGGAGACTCCGACCACCGCATCCACCGCGACCGAGGAGACGGCAACGGCCGGCGAGTCAGCGGGCGATGCCGAGGCCACTGCGTCGACGGAGGCGCCGGTCGAGACCGAAGCACCTGTCGAGTCGGTCGCCCCCGAGAGCGAATCCCCTGTCGATCCCGCCGAGTCTGTGAGCGCCGTCGCCGAGGCCGCGAGTCCGGACGACGCCGAAGCCCCGACCACTACTAGCGACGCCGCTGCTGACGCTCCCGCCGCCGTCGCCGAGTCCGCCTCGAGCGAGGCGCTGAGCGACCAGGACACTGCCGACGCCCCAGCGGCCGGCGAGGACGACGAGCCCGAGCCCGTCAAGGACCTCGGGCCGGAGCCGACGACGATGGAAGAGCTCCTCGCAGAGCAGGACTCGGACATCAAGAGCTTCAAGCACGGTGACGTCGTCGAGGGCTCGGTCGTCCGGATCGACAAGGACGAGATCCTCGTCGACATCGGCGCCAAGTCGGAAGGCGTTGTCAGCAACCGCGAGCTATACGGCCGCCATGCCGAGAGCCAGCCCCAGCTGGCCATCGGCGATGTCGTCCTCGTGTACGTCCTCCAGCCCGAGTCGCAGGAGGGCCACGCGGTCCTCTCCCTGCGCCGCGCCGGCCTCGAGCGCAAGTGGCGCTCGATGCAGGAGCAGTTCGAAGCCGGCGTGATCATCGAGGCCCCGGTCATCGACCACAACAAAGGCGGCCTCATCGTCGACTGCGGTATCCGCGGCTTCGTCCCGATCAGCCAGATCGTCGACTTCCCGCGCCGGCCGCAGAACGATCAGCCGCGCGACGCAGCCCAGGAGATCGCCGAGAAGCTGATGCCGTTCGTCGGCCGCAAGCTCCGGCTCAAGATCCTCGAAGTCAACCGCAAGGCAAACCGCCTCATCCTCTCCGAGAAGGTCGCGCTCTACGAGGAGCGCCGCGAGAAGCGCGACGAGCTCTTCAGCAGCCTGCAGGTCGGCCAGAAGGTCACCGGCACGGTCCGCTCGATCGCGCCGTTCGGCGTCTTCATCGATCTCGGTGGCATCGACGGCCTCGTCCACAAGAGCGAACTCTCGTGGAACAAGGTCAACAACCCCGAATCCGGCTACAAGGTCGGTGAGGAAGTCGAGGCCGAGGTCATCGACATCAACCACGAGCGCGGCCGGATCAGCCTTTCGATCCGCCGCCTCCAGCCGGATCCATGGCACTCGACGGTTGCCGACTTCAACGTCGGCGACGTCATCGACGGAACGGTGACGAAGCTCGTCAACTTCGGCGCCTTCGTCCGCGTTCGTGATGGACTCGAGGGCCTGATCCACATCAGCGAGCTCTCGCACCAGCGGGTCGCCCATCCGGGCGACGTCGTTCATGAGGGCCAGGCGCTCAAGCTCAAGATCATCTCGCTCGACTCCGAGCGCCATCGCCTCGGGCTGAGCCTGAAGCAGGCCGAGGAGGCGCCAGCTCGACCCGCCCCGGAGCCCGGGCAGCCGAGCCCGGCTGGGCCCGCCGGACCGGCGGGTGGTCCGCGACCCGAGCGCCGACCGCGCCCGGAGCGCGGCTACTCGCTGTCGGACGCCGTGCAGGAGCCCGAAGGCGGGATCGACAACACGCTGGCCGCCGCGTTCGCCCAGGTCCGCGATCAGCTGGCTGCTTCCGAGGAGGCCCGCTCCGGATCGTCGACCGGCGACGAGGCTGAGGCAACGGCCGCAGAGCCTGAGGCAACGGCAGCCACCGCCGAGGATGCCCCCGTCGCGGAAGTCAAGGTCGAAGCCGCGCCGCAAGCGACGGCCGAGCCGGCGGCGACGGCTGAGCCGGAGGTCACCGCTGAGGCGACCGCGGCCGACACCGAAACAGAGACTGCCACAGCCGACGACGCGGCGTCCGCCGAAGCCGCAGTGGCTGGCGACGCAGATGCCGATGCCGACGCCACAAGCGCCGACGCGACCCCTGCCGTCGAGGCCGCGCCGGAGGCCGAAGCGGCCGACGTCGTCGCGGCGCCCGAGGTCGAGGAGACAGCAGAAGCCCCGGCGCCCGAGGCCGAAGTGGCCGCGCCAAAGATCGAAGCCGCGCCTGAGCCAGAGGCAGCCCCAGAAGCCGAGGCCGAAGCGCCGGAGGCCGAAGTAGCCCCCGCAACCGACGAGGCCGAGACCGCCGACGCCCCGGCCGCCGCCGACGAGCCCGAAGCGACCGCGACCCCCGACGAAGAGCCCGCGCCGGCCAAGGGCAAGAAGACCTCCGCCTCCTGACCGACACCCGGCGGGGGCACCCGCCCGGACCGACGCCAGACGACCCGCCCGATGGCGGGTCGTTTCGATTCCTTCACACGAATCGCCCCGCAGTCCTGCATCTGGCTGGCGGTCCGTGGCGAATCATGCTCAGACGGCATTTCTCGTCCGGCCGCCAGTCAGCCGAAAGACCCCCTTTCGGGGAGGGCAATCCGGCTGGCTTGCGGAGGGTGATGAGCGTGCTAGCATGGCTCAAGCGTCACGGATCGACGCTCGCAAAGGAACAGGCGTTCGACTCGATGGATCGCTTCGACAAGTTCACAGACCGCGCTCGCAAGGTCCTGACATTGGCTCAGGATGAAGCGCAGCGCTTCAATCACAACTACATCGGCACCGAACACCTTCTCCTCGGTCTGGTCCGCGAGGGCGAAGGTGTCGCGGCACGCGTCCTCGAGAACATGAACGTCGAGCTGGCCAAGGTCAGGACCGCGGTCGAGTTCATCATCGGCCGAGGCGACCGGCCCGTCGTCGGCGAGGTCGGCCTGACGCCGCGAGCGAAGCGAGTCATCGAGCTCGCGATCGACGAGGCGCGAAGGCTCGGGCACAACTACATCGGCACCGAGCACCTGCTCCTGGGCCTCGTCCGCGAAGGCGAGGGGATCGCCGCCGGGGTCCTCGAGTCACTCGGTGTCAACCTCGACAAGGTCCGCCACGAGGTCATCCGGGTCCTGTCGCAGTCCTCGTCCTCGGGCCCCGCCCAGGAGACGAAGCGCGCGTCGAAGACGCCGACCGTCGATCAGCTCGGGATCAACCTCACGGAGGCCGCTCGGGCAGGCAAGCTCGATCCCGTCATCGGCCGCGAGAAGGAGATCGAGCGCGTCATCCAGATCCTGTCGCGCCGGACGAAGAACAACCCAGCCCTCATCGGCGAGCCCGGCGTCGGCAAGACGGCGATCGCCGAAGGCCTCGCCCACCGGATCGTCAACGGCGATGTTCCGGAGACGCTGCTGAACAAGCGCGTCCTGACCCTCGACATCGGGTCGCTCGTTGCGGGGACCAAGTACCGCGGCGAATTCGAGGAGCGGCTCAAGAAGATCATCGAGGAGCTCCGCAACACCAACGACGCAGTCCTCTTCATCGACGAGCTGCACACGCTCGTCGGGGCGGGTGCCGCCGAGGGTGCCATCGATGCCGCCAACATCCTCAAGCCGCCGCTCGCACGCGGCGAGCTCCAGTGCATCGGCGCGACGACGCTCGACGAGTACCGCAAATACATCGAGCGCGACGCCGCCCTCGAGCGCCGGTTCCAGCCGGTCATGGTCGAAGAGCCGACCATGGAACAGTCGATCGACATCCTCATGGGGATCCGCGAGCGCTACGAGCAGCATCACAAGGTCGCCATCACCGATGAGGCCGTCAAGGCCGCCGTCGACCTGTCGATTCGCTACATCACGGATCGCCACCTGCCGGACAAGGCGATCGACTTGATCGACGAGGCGGCCAGCCGCGTCCGCCTGCGCCACGCCTCCGCGCCGCCCGCCCTGCGGGAGGCCCAGAAGGACCTCGACCGGGTCACGAAGGAGAAGGACGCGGCGATCAACAACCAGGAATACGAGGAAGCCGCGCGCCTGCGCGAGGCCGAGGCCACGTCTCGCGAGACCGTGGAACGGCTCCGCGGCGAGTGGCAGTCGCAGGTCAGCAGCGACCAGCCGACCGTCGACGAGGAAGAGATCGCCCAGGTCGTCGCGATGTGGACCGGCATCCCGGTCACCCGCATCGCTGCCGAGGAATCCGAGCGCCTGCTCAAGATGGAGGAGGTCCTCCACGGCCGGATCATCGGCCAGCAGGAGGCGATCGAGGTCGTCGCCAAGGCCGTCCGGCGCGCCCGTGCCGGCCTCAAGGACCCGAAGCGTCCGATCGGTTCGTTCATCTTCCTTGGCCCGACTGGCGTCGGCAAGACCGAGCTCGCCAAGGCCCTCGCCGAGTTCATGTTCGGCAGCGAGGACGCCCTCATCAAGATCGACATGAGCGAGTTCATGGAGCGGCACAACGTCAGCCGCCTTGTCGGGGCGCCTCCCGGCTACGTCGGCTTCGACGAGGGCGGTCAGCTCACCGAGGCCGTCCGCCGCAAGAACTACTGCGTGATCCTCCTCGACGAGGTCGAGAAGGCCCATCCGGAGGTGTTCAACATCCTCCTCCAGATCCTCGAGGACGGGCACCTGTCGGATGCGAAGGGCCGGCGGGTCGACTTCCGGAACGCGATCATCATCATGACCTCGAACCTGGGAGCGAAGCAGCTCCAGTCGAACGCCAGCCTCGGGTTCCGGGCGATGGGCGACACCGACGCAGCCCGCGCGGAGACCTCCTACGAGATCATGAAGGAGAAGGTCGCAGTCGAGCTCAAGAACAACTTCCGGCCGGAGTTCCTCAACCGGATCGATGCCACGGTCGTCTTCCGGTCGCTGACGGTCGAGGAAATCGCCCAGATCGTCGACCTGATGCTCGCCCGCGTCCGCGACCAGCTTCGCGCCCAGCAGATGGCCCTCGAGGTCACCCAGGCCGCGAAGGAGCACATCATCAAGCTCGGCTATGACATCGCCTACGGCGCCCGACCGCTGCGTCGCGTCATCCAGAACATGATCGAGGACGTCCTCGCCGAGCACCTGCTGCTCGGCAAGTACGAGCCGGGCACGACGATCGTCGTCGACAAGGACCCGGAGGCAGGCCTCGACATCCACGCGGCCGAGAGCCCGGAGAGCCTGACCCCCGTCGAGGCCGGCTGATCGCCGCCGCCGCCTCGCAAGCCCTGGCGTGACCAAAGCCGCAGGCAAACCTCAGAGTCGCTACGTCTGCCAGTCGTGCGGAGAGTCGTTTCTCCGCTGGGAAGGTCAGTGTCGCGCCTGCTCCGCCTGGAACAGCCTCGTCGAGACGTTGGTCCGCGAGCCGCGTCGGGCGGCAGCCTCGTCAGCGCCTGCCGGCGGCTTCGCCCAGTCAACCGCGCTCGGGTCCGTCGCGGAGCCTGACGTCCCCCGTCGCGCGATCGGTATCGGCGAGCTGGATCGCGTCCTGGGCGGTGGCCTGGTCGAGGGGTCTGTCGTGCTGGTGGGTGGCGAACCAGGGATCGGCAAGTCGACGCTCTTGCTCCAGGCAGCTGCGGGCATCGCCGCGTCCGGCGCCACGGTGCTGTATGCGACCGGCGAGGAGTCCGCGGCCCAGGTTCGGTTGCGGGCCGCCCGTCTCGGCCTGCTAGATGGCGCCGCCCGTGACGGGATCCGGGTCGTCGCCGAGGCGGAGATCGGGCGGATCGCCGAGATCGCACGGGACGAGCGACCCGCTCTTGTCGTTGTCGATTCCATCCAGACCGCGACTATCGGCGAGCTCGAGGGGCCGGCGGGGAGCGTCGGCCAGGTCCGCGAATCGGCGCTCAGGCTGATGGAGTTGGCGAAAGGGGAGGGGATCGCAGTCGTCCTCGTCGGCCACGTCACCAAGGACGGCTCGCTGGCGGGGCCGAAGACGCTCGAACACCTTGTCGACGCCGTCCTCGCCCTGGAAGGCGAACGGTACGCGTCGCTCCGGCTCGTTCGAGCTTCGAAGAACCGGTTCGGTTCGACCGAGGAAGTCGGGGTCTTCGAAATGGGTGAGGCCGGTATGGCAGAGGTGACCGACCCGGCTCGCGCGTTCCTCGCCGAGCACGACGAGCCCGCCCCGGGCAGCGTGGTCGCACCGACACTCGAGGGCAGCCGCCCGATCCTCGTCGAGGTCCAGGCGCTCGTCGCACCAGGGCTGGTCGGGTCGCCACGACGGACGGCAAGCGGGGTCGATCCCAACCGGGTTGCACTTCTCATCGCGGTCCTTGGGCGGCGGGCCGGTATCGGACTCGCCAGTCATGACGTCTACGTCAACCTCGCCGGCGGACTGTCGGTCGGGGAGCCTGGTCTGGACCTGCCGATCGCTCTCGCCCTGGCGTCGTCTCTTCGCGATCGGCCGATCAGGGACCGAACCGTGGCGATCGGCGAGGTTGGCCTGCTCGGCGAGCTGCGGCCCGTCGCGGGCCTGGAGCGACGCCTTCGCGAGGCAGCCCGACTCGGCTTTCGACGTGCTGTCGTCCCGCGCGCCGCCCACGGCGGCTCCCTTCCGGAGGTCGCCGGTATGGAGATCGTCGCGGTCCCGTCCCTGCGCGAGGCGATCTCCGAGACCCTCGGTGGGGTTGCCGAACGTGTAGCGAGCGCCCCGGCACGATGCTAGGCTGGCGGCCGCGCCGCCTCGGGTCCCCGCGTCCTTCTCGGCCGGTCCCGAGAGTGGTAGATCGAGGGAAATCGTGATCCGCAACATCCGCCTGCTCGGCATCGCGCTCGGCGGCCTGGTGGGGCTCGGGCTGGCAAGGCCTGCCGGGCTGCTCCTGGTCACGCCCGGCGGCGGGATCGAGGTGACGCCAAGCGGCGGGATCTGGCTTATCGCCTGGATCGCCGCCTGGCTCGTCGTCGGCTTCGCGATCCTTCCGTACCTGACGATCGTTCCAGCCACGTGGCTGTTCCGCGGGGTCCAGCAGCTCTCCACGGCGGAGTTCGTTACAGCGGTCGTCGGGCTGCTGCTCGGGCTGTTGATGGGCCTGCTCCTCGGCCTGCCCCTGGCGGCGTTCGAGGGACCCCTCGGAACGTGGTTGCCGCTGGGAGTGTCGCTGTTCCTCGGCCTGGGGATGCTCGGGCTCACCGTCGCCAAGCGCGAAGACCTGCTGCTCGCGGCAGAAGCCATCGGCCTCGTTCGTCGGCCCCGGCCCACGGAGGCGCTGTTAGCCGCCGGCGATCCGCACATCGTCGTCGACACGAGCGCGATCATCGACGGCCGGATCGCCGAGATCGTCGAATCCGGGTTCATCTACGGGACGCTCGTCGTGCCGAAGTTCGTGCTCGAGGAGCTCCAGCACATCGCCGACAGTTCGGACACGCTCCGCCGGAACCGCGGCCGCCGCGGTCTCGAAATCCTCGCCCGGATGCAGAAGGAATCGACCACCCCGGTCGAGATCGTCGACGAGGACGTGCCGGAGGTCAGCGAGGTCGACGCCAAGCTCGTCGCCCTGGCCCGCGCGCGCAGCAAGGCGATCCTGACGAACGACTTCAACCTCAATCGCGTGGCGGAGCTGCAGGGGATCCGGGTCCTCAACATCAACTCGCTCGCGAATGCGGTCAAACCCGCGGTCCTGCCCGGCGAGGAGCTCCGGGTGCGCGTCATCCAGGAGGGCAAGGAGGCAGGTCAGGGCGTCGGCTTCCTCGACGACGGGACGATGATCGTGGTCGAGGGCGGCGTGCGATACATCGACAAGGACCTCGACGTCGCGGTGACGCGGGTCCTCCAGACCGTCGCCGGCCGGATGATCTTCGCCCAGCCGCGCCTGGATTGAATCCTCGGGCCAATGGCCTCGCGGAGCTCGGCCTTGGGCCTCGGAGGGCGGGTGCCTGCTCTGCCATCAAGGGTGACCATTCGGAGCGGCACGATGCCTGAACCTCCGCCGCCGGCCGATGTCATCGTCGTTGCCGCAGGGGCGTCGAGCCGGATGGGGGGCGTCGACAAGCTGTTCCACGACATCGGCGGCAGGCCGCTCCTCGCCTGGTCGATCGATGCGCTCGCCGCCGTCGATGCGGTTGAGCGGATCGTCGTCGTGGCGTCGCCGGAGCGGGCCGCCGAGATCCGCGAGGCGCAGTGGCTCTCGTTGCGGGTTGCAGCCGTCGTCGAGGGGGGTGAGCGACGCCATGAGTCCGTGGCGGCCGGGCTGACGGCACTCGAAGCGCTGGACGCCAGCGACCCGGACGCCGCACGCGACGCCGACGGCGCCCGCGTCGTCCTCGTTCACGACGGGGCGCGACCACTCGCCTCGTCGGCGCTCGTATCGGCCGTCCTGGCCGCCGCCTCCGAGCACGGCGCGGCGATTCCGGTTCTGCCCGTCACCGACACAATCAAGCGGATCTCGGAAGGGCTGGTCGAGGCGACCGTCGATCGGACGGTCCTCGGGGCCGCGCAAACGCCGCAGGGCGTCCGTCGAAGCTTGCTCAGTGACGCCTTCGCCCGCTTCCCGCCTGGTGGCCCGGAGACCTGGACCGATGAGGCCGCCCTGCTGGAGGCCTGTAGAATCCCCGTTCATGCACTCCCCGGCGAACCGAGCAATCTCAAAGTGACGCTGCCCGCCGACCTTGCCACGGCGGAGGCCGCGCTCATCGGCGCGCGAGCGTCGACTGAGCCCAGCCCGAGGACCGGGAGCGGTTTCGACAGCCATCCGTTCGGCCCCGGCAACCCGCTTGCCATCGGCGGAATCGAGGTCCCTGGCGGCTTCCGGCTGCACGGCCACTCAGACGGCGACGTCGCACTTCATGCCATCGCAGATGCGCTGCTCGGAGCCGCCGGTCTCGGTGACCTCGGGCGGATGTTCCCGGCCGACCCATCGACACCGAAAGGCATCGCCAGCCGGGAGCTGATCGCGGCGGTCCTGACGCGGGTCCGGGAGGCCGGCTACCGGCCGTCGTCGGTCGACCTGACGATCGTCGGCGCGCGGCCGCGCCTGGCCGGCCTGCTCGACGAGATGCGAGGCGCCATCGCCGAGCTCCTCGAGCTGCCGGTTGGGTCGGTCAACGTCAAGGCGTCGACGGGGAATCTGAGTGGCATGGAAGGCGCCGGGCGCGGCATTTCGGCCGCCGCGATCGCGACGCTGGAGCGGGCCCCGTGACCGTTCAGCTGCACGACACGCTCTCGGGCGAGACGCGGCCACTTGAGCCACTCGAACCCGGCATCGTCCGGATCTATAGCTGCGGACCGACCGTCTACGGACCCGTGCACATCGGCAACTTCAGGAGCTTCCTGCACGCCGATCTGCTCGTCCGCCATCTCCGCTACCGCGGCCTCAAGGTCACCTGGGTGATGAACATCACCGACATCGACGACAAGCTCATCCGGGGCGCTGCGGCGGCAGGCATCGGGATCGACGAGCTCGCAGACCGCTGGCTCGCCCAGTTCCTCGAGGACTCCCGAGCGCTGCGGATGACGCCGCCGGATGTCCTACCCCGAGCGACTGAGCACATCGACGACATGGTGTCCCTGATCGAGACCCTTCTCGAGAAGGGCCACGCCTACAGGACCGACGACGGCTCGATCTTCTTCCGGATCTCGTCGTGGCCGGCCTATGGCGCGCTCGCCAAGCTCGATCCGGAGCAGATGCGGGTGGGGGAACGGGTGGAGGCCGACGAGTATGCGAAGGACGACGTCCGCGACTTCGTCCTCTGGAAGGGCCTGAAACCTGGTGAACCATCGTGGGAAGCGGCGATCGGGCCCGGCCGACCGGGCTGGCACATCGAGTGCTCCGCCATGTCGATGAGGCATCTTGGCCAGTCGTTCGATATCCACACGGGCGGCGTGGATCTGATCTTCCCGCACCACGAGGACGAACTCGCCCAGAGTGAGGCCGCCACCGGAAAGCCATTCGTCCGGACCTGGCTCCACGCAGCCCACCTCAGAATGAGTGGGTCAAAGATGGCCAAGTCGACGGGCAACATCGCCCGGGTGGGGGAGCTGCTCGAGTCGGGGATCGATCCGCGCGCCCTTCGCTACGCGCTCATCTCGGTCCATTACCGGGCGAGCCTGAACTACACGCCCGACTCCCTCGCGGCCGCCGCTTCCGCCGTCGGGCGGCTCGACGCGCTCGTCGCAGCGCTCGCGGCGTATCGCGAGGATGGCCCGGACGACCCGGAGCTGCCTGGCGTCCTCGACGGGGCCAGGGCCGCGTTCGATGCCGCTCTCGACGACGACCTCAACATTTCGGCGGCGCTGGGCGCGCTGTTCGATCTCGTCCGCGAGTTAAACCGGCGGATCGACGCGCGCTCGTTATCGACGGCCGACGTGAGGCGGGCGACCGATTGGCTACGGCTTACCGACAGGGTCCTTGGCGTTCTGCCCGATGACGCGGACGACCTCGAGCCGGAGCTCGCGCGGCTGCTCGACGAGCGGATCGCAGCGCGCGCGGCGCGCGACTGGGCCGCCTCGGACCAACTGCGCGACGAGCTCGCAGGGCGCGGCATCTCCGTCGAGGACACTCGCGACGGCCAGCGCTGGCGCCGACTCGTGGAGGTCGGACGTGACTGAGCCGGGCGATCAGGACAAGCCGTCGCGACCGAAGAAACCTGCCGATCGGAAACCGAAGAAGGCGCGCCCGCCGGGTGGAACCGCTTCGCGATCAACTCCGACGAAGCGCAGCGCCGAGCCGCCCAAGGAACGCCCGCCGGACGAGACGAGCAGGCCGGCGCGCCGCGGGTTCGGCATCCGGTCCGAGGGTCAGCCCGACGGGACCCGACCCGATCGACCGCGTCCGGGTCCTGGACGACCAAGTGGCCGCGATGGCTCGCCATGGCGGCCGGAGGGTGGAGGGGAGTTTCGACGCGGAGGACCGGGCGGACCGCGAAACACCCGTCCAGGCAGCTTCCGTCCCGGCGGCGGGCCGGGCCGCGATGCGAATAGGCCGCCCGACGGCTCGCGCGACGATTTCCCCGATCAGCGGCCGAACCGCTGGGCAAACGCCGAGCGACCGCAATCCGGCGGACGGTTCCAGCGCGACCGACCAGGGCCCCCGGGCAGGTCGTACGGCGACGATCGGCGCTCCTTCCAGGGCGACCGCCCGAGTCGGCCGCCATTCGAGCGTCCAGGTCGGCCGCCATTCGACCGCCCGAACCGGCCCCCGTTCGACCGATCCTCAGGCCCTCGGCCATCTGGACCTCGACCCTCGGGCCCTCGCCCGCCGTTTGCGGGGCCGCGTCAGCCGTACCCGGGGCCCCGGTCCGGCCCGGCTCCGCGTCCCCGTGCGCCGTGGACGGGGCCGCCCGGCGGGCAGTACGAGACGCCCCAGTTCCGCGATCGTCGACCGGCGCCGTCGGTGGACGACTTCCTCGATGAAGGCGAGGAGCTCGTCGCGGGTCGCCGTCCCGTTGAGGAAGCGTTCGTTGCCCAACGGCCGGCGATGCGGTTGCTCGTCGTCCCCCAGCGCCGCCAGGCTCTCGAGCGTCTCGTGCTTCACGCCACGAGCCTCCGCATCCCGATCATCGAAGTCGAAGGCGGCACGCTCACCGCGGTTGCCGGATTCGACGGCCACCAGGGGATCGCCCTCGTCGTCGGTCCCCGCCGCTTCGCCTCGCTGGACGAGATCCTCGCACGGAGCATCGAGCGGGCGGAGCCGCCGTTCGTGCTCGCCCTCGACTCGCTCGAGGATCCCCAGAACGTCGGGACGCTGCTGAGGAGCGCCGAGGCCGCCGGCGTGCACGGCGTGGTCTTCCCGACCCGTCGCCAGGCGCCGCTCAGCCCGTCGGCCGTGAAGGCGTCTGCGGGAGCTGTCGAGCACCTGCTTCTCTGCCCGGTCGACGACCTGCCGGGTGCGCTGTCGGATCTGCGGATCCGCGGGCTGCGCATCGTCGGCGCCGAGGCGGGGGCGCCGCTCACCGCTCGCCAGTCGGATCTGCGCGGGCCGCTCACGATCGTCGTCGGAAGCGAGGGCCAGGGTCTCTCGCCGGCCGTCCGCCGCCGCTGCGATTTCGTCGTCCGGATCCCGATGCGGGGGGCGATCGGGTCGCTCAATGCGGCGGTGGCAGGCTCGATCATGCTGTTCGAGGCCGTTGCCCAGCGGGACCCCGACGGCAAGCATGCCGAGACGCCCCCGACGAAGCTCGCGCCGACGCCGGAGGCGGCCGAGACGGAGTCGCCCGAGGTTGAGACGGAAGCGAATGAAGCTTCCCTTGAGGAAGAGGCGGGAGCCAGCTCCGCGCCTGACGCCCCCGCCGCAACCTCCGATGAGCCGGGTTCAACCGACGACCTTCTGCCCGAAGGCCCCGAACCCGAACCGCCACCGGCCGAACCCAACCGCGCTTGACCCGATCGCGGGTCCGACCGTATCATTCCCCGGCGCCAACGGGTCCAGCTGCGGTAAGACCCTGCGCCGCGCCGACGTAGCTCAATTGGTAGAGCAGCTGTTTTGTAAACAGCAGGTTCCGGGTTCGAGTCCCGTCGTCGGCTCCAAGTGCAGATCACGGTGTCGGGTCCATCACCAGGCCGCAGCCCAGCCCGACACCCGCCCAATGGGTAGGTTGAGCAGGTGGTGAGCTCAGCTGGCTGTAGACCAGCCGCCTTCGGCTATGGGGGTTCGATTCCCTCCCTGCCCACCACGAAATCCCGCGACAGGACTAGGGCCCACATAGCTCAGCTGGCAGAGCACTTCCTTGGTAAGGAAGAGGTCATCGGTTCAAGTCCGATTGTGGGCTCCAAATCCCCACCTCGGTAATGTCCAGCGGCGTAGCCGCGCCTGAATGATGGAGTGAGAACGGTCACGTGGCCAAGAAGAAGTTCGAGCGCAACAAGCCGCACGTGAACATCGGCACGATCGGCCACATCGACCACGGCAAGACGAGCCTGACCGCGGCGATCACGAAGTACCTCGCGC
>Ga0210378_10001354_pt1 | contig 12801 bp, 12 predicted proteins | sample PLM1_60_b1redo_FD_155465 | JGI IMG/M metagenome (GOLD analysis project Ga0210378, IMG submission 155465) | Groundwater sediment microbial communities from an aquifer in East River, Colorado, USA - PLM1_60_b1 redo | ecosystem: Environmental > Terrestrial > Soil > Riparian zone | place: USA: East...
GCTGGGACCCCTGAAAGGGGAACTGATTCATGAGCTGTTCGAGCTGCTGCATCTGATTCATCATGTCGCTCATCTGCTGCAGCTGTTCTTCGGTCATGTTGTTCAAGTTTTCCAACATGTTTTCGAGATTGCCGATGGCGGCGTCCATCATGCTGGGCAGATTCTTGAGAAAATTTTCGTCTTCCAAGAGTTTCTGCATGCGGTCGAGCATGTCCATCATCGACTGCGGGTCCTGGCCGGGCATATTCTGCTGCCCGCGCATGCCGCGCTCGGAAATCTGGTTCTGCAGCCGGTTTCTCAGCTCCTGGTAGCGCTGATAGGCTTCCTGCATCTTGCGGCTCATCTCGTCCATGCGGTCGGCGTATTTTCCCGACATGCGCTCCATGAAGTTGCGCATCTGTTCGTGGTAGGCCTCGAGCTTTTCCGCCAGACTGTTGAGCTTTTCGCTGAGAGCCTGTTGCTGCTCCGGCGTCAGCTTGAACGATTCGGGCGAATATTTATTGAGCAGTTCGCGCCGTTTTTCGTCCGCTTCGCGCAGGAAGTCGCGCATGCCTTTGACCGTGCGCTGGCCGTCTTCCGAGGTAAAACCGCGACGCATCAGATCGCGCAGGGCGCGCCGCACGCCCTCTTCTTCGAGCAAGTGATCGGAGAGATGCTTCAGGAGATCGTCGGTGGTGGGAAAGAGAACTTCTTGGCTGCCATCCCACTGAGTGTAGCGATGGATTCTCATTTGCATTTGAATATAGCGCAGTTTGGCGTTGTTTCAAACCCCATTTTCAGCATTGCAGTAGCGCTCAAACGGCCGACGACGGCGGGCCGCCAGACCCTTTGGAAATGGCGCCGACTTCGTATAGAAATGAAAAGAGTCACGGCTAAATTATGAACTTATACGATCACGTAATCATCGGCGCGGGTTTCGCCGGTGCTGCGACTGCTTATCATCTTGCGCGCCGCGGCGCCGCCAATGTGCTGCTCTTGGAGCAAGAGAGTATCCCGGGTTTTCACTCCTCCGGGCGCAACGCGGCGATGATGCGCCAGTGCGTCCCAGACCCGGATCTGGCCAAATTGACGCACGACGGCGCGACGTTTTTGCGCAACCTGCCAAGTGACTGGCCCGAACCCGTTCAGTTCAAACAAAACGGCTCGCTTTTGTTAGGCAGCGGCGAGGGATGGGAAAGGCTCAAGAAAGACGCCGCTACCGGTCAGAAGCTCGGCATCGACGTCGTAATCTGGACACCGCAGCAGGCCAAGCAGCATGTGCCGGTGCTCACCCAAGCGCAGTTCGATGGAGCGATCTGGTGCGGCAGCGATGGGATTATCGACATTCACGCGTTGCTGTCCGGTTATTTGAAAGCAGCGACGAGCAAGGGCGTGCGGGTTCGTTACGGCAGCCGGGTCCAGTCGATTCGCGCTATGAACGGCGGCTATGAAATCGTTACTGATCACGAAACATTGCGAGCAAACGTGGTCGTCAACGGTAGCGGCGCTTGGGCCAACGTCATCGCCAGAATGGCCGGCGCCCGGGAGATGCCCTTACGGCCTTGCCGTCGCCACCTCTTCGTCTCGCCGCCGATCGATTGGGTGGACCCGAGCTGGCCGTTCGTCTGGGACGTGACGCACGACATCTATTTCCGTCCGGAAGGCCAGGGCTTGCTGCTCTGCGCGTGCGATCAGCAGGAGTTGCCGGCAGGCGATCCGCCGGTAGACGAAAGTGTTAAGGAATTGCTGGCAGAGAAGATCGAGCGTTTCATTCCGGCTCTTTCCGCAGTCAGCATCAACAAAGGCTGGGCGGGTTTTCGCACCTTGACCCCTGATGGACGGTTCATCATCGGCTGGGACGGCACGCTGGCAAACTTTTTCTGGGTGGCAGGCCTCGGCGGGCACGGCATGACGACGAGTGCATCGGTCGGTGAATTGGCCGCCGATCTCCTTCTCGGCGGACCTGACAAAAAATCGGCGGCATTTTCCCCGGAGCGGTTCGACCATTAGTTGCAAAGTATTTCTCGGCATCGTTGTTATGCGAGGCGTTCTAACGACTCATCTGGAGTATTGGAGTGATGGAGTGATGGGATGATCTCCCGCAGGATGATCATCATAGCTTTGGTGGGTTGGTTGTTGTTCGGCGCAAGCGTCATGGCGGCGCAAGCGGCCAAGGTTCGAATTTCCTATTCGAGCCGGAGCAACTCCAACATGCCGTTCCAGCTCGCCGTGAACAAAGGCTTCTTCGCCGAGGAGGGGATGGACGTGGAACTTATCCAGGTTAATCCGCGGCTCGGCGCCACCGCTGTCCTCAACGGTGATCTCGACTTCACGACGACCTTCGGCACCACCTTGCGCGGTATTATCGGTGGGTTCCCGATCAAATTCGTTGCCGTCTCAGTGAAAAAGTCGGACCATTTTTTGGTGGTGCGACCGGAGATCAAAGAGATCCGCGATCTCAACGGCAAGAAGTTGGGAGTGGCAACGCTGTTCGGCTCGGACCAGCGGGCGGCGGAGGAGATGATCCGCGGGAGGGGATTTTCGCCCGGTATGATCAAGCCCGTCGCTCTCGGCGAGGCGCCGGTGCGCGCACAAGCGTTGCGCAGCGGCGTGGTGGAAGCGGTTTCGGTGTCACCACCCTATGATCTCGCTCTCAAGGCAGAGGGCTTTCGTATCCTGGCTGGTCCTCAGGACGTCGAAATCGCTCTGCCCACCTCCGGGTTAGCGGTGGCGAATCGCACGCTGCAGCAAAATCCGCAACTCGTGAAACGCGCCTTGCGCGCGCTCATGAAGTCCCACCGCTACGTGTTCGAAAATAGAAAAGACGTCGTACCGCAGATGATCCGTTACCTTGCGCAGACGGCCGAGGTAGCGGAACGGTCGTACGATCTGCTGCTCATTTCTCTTAGCCGCAACGGCGAGATCAGCGATCAAGACTGGGACATGCTGACGGAAAAAAAGAAGGCGGTCGATGAAGTACGAGACTTCTCGCTGCTTCGTGAGATACAAAAAGAGCTCAAGATTAAATAGGAAGTTGGGGCTAATTCGATCTGAGGCATTGAACCATGATTCTAAAAATTGAACTGGGAAGAAAATACTCGGCGCAAGAGGCCAAGGCGATCGTCGACCAACTTTACGGCAAGGTGCGCGAGCGCTGGGAGGTAAAGGTCAATCAGACACCGTTCATGCAGCAACTGATGGCGGGAAAACTGCCGCTCAAAGTGCTGCAAACTTTTTTCCGCCACTGGGGCGCTTATACGATCGAAATCAACACGCTAACGGCGTGTACCTATCATCGAAACATCACCTTTCTAAAAGTGAACCGCGATCTCATGGGGCCAATCGGCGAAAAGATCGCTGATGAATTTATTCATCCCAAACCACCCGGTCACTTTCTCGTCATGCTGCGAACGGCCGAAGCGTTCGGCCTCACCGAAGAGGAAGTCTTCACCACGCCGATGCTTTCGGAGTTTCGCGGCAAGATCGATTTCATGCGCAGCATCGTCTACGAAGGAACGGCGGCGGAATGGTACTCGGCGGTAACCACCGAAGAGCAGATCGGCCACTGGTCCGCGGCGTGCTACCAAGCACTGACGACCCATTATGGTTTTGACCGCGATAAAGCGACTTATTTTGCGACCCACGTGGAGGCCGATCTGGGCGAGCATGAGGAAGGCGTGATGGGACACGCGAGCTTCAATCGCATGGCGCTGCAACGTTTGCTGGAAACCGGCATGGCGGACGAGCGGCCCACGTATGGATTGGAATACTGCGCTATGACGTCGGTGGATCTGCACGGCGTTATGTTGCGCGCCGCGATGGAAGCGGCGGGCAAGGCATGAGAATGGAGTTATGGAGTACTGGAGTGATGAATTTTCGTAGGGGCAATCCCCCCGTGGCAGCCCGAATTCGTCACGCGAAATTCACCAGAGGGGCTCGCGAGGGGCACGAGGCACACGAAGGAAGATTAGTTTTCGAACGAAGGAGAGTCTTATGATAGAGCAAATCAGAGGCATCGTTCTGCCGAGTCCGACCGTGTTTCTCGAAGATGGGCGCGTCGATGAAAAGCTCATGCGCGAGCTGACCGATTGGTTTCTCGCCTGTGGCGTGCATGCATTTTTCGTTCTAGGTTCTTACGGTCAGGGGCCGGCGATGACTTCGGAGGAACGGAAAAAAGTCGCGGAAATCGTCGTGCAGCAGGTTAAACATCGGGTGCCCGTTATCGTGCACGTCGGCGCCGTCGATCCATATACTGCCATCGATCTCGGTAAACACGCCAAGTCGATCGGAGCGGACGCGATCGGTCACGTCGGGCCATATTATTACGCCGACCGTTCGGAGTATGAAATCATCGAGCACTTCAAGATGGTCGATCGCGCCCTCGGTATGCCGATTCTTATTTACAACAACCCGCGCTATTCGGGTTACAACATCCATCCGGCTTTCATGGCGCGGCTGGTCGAGGCGGTGCCGAACATTTTCGGCGCGAAATTGGCGATGGGCAGCGTCGATGAAGCGATGGCGTATATGAAGATGGTCAAGGCGCCGTTTGCACCGTATGCCCTGGCGAGTAATTTGGTCTCCGCGATGTCTGTCGGCGTTGCCGGGACCATCAGTCCACCGCTGGCGGTGACACCGGAAATCGGCGTGGAACTGATCCGCGCCATCGACGCGGGAAAGGTAAAAGAGGCGCTGGAGCTGCAGAAGACCGTTATTCGCATTCACGACATTTTTCTCCGCCTCGCCGGGCCGTTCGGCCGGACGATTTACTGCGAAGCCATGCGGCTCAGAGGTTTCGACGTCAAAATGTATCCGCGCTGGCCGTCGAAGCCGCTCAGCCTCGACGCCTATGACGAGTTGCGGAATCTGTTCACCGAATTGAAAATCATCAGTAAACCGGCGAAAGCGATGGGTGCGTAGATTCACGTCTTACGAACTCGACACTCACCCTTCTCCTTCGATGTCGCTCAGGACAAGCTCTTTTCCACTTCGTGCGCGAAGGGCAGAGCAGAAGGAGCCGAGTAAAGTTTTTTGGATGTCAGGATGGCGAACGAGAATCTCAAACAGATGCGTTTGGTGAAACAAGTATTCGGGCTCGCCGCGCTGCTTGCCGTTCTCTTTACGGCTTCGCATTTGTTCGCGCAGGAGCGTGTACGCATGGCGCTTTCCGTCCGCAACGTGGTTTTCCTGCCGTTCTACTACGCCAAGGATACCAAGATTTTCGACAAGCATGGTCTGAACGTTGAGCTGATTCAGATGCGCAGCGATCTTCAATTGGCCGGCTTGGTTTCAGGGGAAATCGATTTCACTCCTTCGGTCGGGCCCGCCGGAGCGGCAATTGCGAACTCTCTTCCTGTGAAAGCGCTCGCAATTCTTTATCGCGCGCCGCTATTTTCCCTGGTCAGTCCAGTCGGCGTCGCCAGCGTCAAAGAGCTCGAAAATAAAAAAGTCGCCGTGTCGCGCATCGGCTCGGAAAGCCACCGATACGGCTCGCTGATGCTTGAAAGCGGCGGCGCCGATCCAAAAAAGGTCACATTCATTCAAACCGGCAGCACGACAGTGAGCTTAACGGCGATTCAACAGGGTTCGGTAAATGCGGCAGTGCTCAGTCCGCCGTTCACTGGAATCATGGCCGAAAAAGGCTTCAAGATTTTGGCACGAAGCCGCTCTTTGGCCGAGGCGCCGTGGCTCGGTCTGGTTGCCAATCGCAGCAAGATCGAAAAACAGCCCGAGCAGGCGCGTAATTTCTTGCGTTCGATGCGCGATGTCAGCGCCGTGATTCGGCGCGACAAAGCGGCGGTGGTCGCCTACATCGAGAAGAATTTTCAAGTGAGCGCGGCCAACGCCAATGAATCCTACGAAGACATCAACGGCGTTCTCGTCGATGGTCTAATACTGCGCGACGATCAGATTCAAAAATACCTCGACACCTCTTTTGCGCGCGGAGAAGTTCCCAGGCGCTTGACGGTCAGCGAGATGTTCGATTTTTCGCTGTTGCGCAGCCTGAAATGAATAACGCCGAGAGAGATGCATCTAGGAGTCATCTATGAGTGACCGACCGATTTTGTCCTATGCTGCTGGGTATCACCTGCGCGCCCGGCCCTTGTGCGACGGGCGGGTGAAGATGAAGGGTTTCGAACTTAAAGCCGTGGGTTTTGAAGACGATGGCTTTGGCCACGAGCAATTTCTTGCGGGGAACTATGATGCCGGTGAATTCTCCCTGGCGAATTACTGTGCGCTCAAGAGCCGCGGCCAGCCGTTTATGGCGATTCCAGCTTTTCCCAACCGCAAGTTTCGCCACTCCTATATTTTTGTGCGCGAGGATTCGCCGCTCAAGGAGCCGGCCCAGTTGAAAGGAAAAAAAGTCGGCATTCCGAGCTGGCTCAACACTTGCGGTCTCTGGGTGCGGGGCATCTTGAGCGACGAGTACGGCGTCAACGCGAGCGACATTCACTGGGTCATGCCGCGCAAGTCAAAGTTGGAACTGACCTTGCCGGCGGGAACGCAGCTTGACGTCGTGCCGAGCGACGATACGCTCGGAGCGCGCCTCCTGAAACGCGAGTTCGACGCGACCATCGTGCCGGATTTTCCTTTGGAGAAAGGCTGGCGCAGGCTGTTTGCCGATTCCAAAGCGGTGGAGCAAGATTATTTCCAGCGCACCGGTATCTTTCCGACCAGTCACGCCATCACATTTCATTCGTCCTATTTGGAGAAATACCCGTCCGCGGCGCAAGAAATGTTCAACGCTTGCGTCGACGCGAAGAATCTCGCACTGCGCGATGACGCAGACGCGACCTATTCTAACTTCGCTTGGAACCGGCAAGTATGGGAAGAGCAACAAGCCGTCCTCGGCGGTGATCCTTGGAAATTCGGCATTAAAGGCAACGAAAAACCGCTGGCCGCCTTGACCCGTTACGCGGACGAACAGGGGCTATTCGCAAAGAAAATGACGGTTGCCGATCTGTTTATACCAATGGACGAACCGCAGTTGTAACCGAGGATTGAAACCAACATGGCGATCACCACGCATGAGCATCAGGGTCATGGCAATCACGGGCATGACCACGAGGGCGCGGTCGGGCCGCACACGCATTTAACCAGCGTCGGCATCGATATCGGCTCTTCCACCTCGCATCTGATGTTTTCCCAGCTTTTGATCGGTTATCCGTCCGTGCTGCAGCGAAAGCCGCTCGTGCTCGAGCGCAACGTGATTGCGCGTTCGGCGATTTTGCTCACGCCGTTCAGCGGCGACTGGAACATCGAAGCGGGGCCGCTCAAAGAATTGGTCGATGATACATTTAGAGAAGCTGGTTTGACTCGCGACGATATCGACACGGGCGCAGTTATCATCACCGGCGAGGCCGCCCGCCGCGATAACGCGGCGAAGATCGCAGAGCTTTTCGCCGATGAGACGGGCAAGTTTGTCTGTGCGACCGCGGGTCCTACATTGGAGACCATCATGGCGGCGCACGGTTCCGGCGCGGTACTACAGAGCCGCGAGCAAGGGTTGACTCTGCTCAACATCGACGTCGGCGGCGGCACGACGAAGATTAGCCTTATCGAAGAAGGCAAAATTCGCGCGACCTGCGCCGTCAACATCGGTGCGCGGTTAGTGGCATACGATGGCGCCGATAAACTCGTCCGCCTGGAGAGAGGCGGGCGCAGATTTCTGAACGATCTTGGCGAAAATCTCGATTTCGGCGCCAAAGTGTCCGAGGATTTGTGTAAGCGGCTGGCCAACAGAATGGCGCAAGTTCTCTTCGATGCGCTGACGACCGGGAAGCAGCCGTGGAACGATTTCTATGTCAGCGCGGCGCTGGGCGAGTTGCCGGCGGTGGAGGGAATTCTTTTTTCCGGCGGTGTGTCTGAGTACATTTATTCAAGGGAGGCCGAGTCCTTCGGGGATCTGGGCCCATATCTCGGCCGGGAGATTCGCGCCGAGACAGAAAAGCGCGGCTTTAGCATTCTTGAAGCCGGCGAGGGAATCCGGGCGACGGTCATCGGCGCATCACAATACACCGTGCAGTTAAGCGGCGAAACGATTTTCGTTCCGAAAAACATGAATTTGCCGGTGCGTAATCTGCGCGTCTTCGTCGTGCAAACGGATTGGCAAGGTGCGGTAACCGAACGCGTCGAAAAAGCCGTGATAAGAGTTCTCAGCGAACGCGACGCGGAAGTGCGCGGCTCGCCCTTCGCACTGGCGTTTTCAACGCCGGCCTTTGTCGGCTACGGGGTGGTGCAGGACATGACGAAGGGAATCGACCAGGCGTTTGCGAAGTTAGCCATCGATGATCGGCCCGTGGCGCTCGTTTTCGGGCAAAACGTCGGTCAAGTCGTCGGCAGCATGCTTTCGGCAAAATGGAACATGCCGTGTATTGACGAGGTGAGCTTGTCGGAGTTGGATTTCATCGACGTCGGCGAAGTGGTTCAAGGTGAGGGTTTCGTGCCGGTGGTGATCAAAAGCTTGGCTTTTGGCGTGTGACCTTGCTATCGCGATCCGCTGGTTATTGGACAGTGGAAACTCGCATATGATAAAAACCCGAGGGTGAGTAGAATGGTTCGATAACGTCGTCGGGTGGAGGATTTATCGATGGGCGTCGAAAGAAATGGCTTGGAAGGATTGTGGGAGGAATTGGTGCGCCTGTGTAACGATCAATTCAGCTCATCTTCCTTCAAGCGCCTGTTGAGCACGAAGATTTCCAATGAGCGAGCACAGCAGTACTCCATTCAAATGGTCTATTACGTCCAGAACCGGCGTGACTGCTGGGGTTACGTGCAAGGATCGGCGCCGCTCGAAATCAAAAAATTGGTCTGGGAGCATGAGCAGGATGAATTGATCGGCAGAAAAAGCGAAGGCAAGATGGATCACATCGCACTCGCGATCAAAGAAGGCGAAGTTTTCGGATTGAGCGCCGAAGCATTCGGGCGGACGCCACGCCTGGAAGGCGGCGAGGTTTGCTTCAGCGCTTGGATCCGCCTGGCGCAGCGGTCGTGGCTCGAGGCCATCGCGGCGTCGGCGATTCTCGAAATGCGCAATTCAAGTGAGTTGATCAAAGGCGGGTCGCTGTCCTATCGGATCAGCGAAATGTTCCAGTGCGATCTCGGCATTCCGATGAAAAAGCAAATCAACAATGCCGAGCACGTCGTCATGGACGTCGAGCACGCCCATCTCTTGATGCGCGTGGCGCGGCAATTCGCCACCGCCGAGTCGCAGCGGCAGGCAATTCTTCGCGGCGCCAAGGAAAGTCTGCTGATCGATCGCGTTTACCGGGGCCACCTGGCGGATATGTTGGCAGCGCTGCCGTAGGTGTGATCGCCGAGCGCAAACGATAACGGAGGAACGATGCAATTGGTAAAAGAACTGTGCGCGACGCTGGACAAGATGGTCAACGATCAGTTTGGCAGCATCGAGTTCAAAAATTTTCTTGCTGTCCCGCTGACGCTGGAGCGAGGGCGCTTTTATGTCGTCCAAAACGCCTTATACACGAGCAATCGACGCGATTGTTGGGGCTACGTTCAAGGCGCGTCGCCGCTGGAAGTGAAGCGAGTCATCTGGGAACACGAAAGCGACGAGCTCATCAACGATCCGCGCGCGGGCATGGATCATTATGCGCTGACGGTCAAACAAGGCGAGGTCATCGGTCTTAAACCCGAAGATTTTGAAAAGGCTGAGATCCCATCGATGGTGCGCGCTTGCTTTCATGCCTGGCACCATATCGCCATGCATAATCACTGGCTGACGGCGTATACGGCATCGCACATGCTCGAGCGACGCAACAACGGCAAAATCGTCAATGGCGGCGGCATGTCGTATCGGGTCGGCAAAAAATTCGAAAATGAGCTCGGCATTAATTTAAAGAGAATGATTTCCCTCGATGTCCACGTGGTCGCCGACATGGAACACTCCGAAAACATTTCCGAGATGTTCGAGCGCTATGTGAAAACTTCGGAGGATTGCGATTTGGTTCTCAAAGGCGCCCAGGAGTCGATGGCGATCGATCGAGCGTATCGCGGCGCACTGGGATATTATATGGAACAGATCAAGTAGTTTGGGCAATTCCTTGCTAGGGATTGGCAAGAATTTAGTCAATCATTTTGGAGAAAGGGTCACAATGAAAAATCTGAATGAGACATCGGCTTATTCACAGAAGAGTCCGTACGAAATTTATCAGGACTGGGAAGAAATCCCTGTCTACAAAGACTTTATCATTCCGGACCTACTGAAACTTGAGCTGGGCGACTGGCGGCGCACCGGCGGCAAAGCGGCGTTTGTCAACATGGACGGTGCCGGCGGCACATGCGATACGGTCGTCGAGGAAATCCCGCCGGGCGGACAGCTAAAGCCCGTGCGCCATATGTACGAGAAAGCGATTTTTGTCTTAGAGGGCCAAGGCGCGACGACGATCTGGAACGAAGGCGGCAAGAAGCACACCCTTGAATGGCAAAAGGGCAGCCTTTTCTCGGCGCCGCTCAACACCTGGCATCAACACTTCAACGCCCAAGGAAATGCGCTCGTGCGGCTGATCTGCTTATCCGATGCGCCGGTGGTGATCAATCGCTATCGAAATCTCGATTACGTTTTCAACAACAATTTTACTTTCGCTGATCGCTATTCCGGCGGCGCCGACGAGTGGGGCAAGGGAGGTCGCTACCTTCCCGAAGTCAAACGTGGCCGGGTCTGGGAGTCGAACTTCATCGCCGATCTGTGGGGGTTTCAACCGAAGGATTACAAAGAGCGCGGTGGCGACAATCGCACTACACTCTTCGAGTTTGTCGATAACACGATGAGCGCTCACGTGTCGGAATTTCCTGTCGGCAAATACAAGAAAGCTCATCGCCACGGCGCTGGGGCGCATATTGTTATGTTGACCGGGGAGGGCTATTCGTTTCTTTGGCCTGAAGGCGAGTATGGCACCAAGAAGAGAGTCGAGTGGGGACGCATGAGTATGTTTGTGCCGCCGATGCAGTGGTGGCATCAGCATTTCAATCCGGGGCCGGAGCCGGCGCGCTATTTGGCGCTAAAGCCGTGGGGCTTCAAGTATAGAGTTGAAGATCTCAAGGATACCGGCGAGGACGTCAAAAAGGGCGGCGCGCAGATCGAATATGAGGATCAAAATGCGGAAATCCACAAGATCTTCGAGGCCGAATGCGAACGCCGCGGCGGCGAACCGCGCATGGCGATGTTCGGGACATAAGCGCTATCCTTCCAGCGCCGAATCTTTTCATATGGGGCGGTAGCCGGTGGATGAAGGCCGCCGGCTTGCGTCGTCACGTTTTTTTCTGGCCGTTTGTGATTTTTTTTGCTATCTTGCGCAGAATTCGAGAAGCTACCTTTTAATACCCTTCCTGAAAATGCGCATCGAGCCAGTAAATCGGGAATCAACAAGCAGCGGCTTCACTCTACTTGAGCTCATTGTCGTCGTCGCAGTATTAGGCATTCTCGTGGCAATCGCCATCCAACAGTTCGCAATTTTCCGAAGCCGAGCCGTCGATTCGGCAATGCGCTCGGATCTCAAGAACGCCGCGCTTGCCATGGAAAGTTATTACGGGGAGCTGCTCGAATATCCGGCGAGTGTGAATGCGATTCAACTTGCGGGGTACAGAAAAACCAACGGGCTCACAATGACAATCACCGTGCCGACGCCGTCAACTTTTACATTGACAGCGACCATGCCAAATGGAACGCAGCCGAATTTTGTTTTCGACAGCACCACCGGCTTGATCAACTGATTCCCGCCAAAGGCGTTCGCTAAACCTAACCAGCGGAATTCACGCCGAGATGGATTCCTTCCTGTTTGGCAAATCACGGCAAAAATATTTCCAACCGTTGATCTACCTCCCGGCAATTAATTTTTCTGCGTGAGTTTACTTTGGCGTGCGCAGGAAGAACGTCTGTCCGGTAACGAATTTTGTCGAATCGGAGAGCAAATAACGCACGAGACCGACAATTTCGAATTTGTGGGTGAGGCCGTCCATCAGCGGCGGAATCTCTTCGCGCGATTTGAATTGCTCCGCCGTATAGCCGATCCTCGACATAGGCGTATCGGTGGCGCCCGGGCAAACACAATTCACCGTAATGTTATTAGGCGCCAGCTCGGCCGCCAACGATTTCGTAAAAGCGATAACCCCCGCCTTCGATGCCGCATAATGCGCCGCCCGCGGCTGGCCCGCGACGCCACGACCGGACGCGATGCTCAAGATGCGTCCTTCTCTTCTCGGAATCATGTGTTTCGCGGCGGCTTGCGCGCTTAGAAACACGCCTTTGAGATTGATGCGCATAACGCGGTCCCACTCCTGCTCCGGCATATCGACGACCGAGACGCGATCCATGACTCCGGCGCCGCAGAAGGCATAGTCGATTTGACCGTACTTCGCGATGGCCTGATTCATCATCTCGGCGACGCTCTGCGGGTCGCCGACGTCGACTTTGACGGCGATGGCTTCGCCCTTGTTATCGCGAATCTCGGAGGCGACTTTTTCCGCGGCATCTTTGGCGTAATCCGCCACGACCACTTTCAAACCGTCGGCGCCGAGCCCGCGGCAGATGTCCGAACAGATTCCACCCGCACCGCCGGTGACAAGAATGCTTTTGCTCATGATGCTTTCTCCCATGTAAATGATTTGCGCCGACGCTATCATTGGAAATCGGCGTGGGTCAACACACTACCCGATCGCCCATTTTTGGTTTAAGAAGCGGCCGAAATTCGTCGCGCTACGCCACAACATCAATGCGCTGATGGCGCTTAGGATTCCCATCAGACCCCAGCCGAATTTCAACGACGACGAGGCGATGGCTATGAGGATTGCCGCGCCGGCGAGCAT
>Ga0210378_10001355_pt1 | contig 12795 bp, 13 predicted proteins | sample PLM1_60_b1redo_FD_155465 | JGI IMG/M metagenome (GOLD analysis project Ga0210378, IMG submission 155465) | Groundwater sediment microbial communities from an aquifer in East River, Colorado, USA - PLM1_60_b1 redo | ecosystem: Environmental > Terrestrial > Soil > Riparian zone | place: USA: East...
CGGGCCCGTTCCGGCGTGCGCCGCGAGTACCTGCTGTTCTTCATGTTCAACGCGGTGGGGCTGGCCATCACCGGGGGCATCCTCGGCATCGCCAGCTACGGGTTCGGCATCAAGGAACAGCTCTTGCTCAACGTGGTCAACGTGTTCGGCATCGGCGTGGCCACGGTCTTCCGGTTCTGGACCTACCAGAAGTGGGTTTTCCTGCACCCGGAGGACACGCTGTACGAGCCCTCGGGCGACGAGGCCCTCGCTCCGGCGAAAAGCTAGTCTCCGTTGCTGATCCGGGGCAGGTAGACGGCGAAGACGGCCGGCCGCGCCTGTCGCAGCTCCAACCGGCCCGAGTCGGCCTCGACCAGCGCCCTGGCGACCGCGAGACCGATCCCGGTGCCGTCGCCGCCGGACACGCCGCGATCGAAGACGAGCGGGACGAGCGGATCCGGTACGCCAACGCCCTCGTCGCGGACCTCGACCACCACGTGCTCACCACGTGCTCACCGCGCGCTCGCGCCGCCACGGTGACAGTGCCGGCGCCGTGCTGAAGCGCGTTCTCGATCAGCACACCGAGCGCCTGCGCGACGTGCCCCGGCGTGGCGCGGGCGCGCAGGCGGGGCTCCTCGTCCAGCCCGCCGGGCGTGTCGATCCGTAGCGTGCGGCCGCTCACCCGGAAGGCGTCGTCCCAGTCGGCCCGGAGCGCGGCGAGGTGTTCGGCGACGTCCAGCTCGACGGCGTTGTGGGCGCGCTCGGTGCGGGCCTGATCAAGCAGCTCGTCGACGATGTGGACCATGCGATCGACCTGGTCCAGCGCCGCCTCGGCCTCCGCGCGGACGGCGGTGTTGGAAAGCGCGGCCACCTCCTCCAGCCGCATCGACAGCGCGGTCAGGCGCGACCGGAGCTGGTGCGACACGTCCGCGGCGAGCTGCCGCTCCCGGCGCACCAGCTCGCCAAGGCGGACCGCAGAGCTGTCGAGCGCCTCTGCCACATGATCCAGCTCCTCGGCGCCGTACCGGCGGCCGGTGGGCCCCAGGTCGCCGCCGGCGAGCCGCGCGGCGTCGGTGGCGAGCTGGCTGAGCGGGGCGACGGTACGGCGGGCAGCGCGGGCCGCGACCACCATCGCGGCGGCCACCGCGAGCACCGCCAGCCCGAGGACGAGGCCACCGGCGCGCAGCTGGTCGGGCGGGTCAACGTACCTCTCGACCACGACGAGCAGCGGTACGGCGAGCATCGCAACGGCGAGTACCACCACCGCCAGCGTCGAGACGAGGATCCGCCGTCGCATCAGCGTTCGAACCGGAAGCCGACCCCGCGCACGGTGACCAGCCGGCGCGGCGCCTGCGCGGGGTCACCGAGCTTGCGACGTAGCCAGGAGATGTGCATGTCGAGGGTCTTGGAACCGGCCATCTCGGCATCGCCCCAGACGTGCTCGGCGGCCTCCTGGCGGGTGACGACGTCCCCGGCGTGCTCCAGCAGGAGCCGCAGCAGCGCGTACTCCTTGTTGGTGAGGTGGATCTCCTCGCCGTCGCAGAACGCGCGGTGCGAGGCGAGTTCGAGGCGCACACCCGAAGCCGCCAGATCAGGGGTGTAGCGGCGCCGCAGCAGGGCCCGTACCCGCGCGAGCAGCTCCGCGAGCCGGAACGGCTTGCCCACGTAGTCGTCGGCGCCGGCGTCGAGGCCAACGACGAAGTCGACCTCGTCGCGCCGGGCGGTGAGCATCAGCACCGGCAGCGCCGACCCGGCAGCGCGCAGGCGGCGCGCCACCTCCAGGCCGTCCGTGCGCGGCAGCCCGAGATCGAGCACGAGCAGGTCGACGGTGCCGGACAGGGCCGTCTGCAACGCGCTCACGCCGTCGGCACGCACGACGACCTCGTACCCCTCACGCTCCAGGGCGCGTGCGAGCGGCTGCGCGATCGCGGTGTCGTCCTCGGCAAGGAGCACGGTGGCCACGCCGCAACCATAGAGCGTGCCGCCAAGAGGCCGCGGGACCCAGCCGTTGCTCGCGGTTCGGGCCACGGCGCGCCAGCGCACCGTGGCCCGTTCCGCGAACAGCTACCCTCGACCGCGCTGGCTGTAGAAGAACACCGAGGCCAAGTAGGTCGCGCCACCGACCACGCCCAGCAGAGCCCAGACCGTGGCGTCCTCACCCCGCACGATCTGGACGAGGAAGCCCGCGAGGACCACCGTCAGCAGCACGTTGCCGGTCATCGCGTTGGCTCGGAGCTGGAGCTGCGTGCGCCGCTCGTCTGCGGAGTCCCCGCGCAGCCCCGACGCCGGCTCGCTCGCGCGGGAGACGAGGACGAGGAACGCGGCGTAGGCGAACATGATCCCGGCCATGGCGAGGCCGAGCCCGATCCGGCCGCGGGCCAGGGCGGACACGCCGAAGACGGCGCCGAGCAGCACGGCGAGCGCGGGCACCTGCCATCGCCGGATCTTGTCGCGAAGCGTGCGTTCAGTCGTCGACATGGATACCTCCGTCTGGCGCCGAGCGTTCACGTGCCGTCGCCGCCGCGGCGGTCGCTGTCGTCCTCCACCAGCCCGTACAGCGTGCTCTGCACGACCTCGACGTTCGGGATGTCACGCAGCACGACCTGGCCACGCTCGCCCGCCGACTCGACGACGAGCGTCCCGCAGCCCAACGCCCGCTCGAACAGGGAGTGCTCGAACGAGACGTCGTTGATCCTGGCCAGCGGCACGTCCCGCCCGGACCGAGCCAGCACGCCCTCGCGCAGCAGCACGCGGTGGGTAGTGAGGACGAAGTGCGTGCTCGCCCAGATGATCGCCGGCCGCACGGTGAACCAGAGGATCACGCCGATGGCCACGACGACGATCGCCCAGCGGACCGCCGCGATGTCGATGACCGCCGCCGCGAAACCGGCCAGGCCGGCGGTGATGATGAAAACGGCGACCGGAAACACCAGCACCTTCCAGTGCGGGTGAAGGTGGAGTACGACCTCTTCGTCCTCCGCGAGCAGCCGGTCGGGGAACGCCACGTCGCCTCCTGCACATGCTTACCAGCCTCGACCCGCGACGCTAGAGCATCGCCGGTGAGGTTTCAGGGTTTCAACACGCCGGCCGCCACGGCGAGCCCCACCGTCGCCAGCGTGAACCCGTCGACGATCCGCCCGGCGGCGATATCCGCCATCAGCTCGGGCACCGGCACCCACCGCACCTCGCGCACCTCGGCGCTGTCGTACGGCCGGGCGACGGGCGTGGCGTACCGGGCGACGTAGAGGTGCACGGTCGAGGCGAGCAGCCCGGAGTTCGGGTTCATCACGCCAAGGGGGCCCAGCTCGTCCGGCTCGGCGCCCAACTCCTCGTACAGCTCGGTGCAGGCCGTGGCCGCCGGATCGTCCCCGTGCGCGAACACTCTGGACCAGCCGACGCAGCGCCAGCGACTCGGCGTCGTTCGCCGCGAGGTACTCGAGCAGCATCGCGTTGTCGAACGCCTGGGTCTGGGAGAGCAGGACCGTACCGCCGCCGACGAGCAACTCCAGCAGCAGTACGCCGGTGGAGCTGACCGAACGGGTCGCCAGCTCCGACCGCTCGACTTCCGGCCCGAAACGCACCGTGTCCAGAACGCTGAAGTAATTGAGCCCCGCCACGCCCCGGATTCTTCCCTATGGACTGTTTCCTATGGACTATTCCCTATGGACTATTCAGGTCCGTCCACAATCACAATGAGACGGCGGACGACTTCGGTGGCGTCGAGGCGCTCCTCGCCAACCGCCGCGAACAGCGCGTCCGGATCGGCGAGGTCGAGGCTGCGCGCGAGGCGGACCAGCGGCGTGCCATTGGTGAGCATCCGGTCTTCCTCGATCATCGCCGCCGCGATCGCCTCGCGACCCGCAGCGACCAGCGCCTCGGGTGCCTGCTCGGCGAACCAGCGCTTGATCTCGATCCGGGCGCGCGGGCTCCGGACGAACTCCAGCCACTCCTTCGACGGTCCGGCGCACTCGGACGGCGAGGTCAGCACTTCGACCACGTCACCGTCGGCGAGCGGGCTGGACAGTGGCGTGAGCCGGCCGTTCACCTTGGCGCCGAAGCACCGGTCACCGAGCTGCGAGTCGACCGCGTACGCGAAGTCCACCGGGGTCGCGCGCGCCGGGAGGCTGATCGAGCGCCCCTTCGGTGTGAACACCAGCACCTCGTGGTCGCTGAGGTCGAAGCGCAGCGACGCTAGGAACTCAGCCGGCGCGGACGCATCGGGCTCCCACTCCAGCAGGTTCTGCAGCCACCCCAGCTCGCCGACGCCGCTGGCGTACGCCACGCCATCGGGCGCCCGCTCACCGGCCGACTGCCGGTAGGCGAGGACGCCGTACTCCGCGATCCGGTGCATGGCGACCGTCCGGATCATCACGTCCACGAGCTGCCGGTCCGGCCCCAGCACACTGGTGTGCAGCGACTGGTACATGTTGAATTTCGGGACGCCGATGTAGTCCTTGAACCGGCCCGGAACCGGATGCCAGCAGCCGTGCACCACACCCAGGGCGGCGTAGCAGTCGGTGGCCTCGCCGCTCACCACGATCTGGATACGCGGGTTGTCGCCGAGCCGGCCGTCATTCTTGGACAACCGCTTGTGGATCGAGTGGTAGTGCCGGGGGCGCTCATCCATCGTGGCGCGGATCCGGCTCCGCCGCATCTCGACCGCCACGCCGGCGATGACCTCGGCCAGGTACCGCGACCGTTCCGGCGCGCGTACCTGCACCTGCTCGTGGATCTGGGCGAACGCGTCGGGCAACAGCGTGGCGAGGACGAGATCCTCCAGCTGCCGCTTGAGGATGTGCAGGCCGAGGCGGCCGGCGAGCGGCACGAGCACGTCGCGGGTGGCGTTCGCGATGCGCTCTTGCGACGGGCGGGACTTGAACCCCAGCGTGCGCATGTTGTGCAGCCGGTCGGCCAGCTTGATGATCAGCACCCGGACGTCCTGCCCAGCGGCGAGGATCATCTTCCGCATCGTCTCGGCCTCGGCGGTGCCGCCGAAGCGCACCTTGTCCATCTTGGTGACGCCATCGACGAGGTGCTCGACGTCCGCGCCGAAGTCGGCCCGCAGCTGGGCGAGCGTGTAGTGCGTGTCCTCGACTGTGTCGTGCAGCAGCGCCGCCGCGAGCGTGGTCGTGTCCAGGCCGAGATCGGCGAGGATCGTGGCTACCGCGAGCGGGTGCGTGATGAACGGCTCGCCGCTGCGGCGCATCTGGCCGTGGTGGGCGTGGTCGGCGACCCGGTACGCCCGCTCCAGCATCCGCAGGTCGGCCTTGGGGTGCCGGTCACGGTGGATCTGCAGCAACCGGCCGGTCTCGGGCAGGTCGGTGGAACGGCGCGGTGCACTCCAGGAGAGCAGGGAGCGCACCAAACCTCTTTGGCTCGGTTCGTCTTCGTCAGCGGGGCTCGGCGGAACGGCGGCCGCCTCGGGGCAGGGCACGGACAGCGTCGCAGCGCGCTCTTCACTTCCCGCCGGGCCGGCGTCGGGACTCACCGCACCTCCACAGCGCAACCCAAGCCGGCGGCCGGGCCCGCTAATGGAAATCGTAACGCTGGACAGGCACTTCGTCTGTCCCTCGGACAAGCCCGCCCTTGCACCAAGGTTCAGACCAGGCGGCGGTCCACGGCCCAGCGGCTCAGCTCGTACCGGTTCGACATCTGGAGCTTGCGCAGGACGCTGGAGACGTGCGTCTCCACGGTCTTCACCGAGATGAACAGCTCCGAGGCGATTTCCTTGTACGCATACCCGCGCGCCAGCAGTCGCAGCACCTCGCGCTCGCGGTTGGTCAGGAGGTCCAGTTCGGGATCGCGCACCGGGGTGTTGTCCCGCTGGGCGAACGCGTCGAGCACGAAGCCGGCGAGGCGCGGCGAGAAGACGGCGTCCCCGTCGGCGACCCGGCGGACGGCGTCGGCCAGTTCGGTCGCCGATATCGTCTTGGTGACGTACCCACGGGCGCCGGCCCGGATCAGCCCGATCACGTCCTCAGCCGCGTCGGAGACGCTCAGCGCCAGGAACCGTACCTGCGGATGGGTCTGCCGTACGGCCTCCAGCACGGCCCGGCCACCGCCGTCGGGCATGTGGACGTCCAGCAACACCACGTCGGGTACGTGCAACGCAATAGCGGCCACCGCCTCGGCCACCGTGCCCGCCTCGCCCACCACGTCGACGGTGGGACCAAGCTCAGCGCGGACTCCGGCGCGGAACATGCCGTGGTCGTCTACCAGGAACACGCGCGGCCGGGCGGGCACCGGCTCAGTCTGCTCGGTCATGACACCGCTCCTCGTTGCATCGTCAGCCGCACCTCGGTGCCGTCACCAGGGCTGCTGCGGATCTCGGCCTTGCCGCCGTGGCGCTTCATCCGTCCCAGGATCGAGCCGCGCACGCCGTGCCGGTCGCCATCCACAGTATCGAGGTCGAAGCCGGCACCGCGGTCACGGACGAACACGCTCACCTGTTCGGGCTCGACCTCCGCGTAGAGCGACACCGTCGGCACCTTGGCGTGCTTACCGGCATTGACCAGGGCTTCCCGCGCGGCGAGCACCAGCGGCAGCAGCCGCTCGTCGACGTCGCAGTCGCCGACCACGACCGCGTCCACGGCGACCGCGTACGTGTCCTCGACCTCGGCGGCAGCGGCCTCCAGGGCGGCGGCGATCCGCTCGGTCGGCGAGGCGGTCGGCTTGTAGAGCCAGTTCCGCAGCTCCCGCTCCTGCCCGCGCGCCAGCCGGGCCACCTCGCGCGGGTCGTCGGAGCTGCGCTGGATCAGGGCCAGCGTGTGCAGCACCTGGTCGTGGACGATCGCCGCGATCTCGGCCCGCTCCTGCGACCGGATCCGCTCGCGGCGCTCGTTGCCCAGGTCCGTGACGATCTTCGCGAGCCACGGGGCGCCCACGACGCCGACGCCCACCAGCAAAGCCGCACCGAAGAGCAGGCCGTCCCGGATCGCGCTCAGCTCGCCGGTGGCCGCCAGGAACCCGATCAGCCCGACGAGCACCAGCAGGCCCCCGCCAACCAGGCGGACCGTCGTGGCGGTGCGGTCCCGGGCGAGCATCATCGCCAGCCACGGGTTGCGCGGGGTGATCGCCGCCCAGCGCTCGCGCAGGCCATCGTCGGCGCGGCGCCAGATCACCACTCCGCCGACGCCGACCACGCCCAGGAACCAGAACAGCAGGTACGGACCGGACACCCCGACGATCGCCAGCACCACCGCCAGGACGACCGCGCCACCCATGAATGCGAACAGCTGGCCGAGGTTCCGGCTGCCCTTGCCGCGCGCACGGTCGGCGGGGTCGACGTCGAGGATCGCCCAGAAGACGGCGTAGAGGATCGCGCCCAGCCCGGCGGGCACCAGCAGCGCCGCGAACGTGACGCGCACGAAGATCACCGGGATCTGCAAGTGCTCGGCGATGCCGGCGGCGGTGCCCGCGAGGATCCGCCCCTCAGCGCGGCGGTACAGCTTGGGGTACGGCGCGGGCGGGCCGATCGGCGGTCCGAACCGTGGCGGCACGGGCGCCCCGTCCGGTGGAGTGGTGATCGGCGTGGTGATGCTGTGCTCCTCGTGGTGTCGTGCCCCAGACCGGGTACTCCGAGGCTGCCTCGATCGTCACACGGTGCGCGCACACGTGGCCACCAGGAGTTGCCCTGAGAATTCGTCCCGTACGGGATCAGGGTCTTCTCAGGGTCGTACCCGATAGCGCCGGGACGTCGTGAAACACACCATTGTCGGTATGGAGAGCAACGACCAGGCACCGGCGCCCCAGAGCGGCGCCACGCCGCCGGGCGCACCGGGCGCCGCACCACAGACCCCGGCCGCGGGCGCCACGCCCGCGGACACCCCACCTGCCGACACCCCACCTGCTGACACCACACCCGCAGGCCCGCCGCCCACCGCGGAGGCCCCCGCCGGCGGTTACCCGCCGCCCGGAAACACGGCGCCCCCGCCCGGCGCTCAGGTGCCGCCGCCCGGGCCTCAACCGACCGGCGCCCGCCCGCTGTACCGCACCCGCGAGCCGCGCATCATCGCCGGCGTTTGCGGCGGCCTTGCCCGCGCCACCAACACCGACCCGATCCTGTTCCGCGTGATCCTCGCGGTGCTGGTCTTCTTCGGCGGTATCGGCGCGCTCCTCTACCTCCTCGGCTGGCTGCTGCTGCCGCTGGAGGGCGAGACCGCGTCGCCCGTCGAGGCGCTGCTCGGTCGCGGGCAGTCCAGCACGTCGCCGGTCATCACGATGCTGCTCGCTGCCGTCGCGGTGATCGCCCTTGCCGCGTCGCTCAACAGCGGCTTCGAGAACGTCGTCCTGCTGGCCGCGGTGATCATCGGTGTGGTGTTGCTGCTCCGCCGCACCGGTCACCTGCCGGAGAATCTGGGGTTCCCGCCGCGGCCAGCCGCCGCTGCCGGGCCCACCCAATACAGCGCGCCGGCGCCGCCCACGTACGGCACGCCCGCCTACAGCGCGCCGGCCGGACCCGGCACCACCGCCACGTTGCAGATCCCCACGTCTCCGCCCCAGCCGCCCACGTCGGGCCCGGGCGCGTACAGCTCGCCGTTCGCTCCGCACGGCCCGTACGTGCCGCCGATCCCGCCGATCCCACCACGGCCGCCGATCCCGCCGGTACCGCCGCCGCCCCGCCCGCCGAAGGAGCGCTCGATTCTCGGCCGGATCACGTTCGCAGTGGTCTGCCTGGCTCTGGCCGGCGTCACCCTGATCGACCTGGCCGGCGCCGACGTCCCGTTCAGCGGGTACGCCGCCACCGCGCTCGGCGTCACCGCGCTCGGCCTGCTGGTCGGTGCCTGGTTCGGCCGGGCCCGGCTGCTGATCGTGCTGGGCATCGCCCTCTCGATCGCGCTCGCCGTCGGCACCGCCAGCGAGCGGATCGGCAAATACACCAACATCGACGAGCAGGTCAGCTGGCGCCCGACGACCGTCGAGCAGCTCCAGCGCGACTACCGGCTCGACGCCGGCGACGCCACGCTCGACCTGACTACGCTCGACTTCACCGATCGCAGCCGCGACGTCTCCGTCGAGCTCGGCGCCGGTGACCTGCGGGTCTACCTGCCACCGAACGTCGATGTCGACGTACGCGCCAAGGTCGGCGTCGGCGACGCGCAGATCTTCGAAGGCCGGTCCGAAGGGCTCGGCATCGACCGCCACGGCTCGGACAACGGGGCCGACGGCCCCGGCGGCGGCACCCTCAACCTCACGGTCGACGTGGGCGTGGGCTCCCTGGAGGTGACCCGGTGAAGAAGCACGGAACCGATCTGCTCTCGCTGATCTTCGGCCTGATCTTCGCGGCGCTCGTCGCGTGGTGGGCGATCGACCGCGTCGCCAACGTGGACACGGACGGCCGCTGGCTGCTCGTCGGCGGGCTCGCGGTCCTCGGCCTGGTGATACTCGTCAGCACGCTCGGTCGGCGCGTGGCCCCGGCGGCCCCGGCGGCCCCGGCGGCCCCGGTCGAGCCGGCTCCGGCCAGCCACGATCCGGTCGACGAGGACACCAATGACGAGGACACCAACGAGGACGCGTCCGAGTCCCCTACGGCCGTCCTCGGCGGCGACGAGTGGCCCAGCTACGACCCGGAGGCACCACGCGACGACGACCCGGAGACCCCCCGCGCCGGTGACCTCACCGCCGCTGTCCGCCGCCCGGACGACCCGGAACCGGGCCTGCGGCCATGAACCCGCAACTGCTGCTGGTCCTCGGCGCCGTACTGCTCGTCGCGATCGCCGCGCTCCTCGACAGCGGACCACCGGCCAAGCCAACCGGCGCCGCGCGGATCAGGTCCCGCGCGCGCTGACGCCACCGCTCTCCACGATCACGCCCCGCGCCCTCCACGCGGGGCGTGACGCGTCCGGGCCGCGCTCGCGCCTATGCTGACTGGGCCCCACTCTCTTGGACAGGTAGGCACATGTCAGACGGCACCCTTCTCTCGGCGGGCCGCGGCCGCCCGCTCTCCTCGACCGCGGTAACCACGCTGACCAGCGAGGTCACCCGGCACCCGGGCCCCAAGCGCGTTCTGGTGGTCGCCGGTTCGCCGGAGGTCACCGACCACGTCCTCGACGACCTCATGCCGGCCGACCAGGTGGTGATCTGGGCCACCGACAGGTCGTACGCCGCCGCGCTGAAGGTCGACCTCGCGGGCGCCCGCAGCCGGGTGGCCGAGCGGGTCACGGTCGTCACCGAGGGCTCGGATCTCGACGACGAGTCGATCGACGTGGTCGTCGTCGCCACGCCGATCACCGGTGACGCCGAGGCCGCGCACGAGGCCCTCGACCGGTACCGCAGCCTGCTCCGCGCTGACGGCGTGTTGAGCGTGGCCACGGGCGCCAGCCCGGCCAGCGGCGGTGGCGCGGCACAGGCGTTGCAGGAGGCCGCGGCCGCCTACGGGGTCCGCTCGGACCTCGTCGTCCGCAACCGCCCGCCGCTGCGCATCCACCACCTGCGGTTCTCCCCCGCTGACCCGGCGCTGGCCGAGCGGCTGGAGCCGGCGTACAGCCCGAGCCACGTGGCGGTCACCCGCCGGATGGGCATCGACTCCAACGGCGTCGCCGCTGCGGGCATCGTCGGCGGGCTGGCGCTGCTGACCAAATTGGTGCGGCCCCGCTCGAAGGCGTGGCTGGTGCCGGCGGTGGCCGCGCTGCCGGTCGCGGCGTTCTTCCGCGACCCGCGCCGCATCACCCCGAACGACCCGAACGGGGTCGTCGCGGCATCGGACGGCGTCGTGCTGAGCGTCGAGCACCTCAAGGACGACCGCTTCGGCGGCCCGAACGAGTGGCTGCGGATCGCCGTCTTCCTGTCCGTCCTCGATGTCCACGTGAACCGGTCGCCGGTCGCCGGCCGCGTGGTCGACATCATCAAGGAAGAGGGCGGCTACGCCAACGCGGCGACGGCCGCCGCCGAGCACAACGTGGCGCAGTACACCGTGCTGGAGACCACCCGCGGCCGGGCCGTCGTGGCCCAGCGCACCGGGCTGATCGCCCGCCGGATCGTCAACCGCGCCCGGATCGGTTCGCTCCTTAGCCGGGGCGAGCGGTACGGGCTCATCCGGTTTGGCTCCCGTACCGACGTGTACCTGCCGGCCGACGCCGCCGAGGCGATGGTCGCGCCGGGCGACAAGGTCGTCGGCGCCGAGACGGTCATCGCGCGCTACGTCTAACCGCCCGTCGAGTTGTGGAGTTTCGAGGGTCCTGTGGGCCTCCTGACCCTCGAAACTCCACAACTGAACGAGACGGCAAAAGGCCGGGCCCCATGACGGAGCCCGGCCCTTGCGCGTACGGATCAGGCGGGGACGGCGGCGCGGCGCTGCTTCGCCCACAGCAGCGGACCACTGAGCAGGTACGCGCCGACGATCAGGCTGAACGTGGTGGACGGGTCTGCCCACAGCGCCAGTACGGCCACCGCCCACAGCCACGGTGGGAGCCGCCGCAACTGGCCGAGCTTCATGTACGGGAACGTGCTGACCATGAGCAGCCCCAGTACGGCGAGCGCTCCGGTGAGCAGCGCCGGCCCGGACGCGGGCAGGATAAGCATGGACGCGACGACGATCGCCGCAGCCATGGTGGTCGGTACGCCGCTGAAGTAGCAGCCGTTCTTCGGCGAGACGTTGAACCGGGCGAGCCGGATCGCCGCGCAGACTCCGGCCAGCGCGGCGGCCGCACCAGCCAGCCAGGCAGGAGCCCCGCCGGCCACGAGCCACGCGTAGGCGACCACCGGGGTGGCGATGCCGAACGAGCACATGTCGGCGAGGGAGTCCATCTGGCCGCCGAACGGCGTGCAGACGCCGAACTTGCGGGCCAGCGCCCCGTCCAGGCCGTCGAAGACGACACAGGCGAGCAGCGCCATCGCGGCGAACCGGACCTGCCCGTCGAGGGCGAGGAAGATCGACCCCATCCCGAGCAGCAGGCTCGAGACGGTGCAGCCCTGGACGACGAGGAACCGCCGGAGCCTGGCCGGGGTCCGTTCGCCGGTGAGCAGCGGCGGCGGGCCGAGGGCCAGCGCCGGTTCGGTGATCTCAGGCGTAACCGCGGCGACCGAGGACGCCGTGTGGAGCAGAGCCGGTCTTTGACTGTCGGCGCCGAGATCGCCGCTGAGCGACTCGGCGTGAGAGGCCAGCCCGGCATCGGCTGGCAGCGGGGCAGTTGTGGTGTCCAACGCAGGCGTCGCGACACGACGACGGCCGACCAGGACACGCCGAGCGAACGTACCGCTGCGACGAAGTCCTCGGGTCAACCGGCGACCGGCCGGACGGGGGCTGTCCACCGAACGCCACCGCCAAGATCTTGCACGCACCCCGATCCTCCTGACCGGGTTCACGGCTCACGCCACTCGGCGCGGCTCCCGGTTATCTCGTTACGATCGCACATCGCGTCCATAGGGCGCACGTCGCTGTACCAAATTGCCCCGATATGCGCAGCTGTTTGCAACACAGTGTCACGATCCGTTCGCGAAGTGGTCGTGGTTTCCCGGGCTATGAGCCGGAAAACCACGACCACTTGGGACAGAACCAGGGGACTTGGGACAGAACCAGGGGATCAGAGTCCGTTGCGCCGGGCGAGATCGCCGTACCAGTGGCCGCTGTCCTTGACGGTCCGCCGCTGGGTCTCGAAGTCGACGTGGACCAGCCCGAACCGCATGGCGTACCCCTCCGCCCACTCGAAGTTGTCCAGCAGCGACCAGGCCAGGTAACCGCGCAGGTCCACGCCGTCCTGGATGGCCCGGTGGACGGCGCGCACGTGCTGGTCGAGGTAGGCGCGCCGGTCTGGGTCGCGTACGCGGCCGTCAGCGGAGACCGTGTCGGCGAACGCAGCCCCGTTCTCGGTGATCATC
>Ga0210378_10001356_pt1 | contig 12794 bp, 9 predicted proteins | sample PLM1_60_b1redo_FD_155465 | JGI IMG/M metagenome (GOLD analysis project Ga0210378, IMG submission 155465) | Groundwater sediment microbial communities from an aquifer in East River, Colorado, USA - PLM1_60_b1 redo | ecosystem: Environmental > Terrestrial > Soil > Riparian zone | place: USA: East...
TGCTTGGCGACTGGGGGTCGGGCAAGAGCAGCCTCATGCGGATCGTCCGGCAGGAACTGGAGAGCATCGGCCGCCCAGACGACCCAGATCGCCGCCGCTACGTGTGCGTGCAGTTCAGCCCGTGGCAGTACGAGGACTACGACGACGTCAAGGTCGCGTTGATGAGCGCCGTCCTCGACCGGCTCCAACCCGAGATCAAGCCAGAAGATGAGAGCAGGGTTTCCGGGTTGCGCCAGTTCGTCCAGGGACTGCGGCGACGGACCCGTTGGCTCGGCCGCGCTGCCATGAAGACCGTGCCGGCCGGCGCTACGTTTGCTGCCCATGCGCTCGACCCCACGACAGATCCGACGACCCGGGGGCTCGTACAAGCTGGCGCGACCGCCGCAGCGGCCGAGGGCGAGCGACTGTTCGCAGAGCCATCCACCGCGAAGGACGGCCCTACAAGCCGAGATTCGAGGAGGCGCCACCCTCCGGTGACGGCGCAGACGTTCGCGGTGGCCCGCAACCCCGAGGTGGGCTCGCGGCTGCCCTACCTGCTCCGGCTTCCCCTCGCCGGTGGGCAACTGGTGCTGAAGGCCCGCGAGTCGTGGCCGCGGACCGCCAAGGTCTACTGCCATCGGGTGGACGGCGGCTGGCCCGACGGTGTCGAGGTCCTCGAGAAGGTCCCGGTCCGGGTGTGCGAGCGCCGCGGCGTGGCGATCGACCTGGTGCTGGATCGCGACCGCGAGCACCGCTCGCAGTTGGTGTTCACCACCGTCCGATGCGCCGGTAAGCAGGCCCGCACGGCCAGGCGCCTGTCACGCGCCGGTGACTACGCGGTTGAGACCGATGATGCGCGCGGACCCGTGGCGAGCCGTGCCGCTATTGGCGCTTCAGGGCTGACCGTTTCGGGCGGAAGTCCGCGGCGGTGTTGATCCCTGCCAGCTCGGGGGCAGCGATCGCGGCACGGCGAGCAGGCCGCGCGTAGCGGCGGGAGGACGGCGATGGACGTCCGCCGGAACGTCATCATCCCTGACTCATGTTGTCTTGTGGGATCCGGGCTGCGGCGCTCGGCCTGGCGATCGGACAACCAGGTCATCTGCCCCCTGTGGCTGGCGGGGTACGATGAGACCATTACACGTCCATGGCCGATCGACTGCGATATCGCCGCGGTCCATTCGTGAAAGAGTTACTCCGTGCGACTGCTGATGATTCACGCCGACCGTTTCGCGTTCGCCGTGACCGGCGAGGCGTCCGTAGCGGGGTTCGCCGGCGAGACGGCCACAGGCTCCGAGCAGGCCCAACTCGACGAGGTCCTGGTCGCCTTCGTCGCCGTGGAGCAGGGCGATCGGTCGGGCCCGGAGGACGTCGCACGTCAGGCGGCCCGGCTGGTCCACAGCACGGCAGAGGACGTGGGCGCCAAGCGCATCATGATCTATCCCTATGCCCACCTCTCGAGCGACCTCGCGCCGCCGCGCGTCGCCACTGACGTCTTGGACCAGATGTTCACGACGCTGTCGTCAACCAGCGAGCTCGAGGTGCACAGGGCGCCGTTCGGTTACTACAAGTCCTTCGAGATCACCTGCAAGGGCCACCCCATGTCCGAGCTGGCCCGCACGCTCACACCCGAGCGCGAGGGCGGCTCCGCCGCGGAGGAGCCACACCCGCACGAGTCGAAGGCGATCGCCGCCGAGCGGAGCTTGCGCTCGGAGTGGCGGATCTACCAGCCGGACGGCACCTTCGTCCCTGCCGACGACTTCGACTTCGCGAGGCACGACGGGCTGCGGAAGCTGTACGCGTACGAGCGCGAGGGCACCCGCGTCGCCGAGGACGCACCGCCGCACATCAAGCTCATGCGCGAACAGGAGCTGGTCGACTACGAACCGGCCTCCGACGCCGGCAACATGCGTTGGTATCCGAAGGGCATTCTCGTCAAGCGGCTCCTCGAGCAGCACGTCACCCGCATCGTGGTGGACTACGGCGCGATGGAGGTCGAGACGCCCATCATGTACGACTACGGGCATCCCGCCCTGGCGAAGTACCTCGACCGGTTCCCGGCCCGGCAGTACGTCGTGAACAGCGACAGCAAGGAGTACTTCCTCCGGTTCGCCGCCTGCTTCGGCCAGTACATGATCCAGCACGACATGGCCACCTCGTACCGGGACCTGCCGGTCCGCCTCTACGAGCTGACCCACTACTCGTTCCGGCGGGAGCAGGGCGGCGAACTGGCCGGGCTGCGCAGGCTCCGCGCCTTCACGATGCCGGACATGCACAGCCTGGTCCGCGACGTCGAGATGGCCAAGACGGAGTTCCTCAGCCAGGTGAAGCTCTGCCTGCGGTGGCTCGACGACATCGGTGTCGAATGCGTGCCCGCCATCCGGTTCGTCCGATCGTTCCTCGACGAGCACCCCGAGTTCGTCGCCGATCTGATGGAGACCATCGGCCGGCCCGCCCTGATCGAGGTGTGGGACCAGCGGTTCTTCTACTTCGTCGCAAAGTTTGAGATGAACTTCATCGACAGCGCCGAGAAGGCGGCCTGCCTCTCCACCGTGCAGATCGACGTCGAGAACACCGACCGGTTCGACATCAACTACGTCGCCGAGGACGGTAGCCGCCAGCACCCCCTCCTCATGCACACGTCCGTGTCCGGATCCGTGGACCGCAACGTGTACGCGATGCTCGAGCACCAGGCGATGCGGATCGCCCGCGGCGAGAAGGCGGAGTGGCCGGTGTGGCTGGCCCCGATCCAGGTCCGCCTGCTGCCAGTGTCGGACGCCCACGTCGACGGCGCGCTCGAGCTCGCGGAACGGATCCCCTTCCGGGTCGACGTCGACGACCGTGATCTCAAGCTGGGCAAGAAGGTGCGCGAGGCCGAGAAGGAGTGGATGCCGTACATCATCGTGGTCGGCGAGCGGGAGCTGTCCGGTGCGGGACGGCTCACCGTGCGTCCACGGGTCGGTGATCAGGTCGAGCTGACCCTCCCCGAGTTGCTGGACAAGCTCGACCGCGAGACGGCCGGGAAGCCCCGTCTCCCCGCGAACACCCCGCGCTCCCTCAACCGGCGTCCGATCTTCGTGGGTTGACCGGTCAGTCGCTCGTTGGCTTACTGTGTGCAATGTCTCCATACGGGTGAGACGTCCCTGAAGGAGCATGCATGATCTTCGAGAAGCTTGTCGTCCTCGACTCCGTGATCTTCTTTCCGGAGCACCGGGAACGACTCGAGCGCCTCGCCCGTCGCATCGTCGAGTACAACACCTGCACCGATGAGGACCAGGTCAGCGAGCGCTGTCGTGGCGCGGACGGGATCATCAGCTGCTGGGTCGAGATCTCGCACCGGATCATCGACGAGAACCCGCAGCTGAAGGCCATCGCGTTCTGGACTCACGACTTCGAGCACCGCATCGACGCCACCTACGCGAAGGATCGCGGCATCCACGTTCCCGCGATCCCGGACTACGGCACGGATTCGGTGGCCGAGCTGGTGTTCCTCGGCCTGCTGGGGCTCCTCAAGGGCGGCGTCGACGCGGAGACGGAGCGTGAGGAGGAGATCGTCTTCCGGATCGGGGACGACGTACGCCGCCTCATCGCGAACGCGAGGGACACGCTCAGCGGACGCTGGGTCCACGAGTACGTCAAGACCGGCCGGCTCCGCATCGACTCCCCGGACGGCATCCCCGCAGAGACCCTCAAGGGCCTGACCGTCGGCATCCTGGAGCCGCAGCTGCTCACCCCGCGTCTGGTGGGCCTGATCTCGGGCGGCCTGCGGATGAACCTCGTCTACGCGCTCGCCGACGCACCCCACACCCTCCACTCCGCCTTCATGCCCATCGACGACCTCCTCGACAAGAGCCAGGTGCTCGTCTACGACAGCACCCGGACCTCCGTGGACGTCCAGAAGCGGATCGAGCAGTGCACGTTCCAATCGGTGGTGGACGTGGCCGACCTCGACCACCGGCGGACCCGGCTGTCCGGCAAGCGGCTGGGCATCCTGGGGCTGGGGCGCATCGGGAGCCGCGTGGCGCAGATCGCCGTCGACGGGTTCGGGATGCAGGTAGCCTACCACTCCCGAACTCGCAAGCCCGAGCTCGAGCAGCGCGTTGGCCTTACGTACCTCGGGTTCGACGAGCTGCTCACCTCGTGCGACGTGCTCACGATCCACCTGTCCCACCACGGCGCCGAGAACGCCGTCACCCGTGAGCACCTCGCGCGGATCCCGTCCGGGACCATCGTGGTCAACTGCAGCGTCGGCTCGGTGGTCGCCGACGAGGACTACCTCCTCGACCGGTGCGAGCAGGGTGAGCTCCGGGCGTTCCTGGACGTGTACCTGGACGTGTACCGGACGCTGCCCCCCAAGGAGCGCCTCCGCACCGCCAAGGGGCAGGTGCTCGCGACCTACCGCCTCGGCTGGCGGACCAAGGCGACGGTGGGCCTGAAGACCCACAAGCTGCTCAGCAAGCTCGAGAACACTCCGGAGGCCCGGGTCCGGGCCGATGGCTGAGGCGTCGTCGAGGACGAGGGCTCGCCCGACCGTCCAGGTCATCACCTCGGACGGCGGCATCGAGCCGCTCGGCCGCGACCGGGCCGCCTGGGCCCGCGGTCTGGCGAGTCTCGTCGACCAGGAGGTCCTGGGCCGCCGCCGCGGACCCGTCCATCCCCGGGTCCGGCAGTTGCTGGCACGGTTCGGCTTCGAATTCGAGCCCGCATCGGAACCGGGTCACATGCGCTTCCAGCCGTCGGCGGCGCAGATGCTGCAGCGCGTCACGACCTACGCCGAGGCGCGGGCGCGGGCGATCGCGGCGGATCTCGGGATCCCCTTCGACCGGGTCGAAGGGGTCAACGTCATCGACGGATCGGCGCCGGTCCTGCGGGACTATCTCCGGCTCATTCACGGGGAGGGAGACCTCTACGGTGCCCAGCCGTACTTCCTCGCCCCTCCCCGCCCCCACCTGCTGCTCCGGCAGACTGCGTGCCTGCAGAAGTACTCGGTGGCCCAGGGATGGGACTCGGCGGCCACCGTCTTCCCTCGATGCCTCTACGAGCTGTCGGACAGTTTCCGGGGTGAGCCGGAGGACGACCTCCAGCTGTCGTTCCGGCTGCGTCGCTTCCGGGTTCCGGAGGCGCACCTGCACGCCCGATCGCTTGACGAGTCGGTCGCCCAGGCCGAGCGGGTGCACGCCCTGATCTCCAGCGACCTCGCCGGGCACACCGGCGAAGTCGCGCTGCTGGTGACGGCCACGCACGAGTTCGTCCGCCGTCACCGAGGCTTCCTCGTCCGGCTGACCGCACGGGCGGGAGCCCCTGCGCTGCTCAAGGAGATCCCTCCCGGCGCGCTGTGCCAGGATGGGGTCGAGATCGACGTCGAGTACAAGTTCGTCGACGCCACCGGCTTCGCCCGGGAGCTGAGCACCTTCCAGATCGACGAGCTGATCACCCGATCGGTCGGGGTATCCCGGCCCGAGGCGCCGGTCACCACCATCCACACTGTGCCGATCGGCAGCGCGGAGCGCTTCGTGTTCGCCGCCTTCGACCGCATCGCGCGGCTCGAGGCCGACGGCGAGCGCGCCCGGCTGCCGCTGTGGCTCTCCCCGGTCGCCGTACGCCTGACCTGGGACCGCGACCAGGCTCCGCCCCCGGCCGTGGTGGACGCCCTCTGCCTGGCCCTGGAGGCCCATCGGCTGGCCGTCGACATCGACGACCGCCCGATGCCGCTCGCGGAGAAGGTCGCCGCCGCCGACACCGAGTTGGTCCCCCTGGTCCTCCTGCTCGGTCGGGCGTCCACGGCCGACCTCGTCGAGGTCCGCTGCTTCGACAACGGAAGGACGAGCACCATGCGCCTGCCGGACCTGCTCGTCGACCAGGGCCTGCACGACGAGCTCGATGCCGGCCGCCTGCCGCCCCTGCCACGGCGGCTCTCCGCACGACCGGTCCTTACCGGACCGGTGAGCAGCAGGATGTGAACACAGAAAGGCCGGCGCGATGATCGACCTCGTGCCCCTCCACGTCCAGCCCGACGAGTTCGTTCGCCGGGCCCAGGCCGCACCCGACGACGTCGTGCTCTGCCGGTTCAGCCGGCCGCTCACCCAGGCAGAGGTTCAGGAGTACGTGTCCCAGCTTTCCTCGGTCCCCGTCGCACCTGAGGAGGTCGATGTCCGGGCCATCACCCACACGCCGTCGGTCACCGACAGCACCGCGCTCTCGCTCGATCGGCTCGCCCTGCACACCGACGGCGCCTTCCTGGCCGAGCCACCCCCGCGCTTCGTGCTCAGCTGCACCCGCACCGATGACGGCGGGGAGGGGGCAAGCACCTTCGTCCCGGTGGACTTCATCGTAGACTCCGCCCCCGGCTGGGCCGTCGAGAGCCTCGAGCGCGCGTCGTTCCGCTTCCTAAAGACCTACGACGGCGACCTCACCGACTCCTACGTGGGCCCGGTCCTGACCACGGACCACGACGGCGCGAGGCGCATCCGGTGGCGCGCCGACCACCTCTACCGGCCCGAGGTGGTCGACGCTCGCGGTACCCGAGCCGCCGAGGCCGTGGCATGGCTCCACGAGCTGCTGGAGACCTGCGATCCGTTCCGCTACGTCCTGCAGGCCGGGGAGCTTGTGGTGATCCCGAACAGACGTGTCGTCCACGGGCGGACGGCGTTGTCTGACGCGTCCCACCGTGAGCTTCTCAGGGCCTGGATCTTCTGACGCCCCGTTCCCGTGCCTGCTTCACCTCCATCCGGCCAGATCGCCCTCATCGGCCATCACGGCATTTTGTCGGAAACCTGGCTTTCGGACAAAGATCCTCTTACTGTTGACCGATCGGCACGACATGGAGGGAAGCGGAACATGACCAACCAGCCCATCGAACTGGCGTCGGGTCGTCCGGTGGCACCTCCTGCTCCGGAGACCCTGGAGGACCTGCTCGGGGTCGAGGAGTGCGTGCGCTACTACCCGCCGGACCTGTCGGCGGTCACCGAGCCGGACTCCGTGTTCCGGCAGGATGCTGCGGCGATTCGGAAGCGCGAGATCGACCTCTTTGTCGACGTCCCCTTCTGCAGGACGATCTGCGGTTTCTGCCCCTTCAACGTCTACCCGTACGAAGCGGAGAAGGTCCGCAGCTACATGGGCGGCCTGGCCAAGGAGATCCGGAGGATCACTGCACTCCACGACTTCGACGACGTGCGTATCACCACCGTCTGGGTCGGGGGCGGTACGCCGACGGTGATGGATGAGCGTGCGCTCGACGAGCTGCTGGGACTGCTGAGCGAGAACTTCGACCTGGCCGAGCTCGACGAGTTCAGCGTCGAGATCAAACCCACCCTGGAGAATCTCGCCGACTCCAAGCTCGCCATGCTGCAGCGGTACGGGGTCGGCCGGATCAGCATGGGCGTGCAGTCCACCCACGCCGACCACCTACGCGTGCTCGGCCGCGGCCACACGGCCACGGACGCCTTCGACGTCATCCGGCTGATCAAGGACGCGGGATTCGCGCTCAACATCGACATGATGTACCGCCTCCCCGGCCAGACGACCGCCGGCGTGGTGAAGGACATCTACGCGGTGAACTCGCTCGGGATCGACCACATGTCGTGGTTCCCCTATGTACCGCACGAAGGGACCAGTCTCGCCAACCGCATCGACCGCGGCCGGGTGCCGCAGCAGGCGGGACGGGACGAGTATTTCACGATGTTCCAGAACCTGGCGGAGCGCATGGCCGCCGCAGGGTACGAGCAGTACACGCCGTACCATTTCGGTCTCACAGGGCGCTGCCAGTACCATCTCGGCCGCTGGGGGATGCCGCAGCGGGACACCCTCGGGCTGGGGCCCGGCGCGTTCTCGTTCTTCAACGGGTGGATCTACGCCAACGAGCACGACCCGGCGAGGTACCGGCGCACCGTCGACGCCGGACTCCCTCCCGTCATGCGTGGCAAGCAGCTCGACAACACCGAACGCATCACCCGCCTGGCGGTGCTCGGCATCAAGCTGTTCTCGCTCGACGCCGAGGAGTTCCGCCGGAACAGCGGGGTCGACCTCCACGAGTACTACACCGACGAGCTAGCGCTGCTGCAGGAGTCCGGTTACCTCCAGGTCCACCCCGGCGGCATCGAGTGCACCCTCAAGGGGCGGGCGTTCAACAACGACGTGGCCACGATCTTCGCGACCGACTCGGCCCGGCGCACGCGGCATCCCCAGGGTATCGAACTCATGCGCCTCGAGTCATGACCCTCCTGCTCGTCAATCCCCCCTGCCTGCGGCGAGGCCGGCAGGGGTCGTTCTTCACCGACCAGAAGCGCAACCTCGCGCCGTCGCAGTACTACTCGATGCCGATGGAGCACCTCGGCATCATGTCCATCGCCGCCTTCGCCCGGAGCCGGGACGTCGAGATCGCCTGCGTGAACGGGATGGTGTCGGGTCATGCGTCGGTCGAGGAGACCTGGCAGGCGATGGTCGAGGCGGCCCGGCGCCACGGCACACCGACGCTGGTCGGCTTCTCGAACATCGACACCCTTCACGAGGTCGTCTGGCTGGCCGAGCGGTCGCGGCGGCACTGGGAGGGCGTGCCTGTCGTGCTCGGCAACACCATGGCCACGCTCAACCACGAGCGCATCCTCCGGACCCACGACTGCATCGACTACGTGGTCGTGGGCGACGGGGAGCACGCCTTCGTGCAGCTCGGTGAGGCGATCGCGTGCGGGGGAGGCGCCGAGCAGGCTCCCTCCCTCGCGTGGCGGGACGGGCAGGGCGCGGTGCACGCCAATCCTCCGCACATGGTCGACATCGATGCCCTGCCCCCGCCGGCCAGGGACGAGCTGCCGGTCGTGCTGGCCGAAGGATTCGCCGGCGCGGTATACACCACCCGCGGATGTCCCTACCGTTGCACCTTCTGCGGCACCGGAGCGGTGTCCGGCCTGCTCGGCCGCGACAGCTACCGGGTCCGTGCCGTCGACAACGTGGTGGACGAGATCGAGTACCTCGTGCGGGACTTCGAGATCGAGTTCATCTCGATCACCGACGACCTGTTCGTCTCCAAGCATCCCAGCATGCTGGACCGCGCGGCCCGCTTCGGCGACGAGATCCTGCGGCGCGGCCTCGACATCCGGTTCATGTTCGACGCCAGGCTCGACTCCATCGACGACCTCGACCTCTACACGCACCTGCACCGGGCGGGGTTGCGACGGGTCTTCATCGGGCTTGAGACCGGTTCGTACGACCAACTGCTGGCCTACCGCAAGCGCTTGCTCCGGCCCGGGGAGGACGCCACGACCAGGATCGCGGCACTCCAGGACCGCGGCATCGAGATCATTCCGGGGACGATCATGTTTCACCCCACCGTCCAGCCCGACGAGCTGCGGGCGACCGCCCGGCTGCTGCGCGCCATCGACTACAAGACCCCGCGGAAGTTCATGGATCGGATCACCGCCTACCCGGGCACACCGCTGCACAGCGACTACGCCGCACGCGGGCTGCTCACCAGCGAATGGCCGGTGGGCAGTTGGCAGTTCGCCGACCCCGAGGCGCAGCGCGTCTACGACGAGGTCGTGCACCGGATCGACAACGATCCGGAGATCATCTTCGACGAGGCCGAGACCTTCTTCCTCGACCGCGTCGGGGAGTGGGAGGCCGTCATCGCGGCCCGGTCGGGTGCGCCAGACCGCGCGGCCCGGGAAGTCAGCGTGTGAGAGAGGTGTTGGTCAGATGAAGGTCTCCCTCGTCGTGCCGGCCGATCCGCCCGGGGTCAACGCCTTCAACCAAGTGCCGATCGGCGGCCTGTACACGGCCACCCAGGTGCGGGACCAGGGCGACGAGGTCACCTTCTTCGACCTGCGGCGCCGAACGGACCTCGACGCGGCGTACGCCGAGGTCGCCTCCGCAGAGCTGGTCGTGACCTTCTCGACCGACTACGACCTCGCGCAGTGCTACCCATCGCTCACCTCGGCCGCCGAGTGCGTCCGCCGCATCAAGACCGCGGCCGGCCCGGTGCCGGTGGTCTGCTGCGGGTCCCACGCGACGGTGAGCGCCGCCTTGACTCGGTCCTACACCGGCGCCGACGGCGTTGTCCTCGGCGAGTTCGAGTTCGCCGTGCCCGCGCTCGTGCGCCAGCTGCGCAGTGGGGCCGCGCTGTCCGACGTGTGGCCCCTCGACGGCACTCCGAGGGTGGCCACCGAGGCCGAGCTCGCGGCGCTCGGGACACCCGCCTACGACCTCGTATCCATGCACGGCTACGCCAGCGAGGGCTTCGTCGACGGGGAGATGCGGCGGGTCAGCAGCGGGCTCGTGCTCGCCAACCGAGGATGCCCTTTCGGCTGCAACTTCTGCTACCTGTTCTTCGGACGGCGCCTGCGCCGGCGCCCGGTGGCCGCGACCCTCGAGGAGCTCCGGACCCTCCGTAACGAGTACGGCATCGGCCACTTCTTCTTTCTCGACTACACCTTCACCCTGGACGAGTCATGGGTGCAGAGCCTCTGCGACGGCATCAACGCCGCCGGGCTCGATATCAGCTGGATCTGCCAGACCCGTGTCGACTGCCTCAGCACACCGAAGCTCAAGCTCATGAAGGAGGCCGGGTGCGCCGGGGTGTGGCTCGGCGTCGAGTCGCCCGAGCTCGAGCAGCGGCGCTACCTGAGCAAGGGAAGGATCGCGTTCGAGGACATCGAGGAGGGAGTGTCGAAGATCCGGGAAGCCGGCATCGAAGTCCTCACGTTCGTCATGGTCGGTCTGCCCAACGAGACCGAGTCGAGCCTCCGGAGCCTCAACGCGTGGTTGGAGAGCTCCCAGGTCTACTACTCGCTCTCGACCTTCCAGCGACGGCTTGGGACACCCCTTGCCAAGGAAGTCCGACCGATGGCCGCCGACGGCTGGGAGCACTTCAACGCCCCCTCGGAGTTCCTGGGCGAGTCGCGCCTGCGGATCGCCGACCTGTCGTGGTTCACGGAGTTCCACGCCGCCAACCCTCGGCGTGTCGCGAACATCATGCGCCGCCACCGCGAGCCCTCCGGATGACCTGCCCGCCACTTGACCGGACGCTTCGGCCGAGCCCCGACGGGGTTGGCTGGTGCGCCTGAGCGGGCGGGTCGCGGTCGTCACAGGCTCGTCGCGCGGCATCGGGCGGGCGACGGTCGAACTGCTGGCTGCGGAGGGTGCCCGCGTCGTTGTGCACTGCCGTGACCGGATCGACCGCGCCCTGGAGGTCGCCACTGCGGTCGGCATGGACCGCGCCGTCGCGGTCGCCGCCGACATCTCTCGTGAGCAGGGCGCCGAACGGCTCGTGGCCGCGACGATGTCCGCCTTCGGGCGTCTGGACCTGCTGGTGAACAACGCCGGAGTGCTCCTGCGCGAGAGCCATTGGACGGCTCCGGCAGAGAACTGGGAGAAGACGCTCCGGACCAACGTTGAAGGGCCGTGGTGGATGAGCAAGCATGCGGCCCGCGTCATGCCTCGGGACGGCGGCGGGGCAATCGTCAATGTGGCGTCGATCTACGGCGTGGTCGGCTCCCCGGCCGCACTGTCGTACTCCGCCTCCAAGGGCGGCCTCATCGCGATGACGACGGCGTTGGCGCGGGAGCTCGCTCCGGATATCCGCGTCAATGCCGTCGCACCCGGCAACGTCCTTACGGACATGACCGAGGAGGCCGGGGCCGGGACGACCGCCATGTTCGACGAGCAGGCGCTCCTGCGGCGCTCGGCCAGGCCCGATGAGATCGCTCGGGCGATCCTGTTCCTGGGGTCGGCCGACGCGAGCTACATCACGGGACAGACCCTGGTAGTCGACGGGGGCTACGGCATCAGGTGACGGTAGAGGGCGGTGGTCTGGGCAGTCCTGGACCGGGGGAGCAAGGGCTGGCGCGGGCTCCTACACCCTGGCCGCCACCAGGCTGCTCCAAGACCTCCGCCACCAGCTGTTCGGCCCACCCGAGCGGGAGGTGATCGGCCAGCCCGTCACGGCCGCCGCCTAGCATGCCCACCCACAGCCACGCGCGCGCTTTCCACCACCAGCGGGATGCGACCTCAGGCCGTAGGCCAGATGGGTGAGACGCGCCACCGAGAGAATGGCCATGACGGGCCAGATTTAATGAGGGTGTCCGTGATGCCCTGTGCGTGCTGACATTGACGGGGACCAGACCATAGGCAAGGTGCTGACGCCTGCCTGGAGGTCGCCGGGTGGCCCGGGGGAATCTCACCCCCGGGCTCCCACAGATCCGTGCGTGACAGTCTCCTGTCACACGGCTCCTACCATCCCGTCGGAAGGTAATCGGTCGTCCATCGCCAGTGGGCGAAGAGGTCAGGGGCTTGTTGCACGACCCTGTCCCACCACGCCTTGACTCGTTTGAACGCCCACAGCCGCTTGTACTTCTTGCGGGCCCAACGCATCAGGTAGGTGTTGATGCGCTTCAGGAGGGGGATCATCTGCGACCGGTAGAAGTGGCCCCAGTAGTTCATCCAACCCCGCACGATCGGGTTGATCGCTGCCGCGAGGTCTTCCAGCGTGTCGTTGGTGCGTCGGTGCAGCCGCCAGCGGCGCACCTCCCGGCCCTTGTCGACCAGCTTGTCCCGGCTCATCGCCGGCAGGAACCCGGTGAACGTCGTCCCTTGCCGGTTGCGTGCCTTGCGGGGACCAAACGTGTACCCCAGGAACGTGAACGAGATGGCCTCGTGGTCATCCCGCCGGTTGCTGTCCTTGCAGTACACAATCTTGGTCTTGGCTGGATGCAACGTGAGCCCGACCTCGACCAGCCGCTGGCCGATCGCGGTCCGCAGCATGCGCGCTTGCCGCTGGCTGCGACAGTGCACCACCGCGTCGTCCACGTAGCGTTCGAATCGGATCGACG
>Ga0210378_10001357_pt1 | contig 12793 bp, 6 predicted proteins | sample PLM1_60_b1redo_FD_155465 | JGI IMG/M metagenome (GOLD analysis project Ga0210378, IMG submission 155465) | Groundwater sediment microbial communities from an aquifer in East River, Colorado, USA - PLM1_60_b1 redo | ecosystem: Environmental > Terrestrial > Soil > Riparian zone | place: USA: East...
CGATCTGAAGCCCGTTCCGCCAGACGTCTACGACGGGCGGGTGCTCTTCCACGGACCGATGTTCCAGGTCATCCGGGAAGTCCAGGGAGTCTCCGCTGCGGGCGCTGCTGCGGTCCTGACCGGCGCGGCTGACATGGGTTGGAACCATGCCGCCTGGCACATCGACCCAGCTGCCATCGACGGTGGCCTGCAGGTCGCGGTGCTCTGGGCCAGGCAGGTGCTGGGCTGCGCGACGCTGCCGATGGCCGTCACGGAGTGCCGCACCTACCAGCCCGGTCTCTACGACAGTCCGACCCGCTGCATCGTGCGGGCGCGGGACGTCTGGCCTGGTGGGGCCGAGTGCGACATCGCCTTCCTCGGCGAGGACGGCACGGTCCGCGCCGAACTTTTCCGGGTCTCGCTCGTGCCGCGTCCGGGTGGGTGAGCTGTGTCATCTCGTCGAATCCGTTCCGTCCAACGGCACGAGGCGGGCTCCGGCCGTCGTAGCGCCCTAACGCTTTGCACACCGAGTACATCGTGGACAGAGAGGCCGTCACCGTGACCGATTCCATCCTTTCGTCGTTCCTGCGGTTGCGTGCCTCCGAGCCGGATCGCCGCATGTTCACGTTCGTCGACGACAACGGCCGCGACGAGGCCACCTTGACCGTGCGCGAACTGGGCGATGCCGCCGACCGCGTGGTGGAGTCGTTGCGCAAGTGGGGATTCGTGCCAGGCGACCGGGCACTGCTCGTGTATCCGCCGTCGCTGGATTTCGTCGCGGCGTTCCTGGGTTGCCTGGCGGCCGGCGTGATCCCGGTGCCGGTGTACCCGCCTGACCCGCTCAAGCCGAAGAAGGGCCTGGCGACATTCATCGCGATCGCCGCTAACGCGGATGCCCGCGCGGTCCTCACGAGCAGCACGTACGACCGGGCCCGCATGGCCGGGGCCGTGACCGGCTTCTTCGGTTCGGACGGCCCACGGTGGCCACGCCTGTCCTGGTACCGGACCGACAAGCTGCGCGCCCCACGCGCCCCGGTGGCCTGGCACGAGCCGGGCGGACCCGACGAGCCGGCCTTCCTCCAGTACACCTCCGGGTCGACCGCGAGCCCGAAGGGCGTGATCATCAGCCACGGCAACATCACCCGCGAGGTGGCCGCGAACGCCGCCGACCTGGGCCTGGGGCCGCAGGCCCGGGCTGTCTCCTGGGTGCCGCAATATCACGACCTCGGTCTGATCAGCGTCATCCTGTCCGCCATCGCGGGCAACGGGCAGGCCACCATGCTGTCCCCGCTGGCGTTCCTGCACCGCCCAGCGGTCTGGTTCGAGGTCATGTCGCGGGTCGCGGCGACGCACACCGCGGCGCCGAACTTCGCGTTCGAACTCGCCGTCCGCAAGACCACACCACAGGAGCGCGCCGGCTGGGACCTCTCCTCATTGCGCGTGATCCTGTCCGCCGCCGAACCGATCCGTCCGTCCACCGTGGACGCCTTCTTCGCGGCGTTCGCCGCCAGCGGGATCGACCGGCAGGCGTTCTTCCCCGCCTACGGCCTCGCCGAGCACACCGTCAGCGTGTCGATGGGTGGAAGCGCGGCGCTGAGCGTGGACAAGGCGGCCCTCGAATCCGGCCGGGTCCTGGCCAGCGACGGGCCCGGCGCGGTCACCTACTTCGGCTGCGGACGGGTCACGAAGCCCGACGCGGCGGTCCGGATCGTCGATCCCGTCACGTGTCGCCTCCGCGGTCCGGGCGAGGTCGGTGAGATCTGGGTCGACTCGCCCACGAAGGGCCTCGGCTACTGGGGCATGGAGGAGCAGGAGTACGCCGGGCACTTCCGCGCCAGGATCGCCGGTACGGACGACACGAGGGAGTACCTGCGCAGCGGCGACCTCGGCTTCTTCCACGACGGGGAGCTGTTCATCACGGGGCGCAGCAAGGACCTGATCATCATCCGCGGCCGCAACCTCTACCCGGCCGACGTCGAGGAGAGCGTCCGGGACTGCCACCCGCTGATCCGTCCGGGCGGGCTCGCGGCGTTCGCGACCGAGTCCGGCGCCGGCGAGCGGCTCGTGCTGTTCGTCGAGACCCGCCACGACCGAATCAGCACCACCGAGGCCGACGAGATTATCGAATCCGTCCGGCGCAGGGTCTACGAGACGTACCAGATCAGCTGCCACGCCGTCGTCCTCGGCCGCGCCGGCACCGTGCGCAAGACCACCAGCGGCAAGGTGCGCCGCCTGGCCTGCAAGCAGGCATTCCTGACCGGGGAGGTCGCCGCGGCCGCGACGACGATCCGCGTCGCGTACCGGCAGATCGGCGACAGCGTGAAGACCCAGGAGGCATAGATGCGTTTCTCCAGCGGACCAGGCGACCCCCGCTTCTACGAGGTGGACGACGATTTCCGCCAGCTCCTCGCTGACCTGTCGCCGCTGGTGGCGGGGTCGCGGATGCAGAAGGCCCGGGTCTTCCACCGCAACGCGACGGCGGCGCGGGGCAGCCTGTGCGTCCTCGGCCACGCCGACCTGCCGACGCACGAGTTCTTCCGGCCCGGACGGCGGTTCGACGTTTTCGCCCGGTACAGCAACGGCATCGAGAGCGACGACATCGCACCCGCGATCCGCGGCATCACCCTGCGCCTCCTCGACCCGGCCGGCGACGGCACCTCGGGTCTGCTCGACCTCTCGCTCATCACCGGGGACCGCTTCTTCGCCCGGACCGCCGACCACTTCCGGCGGTACTCCAGCGGCGACGCTGCGCGCGCGGCGCTCGTCCGCGACGTTCCCGACCTGCCCGACACCGTCTGGAGCATGTACCGGAACGCCACCTCGTTCGCCGAGTACCACTACTACTCCCAGGTGCCGGGCGGTTTCGTCGGGGCGGACGGCCGGCAGTGGCTCGTCCGGTACCGGTTGCTGCCGGTCGGCGGAGCTGCCGAAGCTGGGCACTTCGAGCCTGGCGACCTGTGGCTCCCGCCAGCCCCGCCCGGCGAGCTCAGCCGCGATGCCAGTGACCGGCGCTCGCGCTCGTTCCTCCACGACGAGGTGCGCTCCCGCGTGCTGACCAGCTCGGTCGAGGGGGTGCTGCAACTGCAGCTGCACCCCGTCACCGAGTCCGCAGCAGAGAACGAGGCCGCGCTCGACTGCACGCGCGCCTGGCCGGAGGAGCTGTACCCGTGGCGTGACCTGGCCACGCTGCACGTCGACACGCTCGTCAACCACGCCGTGGTCGAGGGCCTGGGGTTCAGCCCCAGCGTAGCGCCGGCCGAGCTGGGCATGCCGCTGGCGACGTCCCCGCACGAGAACGCGTCACCGAGCCATCTGCGCGCACTGATGTACCAGCTGACGTCGGCCGCGCGCCGTGGCGACGAACTCCCCGACGAGCTGGCCGAACTCGTACGCGCGCCAGGTCTGGCCGTGGCGGGTTGCCCGTTCTCCGAGGAGTCAGCCGGCCGGACCGTCGCCGTCGTCGGCGCCGGGCCGGCAGGGCTGAGCATCGCGCGTGAGCTGGAGCGTGCCGGGCATCGCGCGATCGTCCTGGAGGCGCTGCCGGAGGTGGGCGGGAAGTGCGAGTCGGTGGACATCGACGATCGCGCCTACGACCTCGGTGGTCACGTGTGTACCACGCAGTACACGAACCTCGCACGGCTCGCCGTCGAGCTGGGGGTGACCACCGAGGACACCACGCCGCACCGGGTGTACGACATCAACAACGGGGAGTCCGTCCCGCAGAGCACCGCGTTCTTCCAGCGCGACTCGTTCGGCCGGTACGCCGCACTACGCGAGCAGGAGTTCCCGCGGATCGCCGAGGCCGGCCTGGCACACTCGGCCCGGTCGCTCGCGCAGCCGGTGTCGCAATGGCTGGCCGAGCACAGCCTCGAATCAATGGCCGAGTCGTTGAGCACCGGCTACACCGCCGCCGGGTACGGGTACCTGGCCGGCGATCTGCCCGCGCTGTACTTCGTGAAGTACGCCGAGATGACCGGTCTGCTGTCGGCGCGGCCGGAGCTGCTGGGTCACACCGGCAGCTTCACGATCGTCGGCGGGTTCAAGCGCCTGTGGGAGAAGGTCGCCGCCGGGCTGAGCGACGTGCGCTGTGGGGTGACCATCACCGCGATCGAACGCGACCCCGATCGGGACACCGGCGGCGTCCTGGTGCGTACCGACCAGGGCGAGGTCGTCGCGGACGACCTGGTGCTGACCGTACCGATCGACCAGCTCCTGCCCGTGCTCGACGCCACACCGGAGGAGCTGGACCTGGCCGGACGAGTGCGTCACCTCGACTACTACACCACCGTCATGTCCGCCACCGGGCTGCCGCAGTCCGCGTTCTTCCTGGTGGACGAGCACACCCGGCCGGACGCCGAACGCGGCCACGCCGTCGCGTTCCACCACCGCTACCCCGACCGGGACGTCTACGCCTGCTACTCCTACGGCGCCAACGGCATGGACGGCGACGGCATCGTCGCACGGCTGCGGTCCGATGTGGAGCGCATGGGCGGCGAGCTGGGCGAGGTGCACACCCAGCGGCGGTGGAAGTTCCTGCCGCACTTCGGCAGCGACGACATCGGCGACGGTGTCTACGACCGGATCGAGCAGGTGCAGGGCCGTCACCACACCTACCACGCCGGCAGCCTGCCCGCGTACGAGCTGGTCGAGTGCAACATCGCCTACAGCCGCCAGATGGTCCGCCAGCACTTCGGCGGCGAGCAGTGTGACGACGTGTTCGGCCACACCGCCGCCGTCCTGGACGCGCCGGTTGACCGCCCGCGTCCCACTATGGACGCGCTGACCGCATGGCTGGTGGAGCACGTCGCCGCTGAGCTGCAGGTGTCGCCGGATCTGATCGCCCCGGACGCCCGACTCGACAGCCTCGAGCTGGAGTCGATCTCGGTTGCGGCGCTGCAATCCGGGCTGTCCGCATGGCTTGGCTTCCGGATCCCGCACAACCTCTTCCTGAACCAGCCGACGATCGGCTCCATCGCCGCCTACCTGGCGGTCGCGGAGACGGAGGCGGAAACGCCGGCGGACGACGAAGAGGCGGGCAGCGTCGTCCCGGCGCACTCGCAGGTGTCCACCTACCTGTTGGGCCTGACCGGAGCACGACCGTTCTTCTGCGTCGGCGGCGCCGTCGGCGCGGCCTACTACCTGCTGCCGCTGGCCCGCGATGTCGGTTCGTCCCGCCCGTTCTACGGGGTACGTGCACCGGGCTACGACGGCGCCGAGGAGCCGCTGGACACGGTCGAGGAACTGGCAGCGCAGTACGTCGAGTCGATCCGGCTGGTGCAGCCGTACGGCCCGTACCTGCTCGGTGGCCACTCGTTCGGGGGCGTCGTCGCGTACGAGATGGGTCGGCAGCTCCGCGAGGCCGGCGAGGAGGTGACCCGCGTCGTGCTGCTCGACACCTACGTTCCGGTGCCAGGGCAGCCGCTGCCACCGGTCGACGACGCCGCGGCGATCACGGAGCTGATGACGATGAACCGCCTCGCCTTCGCCTCCGGAGGGCCGGCGGGCGTCGAGATCGACCCCTCGCTGGCGATCTCCGAGCAGAAGGAGCGGCTGGGCCGGTTCCTCGGCGCGAACGGGTCGCTACCGGTTGAGGAGCACATCAGCAACATGCTGCGGGTCTACCAGGCCAACATCGAGGCGAACGTGAAGTACCAGCCGCTGCCGTCCGATCTGCGCGTGACGCTGATCAAGGCGACCGGCGGGTTCCCGCAGGTCATGCAGCCGGATCGCAACACCGCCCTGAAGCTCGACGACCCGGCCAACGGCTGGGAGGACGTGGATCTCGGCGAGCTGACCGTGGTGGAGATCCCCGGTGACCACTTCACCATGTTCGTGGAGCCCAACGACGAGTTGCTGGCCACCGCCATGCGTCGCTGCCTGGCGGACGAGGAGGTGAGCAGCGCCAACACGCTGGCGAACGCCGGCCCGCAGCAGCGGGCGTCCACGGAGACGACGATCGCGTTCAACCCGCAGGATCCGGCGTTCATCAACGACCCGTTCCCGTTCTTCCGCGCACTGCGGGAGACCACGCCGGTCCACTACGAGGACAGCATCGGCGGCTGGGTGTTCACGCGGTACGACGACGTGTCGCGACTGCTGCGTCACCCCAGCGTGGAGCGGCCGCCGGTGACCGACTACCTGTTCGCGTCGGTGCCACAGGCCGACCGTGACGACATGAGCGAGTTCGAGCGCTCGCTCGGGGAGTCGCTGCCGTTCTCCAACCCGCCGCACCACACCCGGTTGCGGAAGCTGGTGAGCAAGGCGTTCACGCCGCGGACGGTGGAGGCGATGCGGCCGCGCGTCCAGCAGATCACCGACGAACTGCTCGACCGGATCGAGGCCACCGGCGGCGGGGACCTGCTCGCGCAGGTCGCCTACCCGTTGCCAGCCACGGTGATCCTGGAGTTCATCGGCGTCCCGGCGCCCGACCATCCGCGGATGACGTACCTGGCGACCCAGCTTATGGCGCTGCTTGGGGCGCAGTTCGCCACCGACGCACCCGCCATCGCCCGCTCCGCGCACGACGCGATGAACGAGTTCACCGGTTACCTCACCGCACTGATCGCGCAGCGCCGTGAGGATCCGCGCGACGACCTGCTGTCCACGCTCATCGCCGCGGGCGGGCCGGAGGGCGGCATCACGGACCACGAGCTGATCCTCAACTGCATGGCGCTGCTCAACGCCGGACTGGAGACCACCGCCAACTACCTCGCCAACGGCACCCTGGCATTGCTGCGCAACCCGGCGCAGCTGCAGCTGCTGCGCGATGACCCGTCGCTGGCCGAGTGGGCTGCCGAGGAACTGCTGCGCTACGACGGTCCGACGCCGATCCTGACCCCGCAACTCGCGGCCGAGGACGTGGAGATCGGCGGACAGCTGATCAAGAAGGGCCAGCTCCTCTACCCGGCCATCGCGGCGGCGAACCGCGACCCCGCCCGGTTCCCGGATCCGGAGCGGCTCGACCTGTCACGTCCGCCAAACGGTCAGCTCAGCTTCGGCGGCGGTATCCACTTCTGCATCGGCGCGGCGCTAGCGCGGATAGAGGGCCAGGTGCTGTTCCCGACCCTTGCCCGCCGTTTCCCGAACCTGCGCCTCGATCCGGACGCGGCACCTCCCGCGTTCCGCGACGACCCCGTGCTGCGTGGCCTGACCTCGCTCGCCGTCCGGATCGGCCCCGCCTAGGGAGTGGCGCGTCCGCCGTTGTGGCCGTGCGAGATCGCCGTGCTGGGTGCCCGGTTCCTGACCCAGCCCTCTCGGCCGCGGCGGCGATATCGACCATCTGCTGATCGGCCCTTCCGGCGCGTTCACGGTCAATGGATTCGAGTCTATGGCCGGTTCGTCCCCTAAGCCGTTCCCTAGGCTGGCGGCGCAAGCAACAGTGGGGAGTAAAGCGCCAGGTCAAACGTTGTGCCCTCGGCAGGTCCCACCAAACATCGCAAACAACCGCTGAACTGCGGAAACGTGCTCCGCTGCTGATCGAGGAGCGAGTGTCTTTGCCGGCATCTTAACTCAGTGTGCGCGGGCTATATCTGACCGTCGCCGCTGGTGCATGAAACCCTCACCGGCCGCCGTTGTGGGGGTTGAAGTCGGTGGAGGGATCTTGACCCTTCCTACATGGTCGTGCTGCGCGAGGAGTTGGTGCTCCCGTAGCTGCTCCGAGATCGATGCGGACCTTCGACAGGCCCTCACCCCTTCTTCGGAGGTCTCCCCATGATCAAGCCGACCTGCCGTCAACAACGTCCATGAGCACTACAGCTGGCGCCACCGCCGGATCCGGGCTAGCTGCGATGCCCCATGCGGGCCACACCGCCAGGCTGAAGCCGATGACTTGGTCTCCTCGCGGCGGTCGGGTGAGCCACAGCAGGAGAGGAGCTGTTATGGCAGAGGCGAATGGCGGCGATGCCCGCACGGGCGCGGTGATCGGCGCCGGCATCATGGGCTCGGCGATGACCCGCAACCTGGTTGCGGCGGGCCTGAACACGAGGGTGTGGGACCGGTCGGCGTCGGCGACCGGCGTGCTGGCCGGCGCGGGTGCGGTGGTCGCGGCGTCGGCGCGGGACGCGGTCAAGGGCGCAGGGGTGGTGATCACGATGCTGCCTACCGCCGATGTCGTGGAGTCGGTGATGTTCGACGGCGGGGTGGTCGACGCAGTCGCCGACGGATGCGTGTGGGCGCAGATGGGCACGATCGGCGTCGAGGCAACCCTGCGCATGAGAGACCGGCTGGCAGCGAATCGGCCGGGCGTCATGTTTGTGGACGCCCCGGTGTCGGGCAGCAAGGGACCGGCGCAGCAGGGCCAGCTGCTGATCCTGGCGTCGGGAACCACCGCGGCAGCCGACGCCGTGCGACCGGTGTTCGACGTCCTCGGCCGCAAGACCGTCTGGCTGGGTGAGGCCGGCAAAGGCAGCCAGGTGAAGCTGGTCGTCAACGCCTACATGTCCATCCTCATCGAGGGTGTAGCGGAGACCTTGGAGCTCGCCGACCGCCTCGGCATCGGGCACCAGCAGCTCGCGGAGGTCATCGAGGGCGGACCGCTTGACGCGCCGATCGCCGACGCCAAGTTCCACAAGATGGACCGGCGCGACTTCGCGGCCGAGTTTCCGCTCGAGTGGGCGCTCAAAGACGTGGACCTTGCGATCGGCGCCGCGCGTGGCGACACCCCGCCACTGCTGGCCGCGCTCTCCCGCCAATGGCATACCGCCGTAGCCGCCGGGCACGGCCGCCAGGACATCAGCGCCGCCCGCCTGGCACTTGGCAGCCCAGGCCACAGCAGCCGTGGCGGCTAGCCGGTCACCCGGATGGCAGCCCGCCGCGGGCCGGCTCGCCGGCGTAGCGGCCAGAGCAGAGGCGGAGGGCGTCCTGGAGAGCTCGGCCCGCGTCAGGCGGCGGGCTAGCCTCGTCCTGTGAGCACGTGGCTGCGTGGGCGGGTCGTCCCGCTGGGCGTCGAAGCACTATGTGCACTTCTCGCGGGGCTCGGATCCTTCGCGCTCTCGGCGGCGATCATTGAGGTCGCTTTACCGCGCGTCCCTGCTGCCATCTTGGGCATTCTCTACATCTTCGTCGTTCTCGCAGTCGCCCACTTCTGGGGCATTGCTAACGCGGTCCCTGTCGGTCTGGCGAGCGCGGTCGCCTTGGACTGGTACTACATCCCGCCGACGCACTCGGACACGGTTCCCAGCGCCGAGAATCTGATCGCGCTCGCCGGATACCTCGTGGCAGGCGTTCTGCTCGGCGAGCTCGCCGCGCACGCCCGCCGTCGCGCCGAGGCTTCAGAGCTGGCTCGAGGCGCTCTGGCGGACGAGCAGGCCGCACTGCGGCGCGTGGCAACCCTGGTAGCGCGCGAGCCGTCGCCGGCGGAGGTCTTCGCCACCGTCACCGAGGAGGTGGGGCGGCTCCTCCGCGCCGACGTCACGAGCATGCTTCGCTACGAGACCGACGGCTGCGCGACCGTCGTCGCGAGCTGGAGCGAGCCTGGCATACACATACCTGTCGGCACGCGGCTGACCGTCGAGGGAGACAACGTCGCCGCGATGGTGTTTCGTACCGGGCGGCCGGCGCGGATCGACAACCTCGCGAATGCCACCGGCCCTCTCGCGGAGTTCCTGCGAGGCGTGGGAGTTCGCGCGGCCGCTGGCAGCCCCATCGTCGTCGAAGGACGCCTCTGGGGGGTGATGGTCGCCGCATCGGTGCAGTCCGAGCCGTTGCCGGCGGGAACGGAGTCGCGCATCGGAGAGTTTACGGAGCTGGTCGCGACCGCCATCTCGAACGCCGAGACAAGGGCCGAGCTCACGGCCTCGAGGGCGCGAATCGTCACGACGAGTGACGAGACGCGGCGGCGCCTCGAGCGCGATCTGCACGACGGTGTACAGCAGCGGCTCGTCTCACTGGCACTCGACGTGCGCCTCGCCGAGGCAATGGCGCCGCAGGAGCCCGGCGACCTTGGGGTGCAGCTGTCTCGGATCGGAGAGGGACTGACTGGCGTGCTCGACGATCTCCGCGAGATCTCGCAAGGCATCCATCCAGCGATCCTCTCGAACAATGGTCTCCGGCCCGCTTTGAAGGCGCTCGCCCGACGCTCCACCGTCCCCGTCGAGCTCGACGTTCGCGGCGTCGACCGGCTGCCGGAGCAGGTCGAGGTGGCGGTCTATTACATCGTGTCGGAAGCGCTCACGAATGCGGCCAAGCACGCGCAGGCGTCTGTCGTGCACGTCGATGTCGAGACCGAGGACGCGATCGCCAGGCTTTCCATCCGCGATGACGGAGTCGGCGGCGCGGATCTCGGCCAGGGGTCGGGGCTGGTCGGGCTCAGAGACCGCGTCGAGGCACTCGGCGGCAGGATCGAGATCAGGAGCCCTTCGGGCAGCGGAACGTCGCTGGTCGTCACTCTTCCGATCGAGCGGAGCTAGACCCGCTGGGTCTCAATCCCACTACCCACCAGCGGGAACGCAGGCATTCCAGTCAGTCGCAGAGGATGACGACCGCTGGCGGTGATGCCCCTCCAATGGACTCGCGCGACGCTGTTCCCATGCGGCAAAGACCGACCGGTTGAGACGAGACTGCCCGGGCCAAGGCCGAAGTCCTGGGGCCGTTGCCGCGGGGAGGTACGGCGGTGGCGAGCAGCAGGCCAGCAGACCGGCAGGATGCATTCCCCAGCAACCGGAGATCGAGATGAGCAGCCACTCCGTAGGCGAGCCGATGCGGCCTGAGCAGGCTGCCGCTGGCGCGCGGCGTGCCCCGCCCGCGGACCCGACGACGTCGCCGGTTCCACCCCGCGAGGGGGCCGATCCGAGGCGTTGGCGGGCGTTGGCGGTCACCCAGCTCGCCGGGTTCATGACGCTGCTCGATGTGAGCATCGTGAACGTCGCGCTGCCGTCCATGGAGCGGGGGCTGGGCGCATCGGCGGGGACCGTGCAGTGGGTCGTGTCGGGCTACGCGTTGACGCTGGGGCTGTCGCTGGTGCCGGCCGGCCGGCTCGGCGACGCGCTGGGCCGGCGCCGCATGTTCCTGATCGCCCTGTCGGCGTTCGTGGTGACCAGCGCGCTGAGTGGTGCGGCGCCGACCATCGGGCTGCTGATCGCCGCGCGGCTGCTGCAGGGCGTCGCGGCCGGCGTGCTCACGCCGCAGAACTCCGGGTTGATCCAGGACCTGTTCCGTGGCGCCGAGCGGGGCAGGGCCTTCGGCATCCTCGGCGCCACCATCGGGCTGGCGACCGCGGCCGGTCCGGTGATCGGCGGCCTCATCCTGGCCGCGTTCACCGGCCCGGACGGCTGGCGCTGGGTGTTCTACGTCAACGTACCGATCGGCCTGATCGCGCTGGTGCTCGCCGCCCGGCTCGTGCCGGCCACCACCGGTGGCGGTGCACGCGACACCCACCTGGATCTGGTCGGGTCGCTGCTGCTCGGCGGTGGCGTACTCAGCCTGCTCCTGCCACTGGTGAAGGACGAGACCGGCGGCCTCGGCGGGTTGTGGCCGCTCTTCGTGGCGGCCGTGCTGCTGCTCGCGGCGTTCGCCCGGTGGGAGGTGCGCACCGTCCGCCGGGGGCGGCAGCCGCTGCTCGACCCGCGGCTGGCGCGCACCTCCGGCTACGCCGCCGGATCGGGCATCGGACTGGTCTACTTCATGGGTTTCACCGGCATCTGGCTCGTGTTCGCGCTGTTCTTCCAGGACGGGCTGGGCTATTCGCCGCTGCGCTCCGGCTTGGCGGTGACCCCGTTCGCGCTGGGGGTTGCCGTCTCCGCGGTGATCGCCGGCCGGCTGGTGCCCCGGGTCGGGCGCTGGCTGACCGTGTGCGGGCTGATCGCGATGTCCGTCGGGCTGGTCGCCACCGCGCTGGTGCTGCGGAACGTCGGTGGGGACGCGGCGGCGTGGGCGACCGCGGGGCCGCTGCTGGTGGCCGGCCTCGGCGGCGGCATGGTCACCTCACCCAACATCACGCTGACTCTCCAGTCCGTGCCCGTGCGGATGGCCGGCGCGGCAGGCGGCGCGCTGCAGACCGCCCAGCGGATCGGCGGGGCGGTCGGCACCGCGGTACTGGCCACGGTCTTCTACCGGGTCCTCATCGGCACCGACCGCGACTACGCGGCAGCCGTCTCCGACGCCCTACTGGCCGCCTCCGGGCTCATGTCGCTGGCCCTCCTGATGGCCATCACAGAGTTGATACGACTGCGGCCTCACCGCCTCAACCAGTCCGCACCGATCCCGCGACCCGAACACCACATCTATCGCAGCTGACATGGCTGGGAGTCGTGCAGAATGAAGTGCTCAGACCGGGCTGGGGGTTGGTCATGACGGGGCTCGTAACACGGCGAAGCGCGGAAGGTGTTCCGGAGACGGTTGCCGCTATTCGCGACCAAGCCGAACAGCATGGCGCCGCCGTCGTCGCGGTGATCGACCACGCGGCCGCTGCGCAGGCCGTGGGACTGACCTTGCCCGCCACCCAGGTCATCATCTTCGGCAACCCAAAGGCGGGGACACCGCTCATGCAGGCCGCGCCGGAGATCGCGATCGACCTACCCCTGCGCGTGCTCGTTCGCGACGACGGCCAATCAGGATCGCTGGTCAGCTGGCAAGATCCGGCCTATGTAGGCGACCGGTTCGGCCTCCACGACGAGCAGCTCACCCCGCTCGCGACACCGGGAACCCTGGTGGCAGCGGTGCTAGACCGCCGCTGACGTCGTTCACTCGCCGGCGTCAGGCGATTGCGCGGCGCTGGAATCCCTTCAGCCCCGCCACGGTGAAGGCGAGCCCGGCGCCGAGGAGGACCACGATGCAGATCCACGGCGCGATGTGCGGTACGTCCGGGACCAGAGCCGCG
>Ga0210378_10001359_pt1 | contig 12782 bp, 9 predicted proteins | sample PLM1_60_b1redo_FD_155465 | JGI IMG/M metagenome (GOLD analysis project Ga0210378, IMG submission 155465) | Groundwater sediment microbial communities from an aquifer in East River, Colorado, USA - PLM1_60_b1 redo | ecosystem: Environmental > Terrestrial > Soil > Riparian zone | place: USA: East...
GCCGCCGTGGTTCATCGCGAGCGTCTGACAGTCCCGTCACCATCCCGCAGCCGAGGCTGTCTCGCAAGCACCATCTTCTGCGAAGTGGGCTCGCCATGAGCTGTCCGGCTGCTTGCCGCGGGCCCCGTCCGGCCTCAGTCCCCGCCCGGGACCAGACGTCGCGAACCGTTGGATGCTGTCGCTTGGCGCCTGCCGGCACCACCCCACCCGCAGCCCGGGGTCGGCGTAGAGTTTGCGGGTCTGGGCCGGCGCCGGGCGTGCCCGGCCATCCGCCCGGCTATGGTCGCCCGGTAGTGCTGTCGACCACCGTGGCGGGCGATCTCCCGGCTGACCAGGCTCGGGTCCCGCCCGATCCGCGCGGCGATCACCACGCCGGCCTGATCCTCGGCCATCCCGCGCGAGATCTCCTCCCGCTCCGCGGCGCTCAGCATCCGCCGCCGGCCGCCGGCCGCCGGCCGCCGGCCGCCGGTGCGGGTTGGGTGGCTGTGGCCGGAATCGCCAGGACACGGGCCGCGCTGGGGCGTATTTTGCCCTCGGCCGTGAGCAGTCAGGAGGGGTCGAGCGCGACTCGGAGTAGGGCGTCCACTTGCTCAACGACGGCTGGTTCGGCCATGCCGTAGGACTCGGTGAGGCTGCCGCGGTAGACGCGGGTGAGGCCGCGTTGGATGTTGAGCCAGCGCTGTTGTCCGGCTACCACGACGGGGATTGTGAGCAGCAGCGGGCCGGGGTCGTCGGCGTCGGCTTCGACGCCGTAGAGCATGGTGAGGCCACGGTCGATAAGCGTCTGTGAGGAGACCAGGAGCACTACACGGTCACGAAGGGGCGATGGGCTGCGCCAGAGTTCACCCCGCCGCACGCCAGTCCTCGTGATGCTTAGCCGCCTCGTGCTCATCCAGCTCAGCCGCCCGTTCGTCAGCGGTGGCCTGCTCCTGCGGGGTCAGTCGCGGTCGTTCGGATTCCCATGCGTGTCGTCGGACCAGGCGTGAGAACCATGCCGACAGGGACACGCCTTCGATCTCCGCAGCGCGGCGAGCCAACAGCAGCGATCCAATGTCCAGGCTCAGGCTGACCTTTTCCGTGGTGGCCATGGGTCATACGGTAGCCAACGGTCGCACCAAACGGTAGTGCTCGCCGCTCCCCTCTACTGCGCTCAGCCGCCGGTCCCGGATGTGGTCGCGGCTTAGGTCGCGGATGCGCAAGCCTCTGACCTGCACGGTTGCCCTTGTCGCGGATGTCGCGGATACAGGCGCGGGTGCCCGCGCACCGAGGACCGTGCGGTGGCGATCGGTACCCCCTTGGTCGGCCGCCAATGCGTCCGGCTTAAGCTCAATTGTCACCTGAGGCTGCCAGGGGAGGCGTCGGTCACCGATGAGGCATGCCACTCCGTGGAATTTGGCCCAGCCGATGAGGATCGGCGCGGCGCACGCCGGCTGGGTGTGTTGTCGGTGACCGGGGTGTCGGTGGCCGTCTGAGTAGCCCGCGCAGGGGAAGCGGTGTGGGTACAACTAGATTCATACGCCACCGGCCGGGACTCCTGTCCGGCCAGGATGGTCCCCAGCCCCTCGACGCCGATCGTGGGTTCGGCAGGCACGGCGCCGGTGGGCTCGGGCGGCAGCACTGGCCCTCCCGCGCGCAGCAGCGCCGCCTCCCGGTCGGTGATATCGCCGCCAGCTCGGGGGAGGGCGCGACGCCGAACGTGCCAAGGAACGGCGCAGCCGGGATGTGTATCTGCGGCAGGTCGTCGGACGTGGCGCCGTCGGCGAGCCGCCAACGGGCGTGGAACGGCTGGTCGAACTGCTCGCGCAGGAAGCCGAACCCCGGCAGCTGCACCATGTAGCCCCAGCTCGCGGGCACGCAGTCGAGCACATCGACGACTGTCCCCAGCACGCCGAGGACGATGCGGTCTGCCATGTCGCGCGGAGCCCGCCCAGCGGCGGGGGCCGGACCCGGCCCGCCAGCATCCCGAGATGTGTATCCCGGCGGAGTCGGACCCCTCCTACCCCTGTGAGATCGGCGGCAGTGAGGGGTAGCCATGTCGTCGCCACATCTAGCGGTCCGCACGACGAGCGCGAGTTCGAGTGACGCGGACCTGCACCTCGCGCGGGGCGCGGACCTGCTGCACAGGCACGGGGACCTCGCGGGTGCGCGGGCGTGCTTCGAGCGGGCCTACCACCTCGCCCATGCGGCAGGCGAGCCCGAGCTGCTGGCGGCGGCCGCGCTCGGCGAAGGCGGGCTGTGGGTGCACGAACGCCGGCGTGCCGCGGACGCCGCCCGGGTCGTCGAACACCAGGAGTTCGCCCTCGCCCAGCTCGACCCGTCGTCCCCGGTGGCTCTGCGGCTTCGCGTGCGGCTGGCGGCGGAGGCCGCCTACCGGTCGGGGGATCCCGGGGCGGTGCTGGCCCTCGTCGACCAGATCCGCCGTCGGGGCGACCCGCACGCGGTGGCCCACGCGCTGAGCCTCGCGCACCATTGCCTGCTCGGCCCGCAGCACGCGCCGGCCCGGCTCGCGCTCGCCGAGGAGTTGCTCCGCGTGGCGGCCCGCACGCACCGGCCGGGCGACGTCCTGATCGGTCTGCTCTGGCGCGCCGTCGACCTGTTCCTGTCGGGTAACCGGCACGCCGACCGCGGGTACGCCGAGCTGGTCGACGCCGAGCGGAGCCACCCGCACGCCGCCGCGCACTACGTGATCATGGCGATCCGGGTCATGCTGAGCATTCGCGCCGGGCGCCTCTCCGACGCCGAGGAGCTCGCCCTGGCCTGCCTGCGGTGCGGCGACGCGGCGGGCGACGAGGATGCGACGGGGTGGTACGGCGCGCACTTGTTTGCCATCCGGTGGTATCAGGGGCGGGCAGCCGAGGCGGGTGTCGGGGTCGCGGAGATCGCGGGCTCGCCGATGCTGAGCGCGGTGGACCACGCGTTCGTCGCCGCACAGGCCGTGGCGTCGGCCGTGGCGGGCGACCGGCGGCAGGCGCGCGGGGCGCTGGCCCGGCTGTGCGGCCGCGACCTCGGCGGGCTTCCCCGGTCGAGCAGCTGGCTGCCCGCGCTGTGCGGCGTGGTGGAGACCGCCGCCCTGCTCGGCGAGCGGGACACCGCGGCGCGCGCCTACCGGCTGCTGCGGCCCTTCGGGCACCTGCCCGCCATGGGCAGCCTCGCGATCGTGTGCTTCGGTTCGGTCGAGCAGGTCCTCGGGGTCGCGGCGCTCACGATCGGCGACCCGGACCTGGCGGTCGCGCACCTGCGCTGCGCGGTCGCGCAGAACGAGGCCCTCGGGCACTGGCCCGCCGTGGCGTTCGCGAAGGCGCGGCTCGCGCAGGCCCTCGCGGTGCGCGGCGACCCCGGGGACGAGGCGAGCTGCGAGCGGCTGGCCGCCGAGTCGGCCGCGGAGGCGGCCGCCATGGGCATCGCCCTTCCCCGGGTGCCGAGCGGGTCGGCCGCGCCGCCGCCGATCCGCGGCGCGGAGTGCACCCGCCAGGGTCGGCGGTGGCGCATCGCCGTCAATGGCCGCTTCGCCCTGGTGGACGACTCGGTGGGGCTGCGCTACCTCGCCACCCTGATCGCGAATCCGGGCGTCGACGTGCCCGCCCTGCAGCTCGCGGCATCCGGCGGGTCACCGCGACGTCAGGCGCCGGCAGGTGCGCCGCAGCAGGTGCTCGACCAGCAGGCGATCACGCAGTACCGGACGCGCCTGCAGGGCCTGCGCGAGCAGATCGAGCAGATCGAGCAGGCCGAGGCGCTCGGCTCGGCCGACCGCGCCGACCTGCTGCGCTCCGAAGCCGAGTGGCTGGTCGACGAGCTGCAGGCGCAGACCGGACTCGGTGGACGGCCGCGCCAGTTCGCCGACGACGGCGAACGCGCGCGGATCGCCGTCGGCAAGGCGATCCGCCGGGCGCTGCGGCGGGTCGCCGCCGCCGACCCGGTGATTGGCGCCGAGCTGCGCGACGCCGTGCAGACCGGGATGCTGTGCTGCTACCGCCCGCGGTACCAGAGCCAGCCAAGCAACCCGCCGCACCCGCCGGGTGACCTGCGCCGGTAGACTCGCGCCACGGCCTCTGCGACGGCCAGCGCGTGCTGGTCCCGCACCCCCGGACCCTGCTCGATCTGGACGCCACCCCGGCCGCTCGCGGTGATCCGGTTGACGATGTTGGCCGCGTTCCCCCCACCGAGCGGGTCACCGGCCCCGGCAATCCGCACCGTGAAGCCGGTGCCGGCGAGCGCGTCCCGGATCGCGGCGGCGACGCAGCACTTGAGCCGGTCGCGCGCCGCCCCGCCGACCACCACCCCGTCCGGCAGGTCCGCTCGGTCGAAGCCGTGGAAGGAGACCGCGTGGGCGAACCCCCGGCCGAAGATCGAGCCGAGCGCCGGGAAGCTCCCCGGGTCGATGTCGTCGGAGGTGATGTGCCAGCGGCGCGCGGCGCCGCCGCCGACCCGGAACCCCTTGCACAGCCAGACGCTGACCCGGTTCGACCGCAGGCAGGCGGCCAGGTGCTCGGCCTGCTCGTCGGTGTGCGGCTCGATGTCGCCGCCGTGCGGGGCCAGCACGACGAGCCGGCGCTGGTGGCCGTCGTCCTGCAGCCGCTCGACGAACTCGCTGTCCGCCCGCGCCCGCTCGTCGGTCAGCTCGGAGCGCGCCACCCGGGTGTCGAGCACGCCGTCGAATTCCTCGGGCGTGCCGAGCCGCTCGCGCCCGTCCTGGCCCATCCGGACGACGGTGTCGGGGCTCTCCGGCCGCACCTCGCTCACCGTGAACAGCGCGTACTGGCCCTCGCCTCGCACGATCCTGACCTGAGCGCCGCGGCCGGCGCCCACGGTGGCCAGCCGGTCCGGATCGGCCGAACAGTGCTCCTGGTGCGCGACCAGGTCGTCCTGCTCCGGCCGCTGCGCGCGGCGCACCGACGCGTCGTAGGTCCGCAGGGAACCAGCCAGCTCGCCCTGCCGGCCGCCGGTCATCGGGACAGCTCCCCGGTCAGGCCCGCCAGGCTGGTCATCAGGTCCGGCCAGAGCGAGCGGTCCACCGACGCCCAGCCGATGCGGCGCAGCTCGAGCGCCACGCGGGGGCGGGTCTTGGCGACGTCGATGGGCTTGGACAGCGGGACCAGCAACCGGTCGCCCCACCCCAGGTGTGTCGGGTCGAGGGTGTGCTCGACCAGGTCGTTCCAGGTCGGCACCACGCCGAACTCCGCCTCCTGGCGGTCGTGCACGCTCGGTCTGCCGCCGTCCATCGGCCCGGTGGGCAGCAGCTTGCGGTCGCCGTCCGCAAGGGTCGCGCCCGACGGCCGCGCGAGCCGGAACAGGTTGACCCTGGCATTGCCGTCGGCGAACTGTGCCCGGAACGCTTGTTCGTCGGCGCCGCTCAGCAGCGTGCTGAACACCTGGCTGAACGGGGTCTTCACGTTGATCGGGAGGTAGGACTTGCCGAACGGCTCGTAGTCCTCGCCGGGCCGGGCGGGCACGTCGGGGGTGGGGAACCGGTAGGTCAGCTCGCTGGTCCACAGGTAGCTGGCCAGCAGGATGAGGAAACCGTCGAGGTCGTCGGAGAAGGTGACCGTGCGCCGGGCCCGCAGGACCGCGGCGGCGGCGTTGTAGAGCGCGTCCGACCGCAGCCCCATCCGGACCGACGGTTCACGGGAGCCGGACAGCGCCTTGCCCGGCCCGGTGCCCTCGCACTTCTTGATCCGCTCGACGAGCGTCCGCACCTTCGCCAGCGGGACGGTCAGCGTCGCCTGGGGTGCCGCCCAGACCGAGCAATTGGTGAACTTGCCCGACACCGGGAGCTTCACGATCGGGACCGCCGGAATCCGCGGATGCTGGAACGGGCGCGCCTGGCCGGTGAAGCCCGGCACGGTCACCGGCGAGGCGTGCGCGCAGCCGTCGGCCAGCTCGCCCGCGAACGTCCGGATCCGCTTGATGGTCTCCTCCAGCTCGGTCCGGCCCGCCTTGGTGGTCTCGAACGGCTTGGTATTGATCTCCAACCGCGGGCCGTCCGGCTTGACCAGGAAGCCGTCGGCCGCCCAGGTGTGGTCGGAGACGGCCACGCCGCCCGCCGGCATGGCAACCCCGGCCGGCAGCAGCTGCGCCATCACCCCGTAGTGGACGTCGAACTCGAACCCGACGGTGGGGCTGCGCAGCATCGTGCGGACAAGGTCGCCGACGAACTCCTCGCCCTCGGCGTCCGGGACGGGGGTCTGGTCCGGATGCTCGATCCAGCCCTCCTCGGCCACCAGCTCCTGCTCGCGCGCGACCACGGCGACGGCGACGCACTCGGTGTCGGTCTCGTCGGTGTCGATCAAATCGGTGTCGATCTCGTCGGTGTCGAGGGCGCCCAGCAGCGCGGGTAGCCTCGTCGCCGGAACGGCGCAGTGCGACTCGTCGACCTTGGTCACGGTCAGCCGGTCACCGCGCTGGCGGTAGAAGCGGTCCCCGACCGTGGCGGTCCGGGTGCCCGGCCGGTAGAACACCTGGACCCGCAGCCGCGGGTTCCGCGCGAGCCAGTCGACCCAGCCGTCGACCTGCCCGCCGTAGGTCGTGTCGAAGGCCCAGACCTGCGCGAGCCTGGCCAGGTGCCCGGTCGCCAGTGCCGGCTCGCGGTGCTGGTGGGCCAGCGGTTCGAGCACGTCGTAGGCCCGGGAGTGCCCGGCGACGACGAGCTGCCGCAGCGCCGGAGCGGCCGTGGACCGGACCCGCCCGACCTCGGCGAGGACCTCCCCGAGCAGGCGTTCGAGGGTCCCGAGCGCGGCCAGCGCGTGCCAGCGCGGGTGCTGCGGCCCGAAGGCGTCTCCGCCACCGGGGTGCGACCAGTCCAGCAGTGGCACCGCGAGCACGATGGGCCGCGTGGCGGCGTCCACGAGGCTGCCGAGGCGGAACGGTGGATCGGTGACAAAGCCCGCGGGCAGCTGCCGGGGCCGCGGGCACCCGTCGAGCAGCCCGTGCGCGAAGAGCAGCACGTCGACCCGGTCGCTGCGCAACGCCGCCCGTGGGCAGAAGACGGCCACCCGCACACCCGAGCCCGCCGCCCGGAAGGTCCACAGCCTGCCGCCGAGGTGGTCGGCGACGGCCGTGTCGTCGGCCAGGGTCGCGACGCCGGTCGCCGCTGCGCCCGCGGTGCCCGGCTGGTACTCCCAGTGCCATTCCTCGCTCGCGAGCTGAGTGAACCCGTGCTCGGCCGCGTGCTTGGTCAGCCAGCCGTAGGGCCAGGTGGCCAGCCATCGCTCCCGGGCCGCGGCGGTGGAGGAGTTGGCGACGGCGTTGCCGGCGGTGCGCTCCTGCCAGAGGTCGACGGCGATGCCGCCCTGGTGGTTGCTGTAGCCGGGGGCAGCGATCCGGGCGCCGAGCCCGAATCCCGAGCCCGCGTCCAGCATGTACCGGACGGCCTGGTCCGAGTGCGGCCCGTCGGGCAGCGCGGCGCGCGCCGTCCGGGTCCGGTTGTAGTAGCCCTTGTCGCCCGCGAAGTAGCCGAGCCACAGGCGGCGCTGGTGTGCGCTGCCGCGGTAGCCGCTGACGGCCGTCAGCCGGACTGTGCGCAGGGCGTCCTCGTCGCCCGCCTGCTGGGCCGCGAGCAGATCGGCGTTCGCCGCGGCCAGCAGCCGTCCGGCCGCGGCGGCCGTTTCGGACGCCGTCTGGACGCAGCGGGTCCGGCCGTCGCGGGTCACCGCGGTCCCCGGAACGCAGCTCAGCTCGTCCGGGCGCAGGTCGCGCTTTGGTGGACGCCGTCCATCGCGGCTGCTGCGGGCGAGGTGCGCGGCGAGGACGCGGTCGCGGAACTCCAGCTGCTCGGCCGACCCGGTCCACGGCCCGGCGTCGGCTGCCTCCTCGGCGGGCGGCGGATCGACGTCGCGGGGACGCAGCAGCACGAGCCCGTGCGGGACGCTGCGCGCCGTGGTCAGCACCCGGACCGGCCGGGACCCCCGCGCGACGGCGTACCACCCCGGCTCACCGTCGCGCCGCCGGGACAGGCCGGGTGCGGTCAGGACCGTGCAGCTTCCGCGGTCGTCGTCGCCGAGAACCACCTGGAGCACCACGTCGCCCTGCTCGAGCGGCCCGCGCAGGCGGCCGCCCGGCCGGCCGATGATCTCGAACCGGCGGCTCAGCCACCGCCCGACGTCGCCGTCGGCGCGGTACAGCAGCTCCCGGTAGGCGCGCGCGGGCGCGAGCGTGAGCGGCAGCACGGGGTCGAGCTGATCGCGTTCCATCAGGGCCTCCTTCGAGGGCGGTCCGGCGGGCCGGACGGCGAGGGCGCGCTGCGTCGCGGCGACCAGCGCGGTGATGTCGAGGAATCCGCGGCCGGCCCGCCGGCGGTCATCGCCGGCGGGCGGCGCGGACGCCGACGCGAGCACCAGGTCCCGGATCCGCCGGGCGTCGAGCCGGTGGCCGCCGAGCTGCAGGCACAGCGCCACCGCCCCGGTGACGTGCGGGGCCGCCATGCTGGTCCCGGACTTGCGCACCAGGGCGCCGGGGCTGCGGTCGCGGCCGGCCGGCGCCGAGCGGGCCGACAGGACGCCTTCCCCCGGGGCGCAGAGGTCGGGTTTGTCGCGGCCGTCGCGGGTCGGCCCGGAGCTGCTGAACCGCGCGAGCGGGCGGCCGGGCCGGCGCGCGTCGTAGGCGCCGACCACGAGCGGCAGCGTGCCGTTCGCGATGGTGCCGGTGGTGCAGGCGGGGTCGGCGTCGGTGGGCGCGAACCGCGCCTGGCACCCGCCGCAGACGTCGTCGCGTTCGATCCAGGCGTGCAGCGGCGCGCGCATGGCGCGGACCGCCTCCACGGTGACCGTCCAGCGCCCGGCCGGCGCCTCCGGGTAGAGGAAGGTGTCGACGTGGTGATCGCCGTTGTTGGGGTCGTGCGCGCGGTGGTAGATCCGGCCGACCACCTGGCCGCCCTCGACGATGTCCGCCTGCTCGCCGAGGGGCACCGAGACCGATGCCCCGCCCGGCGAGTCGACCTGGACGGCGAGCTCGTCCGCACCGCTGTACCAGATCTCCAGCTCGTTCGTCGACAGGTCGGCGGGCGGCACCAGGACGCTCAGCGACCGGCGCTCGCCCGCCGCCAGCCGCCCGGCTGCGTGGGTCCTGGACAGGTGGTAGTTGCCCGCGCTCAGCACTACGCTGCACCCGGGGCGGGTGGCCAGCAGCTCGTCGAGCGCCTGCTCGACCAGCGTCGTCCGGTCGTGCGGGCCGCCCATGCGGCCGACGCTGAGGTTGATGACCCAGGGCAGGTGCCCGGCGGTCCGGGCGATGAAGTCGACCGCCTCGAGCAGCCGGACCGAGTCGCCGAGGGACGCCAGCCCGCCCGTCCCGCGGTCGGCCAGGTGGACGAACACCAGGTGCGCCTCGGGCGCGACCCCGACCGGACCCAGCGCCGCACCGCCGCCGGCGGCGATGCCGGCGACGTGCGTGCCGTGGGCACCGCCACCGCGGTCGGCGTCGGCGGGGTGGTAATCGAGGTGCGCATACGGCCGGCCGATGGCCAGCGCCGCGTCGATCTCCGCTCGGGAGTGGACGGTCCCGTAGCCGTAGGGCCGCGGCGGCTGCCCGCCACCCGGGCGCTGATCCCACAGCGCCAGCAGGCGGGTCGATCCGTCCGGGTTCCGGAACGCGGGGTGGTCGACGTCGAAACCCCAGTCGGCGATCCCGACGACGGCGCCCGCGCCGGTCGGGCACAGGCCTGCCGGCCTGCGGGTGTCCGCGTCCGGCGGCGGGCGCCCGGCCCCGCCGCGCCCCGGAGGCGGCCGGCTCCAGCCGTCCTGCCTGCCAAGGACCCGCGCGGCCTTGAGGCTGAGCACGCCCTCGTGCCCGCGCACGGCCGGCACGTCGTCGCGCCGGATCCGGCAGGTCGCGATCCGGCCGAAGTGGGCCACCATGCGCACGCCCGGGACCCGGGTGTCGGGGCGGCGGAGGCGGATGATCGCCTCGATGCTCCCGGGTCCCGCGGTGTCGCGCAGCAGCTCAGCCAGCGCCGGATCCATGTCAGGCCGTCACGCCGTCGGTGCTACTTGGTCTTGGCGACGGCCGCGCCGTCACCGGGAGCGGCGGGCACCCCGTCGCCGGCCACCGCCGCAGGATCAGCGACGACCTCCAGCCGGAACTTCCGGTCGACCCCGCCGGCAATCGCGTGGATGACCGTGACACCCGGTGTCTTGCCGCCCACGATCTCCCCGGTTGTCGGGTTGATCTCGGCGACGTCGGTCCGGTCGGACTTCCAGCCGACCGCGGTCGCGAGCGGATGTCCACGGGCGTCCAGGACGTCCGCGACGAAGACGTCCCGCTTGCCGGAGACGAGCGTGGCCGGGCCCAGGATGTCGACCTGCCGCACGGCCGAGTCGTTCGCGCGCCGGTCGGCGAGGAACGCGAGGCCGAGCAGGCCACCGATGCCGATGGCCGGCGGGCTGGTCAGGATGCCGCCAAGGCCGCTGCCGCGGGGCGTCCCGGCGATCAGCGGGAGCAGCGGCAGGGCCCGGACGCCCGCCTCGACGAACTTGTTGTCAGGGGTGCCGAACGCCCGCAGCCCGCCTTCGACAAGGACGGCCCCGGCCGCCGACCAGCCCGCCCAGGTCGCGCGCCGGTTCACGGCCGCGAGCGCGCTGCGGAACTCGTCGCCCTGCACCTTCGTCTCGACGTCGAGGTCCGCGACGGCGCGGGCCGCCTGCTGGGCCACCGGCCGGTTGCCGGCGCCCCTGACCTGGGCCAGCCGGCGGGCCTGGTCCCGCTGGCGCAGCCGGGCGAGCCGGCGGGCACGCTCCCGTCTGCGCTGTGTGCTCGCCCGCGACTCGTCGTCGTAGGCCTCACCGCCGTCATAGAGTCCCTCGCTGTCGTCGTAGGCCTCCAGCTCGGCGTTGTCGGTCCAGTCGTCGGTCATTCTCGTCCTCCCATGGTCGGTTGATCAGGTGCCGCACCCGTCGGATGCGGTCCGTCGAGGGGTAGGTCCGGCCTGGCCGGACCGGCGCGCATGCGCCGGACGGCGGGCGCGACGAACTCGGCGTACAGGGCGGGGTCCGGTCTCTCCCAGCCAGGGCCGCCGTCGCCCGCGCAGGATGGGCAGCCGGGATCGCGGCCCCAGCAGGCACATGCGCCGAGGGCGCCGGCGAGCAGCAGCCAGTGGTCGGCGAGTGCGTCGTCGACGGCCAGCGGCTCCGCGTCGACCACGGTCGCCCCGCCGGTCGGCTGCGGGGTCGCCAGCCGCCCGGCCAGCTCGCCCACGACGCGCTCGGCGAAGCCCATCGGGTCCGGCAGGACGCGCATGAGCAGGGCCTCGACCGCGGCGAGCTCCGAGCCGCTCACGAGGCGTCCCACTCGTCGTTCGCCGCGTCCATGAGGGCCGTGTAGAGCCAGCGGTCGTCGCCGCCGTCCTCCAGTCCCTCGCCGTCGGCGGCGTCCGCGCGCGAGAGGTAGCGCAGCTCGTCGGCGTCCTCGGCGGCCCGCCCGTAGACCGAGCTGAGCATGCTCATGATCTTGGCGACCGGGAGGCCGTTGACGGCCGGCTGGCCGTGCTCGCCCAGCGCCACCCGCAGCAGGGCCTCCTGGACCGGCCCGAGCTGGTTGAGGATCATGGCCTGGACGGCAGCCGTGGATCCGCTCGCGCTCGCCGCGGGCGACGGCCGAGCAGGCCCCGCCCCGGCCAGGGCCTTGGCGGCCGCCTGCCCGAGCCCGCTGCCGATCGCGGTGCCCGCCGGACCGCCGATCACCGTGCCGAGCGCCGTCCCGGCCAGCGGCAGGGCGGTGCCCGCGATCCGTCCGGCCGCGGGGCTCGCGAGCAACTGGCCCGAGGCCCGCTCGATCTGCTTGAGCGCGTTGGTGAAGTTCAGCGCCTCCGCGGCGCTCATCGAGTCCAGGACGTTGTCGAGAGCCTCCTCCAGCTCCTCGGGATCCGCGCCGGCGTAGCGCTCGTGCAGCGCGTCGCCGAGCACGCCCGCCACGCGGGGCCGCTCCTCGTACCAGTCGTCCTCCGGCGGATGCCCGATCAGCCCGTCGAGTGTCCGGGTCACGGATGCTCACCTCCGCTCGTCTGCCGCCCGCGACGGCGGTCGGTCACCGGCTATGGCGTTCCATCCCCGTTCCATCGGGGCGGGCCGCGCCGCATCCGGGTCGAGCGACGGCGCGCACTCTCATCGATCCCTCATCGAGGAACTGCGAGCCGCACCTGGTGTTCGGCAAGCCGCACGAAGGTCATGTCATCTACCTCGTCTTCGAGGACCAGCGGAGGGTGGACGTGCTCCCATGTGACGTGGCTGCCCTGGACCCGTGGCTCCACTCGTGGCGCGAAATCGCCATGGACGGTGTTCACGACGTGGCTATTCGTTAGTTACGCGGGTGATGGTGGCGGCGAAGTAGCTGGTAGCGGCGGTGTGTGGTGCCGGCTACCCTCCGGGGGCGGGAGCGCAGGTTGGAATCCTGCCGGGCACCCGTTCTGACCAGGCAAAACAGCCTGTTTCCTAGGTCCACAAATCGCCTCATGGCATCAAACGTTCTGACGGGCGGAGCAGGAGGAACCCTGGAGAGGGCGACAATGCCACTCCTGCTCGGGTAGCTTCTGACAGGGTGTGTACACCCGCCGGCGCGGCACGCGCCCGCCGGCCTTTCCACGACCCGGGAGCGACGAGGCGATGGGTGGACGGCTGGCAGGCAAGACCGCGCTGGTGTCGGGCTCGACGCGCGGCATCGGACGCTCCATCGCGGAGCTGTTCGCTGCGGAGGGCTGCAGTGTCGCGGTGACCGGCCGCACCGTCGAACGGGGCGAGAAGGTCGTCGCCCGCATCCGCGACGCCGGCGGCGAGGCCGAGTTCCTGCGACTGGACATC
>Ga0210378_10001360_pt1 | contig 12782 bp, 5 predicted proteins | sample PLM1_60_b1redo_FD_155465 | JGI IMG/M metagenome (GOLD analysis project Ga0210378, IMG submission 155465) | Groundwater sediment microbial communities from an aquifer in East River, Colorado, USA - PLM1_60_b1 redo | ecosystem: Environmental > Terrestrial > Soil > Riparian zone | place: USA: East...
TTACTGTATACGGGTGCTTGGGTATCTTTGGCTTTTTTAAAGTAGGGCTGAGCCGCAGTCGAAAATTCCTTAAATTCCACGTTCCCAGTATTATTTGCTTTTGAGCTTGACCAGATAATTGTTCCATTTCTGTCTACCCAATTATAAAAGTCAACAACATTTGCAGTCGTTTTTTGAGCAGCATTCAATAATATCTTGCCTACCTCTATACGTTGGTCAATCAATTCCTGAGATGAGGAAAGTATTTGAAGATTTACATTTACAAGATCCAACTTATTTCGCAGTAGATCACTGAGATCGGAAACTTTTATCTGAGTAATATTCCGGATTTGACCCACAGCGATATTCTGTACTTGAGATGAATTTTTGATATAGTACTGATAGGTCAGAAAAGAAAATATTATTGCAGCTACAACTATAGCAGAAATCATGATTGTAATCCTTCTTTCTAATGGTCTGTGAGACAATTATAAAGTAGATACTTTTAGCATCTTAAATATATTGTATAAACTAGTTGGTGATATTCATCTTGATGTAGTAAAGATAGAACTCTTTTATACAATTCTAACCAAATAACTGTATGGTGAATTGTGCATTGTGTGGAAGGCTAGTTAGCGATACCACAGAATGTATCATTTATAAGCGATATACATTTGATCGGTCAACCTGCCTTAGTATTTTCAAAAAATTAAGTTTTATTTATGGGACTGCATTTATTGAAATTATTGAATCATAAATAAAGTAAAATTTACACCCGGGTCGAATTAATCGATTCTTGAAACACGCATACCGAGTTGTCCATCAATTACCTTTCGCTGGATATAAGATTTGGTTACCAATATTGAGTATATTCAGAGTAATCACATTTAATACTGGTCAAAGATAAATCCAAAAGTAGAGTTTTAAGGCTTTATTGTGCCTGCAATAATGACCGGCTACGCCTAATTTTAAATGTATACATATACCATATCAATAGTCTAAGTCGCGATTTTTATTAAAGAATGTGATTTTTAAATATAATGTGATTTTTAAATATAATGCATGCGTAATAATAATGATATTACTTGAGTAATCATGGTAAAGAATCATCAAACAATGATATTGGCACAAGCCTCAGGGTAGCAGAAGCAGAGCAATCGGACGTAGGAAGAAAAATCGCAAGGGTCGATCCCGAAGTTGCCCGGCAGCTTGAATTATCTGCAGGTGATGCACTGGAAATTTCATCTATTGGAAAGAAAACGACTGTTTTATTTTGGCCCGCAAGGGAAAAAGACAGGGCCAAAGGTCTAGTAAGAATAGACGGATATCTTAGAAACAGACTGGATGTAGGAATCAACGATTCTGTAGAAATAAAGAAGGTGCAATCAAAAAAAGCTCAGAAAGTTACATTGGCCCCAACAGAACCTCTTCGGATAGTAGGTGCAGAAGGCTATTTGAAGGAGTATCTTTTAGGAAGTCTACTGAATACAGGAGACATTTTTCCTTTGAGCATAATGGGGCAAAGAGTCGACCTTGTAGTCATATCTACCAAACCGTCAGGTCCAGTATTGATTGAAGATTCAACTGAAGTAACCGTATCTGAAGAAAGTGAAAAAGCAGTTCAAGTTGCAAAGGAAGGTGAAGGACCATCAATCTCTTATGAAGATGTAGGAGGAATAAAAAATGAGGTTTCCCGCTTAAGAGAAATGATAGAGCTACCACTGAGACATCCAGAGCTTTTTAAGAGGTTAGGTTTTGAGGCGCCCAAAGGCGTATTATTGCATGGGCCACCTGGTACTGGTAAAACTCTATTAGCAAAGGCTGTGGCACATGAGACTAACGCAAATTTCTATACCATTGGTGGTCCTGAAATAATGAGCAAATTCTACGGTGAATCAGAAGAGAGACTAAGGGAAATTTTTAAGAAGGCTGAGGAAAACGCCCCTGCGATTATTTTTATAGACGAACTTGATTCGATTGCACCCAAAAGGGAAGAGGTATCAGGTGAAGTAGAAAGGAGAGTTGTTGCCCAGCTTCTATCATTGATGGACGGTATGTCTTCAAGGGGTAAGGTAGTCGTAATAGGCGCTACTAACAGAGTAAATGCGATAGACCCCGCGCTTAGAAGACCTGGTAGATTTGACAGGGAAATTGAGATTGGAGTACCAGACAGAGAAGGCAGATTGGAAATTCTTCAGATACACACAAGGGGGATGCCTTTGGAAAAAAATGTTGATCTGGACATCATAGCAAACATGTCGCATGGATTTGTTGGAGCCGACCTCCAGGCTGTAGCAAAAGAGGCTGGAATAAGGGCCCTTAGAAGGGTACTGCCTGAAATTGATCTTTCAACAGAGAACATTCCGTCAGAGATACTAAAGAAAATAATCGTGACTATGGATGATTTTCTAGATGTTATAAAGGAAATAGAACCATCTGCTCTACGTGAAGTTTTCGTGGAGGTTCCGGATGTCAGTTGGGATGATATAGGAGGCCTTGCAGATGTCAAGCAAGAACTCCAGGAAGCAGTGGAATGGCCGCTAAAATATCATGGACTGTTTGTACATTCTGACGCCACGCCTCCCAAAGGTATACTCCTCTACGGACCGCCGGGCACAGGAAAAACTTTGATGGCAAAGGCAGCGGCCCATGAGAGCGAAGCAAATTTTATTAGCATCAAGGGTCCAGAATTGCTCTCAAAATGGGTAGGCGAATCAGAAAAGGGAGTACGTGAGGTTTTCAGAAAAGCAAGACAAGCATCTCCATGCATTGTCTTTTTCGACGAAATTGACGCCATAGCCCCGACCAGAGGTTTGGGCAGCGATTCACATGTAACTGAAAGGGTAATCAGTCAACTACTTACAGAACTTGACGGCCTCGAGGTGTTATCTAACGTAATTATTATAGGAGCTACCAACAGACCCGACATAATTGATGCTGCACTACTGCGGCCTGGGAGATTCGATAGATTACTCTATGTGCCGCCACCAGATAAAGAATCAAGGATACAAATTTTTAAGATACACACTTCAAAAAAGCCTCTGGCTGAAGACGTCAATATTGATATTCTTGCCAGTCAGACAGAAGGGTATACAGGAGCTGACATAGCGGCCCTTGCATCAGCAGCAGTCATGCTTGCTCTTAGGGAACACATTGACAAATACAAAGACCCAAAAAAGGCAGAATCGGCAAAAGGAGAGCTAAAAATACACATGAAAAATTTTGAAGAAGCAATGAAGAAAATTCGTCCTCTGTCAAAGCACGAAATAGAAACATACAGAACCATTGCAGAGAGATTTGGCAAGCCCGAAGTGACAAAAGAAGTGATTGATAGAGAGACAGCCATAAAGTAAGCCGTTTAATTCCCTCGCAAACGAAGCAATCACGTTGTAGATTCGCCTCTTATAGCAATAGCTTGCTTTTGGCATCGATTTTCACACAGCAGATGATAATATAACGGCTTTTAAAAAAGCTAGGTTAACACGGCTTTTTCTATCATCTTCAAATAAGGTTCAGTTTTCGTTCAAAAAAAGCATAACATTGGCATTATATCCAGTTCATTTCGTGCTCAATCTCAATTCAGGACTCTAATTCATCACCATTGCACCATGTATTTATATTCAATCCTTAAACAATTGGGCGTTTAATGAATCAGAGTAGGGAGTGGCTAAAGATCCAAATCTTGCGTAAGTACTTGAGCGGACTTTCTCAGGAACAAATTGCCATTGAATTTGACATCAGTGAAGGTACAGTAAGCGCATTTTTGCAGGAATCAAGGCAGCTGGATGATACCCTAGTGATGCAACACGAGATTGCCGTTGTCTGTAATAAATGCAACATTCCAATACAGGAGCTAGCTTCAAGTCTTGCCTTTTCTAACGCATTGAAGAGATTGGCCTACGAACAGAGCAAAATAGATTTGCTTTTACGTATCCTGAATAAAATTATAGTGGAAGATGGGAGCTTTTCGCCCGAAAAAATAGCAACCTTAATCTTGCAAATTTGCGATTTTATGGAAGCGAACGGGCTTAGTCTTGAGGAAACTCATGGGAAAATAGAGGAAAAATCCAAGCAGTTAAACGAAATAAAAAAGAACATAATCGAATGCAAAAAAATAATTGCAAATACAGAGCAAGCTAGGATAGAAGCTTTACGGAAGAAAAGAGTGACACTAGCAAAGCTCAGGCAATTTACTGTCTTCAAGAAGGCATTTGAATATGCCGGAATTGATTTTAAAAACTTCAAGCAAATTACTAACTTTCTTTCCGTTATCCAACAGCTCGATTCCAATCCGGACTTGATAATCAATGAAATGAAAAAAACTAATGTGCTGGAATTCAGAAAGCTTTGTTTGGAAAAAGAGTGCGATGAAAGAGAAAAGAATTTACAAATCTATAAAAAACAAGAGCAGGACCGCATCAAGTACAATGATTCGTACAATGTGGCAGTGGATCTAGTTAACAAAACTCTTGTAAAGGGTGTTACTGCCTACGAAATTGTCAGTATTTTTGAGACTATCATAAATAACAAACTCAACTTATCAATACCGGAATTTATAAAGGACATTGATATTTACGGTGGAACGAAATCTGCTAATTTCAAAATAAAGAGGGAACTTGAAAAGCTAACTAGGGAAGTACAGGATCTGATTGATTCCAGAGAACCACTAGAATTTATTTAACGTGCAAAAGCGCGAAAACATTCTTAAGGTTAATGAATAAAGAACTGGTCTATCACAATCAAACTGAAGCAACTATCTCGTGGAAGTGGTATGATTACTTACTCTGTTCATCGTCTTCAAAGACGAGATCATCTCCATTAAGATTCTCGAAGCATGATTTGCAGTATTTTGATTTAGGTCGTAATCAGGAGACAATTCCACAATGTCCATTCCCACTATGTGTAGATTCTCAGTTATTTTTTTTATCATATATATTAAATCAAGAGGAAAAAGGCCTCCAGGTGCAGGAACGGATACCCCAGGGGCCACTCCGGGATCCATACAGTCCAAGTCGAGAGACAAATACACTTTACTTGATCCACATTTTGAGATGATTTTCTTGACTGTAGTATTTATTCCCAATTCAATAATGTCTATCGGGGTTATTATTTCCAAACCATGTTTCGAAGCGTTTTGTAATTCCTCTAATTCTGCTGCCCTAGTCCCTATTAGGATGCTTTTTGTAAAATTGATATAATTAGATGAATCTGTAATTACAGAACCATAATAGTTCCTTGTTGAAGAAACGAAATCAGGATGTGCATCAAAGTAAAGAAGAGATATCTTTTCACCTTCAAGCGCTTCGTGTATTGCCTGAAGAATAAGAGTTGTAATAGAATGATCTCCTCCAATAGCTATCAGTAACTTTTTTGCAGATGCTATGTCAAAGACTAACCTGTACAAATCTTCTCTTGAAGTATTACCGAAATCATATATTTTCTTATTTTCAAGAGTGCCTTTCATCGGACATATTGGTATTATTTTTCCTTCTCTTTCAAAAAATTCAAAAGAATTTGATGCAACTCTTAAACTGTCAGGCCCTTTACTTGCTCCACTTCTCTTTGCATGTGATCTTGACTCATCAGGCACGCCTATCACTACTATGTCTGCCTGGAAGATTGATTTAACGTTAGAATGTAATAATTTCACGTATAAAATTTAATAAAAGACCAATTTCAACGTTAGTCTCCCTCTATCCTCGTATGACTAATAGGTATACTGGTAACACGTAGCCGAGATCATATATCTCTAAAACGGTATTTACTCTATCGTTAGATTTATTGAAAATAATAATAAAATAAAGAAGTTGGATTACTCTGTAAGAGTTGAAAATCCAACAGTTGAATTCGTAGAATTAGTAGAGCCTGATGGCTTTGCTGTGCTGGCCAGCTGGCCTCTAATTTCACCATTTTGATGCGCTGTAGTATGCACATTTACATATGTGTCGCCTTTTTCAATCGAAGTAGCCAAATCGTCTAAGGTCTTGCCTTGCATTGGACCTTTAAGACTAGAGGCACTTATGTTTCCCCTAATTATCATACCATAGGCAGTGTCCTTATCTTTGCTAGTTGGAGTATTGAGAAGGTCTGCAATTATGTCTCCATTTGCTCCCATCTTTCCCATATGAATGTGTGCTCCTGTAGCATTCGATAATCCAGTGACATTAACCCTATACTTCATAGTAGCGTTAGCCACTTTTGTAAATTCAGCTTCACCAGTTGCTTTTGTTTGAACAGGAGGTACCTCGTTTTTACCGCTCAATTGACCCTTGTAGGGATACTTTGCTGCATAGGCCTGATCAAAGACCGATAGAGTAACAAAAACTGACAGCGAAATAGCGACCACTAATAAGCTTGCGCATACATATTTGCTTGAACTCATCTCGTATTTTTGATGTTTACTCACTAAAATATATTGCGAATATAAAATGCAAAACGTTTATATAGTAGAAACGAGGACTGCTCGAAATAGGCAAATTCGATTCTTACCCATTGTCACAATTCCAAGTTGAATGTATTTTATGTCATGTCTTCGGTTTATATGCGACTCCCACTCCAAATGTGAACTTGGTGGCTGGGTTTTAGAAGATATAGTACTTTTGATCTTTAGACACTATTTCAACCATAAAAAACGCATCGGTTATTTCACTATTCTTTTTGTTGAGTCAAAATCTTATTTTTTCAAATTACGAATTCATTATCTTGGTTTGAGACCTTATTATAGAACTATTCTAACTTGAGAAACATCAAACAATTTCATTCAAGCTTTTTACTGGAAGACAGACGAAGGAGGATCTGGTGGAGGCAAAGGTGGAATAGATCCTGGTGTTGCAATGACAAACAGGAAAAATCTACTTTAGCATCGGAATCGTCACCCATGTCTCTGTAGTCGGGTCTCAATATCAACAAATATTAACAATACACGTCCCTTTGAGCTGAATGAAAATACATGCATTTGTACTGTTTATGGTCTACGATTGATTTAAATGGTCGTCCAAGGTTCTCTCCTTCTATTTGGATACGGTGGCATTTTTATTTTTTATCGGGTTACTATTGTGTACAATGTTTATAATTGGAACCGATTACGCTCAGGCAAAAGTATGTACGAAATATCAGTGCAAAACTCCGACTATTAGTGACCCCAATCTCAAGATAGAGTTGGTATATCAGGCAAATGACACACAAGGAAATTATAAAGTCAACGCGTCGCAAGAAGTCAACCTACTATCACCGGTTACAAAGATGGCATTTTTAAGTAACAATGACATCGTGATGTTAAACAAGAACGACGGTAAAGTCATAAGAATTGTAAATAAAACGCTGGTGTCTCAACCGCTGATTGATCTCAGCGTTGCTAATAAATGGGAACGTGGACTTTTGGGAATGGCTGTCTCAAAAAATCAAGAAAGGGTACATGTCTTTTTATATTACACCGAATCAAAGGGAGGTGATGGCGGCGATGTCTGTCCTACAATATTTTGTGCTAAACCAAAAGAATCTATACAAAATAAATTATACAGATACGATTTGATAAACAATAAACTCGTAAATCCAAAGCTACTATTTTCAGGACCCAAATCAAATATCGCATCCCATATTGGCGGTGCACTGGAAGTTGGGCCGGATAATAAGGTATACCTTATAATTGGCGACTTTCATGGATACCAAAACAAGACCACAACACTTGTCCAGAACTATAAAAATGGCTCATTCCCAGATGGTAGAGCAGGTATACTCAGATTTACTCAAGATGGAAAAGCTGTAGAAGGCGGTATACTGGGAAAGAAGTATCCCCTAAATCTTTACTATGCTTATGGTATAAGAAATGGCTATGGCTTGGATTTTGATCCTGTCTCAGGAAAATTGTGGGACACAGAGAACGGACCTGATCGTGGAGATGAAATCAATCTTGTAAATCCTGGGTTTAATAGTGGATGGAATAGAATTCAAGGGATACCGCAGGGTCAAGGTGTATCATCTAATAAGACTGCACTTACACCGCCCAAAAACTTGGTGGATTTTGGAGGAAAGGGCAAATACAGTCCACCAGAGTTCGATTGGAACTCCACGACTGTGGCACCAACGGCACTTAGATTCCTAAATTCGACCAGCCTGGGCAAAAATTTTGAGAATGACTTATTTGTTGCATCGTTTAATAATGGTGTAATATATCATTTTGATTTGAATAAAGATAGAATGGCACTAAAACTAGATAAGCCAAATGATACTTTAGCGGAGGATCAGGATTCCAAACATCTAATATTTGCTCAGGGACTAGGTAAAATTACAGATATGCAAGTGGGTCCAGATGGTGATTTATACGTACTTTCAAGATATTTTAACAAAGGCACTATCTTTAAAATATCACAGATAACATGACCCTTGGAATACTGGTTTTTTCACTACTGCTGCTGACTACACTTGCAAGCTTCTAAGGCCATAATCTATGCTAATGTAAAAGAGGCATTTCCATTTTACTCTGCCATATCTATCTAAAATAAGAGCAATTGAATTAAATGACTGTTTCTAAAGAAGTGTTACCAAATAAACTCCTGGGAGATATACTTTGTTCTCTTAAATTTTTAATTCCATCTATTATTTCTACTTTATAAAATAAAAATTAGATTCTTTATATCTTCTCAATGAGAACAACATAATGCGATGAAGTAAGTCCTGTTGGGAGATCACTTGACAATTGGCCGTAGTCGCAAGAAGACTACGGCAGTGACAGAGGTGACTGACAAAAGCAATATAATTCCCTCTTTTGATACCATTACCTCTTCCCATGGTACCTGCACACCTTTCCTTTTTGCACGCTCTGATATATCTCCTGGCAACTTTAGGAATATTTTGTTATCTTGGGGCAAGCCATCAGCTTGTATCCATTTAAGGTATGTAACATATTGTATTCTACTAGCATTTTGGTATTTTGAAAGGTAAATATCAGAATGATCCACTAGTGTGTTTAATCCCTTCAAAATTACGTCCCTTTGACCTTTGTTCGGAATATACAAGTTATTTACCGTTATGTTTCCCGTGGCCTTTATTAGAGGTTCTTTCATTATGAGGGTTTGGTTGCTATCAGATGAAGTTTGCGAACCTATACCATGGAACTGAACTTCTTCCTTATTTCCAATATTAAATGGAACATTGAATTTCCCAGTATTGTTTGAAACGGTAGCCACGAATTGAGCTTTAGCCGATCCATCCAGCATCTTTAAAGTTAAATTAACCCTTTCCGGAAACGATATTCCTACGTAGTCGTACGGAGAAAACAACGTAGGCATGAATACTAATCCAGTTGCTTCAACGATGGCCGTGTACGCTCCCGACAGTGTCAGATTCGATATCAGTATATTTTGGAACTTATTTTTTTCACCTGCTCCATTGAAAAGTACAGTACTATTGGAAATAGAAATATCCGCTACACTAATTATGTTAGATGCATTTGGTATCAATAAAGAAGACGTTGATAGTGTCGTGTCTCCAGAGATTTTTAACTCTCCCACAAATCGTGCACCCTTTGATACATTATTTGGAAAATTTTGTTTAGTATAATTTGTAACTTCAACATCCAACATGCTGGGTATGCGACCAAGACTCAAGAAAAACTGTTGCGGGAATTTGTGCACGGCTCCAAAATATCCCGCACTGTTGACAAAAATAATTTCGCCACCCGTAGATCCATATTTTCGCTCAATTGCAAACGGAGCTACTTTCTTGTCGTCGTTGATGTAATATGATCTCACTGTCGCATTTAGAGATTTTAAATCAATAGTTCGTGCAGATCCAGAAACACCGAAACCATGCGAGGGTTGACTGTCACCTGCGAGTGCAATGCCATCAATCTCAGTTATATTACCAGCTTTGAGATTTAATAATCTGCTAAAACCCCCTGTAAAATTATCTCCTGTGTTTATGACAATGAGCCTACCACCATTATTGACAAACTGCAAATAATCCTCAAAATTAGTATCGTTAATAACTGGATCCCATGGGAGCATAACAGTCTTGTGGGAAAATGCCGACTTATCACCATAGACAATGGTATCATATGCACTCTTTGATAAGGAAAGTTCGTTGAGCGGATAGTAGAGGTTATAGTAAATCTCTTTTTTTTGGGACATGTCTGGAGACAGAGGAACATGGCCAATCTTTATGGGCTCAAACTCCGACGTTTTGTGGTCTACCCTAATTCCTACTCTTGCAATATCTGTATTCTTGGAGGGATCTGTGTGAACCTTTAGTTTAAGTAAATCGTCCAAGTAAACCGAAATCGTATTTCCAACGGTTAGTACTTTTAGTGTATACCATGTATTTCTTTCAGATCTTATATTTTGATCTTCAGACAGTAGTACCTCTTTGTCAGAATTAGGTTCTCTTTCAGAGAGCTGTAGGCCGTTACCATTAATTGAAGCATGATATTCTTTGTCTTGACTGTGCCAAACAATGCCAGAACTGCCACTTACGCTATCATTTTGACCCAATGTTCGGAATTTAGTCTCAATGTAGTAAAACTGCTTTTGTTGCAGTAAATTACTCCACAGGGTGCTTCTTTTATCGCCATTGAAGATTGTCAAAGTTTCGTGATCTTTATTTTGCAAGTCGACTATGCCAGAGTCCTTTACTCCGTTAAAGGATCTATTATCGAATTGTATTACTTTTTCATCTGAAATTAATGACGATAGCGACATTCCCTCAGGCTTATATATTAGAGCAATACCATTCAGTGACGAAATTGGAGGAAGTATAGAGGGCACAGTTAATACTATGTAGTTACCATCTTCATATACCCTTCGAAAATTTTCCAGAGCAAACTGGATTGGCAGTTGGATCTTTTCATCAATAATGTTCTCTTTTGGAAGAATCAAGTATTGAACGTTATCGATATTTAGAAGAGAATATAGTCCTTCAATTGTCGAAGCATTTAATATAAAGGGATTTTTCAAAATTTTTAATGGAGATGTCAGTGGAGTACCAACAAAAGCCTGAATTTTATTGGCTAATTTTTGATCCCTAAATGACTCTAGTTTTGAATCTGGACCCCCATACTCTAATGGCAGAACAATATGATCCTTTTTGAAGTTAAGGTTCTTATGCAAATAGCTTAAGAAATTAAATTCTAGGGGCGTTGGAAAAATTTTATTGCGAAGTAGGATACTATATTGCTCAAAATCTGGGTTTTGCAAAGCCGAAGCAACGTAACCGGTAGAGATAAGCGTTGATAGGCTGCTTGTAATAACGACGAGGCCTATGACAAGTCCTACAATAAGTTTAGTGTGAGAGCTGTGAATAGAAAAAATTATTCTGGTAATAAATATTGAAGCAAATGCACCCATCGCCACCATAATGTATTTACTTAGCCGATATTCATCGTAGTAGGGACCAAGAAAAAGTGCTATAATAGCTATTATCCCGAATACAAAAATCTCCTTTTCAAACTTCCTAAAGAAGTACGAAAGAATAAAAGCAATTCCAAGGAGTCCTGTTATCCCTAGTTTCATTGGATACAAGTACCATGGGAGGTCATAAGGATCCTGCTGCAAATGTATATCAGAACTAGAAAGCTGTCCCCAAACTAGAAACGTAAAAATATACAGATAGGCTATCACGGCAACCATAATCATTAAACCCAAAGATTTGACTTGATTTTGTGCACCAGGAAATTTTCTTGTCGATTTTTGCCTTATGAATACATCGGCATATAACCAGTTAATTATCCTGCTGACATAAAGAATCCACACTAACCCAACAATTAATGCAATCAGAACTATAAGAGGAATTCCAATTCCAAAGACTTCTTGTGCAGTATAATATCGTACTGTAGAAAAATTTATATTAAAAGTAATATCCAGGATAGCAACCAAGAGCATAGAGCATAAGAAAGTCAGGTATATGGAATTTTTCCTTTCAGGTAATTTAAAAATTAATGGCAGAAAGCAACCAACTATTATAAAAAGATAAAATTCATCATGAGAAAGAATACCAACAGTTGTAGTAGTACCCACTATTATAACATATTTTATTTTCAGATTTATTTTTTCTTTTACTAATCCGAGTAAAACAAAACCTAGGGGCAAAGCAAAAAGTGTTAGGCTAGTCCCAAACTGGGGACTTGACGTAATAATGAAAGATCCGGCTCTTTGTATATCAAGCGTCCTTGTTTCCACTGCTTGGAAAAGTTCTGCAGACGAAATTGGAGATTTAACTGGATTCGTAGTGGCACTCATGGTAATCATATTAATCCAGCCAAATCCAGAGCTTAACATAAAAAAAGTACAAGCCAACAATGCTGCTTTCGGCCAATTTGCATTACGATTAGGAACCCACTTATTAAAGAAATAGTAAAACGCGAAAACTGGTATAATATTTAGAAAGCTGATGGATGAATAGGCGTTTACTGAGGGGACTCCAGAAAGCGAGATAAAAGACGCAAGTATGCCATGAGAGAACGAAGAATAGAACGTATCATCCACCTCGGATCTGTCACCTCCCTCAAGAAAGGAGAGTGTTCTTCCATGATGAAACCATTGATCTCCAATGATTACACCTTGATACAATGAATAAGTAGATAATATCACAAGAGCAAAAAGACTTGCAAAAACTAGAATTTCTGGGCTATTTGAATACAATAGGATTTTTACTCTCTGAAAATAATTAATGTAGCGAATTCGTAAACCCTTAGCAGACTTTGTTACAATAAAATAAATCAATAATGCTGCGTAAATACCAAGTAGAACTGGTTTTACTTCTGAAGTATGGTATCCTAAAGACGCTGAGATGTAACCACCGAAACCAATGAT
>Ga0210378_10001361_pt1 | contig 12779 bp, 9 predicted proteins | sample PLM1_60_b1redo_FD_155465 | JGI IMG/M metagenome (GOLD analysis project Ga0210378, IMG submission 155465) | Groundwater sediment microbial communities from an aquifer in East River, Colorado, USA - PLM1_60_b1 redo | ecosystem: Environmental > Terrestrial > Soil > Riparian zone | place: USA: East...
CACCGCGCCGCCGCTTGCCTGGTCGACGTCGACGCCGGAGCCGGCGAGCCAGCCCAGGTCCGGGCGCACCCCGACCGCCTCGACCACCACGTCCGCGTCCACCCGCCCGCGGCCGGCCAGCCCGACCCCGCGCGAGTCCACTTTGGACACGGCGGTGCCGGTGCGCAGCTCGATCCCGGCCTCGGCGTACCAGCGCGCGGTGCGGGCGCCCGCCGCCGGCCCGAGCGCGACGCCGAGCGGCGCCGGCCCGGCCTCCAGCACCGTCACCGCGCAGCCCCGCCGCGCCGCGACGGTCGCCACCTCCGCGCCGATCCAGCCGGCTCCGACGACCACCACGCGTGCGCCGGGCAGCAGCGAGGAGCGCAGCCGGTGGGCGTCGGCGAGGGTACGGAGCACGTGCGCCGACCCGTCCGAGCCCGCCAGTCGGCGCGGCACCGCCCCGGCCGCCAGCACCAGCCCGTCCCAGCGCAGCTCGCCACTGCTCGTCGCCAGCACGCCGGGCGAGAGCCCGGTCGCGACGCGGCCCGGGTGGACGTCCACGCCGGCGAGCCAGCCGGCCTCCAGCGGCACCGAGTCGACCTCGCCGAGCAGCACCTGCTTGGACAGCGGCGGCCGGTCGTACGGCGGGCCGGTTTCGGCGCCGACCAGGTCGAGCGCGCCGGTGTAGCCGCCGGACCGCAGCTCGGCGGCCGCGCGCACCCCGGCCAGCCCTCCGCCGACCACGACGACGCGGTTCAGGAGTCCTTCTTCGGGCCGTCCGTGCCGTTGGGGCCATGCGTGCCGTCCGGGCCGTCCGGGGCGTCCGGGGCGGTGGCGCGCTCGGCGTAGGCGAGGGCGTCGACCGTGCGCGTCCGGGCGCCCTCCGCCGTCGCCCGCGCGAACGCCGGCTCGCCGAGCGCGCCGCGGACGGCGGCGACCATCGCGTCCGCCAGCGGCCGCATCCCCGGCCAGATCGCCACCCCGACCACCTCGCGGGCGTGCCGGGACGCCCCGACCAGCCGCGCCGCCACCTCCGGCCGGCCCTGCGCCAGCGCGATCCCGGCGAAGCCGTCCAGGCAGTACGCCGAGCCCTCCTGGTCCAGCAGCCGGCTGTGCACCTGCGCGGCCGCGGCGAACCGGGAGCGCGCGCCGGCCAGGTCGCCGACCGCCACCGCGTCGAGCCCGAGCAGGTCCAGCAGTTGCGCGCGGAGGTGGTCGTTCTCCATCTCGTCGGCGGCGGCCAGCGCCTCGCCGTGCAGGGCCGCCGCGTCCGCCGCGTCCCCCTCCCGCAATGCCAGCTGCCCCCGGGTGGACAGGGCGAAGGCGAGCCCCCACCGGTCGCCGATCCGGCGGAACGTGGCGACGGCCTCGTCCAGCAACCCCCGTGCCTCGTCGAGCGCGGACAGCAGGGTCGCCAGCCCGAGGCCGGCCAGCGCGTGCGCGCGCAGCCGCTCGTCGCCGAGCGCCGTCGCCGCGTCCACCAGCCGCCGCAGGTACGGCTCGGACTCGGCCACCTCGCCGACCGCGATCCGCAGCATCCCGCGCGCCCACAGCAGCAGCGCGGCCGCGTCCGGCGGCAGCGCGGCGGCCGACGGCAGCGCGGCGGCCTGCTCCGCCAGCGAGCGCATCGCGGCCAGCTGCCCCCGGCTCCACCAGTACGTGAACAGCGGCGCGGCCAGCCGGACCGCGGTCTCCGCGTCGTCGGTGGCGATGGCCCACCGCATCATCGAGCGCAGGTCGTCCCGTTCGCCGTCGATCCGGCTGCTCCAGGCCGCGTTGTCCGCGCCCCCCAGCTCGGCGCCGGCGGTGTCGGCCAGCTCGCGCAGGTACGCCGACAGCCGCGCGAGGGTCGCGGCCCGCTCGCCCCGTTCGGCCAGCCGCTCCCGGGCGTACGCCCGGACCGTGTCGAGCATCCGGAACCGCGGCTCGTCGGCGTACCGCTCGTCCGCGCTGACCAGGCTCTGCGCCACCAGCGAGGACAGCGTGTCGAGCACGTCCTCCCCGCCGTCGACCGCGCCGACCGCCTCCGCGCCGTCCAGCGAGAAGGCGCCGGCGAAGACCGACAGCCGGGCCAGCAGCGCCCGCTCCGCCTCGCCGAGCAGGCTGTGGCTCCACTCCACGGTCGCCCGCAGCGTCCGCTGCCGGCTGGGCAGGTCGACCGGGCCCGCGGCCAGGTCCAGCGACCGGTCCAGCCGCTCGCCGAGCCGGCGCAGCAGCACCGCCGGGGTGAGCAGCCGGAGCTGTGCCGCGGCCAGCTCCAGCGCGAGCGGGATGCCGTCCAGCCGCCGGCACAGCTCGGCGACCGCGGCCGCGTTGCCGGCGGTGAGCGCGAAGCCGGGCCGCACCTCGCGGGCGCGCGCGACGAAGAGCCGGACCGCGGCGGACCGGGCGACCACCTCGACGTCGGCGGCGCCGCCGGCCGGCACCTCCAGCGGGGCCAGCGGCACCTCCTGCTCGCCGCGCAGCCGCAGCACGGTCCGGCTGGTCACCAGCACGGTCACGCCCGGGGATGCGGCCAGCAGCCGGGCCAGCTGCGGCGCCGCCGGCAGCACCTGCTCGAAGTTGTCCAGCACCAGCAGCACCCGCCGGTCCTGCAGCCGGTCCACCAGCAGGTCGAGCAGCGGGCGGGTGCCCTCCGGCCGGATGCCGAGGGCGGCGGCGATCGCGTCCGGCACCTGCGCCGGGTCGGTCACCGGAGCGAGGTCCACGAACCACACCCCGTCCCAGTCGCCCCCGCCGGCCGCCCCGTCCGGTCCGGCCGGCCCCGACCGGACCGGGTCGCCCGGTCCGGAGCCGGCGGGCTCGGCCGGGTCCGCCGGCACCGCCGCGGAACCGGCCGCCAGCGCGGCGACCCGCAGCGCGAGCCGGGTCTTGCCGATCCCGCCCGGCCCGACCAGCGTGACGAGCCGGACGGCCCGGTCCCGCAGCAGGCTGCCGACCGTCGCGACCTCGCCCTCCCGGCCGACGATGCCGGTCGGCGGCGCCGGCAGCCGGGCCGGGCGCAGGTCGGCCGGGGCCCGGACAGCGCCGGTGGCGGCGCCGGCGGTGGCGCCGGCGGTGGTGAACCGTTCGGTGAGCAGCACCGCCAGGTCGTCGGCGAGCAGGTCGGCCAGCTCGTCCGCGGTCTCGAACGGCTTGTACGCCGCCCGGTCGTCCGCCTGCACCCGACCCAACAACCCCACCAGCCGCGGCTCCCGCTCGACCGCCGCCTTCACATAGATCAACTTCGGCCGGTCCCCGGACAGCAGGTACTCATCCTCCAACCCGGACACCGACTCCCCCGGCGCCACCCACCCGTACCGCTGCCAGTAGATCCCCACGAACACATCCGACTGCGCCAGATACGCCCGATACAACTCCCGCGGCGGATGCGGCCGCGCCCCCAACTCGAACATCACCGCCGTCAACCGCAACCGCCCGATCGCCGCCCGCGCCGCCCCCCGCTCCGCCGCCAACTCCTGCAACGTCGACGACACGAACACCCGCACCCGCCGGTCCGGCGTGCTGATGCCCGGTGCGGCGGCAGGGGCGAGCTCGGTCAAGGGGACTCCCCGCGTCTCGGCTGCGGGTCCGGGACGCTGGCAACTCTAGCGAGTGCCGCATCGCGGCCGGGTCGATAAGGCCGTGACGGCGGGGGCGCCGGATGGTCCACTTGAGACTGCGAACACACGGAGGGGTTGGGGCTGTGAGCGAGCACGGGGGCGTGCGCCCGGTGTCGCGCGCGACGAAGGTGCTGCTGCTGGTCTTCGTCGCGCTGACGGCGCTCGCGACCAACCAGCTGTTCGTGCTGGGCGAGCACACCGACGAATGGTTCGCGTGGACCATCCAGCCGCCGCTGACCGCCGCCTTCCTCGGCGGCGGGTACGGCGCCGGCTTCCTGATGGTGCTGCTCGCGCTGCGCACCCGGGCATGGGCACACGCGCGGGTGCCGGTGATCACCGTGCTGGTGTTCACCGCGCTGACGCTGGCGGCCACGCTCCTGCACCGCGACCGCTTCCACTTCGAGGCCGGCGGCGCCGTCGCCCGCTTCGCCGCGTGGTTCTGGCTCGCCGTCTACCTGGTCGTCCCGGTGGCGCTGACGCTGCTCGCGGTCCGGCAGCAGCGGATGCCGGGTGCCGACCCGGAGCGCCGGCAGCCGCTGCCGATCTGGCTCGGGATCGTGCTGACCATCCAGGGCATGATCATGCTCACGGTAGGCGTCGCGCTGTTCGTCTCGCCCGGCACCGCGGCAACGCTGTGGCCCTGGCCACTGACCCCGCTGACCGCGCGGGTGGTCGCCGCCTGGCTGATCGCCTTCGGCGCGGCGAGCATGCTGGGGCTGTGGGAGCGGGACCTCGAGCGGCTGGAGATCGCCGCGGTGGCGTACACGATCTTCGGCCTGCTGCAGCTGGTCGCGCTGGCCCGCTACGAGGACGAGGTGCGGTGGGGCTCGGCGGCCGCGACCGCCTACCTGGTGGTGCTGCTCACCGTGCCGCCGGCCGGCGCGGTCGGATGGTGGACATCGGTCCGCGGTCGACGCCGGCGGGCGGATGGTGCGACTCCAGCGGGAGCAGCCCGAGCAGGTTGAGCCCGATCAGCAGCGCCAGCCCCACCCACGGCGCCGGGTACGAGACCAGGAAGGCCACCACCGGCACCACCGGCACGAGCATGCCGTTGCGCAGGTAGAGCGTGCGGGCGTCCGGGTCGATGTCGTCGCGGAGCAGGCCGGACGAGCGCGAGTAGAGCAGCAGCGCGGCGAATGCCAGCACGGCGACGAAGAGGATCCCCGCGATGAGCCGGACGGCGGTGCCGAGGTCGTCGCGGTTGGCGAAGGCGTGCGAGAGCACCGCGGTGCTGAACGGCGTCAGCGAGTAGAGCCCGACCGACAGCAGGATCAGCAGCGTCGCGTAGTGGTCGACGCCCCGCATCCAGGCGTCCAGCCGGCGGCTCTGCAGCCATCCGACCACCATCTGCAGGAAGCCGAGGGCGTACGCCACGTACGCCGGGCCGAGGTGCGCCAGCTCGGCGCCGAGCTCGCCGGGCGGAGGGTCCTCCCGTGGTAGCAGCTCGAGCACCAGCAGGGTGGCCGCGATCGCGTACATCCCGTCGACCAACGCCCCGAGCCGGCCCCAGCCGTGCGGCGCGTGGTTGGCCGGCCGGAAGCTCCACCCCCGCGCGTACCAGCGCTTGTCCCGAGGCACGACCGGAAGTTAGCGGGTGACGTCCACCAGGGGGAAGGCGTCCTTCCACACCGGCTCGTAGCCCGCCGCGGTGAGCATCGCGGCGACCTCGGCCGGCGGGCGCTCGTCGGAGATGGAGAACTGCTCGGTCGCCTCGCCGGGGTGCGAGTACCCGCCGGGTTCGGTGGACGAGCCGGCCGACATCGAGGTCACCGCGATCCGCACCAGCCCGTCCCGCAGCGGCGCCGGCTCCCGGGTGGACAGCACGATCCCGGCCTCCGGCTCGAACAGGCGCAGCGCCGCCAGCGCCTGGACGTACTCGGCGTCGCCGACCGGGACCGGCGGCTGGTAGCCGGAGGCGGACGGCTTGATCCGCGGCAGCGCGACCGTCACCTCGGTGCGCCAGAAGTTCTTCACCAGGAAGGCGGCGTGCGCGGCGACGGCGAGCACGTCCGCACGCCAGTCGACGGCCAGGCCCAGCAGCGCGCCGACGCCGAGCCGGCGCACGCCCGCGGAGGCGGCCAGCTCCGTGGAGTTGAGCCGGCGGTCGTAGTCGCGCTTCCAGCCGGCGGTGTGGGTCTGCGCGTACCGCTCCCGGTCGTACGTCTCCTGGTAGTGCACGACGCCTTCGAGGCCGGCGGCGACCAGCCGGGCGTACGTGTCGTCGGACCAGGTCTGGGTCTCGATCGACAGCGACGGGACCAGCGGGCGCAGCCGCTCGACGACCTCGACCAGGTAGTCCTGGGACACCTCGACCCGGTGCTCGCCGGCCACCAGCAGCAGGTGCCGGAAGCCGCGGCCGGTCAGCAGCCGCGCCTCCGCCTCGACCTCGTCCACGCTCAGCGTGCGGCGGGTGATCGGCAGGCCCTTGGCGAAGCCGCAGTACGTGCACGAGGACAGGCAGGCGTTGGAGACGTAGAGCGGGGCATAGAGCCGGACCGCCCGGCCGAACCTGCGCAGCGTGCTCGCGCGGGCGGTCTGGGCCAGCTCCTCCAGCCGCGCGGTCGCCGCTGGCGACAGCAGCGCGGCCAGGTCCGCCAGGTCCCGCCGCCCGTCCGGCCGGGCCAACGCCGCCGTCACGTCGGCGTCCGTCGCGCGGTCCGCGCGCGCCGACGACGCCGCGAGATCCAGCCGCTCCAGCTCCCGCGCGAACCGGCCCTTCGGCGCGGCCATCAGCGCTCGCCCCCGCCCGCCACGGCGCCGGTCCGCTCGCGCCGCCGCTCGTCGCAGCCCGACCCGGCCAGCCGCCCTCCGGCGGGGGCGCCGGGACGGCCCGGAGCGGGCCCACTCGACGCGGCCGGGGTACCGCCGGGGGTGAGGGCGCCGAGGAAGCCGGTCAACGGCGACGACGCGTCGGCGGCGGTCGCGGCGCCGACGGTGCCGAGGCCGGCGAGATAGCCGAGCCGGCCCGCCTCGGTGGCGAGCGCGAACGCCCGCGCCATCGCCACCGGGTCCCGCGACACCGCGATCGCGGTGTTCACCAGCACCGCGTCCGCCCCCACCTCCATCGCCTCGGCCGCGTCGCTCGGCACCCCGAGCCCGGCGTCCACCACCACCGGCACGCCCGCCTGCGCCACGATCACCTCGATCGCGTCCCGGGTCCGCAGCCCCCGGTTGGACCCGATCCACGCGCCCAGCGGCATCACCGTCGCGCAGCCGGCCTCCTCCAGCCGCCTGCACAGCACCGGGTCGGCCGGGCAGTACGGCAGCACGGTGAAGCCCTCGGCGACCAGCCGCTCGGCCGCGCGCAGCGTGTCCACCGGGTCCGGCGCCAGCGTCCGCGGGTCCGGGGTCACCTCGAGCTTGACCCAGTCGGTGCCCGTCCCGGCCCGGCCGAGCCGCGCCAGCCGGACCGCCTCGTCCGCGTCCACCGCGCCGGACGTGTTCGGCAGCAACTGGATCCCCGGCGGGACGAAGTCGAGGATGCCGGCGGCACCGTCGTCGCGTCCGAACTCCACCCGGCGCAGCGCGACGGTGACGATCTCGGTGCCGCTGGCGACGACGGCGTCCCGCATCACCTCGTGCGCGGAGAACTTCCCGGTGCCGACGAACAGCCGGCTGCCCAGCACCCGGCCGGCCACCACGAACGGATCTTCCACGGCTCGACTCCTCCCCTCGCGGGCATTACCCCGATCGGGTGTTGCGGGTCGCCGGCGGGATCCAGCCGGCCTCTCAGCCCGCGTCCGCGGGCTCCCCGGTCCTGTCCCCCATCGTACGGCTGAGCCGGAGGGGGAGGCGCGGCAACGGCCGCTTCACGCCTGGCGTGCCTAGACTCGGCGCTCGTGGGGACCGCGCTGGCCGACCCGCTCGTCGGGACGGTGCTCGACGGGCGCTACCGGGTGGAGGCGCCGGTGGCGCGCGGCGGCATGTCGACCGTGTACGCGGCGACCGACCTGCGGCTCGACCGCCGGGTCGCGGTCAAGGTGATGGCGCCGACGCTCACCCACGACCCCGCTTTCACCGACCGCTTCGTCCGCGAGGCCCGCACCGCCGCCCGGCTGTCCCACCCGAACGCGGTGGCGGTCTTCGACCAGGGCGCGCAGGACGGTCCCGCGGGCCGGGTGGTCTTCCTGGTCATGGAGCTGGTGCCCGGCAGCACCCTGCGGGACGTGCTGCGGCACCGCGGGCGGCTGCGGCCGGACGAGGCGGTGTCGCTGCTGGAGCCGGTCCTCGCGGCGCTGGCCGGCGCGCACCGGGCCGGCCTGGTGCACCGTGACGTCAAGCCGGAGAACGTGCTCATCTCCACCGACGGCACGGTGAAGGTGGTGGACTTCGGGCTGGCGCGGGCGGTGGCCGCGCCGAGCACGTCCACCCAGGCCGGGGTCGTCCTCGGCACGGTCGCGTACGTGGCGCCGGAGCAGGTCGCCCGCGGCTCCGCCGACGCCCGGACCGACGTCTACTCGGCCGGCATCCTGCTCTACGAGCTGCTCACCGGCACCCCGCCGTACGCCGGGGACTCGGCCATCGCGGTGGCGTACCGGCACGTCCACGACGACGTGCCGCCGCCGTCGGATCGGGTGCCGGGTCTGGCGCCGGCGCTGGACGAGCTGGTGCAGCGGGCGACCCGGCGGGAGCCCGGCGCCCGGCCGGCCGACGCGGGCGCCTTCCTGGCCGAGCTGGCGATGGTCCGCACCGACCTCGGCCTGGGGCGCGTCCCGCCGCGCGACCTCGCTCCGCCCCCATCGGCCCGCGCCGACGCCGCCGGCGCCCCTGCCGGCCCCCTCGGCCCCGGCGGCGACTCCCGGCCGGCCGGGCAGGTCGGTCGCGCCGGGGAGGGCGACCCGACCCGCGTCGGCGTCCCCGGCGGGACCCGCGTCGGCGCCCCCGGCGGGACCTGGCGTGCCGGGGCCGCGCCCTTCGGCTCGCCAGTCGAGGGCGACCGGCCCCTGTGGGAGACGCGCGCGGGCGGTTGCGGCACGACCGGCCATCGGGGCGGGCCGGGCGGGCCGGGCGGCAGCGGCTTGGCGGCCACGCGGGTCGTGCTGCCGCTCGACCGGTCCTCGGTCGGGAGCGGGCGGCCGGGAGGGACGACCGCACTACCGGCGTACGGCCCGGGCGGTCCACTCCCCCGGGGTGGGGCGACGGTGAGCGGCTGGCCGGCCGAGCGGCGCTCGCAGCGTCGCCGGCGCTGGGTCGGCCTGCTCTGCGTGCTGGTGCTGGCGCTCACCACCGGCGGGGCGGCCTGGTGGTTCGGCAGCGGCCGCTTCGTGGTGGTGCCGCCGCTGGTCGGCCTGCCCCGGGCGGCAGCGGCATCCGCGGTCGACGGCGCCGGGCTGAGCGCCACCTTCCGCGACGAGACGAGCGAGACGGTCGCCGCAGGCCGGGTGGTCCGCTCCGAGCCGGGCAGCGGCGACCGGGTGCTGCGCGGCAGGACGATCACCGTCGTGGTCTCCGCCGGCGTGCCCCGGGTGCCGGTCCCGGACGTGGTCGGCCGGCCCCGGGACGAGGCGGCGGCGGCGATCCGGCAGGCCGGGCTGACCCCGCAGCTGGTGGAGCAGCCGGACGACGACGTGGACGCCGGCGAGGTCGTCTCCCAGCAGCCGGAGGGGGGGTCGGCCCGCCGGGGCAGCACCGTGCGCGTGGTCGTCTCCACCGGACCGGACCTCGTCGAGGTGCCCGACGTGCGTGGCCTCTCCGTCAGCGCGGCCCGGCGGGCGCTCCAGGACGCGGGCTTCAAGGTCAAGGTGCGCTCGCTGCGGATCGGCACGGTCGTCGTCCAGCAGCCCGGCCCCGGCGACCGGCGCGAGCGCGGCTCGACGGTGACGATCTACGGGTTCTGACGCTCGACCAGCCGGTCCGGCCACTGCTCGCCGGCGGGTGCGGTAGGGTCGCCGCCGTGGCGCGCGAGTTCGGCTATGCCGACCGGTCCGGGTCCCCCGGGTCGGGTCGGCGGTGCGCGCCCTAGCCGCCCCACCACCCACCCTGCGAGCCCCGGACCGTGAGGTCCGGGGCTCGTCGCGTTGTCAGGAGACGAGAAATGGTCATCGTGATGACCGCGACCGCCGCCGAGGCGGACCTGCGGGCCGTCGTCGAGCGCGTCGAGGCCGCCGGGGGCACCCCGTTCGTCAGCCGAGGCATCACCCGCACGATCGTCGGCGTGGTCGGCGACGACGACGTGCTGGAGACGGTCGACGTCGGCCTGCTGCCCGGCGTCGGCGAGGTGGTCCGGATCACGGCGCCGTACAAGCTGGTCAGCTCGGAGAACCACCAGCGGACCACGACGGTGTCCGTCGGCGGCGTCCCGATCGGGCCGGACACGTTCACGCTCATCGCCGGGCCGTGCGCCGTCGAGTCGCCGGAGCAGACGCTCGCCGCCGCCCAGCAGGCCCGCCGGGCCGGCGCGACGCTGTTGCGCGGCGGCGCGTACAAGCCGCGCACCTCGCCGTACGCCTTCCAGGGCCTCGGCGTCACCGGGCTGCGGATCCTCGCCGACGTCCGCGCCGAGACCGGCCTGCCGGTGGTGACCGAGATCGTCGACGCGGCCGACGTCGACGTGGTCTGCCAGTACGCCGACATGCTGCAGGTCGGCACGCGCAACATGCAGAACTTCGCGCTGCTGCAGGCGGTCGGCGGGGCGGGCCGGCCGGTGCTGCTCAAGCGCGGCCTGACCGCGACGTACGAGGAGTGGCTGATGGCCGCCGAGTACGTCGCCCAGCGCGGCAACCTCGACATCGTGCTGTGCGAGCGCGGCGTCCGCTCGTTCGAGCCGGCGATCCGCAACATGCTCGACGTCTCCGCGGTGCCGATGGTGCACGCGCTGTCCCACCTGCCGGTCGTCGTCGACCCGTCGCACGCCGCCGGCCGCCGGGACCTGGTGCTGCCGCTGGCCCGGGCGGCGATGGCGGTCGGCGCCGACGGGGTGATGGTCGACGTGCACCCGCAGCCGGAGCGGGCGCTGTGCGACGGCGCGCAGGCGCTGACGGGCGGGCTGCTCGACGAGCTGACCGTCGCGGTCGCCACCATCCCGCCGCTGCTCGGCCGGCGCAGCGCCGTGACCGCCGACCCCGTGCCCGCGGCCGCTCGGTAGGGTCCGCCCGCCCGGTCGACGGCTTACCTCACCTGAACCGTCCCGACCGGGCCCTTTCCCGCGGCCACGTCTCTGCTCCGCTGAGCGGAGCGGAGGCGTAGCGAGCCGGAAGGGGTACGGTCCGGACGTGGCCGCGCCGCCGCCCCGACCGGCCCGGTTGCCGTTCGCCGACCGGGCGGACGCCGGCCGGCAGCTCGGAGAGCGGCTCGCCACGCTGCTCGGCCCGATGGACCCCGACGCCGCCGTCGTCCTCGGCCTCCCCCGCGGCGGCGTGGTCGTCGCCGCCGAGGTCGCCCGCCGGCTGGGCCTCCCGCTGGACGCCTTCGTGGTCCGCAAGCTCGGGCTGCCCTGGCACCCGGAGCTGGCGATGGGCGCCATCGCCAGTGGCGGCGTGGTGGTCCGCAACGAGCCGGTGATCGTCCGCGCCCGGGTCGGCCCGGACGACGTCGCCGAGGTCGTGGCCACCGAGCGGGTCGAGCTGGAGCGGCGCGAGCGGGCGTACCGCGGGGACGGCCCGCCGCTGTCCCCCGCCGGCCGGGTCGCGCTCGTCGTGGACGACGGCCTCGCCACCGGCGCCACCGCCCGCGCCGCGCTGCGCGCCGTCCGCGCCCAGGGCCCGTCCCGGCTCGTGCTCGCGGTTCCGGTCGCGCCGCGCGATGCGGCCGACACCCTCGGCGCCGACTGCGACGAGCTCGTCTGCCTGGCCCAGCCCAGGCCGTTCGGCGCGGTCGGCCGGCACTACCGGGACTTCGCCGCCACCACCGACGACGAGGTCCGCGCCCTGCTGGCTCGATGACCCCCGCGGGCGACGGCTCAGCCGCCCACCTCGAGTGCCGCCCGGTCGGCACCGCGCAGCGGGGCGATGCGGTCGGCCTCGGCGGCCACGGCCCGCCGGGCGGGACCGGACAGGAGCCCGAACGGCTCGACGGTGACGCGCAGGGTGCGGCCGGCCCGTCGCGAGGTCCAGGTGCCCGCGGCCTGGCCGTCCAGGAGGACCAGACCCGGAGCACCGACCGGCCGCCACAGCCGCCGGCGCTGCTCCCGGTCCGGCAGCAGCCGCTCCCGATCCCGCTGCTGGAGGTACGGGTCGTGAGCGGGCAGCAGGCGCGCGCCGGACGGCTCGGGAGGCGACTCCAGCGCCTCGAGGTCGGCGCCGAGGAGCATCCCGACCGACCCGTCGGCGCGGACCTCGACGAGCTCCGGCCCGAGCGCCGCGACGACCTCGCGAACGTCCGCGAGCCCGCGCAGGGTCCACTCCGCGAACGCCTGCGGACTCGACGGGCCGTAACAGCGCAGGTAGCGGCGGAGCAGCTCCGCTCGCACCGCGGCCGCGTCCGGCTCGGGCGGTGACCGGCCCAGCCACTGGTCGGTACGCGCCACGAGCGCGTCGGTCATTCGGCGCGTGTCGGCGATGCAGACCCCGCCGCTCTGCCCGGCGGCGCGGAACAGCGGCTCGGGCAGGTCGGCGTGCGCGCCGGACGGACGGGTCAGGCCGCGGATCTCGGGCAGCCGGTCGGCGATCCCGTGGCGGAGGTCGTCCACGGGCAGCTGCCGCCCGTCCAGGACCTGGTACGCCGCGGCCGCCGCCCTGGTGACGAGCTCGCCGAGCGGCACGCCGACCGGGGCGAGCGAGGCGGTCCAGCCGCCGAAGAAGACGCGCAGCGACTCCTCCCCGACGGGCTGGGCGCCGGTCGTGAAGACGCCCGCGTCCGGCGTCGGCACCAGGTACGGCGCGCCGCGCATCGCCCAGGCGGCGAGCAGGCTCCTGTCCTGCCGGAGCGCGCGGTCGAGTCCGGCCGGGGTGACGCCGGCCACGCGGGCGTGCAGGGCGACCGCGGCGGTTCGCCCCGGCGTCTCCTGGATGCCGGCCGCGGCCGCCGCCTCGGGAAGCGAACCGGCCGGCAGCCGGTGGACCAGGTGGTGGCGGGACAGCCGGAACGCCAGCACCTGCGCGCGGTCCACCTCCAGCACGGCGCCCTCCGACGGTCCGGTCAGCTGCGGAGCATCTCCGCGACCTCGAAGGCCAGCTCCAACGCCTGCTGGGTGTTCAGGCGCGGGTCGCACGCCGTCTCGTACCGCCCGGCCAGGTCGGCGTCGCCGATCTCCTGCGCGCC
>Ga0210378_10001362_pt1 | contig 12776 bp, 10 predicted proteins | sample PLM1_60_b1redo_FD_155465 | JGI IMG/M metagenome (GOLD analysis project Ga0210378, IMG submission 155465) | Groundwater sediment microbial communities from an aquifer in East River, Colorado, USA - PLM1_60_b1 redo | ecosystem: Environmental > Terrestrial > Soil > Riparian zone | place: USA: East...
CACGATGCGAAGGTGCCCGCGAACCGCGAAGTCGATGATCGTGGCGGTGACGTCGATGGTGTGCGCACGCTCGTCGATGAGCGTCCCCACCTGGCCGGGGCGCACCTCATCCGGCGGAGCGAACTCGACCGTGATCGGCGGACCACCGAAGAGCGGCTTGCGCCGCTTGTCCGCGGTGTCGCCCGGCATCGGCTTCAGCCCCGGGATCTGTCCGGCATAGCGCCGGTCGCGCCCGACGAACCAGCCGATCACGAGCGCGCCCGCCACGCCAACCAAGCCGAGACCTGCCGCCCCGCCCACCGTTCCCGGGGTCACCTGGAACGCGGCGGCCAGGTCATGGCGGTCGGTGAGGATGGGATCGGTGTTGCGGACGCTTCCCGCGGGAAAGGCCACGACCACGGACATCCCGGAGCCGTTGCGGAGCCGCGACCGGCTGAACGTCGCCGTCGCGCCGTCCACGGACTTACTGGCGCATCCCAGCCGGCTGCCCCTCGGCCCGGTGAAGCACTCCACCTTCTGGATCGCGGCCGGCCCGGTGACGGTCGCGGTGGCGGCGGCGATCGGCACCTCCCACTCGCTGCCCACCACATTCCAGGACAGCTCCTCGTGGTCGCGGAAGCTGTTCAACGCTCCCCGCACGGTGTACTCGATGGCATAGGTGTGCTTGCCGGTGATCGTGTGGTCCGGGTCGCCGATCTTCAGCTCCTGGTACCCGCCGTCCCACGACTGATCGAACGGGACGACCGAGCCGTCCATCGTGACCTTGACATCGTCGATCGGGTAGATCCGGTCGCGGCTCTTGTCATACCGGAACTCCACTGGGATCCTGCGGAAGATGCCGTGCCGGCGCTCGGCGCCGAAGTCGTAGCCGATCGTCTCGATGACCCGCATCCGCCCGTCGACCCGCACCTCGATCCGGGTGCCGTACCTCGGAATCGACTCACCGGGCGCCGCGCCGGCCGGTTGCGCAGCACCACCGAGGAGCAACGCACCGGCAAGGACCGCAACGGCACCGGCCGCGCGGAGGAACCTAACGAGCGGCTGCTGCGCGACGTACCGACCGTGGGCGTCCATGGCTTCCCCACCCTTGCGGCCGTGCCAGCCGCAGGTACCCCGACACTCTTAGATCGCAGACGCTGACTTGCTGTTACACGGCCACCGGCGGCGGCCACTACTGATTGTTCAGCGCCGGGGTGCCGCGTCCCTACGACGGTGTGCCTGCCGGAAATGTCATCCGCCCTGCTCAGGCGCCGATGTCATCCCTCGTGGCCGATCATGGCCTGTTCCAGTAGGTCGTCCTCACCCATCGTCACCGGTGACCGCGCGATGATGCCGCTTCGTGCTCCTTCGACTGGCGTACCTCGGTGTCACGAACGCGCTCGCGCGGCGGCGGCTGCTGCCGCGCACCGATCGGGACAAGGACGCCGAGATCCTCGCGCTGCGCCATCAGATCGTCGTGTTGCAGCGCCACCTCGGCCGCCAGCGGATCCGGTTCGAGCCAGTGGCACCGCGACCTCGTCGCGCGCCGCCACGCCGCCGTCTCGCGTCCGAGGCGGCCCGGCCGGCCGCCTACGCTGCGCTCGATCCGCATCCTGGTGCTGCGGCTGGCCCGGAAGAACAGCAGTTGGGGATACCGGCGGGTGCACGGCGAACTGCTCACGCTGGGGGTGAAGGTCGCCGCGTCCACGGTCTGGGAGATCCTGCGCGAGGCGGGCATCGACCCCGCACCGGATCGGTCGGCCACGACCTGTCCGGCCTCAGGGGGTCACTTCACACGAGGCGCATAAGACGGGCGCTTCGGCCCATCGACCGAGCGGTCGTGCTCTGCTAAACCAGCCATGAAGGTCACAGATCGGGGAGACCCATGGATACCTGGCAGATGATCAAGGCCGAACGCGCATCGCTGGTCGACGCGCTGGCCACGCTTCCCGACGCCAACTGGGACAAGCCGTCGCTGTGTACTGGCTGGACAGTGCGGGAGGTCGTCGGCCACATGATCGCCACCGCGAACATGACGCCGCCAAGGTTCTTTGCCAAGATGGCCGGCAGCGGCTTCAACTTCCAGACGATGACCCGCAAGGAAGTCGAGCGCGCCACCGCTGGCAGGACCAATGCCGAACTGGTGGACCGACTACGCTCGCGCATCAATGCTCGTACCGCGCCGCCCGGCCCTGCCCCTTCCTGGCTCGGCGAGACGATCGTGCACGGGGAGGACGTCTTCCGCGCACTTGGCCCGTACCGCGACCATCCGATCGAGCACGTGGTAGCGGTCGCTGACTTCTACAAGAACAGCAACCTGCTCATCGGCGCGAAGAACCGGATCGCCGGTGTCACCCTGCGGGCCACCGACGCCGATTGGCGCCATGGCACCGGCCCCGAGGCCAGTGGCCCGGCGATCGCCCTCGTGCTCGCGATGACCGGACGCAAGGCCGCGCTCGACGACCTCACTGGCGACGGCGTGACCACGCTGCGGGAACGCGGCTGACGCTCGGGTCGACCGGCGGGCCCCACGGCGACTTCGTCCGGCCTGACACGCTCTTCAACTGTCGACTTGCTCACCATTCACACCAGCCAGATGGTGGGCGCATAGGAGAGGGCCGCCGGACGGTGAATCGGGAGCCTACAGCCTGCTCAGGAGGACCTCCCTGGCCAGCACGAACGGCGTTGGGGAAATGGTTCGACTCGCCCCGTGGAATTGAACCCCCCGACAGCCGGCATGACCAGGCGCGGGGCAGCGGTGCGGGAGCGGGCATCGTGCCGGCACTGCAGTGCGTACTGGAACTCCAGCCGCAACTGCGGGGCGAGATCCTGGAGATCGATGCTGGCGGTGCCGACGAGCTCGCAATCGGCGATGAAGCGGTCGGGGTCGGGTCGGCCATGTCGCTGCCACCGGTCGTCATGGCCAGTGCAGAAGATCTTCGTCGGATTCGCGACCCAGAGGCTGCAAAACGGCAACCGGCACTCTGTCGGCGTGGCGTCGCTCGGAGCCAGGTCGGGCGCGTCCCAGGTTCGGCCCGGACCCGTTCGGCGGGCAGCGGGCCGACTTCTCCGCGACCGCGCAGCTCAAACGCCGCGACTTCGGCATCGACATCCCGCTGGACGGCGGTGGCGTCGTGGTCGGCGACAAGGTGTCGATCAGCCTCGAGATCGAGGCCGTCCTCCAGAAGTGACCCGACCCGGACGGGCTGCCGCACACCGGCAGCCAAGTCCCCCGCTGTGAGCAGCGATAACCACCCGAACGTTCATATCGACCCGAGGAGAAGCCACATGTCAACAGCCCAGGCAACAAGCAACAAAGCGACGTTCAGCCTCTTCCAGGACGCCATGAACACCGGCGATGCGGAGTGCTCATCGCGGCGGCCGGCAGGTCGTTGGCCAGGGTCAGCAGGGCTGCGTTGCGAGCAAGGCGCACCGGGATGCCGTGCCGGTTGAGCTTGAGACCCAGCCCCCTTGCGGAGATCGGCCGGCCGGGCAGCGAACTGCGGAACAGCCACTGGTCACCGTCGACTGCGCGCCCGACCGCGGAGTGGATCACGGCTCGGGCCGCTGCCCGCAGCAACGCGCCGACGGCGGGCGGGAGCTGGGTGTGGTGCCCGTCGATCACGAGGTAGGTCTGCCCGTTCACCTCGACGAGGTCCTCGGCGCGCAGAGCCGCGATCCGGCTGATGCGCAGCCCGTAGAGGAGCAGGGCGCCGGCGGCGCGGACATCGAGCGGCAGGTTGGTGTCGTGCAGGCAGCCGCGTAGCAGCTCCCACCGCTGCTCGTCGGTCATCGACAAGTTCGGTTCTGATCGTCGCACCGCGGCAATGTGCAGCGGCTAGCTGAGACCGCGCTGATGGGTCCAGCGCAGGAAGTCCTTGACGCGCCGCCGGTGCGCAGGCCCCGCAGTGAGCCACTCGTCGAGGTGAATCTGGCGCACCCGCCCGAGCTGAAGGCCGCGTTCATCGAGCCACCGTACAAACGCCATCGCGGCGCAGACCTGGCCGCGGGCGTGCGCGGCGCTGGCGATGGTGAACCGGCTGCGCCGCGCACGGTGCCGGGCGCGTCGAAACACTGACCAGTATCCGTAGACGCTGATGACCTGGCGGTACTGGGCGGGAACGGTGGCCGTCTTCCGCTCAAGCCATGCCGGCAATCCCTCCAGTGCCTCCGCCCGGACCGGCAGCGCGCCAACATGCACCAGCATGTGCCGCAGCCCGACGACAGCGACGCGAGGTCGAAGCGCGTCGAGACGCTCATGGGTGATCACGGCGTCGGTGTTCGTGAGTTCCCGCAGCAGCGCAGCGCCGCCGTCGGGGCGAGCCAGCCATGCGAGCACAGACCGCGGCCGGTGCGCTCGGGCCAGGGCGGTGATCAACGGGCTAAGCGTCGCCGGGACCGCTCCAGTCGCGTCGCTGAACTGCTCGGTGAGCCGATCACGTAGGACGCACCGTGCGCGACGGCCGTCCTCGTACCGCGGTTGGGCGCCGCCGCACTCCCGGCACGCATACAGGTCCGGGGCACCCGCGCACGGTCCGCACACCGGCGCGCCGTCGGTGTCGGCGGCAACGAGGACGCGGCAGTTGCCGCAGCCCGGACAAGCTGTCGGGCGGTCGCGAGCGGTGCGGTAGCAGGCACGGCAGACATCGCCGCTGGGCCACCACGGCCGACTCGCCGCCGCAGCGCGAGCACGCCCGGATCCGGCTGAGCCGGCCACAGCTGCACCGCGGACGGCCGCGGTCATGTCCGCGGCCTCGGCGGTCCAGACCGCACTTTCCACATGTGACGATCGGGTTCTTGTGGCAGCTGCCGCACAGCGGCGACCCGTCGCCGCGGCGGTGGTTGACCTTGCGACGCTGGCCGCATCCCGCGCACTCCTCGTGCCGGTCCGGATCGCGGGCGTAGCACGCGGGACAGATCGGTCCGTCCGGGCCGGTCGCCGCCACCGCGGCCGTCCGGCCGCACCGACCACACGGTCGGGCGCGTTGTCTCGCCGCGCCGCTCTGGCAGATCCGGCCCCGTTCGCTGCGGCCGGGAAGTTGCGCGCGGCGGTGCCCGCAGCCAGCGCACACCGGGACGACGACTGGATGACCGGCCCGCTCAAGCCGCACCAGCAGCCGGAACAACGACGGCGGCGCCGTCGAGGCGCCGGACGTCAATGCGTCAGGGTGCGCCGAGAGGTGAGCGTCGAGCCTGCGCAGGCCGTCGTGGCGGTCGGCGTTCGCGGCGACCAGGTACTCCCGCGCTCCGGCGCGAGCCAGCTCCGGCAGGTGCGCGACCAGGTGGTCCAGGACCCGTTCCCGCGCGGCTCGCCGCGCCGGCGCAGTGTTCACGCCTGCCCGGGTCGGCGGATCGAACTGCGGCGCACCGCCGGCGGGGGCTTCTGGTCGGCCTCGCCGGCCGTCTTGCGCACCTGGGCGTTCACCTCTTGGACCTCGATGAGGTCATTCGGGGTGCAGCCGAGGATGTCACATAGCGCGGCGAGGGTGTCCATGCTCAGCCGCTGTGGCGCTTGGGTGACCAGCCGGAACACCTGTTCGCGGGAAAGGTGAACGCCGCGTTCGGCCAGCAGCGGCACCAGCTCGGTCGTGGCGAACATGCCCTTCTCGGCCATCCGCAGCCGCAGATGCCACTCGATCCCGACCTTCTTGATCACGATCCGGGCTCCAGCAGATCGCCCGCGCCGGCGTGCAGCGCCCTCGTCAGCAGCCGGTTGCGGTACTCATCCGACACCCCGGTGTAGAGCGCGGTCGTCGACGCGTACGCGTGCCCGACCTGGTCCTGCACGAACCGCTCCGGATAATCGAACTCCACCAGGTGCGTCACATACGAATGCCGCAGGCAATGCAGGTCCAGCACCGGGTCCAACCCGGCCGCCTGCCGGGCAGCGACGAACGCCTCGTTGACACCGCGCAGCGAGACGCGACCCCGCCGCTCGGTCACCCACAACGCCGGATGGCGGCCCGGTGACAACAGCGGCCGCACCTCCGTCAGCCACTGCTCCAAGACCGGCACCACCCAGTCCATCTCCGGCGCGAGCAGCACCGTCCGCCGCTTCGGCGGGCCACCCCGCGACGACTTGCCCCAACGCACAAGCACCGCCCCGAACTGGCCGAACGCCGGCACCTTCGGATTCCGCCGCAGATCAACCACATCCAGGCCGCGTACCTCCTGCCGGCGCAACCCGAACGCGTACACCGCCTTGAGCAGCACGGCGTCGCGCTGCGCGGTCAACCCGCCTTCACTGAACTTCGCAAGCCCCGGGGTATGACGGAGGCTTGGGTTCTGCGGGAGGGTCGACGGGTCGTTCGAGGGGGCGGTTCGCCGGGGCAGGGTCACGTTACTCCGGCAGGTATTGCAGCTTGGCCACCGAAGGGGCAAGCACCCACAGCACGCCGGCGATCGCGCTGATGGTGGCGATCCACATCGTCGGCCGTACTCCCACTGTCGCTCCGAGTGTCCCGCCGAGGAGGGCGCCGACTGGTCGGATGCCGTAGTTGATGGTGCGCTGTGCACCGGACACCCGGGCGCGGAGGGCATCGGGGATGACCGCGGTTTGCACGGAACCGGCGGTGATGTCGAGCATCATCACGCCCAGTCCGGAGAGGAACTCGGCCGCGAAGAGCATCCCGAGTACGAGTGGTGTGGATCCTCCGGCGAGCGGCACCAGCAGCAACGGGGCGGGGAAGATCACGAAGCTGAGGACGAGTGTTCGGCCGATGCCGAGAATGCGGGCGGTCCGGCTGGTGATGGCGGCGCCTAGTAGCGCGCCGCAGGCGCCCGCGCCGAGCACGGCCCCTAGCTGGGCGGGCGTGACCCCCAGCTCGGTGCTGACGTAGAGCACGAACAGCGCGCCGAACATGTAGTTGAACAGGTTCAGGGTGGTGGTGCCGAGCAGGATCGGTCGAAGCACCGGTGAGTGGGCGATGAACCGCAATCCGTGGCCGATGCCCAGTCCCCTGTCGTTGGACGGTGGCGGTTCAGTCGGCTTGATCTTCAGGAGGAGAACCGCGGAGGCGAGGTAGGACACGGCGTCGGCGAGCAGCGCGATCGGGGCGGTGAGTGTCTGCACGAGGATGCCGCCGACGCTGGGACCGGCCACAAAGGACATCGCCCGGCTTCCGTTGAGCAGCGTGTTGGCCTCGAGGTAGTCCTGTTTCGGCACCAGTGAGACGAACAGGGTGCTGCGGGAGACCTCGAATAGCACGGAGAGGGTGCCGGACAGGAACGCCACGATGTAGAGCTGTTCGAGGGTGAGCAGGTCGAGGAGAAACGCGATCGGCACCACGGCTAGTAGCAGCGCCCGACCGATGTCGGCGATGATCATGATCCGGCGCTTGTGCGGGTACCGGTCGATCCAGGCACCGGCGGGCAGCGAGAACAGTAGGTTCGGGACGAGTGCGGCGGCGGTCAGGTAGCCCATCTCGGCGGGGCCGGCGCGCGCGCCGAGCACGGCGAGCAGTGGCAGCGCCAGCGCCGTGATCTGATCGCCGAACAGCGACACGGTCTGCGCCGACCAAAATCGGCGGAACAGCTTCGCGCGGAGTAGGCGCGGCAGCCACCGTCGTTGCAGCCGGGTGTCGGTCATCCGGGCCTGTCCTTGGTGTGCGGGGCCTCGACAGGGGGAGGCGTGCTCGTCGGGTTGGTCTGGGGCTTGGGCCCGTCTTCTGTATGCGGGGTGGGCAAGACCAGCTGGATGATGCCGATACCGCGGGCGCGCTCGGGTCTGGTCGACGGATCGGTGCGCCGGCCGTCGAACTCGGCGATCAGCGCATCGATCTTGTGGAGCAGTTCGGCCAGTTCCGGCGCGGTGACGTAGACCAGCGCGTCGCCGAAACCGGTGACCTCGCGCCATTCCGGCGGTTCACCGCCGCGCTGAGCAAGGAACGCCTGAGCCCGCTTGATGTGATGACTCAGGACGACGGCGTCGAGCTGAGCGGCGGCCGCCTGCGTAGCGGGATCGTCGGAGACGCTGTCCCAGGACGTCCTCAGGGCGGTAGCCCGCCACGGCCGCTCCCGCCCGTCCGCTCCTTCGACCCGCTCGGCCAGGCCGTACTTGGCCAGCTGACGCAGATGGAATGAACAGCTCGGCACGCTCTCGTTCAAGCGCTCAGCGGCCCGCGTGGCGGTCATCGGGCCTTCCGTGCGCAGCAGCCCCACCAACGCCATCCGCAACGGATGCGCATAACCCCGCAGCGTCCGCGGATCCGTCAACCTCACGACAGGCAACGACATACCTACAGCTAACTTTAGAAAGCTATCTTTAGCAAGGTATCTCTAGGATGTCTCGATAGGGCAAACCGTGTCCGCGAGAAGGGGCAGGTCGTCGACGTCCACGTCTTCCGCGAAGGGCGTCAGACGTGGACTCGGTTCCGCGCGACGGATCGGTCCCGAGCCGTCAGCTGAGGACGGGTAGCTGACTGCGTTTGTGGCGGATGTGGCGAAGGCTGTCCTCGAGCGCGGCGACCTCGCCGAGCCAGGTTTGCTGCCGGGCTTCGGTGAGCCGTTCCTGGGTGTTGGCCTCGATCTGGTCCAGGCGCGGCAGCTGCTCGGGGTCCAGGCGCAGGAAGGGGCACCGGATACAGGCGTGTTCGTGGACACAGGGGGTGCCGTAGGGGCGGAAGCAGTCGCCGAGGGCGACGCTGCGGAGCGTGAAGTGGTTCTCGAACTCGGTCCACTCGTCGGGTTCGACCTGTCGATACTCGGCTGAGTCGCGTAGTTGGCGGCGTCGGTCGACGAACTGCTGGTGGTGGGCAATGACGTGTTCGGGGAAGACGGCGACGTGGCTGCGTGTGGTGTCCAGGTCGAGGTGGCCCAGGAGTGCGGCGGCGATGTGCAGCGGCAGACCCGAGCCGGTCGACTCGGTGGCGAACAGACGCCGGAAGTCGTGCGGGGTGAACCTCACCGGTTGCCCGTTGTCCGAAAGGTCGGCGGCGTCGGCGGTGGCGCCCCAGGATCGTGGCGACGTACTGCGGCGACAGGACTTCCTGGCGGGCGCCGACCCGGCGGGCGAACAGGTGCGGCAGCGGGGGCCCGTGGAGCTTCTCGTGCGGGTCGTATCGCACCGACAGCGGGATCTTCGGCTCGGCCGCTTTCGCGCGTCGCTGGACCGCGAGCAGCACACCGACCAGTTCGGGGTTCATGGGGATGAGCCGTTCGGTGTCGGTCTTGGACGGCACGATGTGCAGCAGAGGCACGAGCTTGCCGGTGGACGGTGGCGTGTAATGGCGCAGCGATAGTTGGGTGAGTTCGAGCAGTTCCTCGAGCCGGCAGCCGGTCAGCCGCAGTGTCTCGATCACGGCCCAGGCCCAGAAGCAGTCCGCCTCCAGGAATGTGGCGTTGAGCTTTCCGCCTGGCCCGGTGACTTCGACGCTGCTTCGGATGTTGCGAGCGCTGCGAACTGGGGGCTGGTGCCGTCGGTAGGTCACCGCGTCAACCGTGACCGGCTCGTCGTGGGCGGCCGCGCGGGCGGCGGCCAACAATCGGGCCGACCAGTCGCGGCGTGTTGCAGCCGTGGCCAGAAGGCTCGGCAGCAGCGGGGTGAGGACACGGGTGCGTTGCTGCATCCGTGCCACCACCTGTCGGCGCGCCTTGCGGAACGACCGCAGGTCGCTGTCGCGGATGGGGCTGGGCGCGGCCCACACGCCCCACCGCACCGGGTCTTCGATCGCCCATTGCTGCAGGTCGCGGTAGAACGCGCGGATCGTGAACAGCACGCCGTGCAGCTCTCCGCGGGCACGCCCCTCGACGGTGGTGGCCAGGCGCTCGCGCAGTTCGGCGGCCGTGGCGGGGCTCAGCCGTAAGTCGGTCTGGGCAGGGTTGATCTGCAGCACCGTTCCCCAGAACAGCCGCGCCAGCATTCGGGCGATGTGTTCCAGCGTGGCGTAATCGATGCCGGGCCTGATCTCGCATAGGTAGTCCACAAGCAGGTCACGTACGGGGCTCTGCGGTAGGCCGTAGCGGTCGACCAGCGCCGGAGTGCTGGCGGCTGTTGCCTTTCGCGGTCCATACAGCCCGGAGCGTCGGCGGCTCGTCAGCCAGCACAGCAGAAACGAATACGATGGACGGACGACGCGCAGCAGCATCAGATCGCTCAGCACACCGAGGCCATCGTGCGGGCGAGTCAGCAGTCCTGCCTGGTGGAGCTGGTCCGCCCAGGCTCGCGGCGCGGTATCTGCGCCGCTAGCCAGCCACCGCTGCTCCCAGCCCTGCCCGTCGAACCCGCCCAGCCAGTCCAGCACCCGCCGAACATGGTGCAGCCGCCGCACCCGATTCCGCGGCTTCAACGCACCCAACAGGCCGGCGACCGCCTCCATGACCTCGGCGGCCGGCGCCGACACTAGGCCGCCGCGTCCAGCTAGCGGCATCGGCGGTGGCGGCCGCCCCGCGTCGTAGCCGGCCAGCAGCCGCGCCTTCCCAGCAGGACCGAACCTGTTGTCCGCCGTCAGCGGCGCGATCGCCGTACTTCTTCGTCGCTGTCGTCTGCGCCCAGGCAGTCACTCTGCCAGCCGAGCAGCTCGCGCACGTCGTCCGCGTCGAACCCGGACCCGATCGACACGGCCGGGCCCGGTCGCGGGCGGGCGTAGTGCTCGGTGAGCCGCCCGATCAGATCGTCCAACCGTGGACGCAGATACTGCTGTGTGGTGGAGATCTGAGCGTGCCGCAGCACGGTCTGTACCTCCACCAGGGTGAAGTTCGGGTCGGCCGCCAGCCGCGCCGCCGCGGTGTGCCGCAGATCGTTAAGGCTGTGGTTGGTGCCCAGGGCCGCGTTCGCGCGCATCAGCACGGCCCGCATCGCGTGGTAGGTCAGCGGCCGGCGAGGGTTGCGCAGCGTCCACCACACCGGTGCGTCACCGAGAACCGGCGGGGCCTTCGCCAGGTAGAGCGCCAGCCACACGAACGCATCCGCCGACGCAGGCACCTCGGTCAGTTCCCGGCTGCCCTTCGAGATCACCTTGATCGTCCGCCGACCAGGATCCAGCCAGGCATGCCGCAGCCCGAGCAGCTCTGACGCCCGCACGCCGCTGGACAGGTAGAACGCGATCAGCGCCCGGTCCCGGTCCGTGCGCAGCGCCCCGAACAGCGCATCGATGGCATCGTCCGGGATGCTCCGCGGCGCAGCCTTCGGCACCTGCTGCCGATACCGGCCGCGGCGCGCCACCGCGAAGGGCTCCATCGGATTGTGGTGCGCGTTGATCCGGTGCCCACGCCGGTCGCGCCGCGGCGGCACCGGGTTCACCAGCGGACCCAGGTCGGCTGCGACTGTGAACGCGTAGAACTCCGCCAGCACCGACAGCTGATGATTGATCGTCCGCGGCGAGTACCCCGGCCGCGGATACGGCTTGCCCGTCACCGCATTGACCGAGCCAAGCGGCGGCGCCGACACCGCCCGCCGCTCCCGCAGCGGATTCGGCGCCGTCCGCAGAAACTCGACAAACTCCCGTACGTGCTCCCGCTCGGCCCGCTCCCACCGCACCCCGAACACATGCAAGAACCGCAACCAGCGCAGCAGGTCGAAACCGTAGCTGCGCAACGTCAGCGGGCTACAGTCACACGCCGCTAGATCGCGCAGCCACGCCCGCGCGGGCTCATGAACCTGCCCATCCGGGAACAGGACCACCCACCGCGGCGAGTCCGCCACCTCCTTCACCGACCCGAAAGTCGGCAACACCAACGGGCCATCCACGCCGCCACCTCCCGGACACGCCGGGCGACCGGCACGGCGTGCCGACGGTACCAAGGCGTCTACATAGTTCAGTCAACTAGACGCTGCCTCGTGTTCGTCCACGCCAGGGGCCGGGTCGAGCTGCAGTCTCGCTCCGGCAAGCCGCTCGGGCCACGGTTCCCGAACCCTCAGCAATTGCATCGGACGGGTTCGTCGCGGTAGTGAGAGTCTCGGGCCTGTCGTCTAGAGCCATTTGGTCAGGTTGAGCATGTTGCCGTCGGGGTCGAGCACGTGCGTGACCCGCTGGCCCCCACGGCATGTCGTTGGGCAGTCCCGGCACAGTGCCGCCGGCCGACTCGACCGTGGGCAGCAGTGCGTCGACGTCTGGCATGGGCACTACCCCAGCTGGTCGCGGCGGCGGGTCAGGTAGGCGGTCTCGGCGGTGTTGCCCGCCAGCTCGATGGCTTTGTCGTACGCCGCGCGCGACTTCTGACTGCGGCCCAGCCGGCGCAGCAGGTCGGCGCGGGTCGCATGGTAGGCGTGATAGTCGGCCAACGTGTCCTCAAGACGGTCGACGGCCGCCAATGCCACCTCCGGGCCGTCAAGCTCGGCGACCGCGACGGCCCGGTTGAGGGCGATGATCGGCGAGGGGTCGAGGCGGACGAGCTGGTCGTAGAGGGCGAGGACCTGTGACCAGTCGGTGTCGCGTACGTCGCGGGCGGAGGTGTGCACGGCGTTGATCGCGGCGAGGATCTGGTAGCGACCCGGAGCCACCCCGGCGGCCAGGCGCTCGCGCACCAGCCGATGGCCCTCGGCGACCAGCGCCGCGTCCCAGGCCCCGCGGTCCTGCTCGTCGAGGGCGACCAGTTCGCCGCTGGCCGAAACCCGGGCGGTGCGGCGGGCCTCGGTGAGGAGCATCAGCGCAAGCAGCCCGGTCACCTCACCGTCCTCCGGCATGAGGGCTCGGATCAGGCGAGTGAGCCGGATCGCCTCGGCGGTCAGGTCGTGACGTACGGGATCGGTGTCGGGGCCGGTCGCCAGGTAGCCCTCGTTGAAGACGAGGAAGAGGACGGCGAGTACGCCGGAGACGCGTGCCGGGAGATCCTCCGCGGACGGCATGCGATACGGGATG
>Ga0210378_10001363_pt1 | contig 12773 bp, 12 predicted proteins | sample PLM1_60_b1redo_FD_155465 | JGI IMG/M metagenome (GOLD analysis project Ga0210378, IMG submission 155465) | Groundwater sediment microbial communities from an aquifer in East River, Colorado, USA - PLM1_60_b1 redo | ecosystem: Environmental > Terrestrial > Soil > Riparian zone | place: USA: East...
AGAGGGTTTTGCAGACCCTTGCCTAACCACTCGGCCACCCCGCCGGATCACCCGAGTTGCAGATGCGAACGCCAAGTGTACCCGGGCACGAAGGAGGGCCCTTTCGGGCCCTCCTGCGAGCGGACGACGGGATTCGAACCCGCGACCCCCACCTTGGCAAGGGAATCCGGCTCGTCCCGTAGCGTCCTACCCTGTTCCCACTCATCCGTTCCCGCAGGTAGGGGCCATGGCACAGGATCGGACAGGACGGACCGGGAGACGTTAGGACGACCGGACTGTGACCAATAGTGTGACCATCCGTCTCGTTGAGATCGCGGAACTCCTCGGCGTCAGCAAGCAGCGAGCTCACCAGATCGCGGATGAGCCAGGCTTCGCCGCGCCGGTCGCCGAGGACGGCCGCGGCCGAGTGTGGAATCGGCGCGAGGTCACGGCCAGGGCGAAGCGGTGGCGGGCTGAGAAGCCCTGGCGCTAGCGGACCTACACCTGCGTGTTTGTTCGAGCCGGCACGGCTCCACGCGTGAGTCCGAGAGACGGTTGGCCCCGACCGAGTGCCGGGGCCAACGTGTGGGAACCTACACTTCCCCGGTTCCGCCCTGGCAGAGTCCGAGCGTGCCTGGGGCGCCTTGCGGGAAGCCGTAGTACTTCCACGAATCCGCCGCGGTCTGAACCTGCGACACGTTCTGTGGCGCCTCCGTGTCGAAGTCATTCAGCCCGCTCGCAGCGCAGGCCGAGTTCGCGTGATCCAGAGCCCCCGTCTCATTGGTGTTGTCCACCTGATTTGGCGGACCCTTGACCTCGCCAGCGAACGCCCCGCTCGCTCCAGCACCCACGAGCACGGCAGCAGAAGCTGCAACCACGAGCAGCCGCTTCATCTGACCCCCCCCTTCTGATCGGATCTCCCGGCGGGATGCTATGCCTTCACCTTGACCTGGACATCACTCAACCGACGTAGACGATCTGGACCGCCGCGCTCCGTTGCCCCCAGCCCGTCTTCATCGCCTCCCGGTCTAGCGTCCAGTCCACATGGACCTGGAGCACGTCGAGCGCGAACTCCGTCAACGCCTGGACGCACTCGGCCCCGCTTCCCGCGCCGAGCTAATCCACGTCCTGATGCTCCCGACTTCGACCGCGCCGACGCGATCGGCTCGTACTGGGGGAACCCAAAGACCCGCGCCTTCGCCGAACTCCTGATCGACTGCGAGGAGGATAGGACACTCCGGGCTGTGCTCGTCGGGATGTTGCGGGAGGCAGAACGCTGATGCTCCGCTCACCGGAAGGGAGGACCATGAGACATGCCCTCGTCCTGATGGTGGTCCTGTCGGCAACTGCTTGCAGCTCAGGGTCAGACTCTGCACCAGTTCCTATGACTGCGTCGACGAGCCCAACCGCCACGCTCGAAGACTTCAACGGCGAGTGGTGCGACGCCGTGTTTCCGCTCCAGCGGGCTATAGACGATCTCCCGACGCTCACCCGAGATGCCAGTACCATCGGGATTCTCGATGACTCGGTGGACAGGTTCGACGCCCTGGCGTCGGGACTGTCGGAGGCGGGGTTCGAAGAGGTAGCGGCCGATGCCCGGCAGATGGCCGATGCGCTCAATGATCTCGGCGATGCACTCGACGCCCTCGACGACGCCTCGTTCGCCGAGGCGACCGACCTGATGCGTGACCAGGGGAAGTCGATCGGCCGTATGCCGATCGACGAGTTGGCCGACGCGCTCGGCAACTGTTCCTAGTGCCTTCGTGTGATGAGGAGAATCGGACGCTTCGGGCCGTGCTCGTCCGCATACTGCGGGAGGCCGAGCAGGGTCGTTAGAGCGTTCGGACGAACTCGACAGTCCAAGTGAGATCGCCGCTCGTACACAACTGAGCCTGTTCGTCGGGGGTGAGTTGGGCCATGGTGAGTGACACGGTCCCCTGTCCCTGCAGGGATCCCAATTCCCCGGCGATGTGAATCGCCAGCTCCCCGAATACTTGATCGAATGAAACTGCCCTATCGATGATTGGCACCTGCCCGCCGCCAAAACCGAAGCCGAACCCGAAGTCCAGCGTCGTCTGGTCTTCGCAGGTGAGCGATATTTGGAGAAGGTCCATCTCCCTGACGAACCGTCCCGCGTCGGTCTTCACAACGACGAACCTGATGTTGTGCTCTTGGGAGGTCTCCCCTCGGTACAGCCGAAGCCTCGGCGCAGCGTGTGCCGGTACAGCGGTGGCGAGAACGAGGAGGCAAGCGAGGACCGCGATCCCGAGCACCGAACGTTTGCCCACGTCGCCCGCCTCTCTCAGCGAGGGACCGACCGTATTCCCGCTTCCGGTGGAGGTCAAGGCTGCAATCGCCGAGCCGCCCTCGCCGAGCTGCTCATCGACTGCGAGGAGGATCGGACGCTCCGGGCGGTGCTCGTCGGGATGCTGCGGGAGGCCGAGCGCTCGGGTCCTTCCTAGGGGTCACAGGGAGCCTGCTCCGCACGGCGAGCCGGCGGTGTAGGCGGCGGTCCTGGCCCTCGGCCGCTCGGCGTACGTGCCCTCCGAGTCTTCGCGACGAGAGCGGCCACCCCTTCCCACCTATCCGGGAGGCATCACGGCACCGAGGGGTCCATGCTGTGAGTCCTAAGCAATTGCCCGCCCGGCGGGATCTATCTAGACATGCAGGCAGAGGGCGACGTCGTGCGGCTCCCGGTCGCGCAGGAAGGCCCGTTGGACTTCGCGACGTTCTTCGCTAAGGAGCACCGAGAGCTCTTCAGGCTCCTGTGCTTCGTGACGGGGAACCGGGCGGATGCCGCGGATCTGATGCAGGACGCGTTCCTGAAGCTGTGGGAGCGGTGGGACCGGGTCGATCGGATCGCCGATCCTCGGGCGTACCTGTTCCGCGTGGCGCTCAACGGGTCCCGGAGGCGGGCGAAACACCCTCTGACCTGGAGCGGACGACGGGATTCGAACCCGCGACCCCCACCTTGGCAATGTTGCTGGGGCGGATTCTCTGACCTGCGGCGACGTCGCCATCTGGTCCGTGAGCGGGGCGCTTTCGTTCGCGTGCAATGGGGTCATTTCGCGTCGTTGCGCGGTCACTCACGGGACCCCGACGGGACCCCGACGTCCCGTCGGCTGACGACGGGCAGACGGGCGAGCAGGCCTCCCGAAGTGACCCCTCCCGCGACGAAGTCGTGTACGAGACGGGACCCCCCCGACGGGACCCCGATCTGGCCAATGCTCGCCGGCGCAGACCTCAGAGGCGCAGACCCGGGAACCGTCTGATCCTCCCGTGTAGTCGGAGTCGGTGTGAGAAGCGAGACCGTGCCTACAGGCGTTGTCAAGGCGGTCATGGCTGCGGCACTCATGAGTCTCGCCGCCGTCCTTGTCGCCTGCGCTCCCGCGGGCGAATCACCCGAGTCGACGCGCGACACGACCCCGGCCACACTTTCTCCCATCACGCTCGTTGCGGATCTCGATCAGCCACCCGTCGAGTGGAGCGAGGTCGCGTTCCTCCCCGGAGGCGACGGCCCGGATAGGATCGGACTGGATCCATGCTTCCACTGCGAGAGGGTCGTCCCCGCGGCTCTCGCAGTCGCACCAGACGGCTCCTACTGGGTAGCCGACAGCTACAAGCGGCGGATCGCGCACTTCGCGGAGGACGGATCGTTCATGCAAGCGATCCCTACTGGGCGTGGCCCTGCCGACCTCGCGTTCGTAGGCGACCGCCTCTACGTGCTTTTCCAGGAGGCGGGTCAAACGATCGCCCCCGTGGACTCGGGAGCGCTGGGAGAGCCGATCGCCACAACCGCCGCAGGGCATCCGATGCACGTCCTCGCGTTCGTCGGCAACCAGGACCAGGTGCTCGCGTGGTTCACCGAGGCCGAGAAGACCCTGGGGCGGTTCTGGGCGATCGGTGGCATCGATCCGGCGACAGGTGAGGTGAACCCCGCGCCGGGCATCCACGTCCTAGGTGATATGGAGATGGATCTCGTCCCGCTCCTCGCGACGCGCCCGCTCTCCTATGAGGTCCGCTGGTCGGAGGACAGGCAACTCATCAGACGACAGGAGATCCGATTCCAACTGGTCCGGGGCTCCAGGGCCGTCCGCACCACGGTTGGTGACACGTTCATCCGCGCCTCGACGCCCACGGGTATCGCCACGTTGGTGAGCATCGGGAACGGACAGGGACTTCCGGTCGGGATCTGGTACCTAGAAATCCCGACGGACGGCGGCCAACCGACGTTCGAGCGGATCCCAGATGAGGGGTTCATCGGTGACGCCATCCGATACATCGCGCTCGGGCCCGATGGACGGATCTACTGGATGCGCCTGCAGCAGGATGGCCTCCACATCTACCGGCGCTGAGCGATGATGGCCATCGGGAACCTCGGCCTGTCCGACTGGTCGACATGACCCCACTGCATCGAAGTCCGACAGACAAGGTGGGAAGTCAGGAGTCCCGAGTGCGCACCGCGAGGTCGCTGCTCGTCGCCGCAATCGGACTCGCGTGGCTCGGTTCGGCGGATCCACCCATCGACACCCGCAACAGCGCGTTCTGGCACCGCTCGCTGCGAAACAGCCCTGGACTCACCGACGTGTGTGGTGACTTCACCTGGCTGGCACGAGCCACACTTTCCCGCTCTCGCCGCCCTCGGCGCGCTCATTGCCTTCCTGCCCCGACCTCGATCGATCGCGTCCTTGAGTACTGGTGCTATCGGCATCGTGCTGGGCACAGCGCTTGCGTTCGCCACGACACAGAACGCCATACCCTGGGGGCAACTCCACTGCATCATCGATTGATCGAACCAGCTCAGGGCGCCTCCAAGACACGGCGTTGTCGACAGGGCGGGACCCTTGATTCAAGACATGTCCGGAGAGGCGCAAGATACGGCCATGGCTAGGCGGCGGTGGACGATCCACTCCGGACTGACGGTCGTCATCCTGCTCGTTGCTTCGGTTGCCTTGTCGGCCACTATCGCAGCTCTAGGCCCCGACGATACGGTCACCTGCGGAGGCGGCCACCTACTGAATAGGTTGGCCCAGGCGGTGACGCAGCCTCTAGGAGCTGGTCACATCGACGGCCCCGCTGGAAGCCACTGCGTCGTTCCCTCGGCAGTCGCTTGGCTGATGGCCTTCGGCACGTTCATTCTCACGGCCGGCGTGGCGATCCTGGTGATGAAGCGACGCGCACCCGCTTGATCCGCCGGCCACGTTGCCACGGGGAAGAACTTGTTGCAGCGCTGGCGGGCGCTGGCCGCAAGGATCAACGCGAGGGCCTCCGCCGCCTGTCGATCACCGCCAGGAACTGCATGCGCGTACACGTTCAGAGTCGTTGAGGCGCGGGCGTGGCTGAGGCGCTGGGACACCGTGGCGATGGAGACGCCGCCGCCAGCATCTCGGCCGCCTTGAAGTGGCGGAGATCGTGCAGGCGGAATTGCGGAAGACCCGCCACGAGCCGGGCGGCGATGAACCGCTTGGTCAGCCAGTTCGGAAGCCACGGCTTCCCGCCGTCGGGACGAGAGCTGAACACGAACGCGTCTGCCGTCAGCTCCGCGCCAGCATCTCAGGCTCGTTCCTTCGTCCAAGCACGGTGCGCCGTCAGGACCTCGAGCGTGTCGGCGTCGAGCTCCACGCTGTACGTGCGGTGGGTCTTGAAAGAGCGGAGCTCGGGTCCGTTGGGCCCCTCGATCAGGGCCCGGCTGAAGGCGATCGCGGCTCGCTCCTCGTCGACATCGCCCCACCGGAGGGCAAGCAGCTGGCTGCGACGTGCGCCGGTTGACGCCGCGAGCCTCAGGCAGCAGTGGAGCGGCGGATCTTGACCCTGACGTGGTTCGCATTCCGTATCGATCTGCCGCGGCCTTCAAGCGGACTCGTCAGCTTGGCGGCCACTCGAAGAAGCCCTGGTTGGTCATGACCCACATCCGGCCTTCAGCTTGTCGCGCGAACCACATCGGCGCGCCGCCGATTCGGAAGGTCCCCTCGACGCGACCGGATCGGACGTCGACCTCGGCGAGCTCCCGCTGGCCGATCACCCATACACCGACGGGTCCGACCGAGATGTCCATGACAGGCAGACCCGTCACGACGGTCAGCGTGATCCGTCCCGTTTCCGGGTCCAGTCGCACGATCCTGCCACTCCATCCGCCGATCCATAGATCTCCTCGACCAACAGTGAGAGACATAGGACCCTGGAGCCTCGGGAGCTCGATGATCTGCGTGACCTCGTCGCGACCGGGATCCACACGAACGAGCGCCCAGCCCCTCGGCGATTCCCTCGTCACCTTCGCGAGCGCCCACAGCGAGCCGGATGCCTCCACCAGCGTCCCTGGATCGGCTGGCACGCGGATGCTGGCGATCACGTCGTTCGTCTCGGGGTCGATCCGCAGGATGTCCGAGCCCGGCCCTGCCCCCCATGCGCTCACCCACATCGACCCGAAAGCAGCCACGATCTTGTACGGGCCGGTCAGGGGGATGGCCTTGGTCATCTGCAGGGTCACCGGGTCGAGTCTCGCGAGGCTGTTCTCGCCCGGGAACTCGGGCGTCTGCGGCGGCGAGTCACCCCCCATGCCGCAGCTGTAGAACACGCACGCCCCACTGGAGCTAGCCACCCAGAGGGACTCGAACGCGAGGACGAGGTCCTCGTGCAGGTACCCGAAGTTGGTCTCGCGCTCGACTCGTCCGGTGGCGGGATCCAGGCGGAGCACCGGGGCATCGGCCCTGCCGTCGCCGCTCGAGGAACCAGCGATCCAGATCGCCTCTTCCCCGACGACGAGCGGATTCGCACCCGGCGTTCGGATGCGCCCGACCTGCCAAATCCGGCTGGACTCCGATGGCGACTGCTCACCCGGACCGGGAGTGCGGCGCATCGTGTCCGGCTGGGACTCACAGCATGCAAGTACAGCCACGAGCGCCATGGACAAAGCAAACGGCGGCAACATCAGACGCCGGTCACGCCGGAACATCCTCAGCTCTCCTCTCGGCCGCTGGAATCCTACTCACGGCCGATTGGTCAGGGCTCGTCGGGCACCGACCTCAGCTCGCACATTCCCGCGGACAGAGGCCCCGTGGCGCGTGGGTCAAAGGCTGTGCTGGCACATGGGGGACGACTCGGTTGCCTACACGAGATCGATCCTCGTGATCGTTCCGTCGTAGTTCGCCACCCATAGCGAGGCGGTCGAGGAGTCGAACGCCGCGTCAATGTTCTCGATCTCCGCATCGACGACGCCTACGACCTCAAGGGTCTCCGTATCGAGGAGCCGGATTCTGTCCCGCCCGAACCAAACTCGATGGGCCTTAACCAAGAACGGCCAGCCGAAGCCGCCCTCGACCTCGAACCTCGCCACCTCGCCGCTGGCCGCGTCGATTCGAAGACCAGTTCCCCGCTTGTCCGCGGCCGCCGCCCAGACGTACCCGTCTCCCACCGCTACGTTGTCGGGCAGAGCGCTCCCGTCGCCGAGGAACCCGTCTTGATCAACGACGACGAACGCCTCATTGCTGATGGGATCGATCCGCCACAGAGAGGAAGCTTTCCATCCGTGCTCGGCAAGCCGTGAGTGGCCGTACGCCCAGACCCATCCGTCGCCGATCACGAGGTCGCGTGGCCAACCGCCCGAGATGGGGATCCGGTTGACGATCTCGTTCGTCGTGGGGTCGATCCGAACCACCTCCCCCGACGGCGTACCCCCGTCGGTGGTCCGCGTCACCCACACGGCCCCCTCGCCGACCGCGATGTTGCTCAGCTGGTCGCCGACGGGGATCGTCGCGGCGATCTCGCTCGTTGAGGGATTGATCCGGAGGATCGCCCCACCCGACACCACATGGGACAGCACCCACACCGACCCTTCGCCGAGGGCGAGGTCGCCGGCTTCCGGGAGAGGGATCGAGTCCACGATCTTGTTCGTGGTCGGGTCGATCCTGACCAAGAGGTGGTCGTCCGGCCCCGAGTTCGCGTTGTCGACGCTCGCCCATACGGCGCCCTCGCCCACCGCAACGCCGCGGAGGAACGCTCCCGCCGATATGGTGGCCGTGACCTGTGGCACAACCGGCGTCGAGGAGATGGACGGCGTCGGCGTTGCTTCGGACGCGCTCGGGCTCGCGCTTGGCGACCCATCCGTGACGACGAGCGGCTGCCAGGCGATGTCGCCCGCGACGCCGCCCGGCACCTCGGCGATCTCGGTGATGCTGCTGCCATCGGATCTCATGACGAAGACGGCAAGCGTTGCCTCGCTCTGAGCAGTCCCCGCCAGGTCGCTCGTGAGACCAACGAATGCGATCCGGCTGCCGTCAGGCGACCAGGCGGGGCCGGTCGCGAAGCCCGCGTCCATGAGCACTCGCTCGTTCGTGCCGTCGGCGTTCACCAGCCAGATGTAGGTGTCCTCGTACCGGATCGCCGAGAACGCGATCTCGGACCCGTCCGGCGACCAGCTCTCTCGGAAGTCGCTGCCGCCCCTGGCGCTCGAGACCTGCCTCGGGTCGCTCCCGTCGCCTTTCGCGACCCAGATCGCCGTTCCGAAGAGATCGCTCTTCGTGTAGGCAATCCGGGTGCCGTCGGGAGACCACTCGGGGTCGTACTCGGGAGCGGGATCGCTGGTGATGCGGGTGAGGTCGGAGCCGTCGGCCCGCATCACGAAAAGGTCGGTCCGGCAAATCAGGTTCCACTCGGCGTCCCGGGAGCATCGAGAGGCGTTGGCCTCGCTCGACCTCGAGAAGGCGATCCGTGTTCCGTCGGGGGACCAAGCCGGCCAACCGTCGTTCGCTCCGTCCGTGAGCTGTCGCGCGTCGCTTCCGTCCAGGGCCGAGACGTGGATGCCGTACCGGCCGTCGACCGCACCGGCCCAGGCGATCCGGTTGCCGTCTGGCGACCACGCGATCTGCGTGATGCCCCGGGACGCCGGGAACAGCTCGCGGAGACCCCTCCCATCGGACCCGACTTCGTAGACAGCGCCGTCCTGGCCCTGGAAGACGATCGCACCGTTTGCTTTCGGGCCCGGCTGAGGCGGTGTCGGCGTCGGCTCCTCGAGCACGGGCTGCCAGGATGGGGACAGCGCCTCGACGGGCAGGCCTCGGATCTCCTGCGCACCGCCACCCTCCGCATCCATCACTAAGAGCGTGTCGTGGTCCGTTCCGGGTCGAAGACCTGCGAACGCCATCTGGCGGCTGTCGGGCGACCAGGCGGGAGACTGAGCCGACGCCACCTCGGTGAGCGATCGCTGCTTCGAGCCGTCCGCGTCCATCACCCACAGCCCGAAGCTCGCGCCGTCCGACGTCGAACGCGCGAAGGCGAGCTCGGATCCGTCGGGCGACCACGCGAGGTCGGACGCCCACGTCGCGCCCTCAAGCGAGACGTCCTCGGGCTTCGAACCCGATCGATCGATCGGCCAGACCATCACGCTCACCGGCACGATCGCACCAGCGCCAGATACCCGGACGAACGCGATCCGCTCCCCGTCCGGCGACCAGGCCGGCGATCCGTCGCGGAGGCACTCCGGAGGGTCGCAGTACGTGAACGCTCGAGCGTTCGAGCCGTTCGCGTCCATGATCCAGACCTGATCGGCCTGGCCGGGGGCCGAGTGCGTGTACGCGATGCGCGATCCGTTCGGCGACCAGGTCGGCGACAAGCTCGCGCCCGGTCCCTCGGTGAGCCGAGTGGGATTCGAGCCGTCGCCGTTCATCACCCAGACGTCCGACCGGCCACCTCCAGCGTTCTCGACCACCACATAGGCGATCCGCCGGCCGTCTGGGGACCACGCGGGATCCTCCGCGACCCGATTCGACAGATGGGTGAGTTCCTTCAGCCCGCTGCCGTCCGGCTCGACCGAGTAGATGTCCCACGATGTCCCGTCGAAGCCGGAGAACGCGATCCGGCCGTTGGAGATAGGGGCCGCGGGCCTTGGTTGGCCGGCCTGGAAGACCCAGATCGTGAGAGACAGCCCCGCGATCGCGACAGCGAGTGCAACTGCGCCGGCCGCCCAGCGACTCCGGGGGGAGGGACCGGGAACGGAGCGCCGCGGCTCGCGACGCTGAATCTCCTCCCACAGATCCGGCCCACCCACATCACGAAGGAGCTTCAGTCGCTCATCGAGGCTCGGCATCCTCCGCCTCCTCCAGCAGCACCCGAAGACGCCTGCGCCCCACGCTGAGGTGAACCTTCACCGCGGGAGTGGTGGAGTCCATGATGCGCGCGACGTCCTTGACCGGGTAGCCGTAGCCGTGGTGCAGGAGCACCGACGCACGCTGCATGGGCGAGATCCGGCCGAGCGCCTCGAGTAGCTCCCCCACCGGCTCGGGCATCTCGTAGGTCTGGTCCATCCGGGCCGCGACCATCCTCCTCCGCTCCTTGAGCTCACCGGCCGCGATCCGGAACCCCGCCCGCCACACCCATCGCTCGGGCCACCTGACGTCCTGCCCTCGGCGCAACAGCTGCGCGAACGCCTCGGCCACGGCGTCGTTCGCCACCTCCCGGTCCCCGGCGAAAGCGAACAGGGCGCCCCAGAGCCGGTCCCCCTGCTCCCGGTACAACCGCTCGACGATCCCGGCGTTCTCGGTACCTGCCGGCGCATCCCGCACTCCGCCCATACAGGAATGAAGACCGCCCGAAAGGTGAAGGGGGTCCCCAATTTCTCGTCCGCAGCACGCTTGGCCAGTCTCGGAACGAGCAGACAGGTGAGTGAGTGGGCGTCGTACGGTGGCGTTGAAAGCCGAGGGGCGAGGGATGCGACGCACACTCGATGCCGTCTCGCTGCGACCATGATCGGGGTGACGGTTCTGGCTTGGCTACCTCGCCGGCCACCGAGCGGCCCACCCCACCAGCCCGAGCGTGCCTGCGCTGACCGTCCGTGTCGCGAGGTCCCTCCGACTACCGTCGCCCACGCCGCACACCAGGTACCAGTCCACCCGGTTCCTCTGCCCGCGATCCAGAACCCTCCGCCTCCCGAGTCCCATGCGGGTGGTCAGGGCGTCGACAACCGCTTGGACGGTCTCGCCGTGGTCGTGATCTCCCGACAGGACGCGTGGGCGGTGGGTTCCATGGGCTAGTGTGCTGCGAGGGGCCGGGACCTCACCTCCAGCACGTATCCGCGGAGGCCCCACCTCCGGTGACCGAGACTCGCGCAATCGATCAGTTGGTTCCCTGTCGTCCACCCAGACCTTCTCAGCCAAGAGACAAGGAAAGGGAACCGTGCGTCCCCCACCCACTCGCCGTCAGAGTCAGCTACTGCGATCGCGCCCAGCTGCCAAGATCGCCGCCAGGATTTCGGCAGCCCTGCGATCCCCACCAGGAACCGAGTGCGCGTACACATTTAGCGTCGTGGAGGCGCGCGCATGGCTGAGTCGCTGGGAGACCGTGGCGATCGGAACGCCGGCTGCGAGCATCTGCGTGGCCATGAAGTGTCGGAGGTCGTGCAGCCGGAAGTGTGGAAGGCCCGCAGCCCGGTGTGCGGCAATGAAGTGCTTGGTCACCCACTCCGGCTTCCATGGCGTCGCTCCGTCGGGGCGCAGGCTGAAGACGAAGGCGTCGCCGGCAAGCTCAACTCCCGCTGTCTTCGCGGCTGCCGCTTCGCATGAGGTTCGATGCTCCATCAGCACGACATAGGTGTCGCGGTCGAGTTCCACCCGGTACGTGCGGTGCGTCTTGGTCCAGGTGAGTGTGGGGCCGTCCGGTCCCTGCACGAGGGCCCGGCTGAAGGAGAGCGCCCGGTGCTCCTCATCGACGTCGCACCACCGAAGGGCGAGGAGCTGACTCCGCCGAGCTCCGGTCGAGGCCGCGAGCCTCAGGTAGCAATGAAGCGGAGGGTTCATGTTCCTCACCGACTCGAGCAGAAGCGCCACCTGACGCGCGTTCGGCGGTCGAATCTCAGCCGGCCCGGGTCGAGGCGGCGTCGCGTTCGTCGCCGGGTTCGACCAGATCCAATCCCAGCGAACGGCCTGGGCCAGCGCGCGGTGCAACACGCCGTGGATCCGCGTGACCGTTCCGGGAGCGAGAGGACGGCCGTCTCGTCCGCCGCGTCGAAGCAGGTGACCGTAGTAGTCGTCGATGTCCTCCGTGGTCAGCTTGACGACGTCCAGATGGCCGAGGTCAGGCTTCAGATGGCAGTCAATGATCGAGCGGGTGTGGCTCACGGTTGGGGCCGCCCAGCTCGGCGAGGCTGCCTCGAACCACTGTTCCAGCAGATCGGCAAGCGTGCCTGCGCGGATCCGGCCCTTTCCGGCCTCGACGAGCAGATCCTCGAGCTCGCGCCGGGCGAAGCGTTGCGTCCCGTGCACGGTCTTAGTGATCCACCGCTGCCGACCGGTAGTCCTGTCGATCCCCTGGTAGACGCGGAGCTCCCAGGAGTCCCTGCCGCGTTGACGCATCGATCCGTGTGCCATGACCGGTGACTGTACGCCGGTCATGGGCAAGCCATGGGCAACTCATGGGCAAGGCCCAACGGCGTGGGGGCCGAGTCGGAAGCGAAACTGCAGGTGGGAATCCCTACTTCTGGAGCGGACGACGGGATTCGAACCCGCGACCCCCACCTTGGCAAGGTGGTGCTCTACCGCTGAGCCACGTCCGCTTTGAACCTTCGAGTCTAGGCGCCGGGTCCGGGGCCTTCAACCGGCTCTCCGAACGCCGGATGCCAGCGCACGTCCCCCACGAGGGGCACCTCCTCGAAGACGACAAGCATGAAGTCCTCTTCCGCGATCCCGAAACCGTTGGGAAGCACGCCGGCGTACGGGTTCCGTAGCCCCAGCACCGAAGCCGGCGCGAAGCCGAAGCGCTGATAGAAGACCGGGCTGCCCAGCAGGATGACGGCTACCTCGCCCCGC
>Ga0210378_10001364_pt1 | contig 12771 bp, 14 predicted proteins | sample PLM1_60_b1redo_FD_155465 | JGI IMG/M metagenome (GOLD analysis project Ga0210378, IMG submission 155465) | Groundwater sediment microbial communities from an aquifer in East River, Colorado, USA - PLM1_60_b1 redo | ecosystem: Environmental > Terrestrial > Soil > Riparian zone | place: USA: East...
TGACCTTCTGTGGGGTGTCGAGCCGCTCCAGGGTGCGGATCTGGTCGCGCAGGCTGGCCGCCTCCTCGAAGCGGTCGGCCGCGGCCGCCTCACCCATCGTGGCGCGCAGGCGCCGCACCACCTCTTCCGTCCGGCCCTCCAGGAAGAGCCGAGCGTCCTCGCAGGCCTGCCGGTAGCGGTCGAGCGAGCACACCTCCGCCACGCAGGGAGCGATGCACCGGCCGATCTGATATTGCAGGCAGGGGCGAGCCCGCCGCCCGTTCAGGACCTCCTTGCACGAGCGCACGCCGAAGATCTTGTGGGTCAGCGCGGCCGTCCGCCGGCCCAGGCTGGCCGGAATGTACGGCCCGCCGTAGGCGTTCTCGTCCTCCGCCACCCGCCGCACCACGTGGAGGCGCGGGTATTCCTCGCCGAGGGTCAGCTTCAGGTACGGATGGTTCTTGTCGTCCCGCAGCAGCACGTTGAACCGGGGCTGGTGGCGCTTGATGAAGTTGTTCTCGAGGGCGAGGGCCTCCATCTCCGAGTCGGTGAGGACCATGTCCAGGTCGGCGATCTCGGCGCAGAGCGCGTCGCGCCACACGTCCGCCGGACGGCCGGGCTGGAAGTACTGGCGCACGCGGTCCCGCAACACGCGGGCCTTGCCCACGTAGAGCACGCCGCCCTCCCGGTCCTTGAACAGGTAGACCCCGGGCTGGGTCGGCAGCGTCTCGAGTTTTTCCTTCAGCGCCAACGGTGCATTATAGGAGTCCGGTTTCACGCCATGCTCACAGAGAGAATCGGCGACGCCTTCGCGCGGCCGGTGGAGCGGCTCGTGCGGGTCTTCGCCCACGTCAGCCCCGACGTGCTCACGATCACCGGCCTCGCCCTCAACGGCGTCGCGTGCGCCTTCTTTGCGTTCGCGGGTGGCAAGGACTACCGCAGCCCCCTTCTGCTCCAGATCGGGGGGGTCGTCGCCCTGGTGGCCAGCATCTTCGACATGCTCGACGGGCGGGTGGCACGGCTGCGCGGGCGGGAGACGAAGTTCGGCGCCTTTCTAGATTCTACCATGGACCGTTATTCGGACATGGTCCTGTTCATGGGGCTGATGATCCTCTACGCGCGCGTGGACCGGACGCCGCAGATGGTGCTGGTGTGGGTGGCCGCCTTCGGCAGCTTCATGACCTCCTACGCCCGCGCGCGCGCGGAGAGCCTCATCCCCCGCTGCACGGTGGGTCTCCTCGAGCGTCCCGAGCGCATCGTGCTCCTCGTCGTCGGCGCGCTCACCAACCGCATGGTGGCGGTGCTGTGGATCATCGCCGTGCTGTCCAACATCACCGCCGTGCAGCGCGTCGTCTACACGTACGTCGAGCTGAAGAAGGGATGGCGCCATTGAACCTGAGCCTCGAGGCCGAGCGGCAGCGGCGGCGGCTGCTGAACCCGTGGCTGTTCCGCGCGTACCTCATCCGCCGCATCCCGCTGGCGGCCTTCGCGGGCCTGCGCGTGCGCCGCGTCGACGAGGCGGGATGCGAGGTGTGGCTCCCCGGGGGCTGGCGCACGCGCAATCCCTTTGCCTCCACGTACTTCGCCGCGCAGGCCATGGCCGCCGAGATGTCCACGGGCGCTCCCGCCGCGATCCTCGTGGCCTCCGCTCCCGCGTCGGTCGCGTTCATCCTGCGCGGGATCAAGGCCCTCTTCACGAAGCGGATCGTGGGCGGGTCGGTCTTCACGTTCGAGGACGTGGCCGGGCTGAGGGCGGCGGTGGACCGCGCCGCCGCCGCGCCCGAGGAGCAGGCCTACACCGGACATTCCACCGGACGCACCCCCGAAGGCGAGTTGGCGGCGGAGTTCGACGTGACCTGGTCGTTCAAGCGCCGCGGCTGAATGGCCACCGGGTTCGTCGTCGCGGGCGGCCGCAGCGAGCGCATGGGACGCGACAAGGCCCTGCTGCCGTGGGCAGGCGCCACGCTGCTGAGGCATACCCTGTTCCGGCTGCGGGCGGTGTGCAGCGACGTCCGGATCCTGTGCGGCGCCGAGCCCCGCTACACGGACTACGGCGCGCCCGTGCATACCGACGTGGTGAGGGACGCCGGCCCTCTGGGCGGCGTCCACGCGGGGCTCGTGAGCCTCAACGCTCCCCTCGGCCTCTTCCTGGGCGTGGACACGCCGCTCATCCCTCCCGCGCTGCTGGGCGCGCTGCTGGCCGCGGCCGAGGACTACGACGCCGTCGTCCCGGTGGTGGGCGGACGTCCCGAGCCCCTGTGCGCCGTCTACCGGAGCACCTGCCTCGAGCCGGTGCAGCGGTGCCTGGAGGCCGGCGGGCGGAAGATGACGAGCTTCTGGCCCGAGGTCCGCGTGCGCACCATCGGCCAGGAGGAGCTGGCTGCCTTCGGCGACCCCGTGGAGCTGTTCCGCAACCTCAACACGCCCGAAGAGTACCGGCAGCTGTCGTGACCGGCCAACGCGTCCTCGAGCTCCGCTCGCTGCGCGGCCTCCTGCTCTCCGGCCTCGTGGCCGGCGCGGCCCTCGCCACCGTCATGACCGCCTGGGAGCTGGGAAAGCGCCTGCGCGGCCGCGCGGGGGAGGCGCCGCCGGAGGAGCTCCGCGTGAGAGGGCTCGAATTCCCCGTCGCGGGGATCCCACGGTCTGTCTCGGACAGCTTCGACGATCCCCGCGGCGGCTCCCGGCTCCATCGCGCGGTCGACATCATGGCTCCCCGCGGCACGCCGATCCGCGCGGTGGACGGAGGGACCATCGCGAAGCTCGCCTCGACCGGATCCGGGGGAACGACGATCTACCAGTACGACCCCGCCGAGCGCTTCTGCTACTACTACGCCCACCTGCAAGGTTACGCGCCGGGGCTGCGCGAGGGGCAAAAGGTGGTCCGGGGCGACGTGATCGGCTACGTCGGGACGACGGGCAACGCTCCGGAGAGCACCCCCCACCTCCACTTCGCGATCTTCCGCCTCGACGACCGGAAGGAATGGTGGAACGGGACGCCCGTCAATCCCTACCCGTTGCTGCGGTGACCGCGTTCAGCCTTGCGCGCCCCCCTGAGCGGGCTCAGCGTCGGGGTCCGGACGTCTGTGGGGGCCCCTGGTGTCCGGATTGGGGGAGAGCGGCACGTCGACCATCCGGCACTCGGAGCGGTCCCAGTAGGCGGCCCGGTCGATGGTGACCCTCAGCAGGGCCAGGTCGGGATCCTTCTTGCCCTCCGGGAACCATTCTTTGTACTCGCGGCTCCACAGATCGTTGATCCGGGCCGGGTCGCGGACGATGGTGGCCGTTCCGGACACGGACACGAACCTCTCGTTCTTCGGAGCGGCAAAGCTGACGTTGACCTTCTGGTGGTCCTGGATCTCCTCGGTCTTGCCGGAGTGGTAACGCGTGAAGAACCAGAGCTCGCCGTCGAATTCCCCGTCCGGGGTCGCCATCGGCCGGCTGCGCAGCGAGCCGTCGGGCGCCGACGTGGTGAGCATCGCCACCCGGATGTTCTTGATCAGCTTGCGCAGTTTCTTTACCGGGTCCTTGGGCTTCGCCGCGTCGTCCTTGTCCTTTGCCATCCTTCTCTCCTTCACCCTCCATCCTACGTCGTTTCCGGCCGGATTCAGGCCCCGTTGGTACCTTCCTTGCAACGCTTGTCCTGGACGACTCAGCGGGAGGCCTCACATGCAAACCAGCCAGACGGTCGAAGTCAGTCGCGTCACCGCCGACGAGGTGTTGGCACGGATCCAGCGGGGGGAGCCCATCCTCTTCATTGACGCCCGCAACGCGGACGCCTGGAGCGAGTCCGACGTCAAGCTCCCGGGCGCGGTACGTGTGGATTCCAACCACGTGAAGGAGCACCGGGCGGAGATTCCCAAGGGAAGGAGCATCGTCGCGTACTGCACCTGCCCCCACGAGGAATCGGCGGCCAAGGTCGCGCAAGAGCTGATGCAGGCCGGCTACGAGGACGTTCACGTTCTCCACGGCGGCTTGGAAGCCTGGAAGAAAGCGGGCGGGACGCTGGAGCACAAGCCCGCCTGACGTGAAGCTGACGCCGACGCAGGAAGGGGAGCTGGTCCGGGACGGGTACGTCCGCGTCCCGGACCTCGTCCCCGCCCCACGCATCGCCGCCGCCCTCAAGGCGATCAACCACTCGGTCGGGAGCGGGCTTCCGCCCGACCAGATGGCGGTGTACCGCTCCCGCTCCTTCTGCCCGGAGCTGCAGCGCGCGAGCGTGATCCTGGACCTTTTCCACGAGACCGCTGCCCGAACGGTGGCCGAATCGCTCCTGGGGCGCATCGAGGACGTCCGCTCGGGGCAGATCGCGCTCGCCTTCCCGCAAATGGAGCCGCCCGCCCCCGCCTATCCGCATCTGGACGGACTGCACACCCCGACGAACGGCGTGCCGGCCGGGGAGGTGCGGAGCTTCACGCTGCTCGCGGGGGTGATCCTGAGCGAGGTCAGCGCCCCGGGCGCCGGCAATCTCACCGTCTGGCCCGGCAGCCATCGGCAGTACGAGTCCTACTTCCGGGAACGCGGCCCGAGGTCCTTGCTCGAGGGGATGCCTCCCGTGACGCTATCGGACCCGGTGGAGGTGACGGGGCGGCCGGGGGACGTGGTCCTGTGCCACTACCAGCTCGCGCACGCGGTCGGCGCCAACACGTCGCCGGACATACGCTACGCCGTCTATTTCCGGGTCAAAAGCCGAGGGCACGACGGGCGCCGCTGGGAGTGTCTGACCGACGTATGGAAGGAGTGGCCGGGGCTCAGGGAACGGCGACCGTGACGGTCACCTCGGAAGTGCCCTTCCGGCACCATCCCTCGCGCTTCGAGCAGTAGAAGTACGTCACACTGCCCTTCACGGGCTGCTCCCCCTTCGGCGCCCGGGGGTTGAGGGAGACCGGTAACGCCACCGGCAGGCTGGTGTCCAGGTACTTGGGCTCGCCCCCGATCTCGCCCCGGCGAGCCGGGGGCGGCTGGCGGTCCACGAGCACGGTCTGCTCGGGATCGAGCTTCAGCCGCGGCGCCGGCTCCTGGTTGACCTTCACGTCCGGGTCGTTCGGGAGGAACGTCACGAGCACGTTGCCCGTGGCCCGCGGTTTTGCCGGGGGCACGTATGCGGCCGAGAGGGTGAAGTAGTCTCCCACGGCGAGGGCAGCGGCGGGGGCAGCCAGGAGCAGGGCGACGACCAGAGTGCGGCGCATCCTCTCATCGTAACAGATCGGCGGCGCCGACTATAATGTGTGGTTTGGCGCGATGATTCTCCCCCTGCAAGCCCGCATGGCCGACGCGGTCCGTGCTTCCGCCCGCTCCGCCTTCGGCGCCGAGCTGGGGGATCTGTCCTTCCAGTACCCACCCCGCCTGGAGCTGGGGGACCTCGCTCTCACGGCCCCGTTCGACCTCGCCAAGACGCTGAGGCGCAAGCCTCGAGAGATCGCCGAGCGGCTGGCCGCGGAGCTGTCCAGCGCCCCTGGTGTGCGCCGCACGGAGGTGGCCGGCGGCGGCTACGTCAACCTGTTCCTGGATCGGGCGGCCTTCGCCCGGGAGCTCCATGCCTCGCTGCGAAGCGCGGCTCCCGCCCCCCGCGGCCCGGGCCACGTCATCGTGGAGCACACGAGCATCAACCCGAACAAGTCCGCCCACATCGGCCACCTGCGCAACGCGACGCTCGGCGACACCTTCGTGCGGGTGCTGCGCCATCGCGGGCGCGAGGTGGGGATCCAGAACTACATCGACGACACCGGCGTCCAGGTCGCGGACGTGGTGGTGGGCTTCCTCCACATCGAGAAGAAGGGGCTGGCCGAGGTGGAGCGCATCGGGGGAAAGTTCGACGACTACTGCTGGGACCTCTACGCCCGGGTGGGCGACTTCTACGCCCAGGACCCGGCCCGCCGCCGCCTGCAGGCCGAGACGCTGCACGCCATTGAAGCGGGGGGCAACGAGACGGCCCGGCTGGCCGCCCATGTGGCCGCACGCATCGTCGATTGCCACCTGGACACGATGGAGCGCCTCGCGATCCGCTACGACCTCCTCGCCCACGAGAGCGACATCCTGCGCCTGCACTTCTGGGAGCGCGCCTTCGAGCTGCTCAAGCAGGCCGGCGCCCTGCGGCTGGAGACCGAGGGCAAGAACGCGGGTTGCTGGGTGCTAACGATGGATGCGGAGGGCAACGACGAAGACAAGATCATCGTGCGAACTAATGGCACCGTCACTTATACCGGCAAGGACATCGCGTACCAGCTCTGGAAGCTCGGGCGACTCGACCGCGACTTCCGCTACCGGCGCCACCGGACCTATCCCGACGGCCAGGTCCTGTGGGCTACGACGAGCGAAGCGGGGTCCACCACGAGCGTAGCGGGATTCATTCCCGCGGAGCGAGGGGGGGTCCCGGGGGGCGCGCCGCTAGCGCCCCCCGGCTCAATGACGACGCCGCCGGTGTTCGGCCACGCCACCGCCGTCTACAACGTCATCGACGTCGGCCAGTCCTACCCGCAGCGCGTCGTGAAGGCCGGCGTGGCCGCGCTGGCGGGCCCGGAGGCGGCGGCGGCCAGCCACCACCTGGCCTACGAGAAGGTCGTGCTCTCGCCCGCCACGGCCCGGGCCCTCGGCTACGCGGTCAGCGAGGACGAGGGCACGGTCAAGGTCTCCGGCCGCAAGGGCCAGGGCGTGAAGGCCAACGACCTCATCGACGCACTCCTGGTCAAGGCGAGGACGGAGATCGACGCCCGCGACCCCGAGCGGGATGCGGCCGCGCGCGACCGCGCCGCCCAGGCCATCGCGGTGGGGGCGCTGCGCTATTTCCTGCTGAAGTTCGGCCGGACGAAGATCATCACCTTCGACATGGAGGAAGCGCTGGCCTTCACCGGCGAGACGGGACCCTATATCCAGAACGGCGTGGTGCGGGCGCGCAACATCTTTGCGAAACTGGAGGCGGAAGGCCATCGGCCCGAGGAGCTGGCCGCCCGTGGAGCGCAGCTGGACCTCGGAGCGATGCTGGAGGGCGATGAGGGCGACGAGGCCTGGTCGTTGCTCCTGCTCATGGCCCGCAGCGACGAGGTGGCGGAGCAGGCCGTGAAGGCAGAGGAGGTGGCGCTCCTGGCCAAGCACACGTTCGCGGTGGCGCAGGCGTTCCACGGCTACTACCAGAACCCCCGCTACTCGGTGCTGTACGCCGAGAGCGAGGAGCGCCGCGCGTTCCGGGCAATGCTCGTGGACGCGTTCCTCCGCCAGATGGACGTCCTGACCGCGCTGCTCGGCATCCCCATCCCGGACAAGATGTGAAGCGCCCCGTCATCGGCATCACGATCGGCTATTCCATCCAGGACCGCGAGATCTTCGCGCTCCGGGACGACTACGTGCGGGCGGTCGAGAGGGCAGGCGGCCTGCCGGTCGTCCTGGCCCCCGGCACGCCGGAGGACGCCCCGGTGCTCCTGGACCATCTGGACGGGCTGCTGCTGACCGGGGGGGCGGATGTCGACCCCCGCCTCTACGGGGAAACGGCTCACGAGACAGTCGGTCGGGTCATCCCCGAGCGCGACGCGCTCGAGATCGCCCTCTGCCGGGAGGCTCTTCGCCGGGACATGCCCCTTCTCGCTATCTGCCGGGGCCAACAGGTGTTAAACGTTGCCACCGGCGGAACACTGATCCAGGACCTCCCGTCTCAGTGGAAAGGGGCGGTGAACCACGATCCCGAGGGAGAGCGCTGGAGCCCGGCCCACGACGTGCGCATCTTGCCAGGAACCCGGCTTCGGGAGATCCTGGGTCAGGAGAGGGTCGAGGTGAACAGCTTCCATCACCAGGCGGTCAAGGAACCGGGCCAGGGGGTCGTGGTCTCGGCCTTCGCCGAGGAGGACGACGTCGTGGAGGGCATCGAGATCCCGGGCCGCCGCCTGGCGGTGGGCGTGCAGTGGCATCCCGAGGCCTTCTGGGACAAGGATGGACGCTTCCAACCCCTCTTCGAGGCGCTCGTGAAGGCCTGTAGATGATCCTCACCCTCGGCTTCGCCGCGGCGATCGCGTTTGGAGGCGGGGTACACGGCCCGGCCGGGATCCGGTGGGAGCGCAAGTTCGAGGACGCGCTCAAGAAGGCCCGCGCCGCCCGCAAGCCGGTGATGATCGACTTCTGGGCGCAGTGGTGCGGCTGGTGCCACCGCCTGGACAAGACCACCTACGTGGACCCGGCCGTGCTCAAGCTCGCCGAGGACTTCGTCGCGGTCAAGGTCAACACCGAGGGCGAGCCGCGCGACGTCGCGGTGGCCATCCGCTACGACGTCTCCTCCCTGCCCACGATCATGGTCGTCTCGCCCCAGGGCCGTCCCATCGCCCGCGTCAACGGCTTCGTGGGCCCGGGCCAGTTCCCGCGCGTCCTCGAGGGGGCGCGGGACGTGTCGCGCCGCGTCATCGCCTGGGAGAGCACGCTCGAGAAGGACCCGAAGGACCCGGAGGCGCTGACCGGCCTGGGCGTGCACCTCTTCGAGCAGGACTCGTATGCGGAGAGCCTGGAGCTGCTCCGTCAGGCGGCCAAGGTCGACGCGAAGCGTCCGGTCCAGGAGCGCAAGCAGACGCGCTTGCTCACCGGCGTCATCTTGAAGGCCGCCGACCAGTTCCCCGAGGCGGAGACGGCGCTCAAGCACGGGCTGGGGATCCCGCCCGCCGACAGCGTCTACGATCCGAAGCTCCTCTACGTTCTCGGCATGCTCTACGCCAACTGGGGACGCAAGGACGAGGCGCGCGCGATCCTGCAGCAGGTGCTGAGCGCGTACGCCCAGAGCTCGGTCGCCCAGAAGGCGCGCGACAGCCTCGTCTCGCTGGAAAAGAACAAATAGCCTTCCTCGACGGCCCTGGGCGAGCTCAGGGCGCCTTGGCCGCCTTCAGCGCCGCAGCGAGCGAGATTTCCTGGCCCGCCTCGTCCACCCAGTGGATGTCGAACGGCGCGTCGGCGGACAGAAAGACCAGGCAAGGAACCGAGCCGAGGCAGGTCGCGCGGTGAACATGACGCGACGGCAGGTAGGCGAAGTCGCCTCGCCGCGCAATCACGGGCTTGTCACCCTTCATCTGGAGCTGCAGCGAGCCGCTGACCATCATCGCGGTCTCGCTGGGAGTGTGCCAGTGGAAGGGAGCGGCACAGGCGGGAGCAAACCGAGCGAGGAGCACCGAGGGGCCGGCGCCGGGGTCGCCACGCTCGACCGCGATCGTGAAGCACGCGGGCGCATTGGGCGCAGCGCCGAACTTCGCGTTCTTAGCCAGGTTAACGAGGGGTTGCTCCTGGGACTGAGCGGACGTTGGGCTCGTGCCGGCCAGAACCGCCGCAACGGACAGCGGCAACAGGAAACATGGTCGTGGGAAAAGCATCTCGGACCTCCCTCACGAGTCCACTACTCCTTGCCAGCGTCTCCGTCAAGCGAGGATGGGAGGCCTATTCCTTGTACATGGCGGCGCCCGGACCCTCACCCCTGCCCCTCTCCACTTCAGGGAGAGGGGATAGCCCTGGGGTCCGATTTCGTCCTCGCTGGTCGCCATCGCCCGGCGGTGTCTTACTCGTTCTGGGACGAGTTGCCTGCTATCGCCCGGGGGCGAACTCCTGCAGCAGGTGCACGACCTCCGCCGGGCGCTCCTCCTGCGGCACGTGGCCGCACTCCTCCAGCACCACCTTGCGGGAGCCGGGGATGGCGGAGAGGAAGCGATCGGCATCGGCGAGCGGTATCCAGCGGTCCTGCCGGCCCCATACGACGAGCGTCGGCACGCGGACCTCGGACACGAGCGCGGGAAGCCCGAAAGCGGCCTGCCGTGCCAGTAGCGCGCGCTGGGCGGCGATCGATCCCGGGCGCGTCAGCGGCGCCAGGTACTCCTCGACCTTCTCCTGCGTCACGCGGGAATGGTCGTGGAAGATCTGCCGTAGCGCGGTGGTCACCACCAAGCGCCGCACGGGCAGAACTTCGAGCGCCGCCGACACGGGTGCCCACCCCACCGCGCGCAGGATCAGCGGGCGCCGCGATGGATCGAGGTTGAAGCCCGCGGAGTCGATCAGGACCAGCCGGCGCACGCGCACGGGGTGGCGGGCCGCCAGAACCACGGCGACGGCTCCCCCGAGGCTGTTCCCGACCAGGGTCGCCCGCGACACGCCGAGCCGCTGCATGAGCTCGAGGACCGTGGCCGGATAGAGGGCGGGCGAGAGGTCGGAGGGGATGTCGGAGCCGCCGAAGCCCGGAAAGTCGAGGGCGATCACGTCGTGGTCCTGGGCCAGGGCCGGGATGACGTCCGCCCACGTGTAGATGGAGGACGCGAAGCCGTGGAGGAGGACGAGGGCCGGTCCCTGGCCGCGGCGCACGTAGCGCACGCGCACGCCGGCCAGGTCTTCGTAGCGGGGCTCCACTCCCGCCCGTTTCCACCACAGGCCGGGAGGCGAGGGCGGGGCTTCTCCGCGCGCGATGAGGACGGCGATGGCGACGACGACGAGGAGAAGGACGATGGACGCCTTGCGGCGCATCAGGCGGCCATCAGGCGACGAAGCTCCGGGAGGGCCTGCATCATGGCCTCCTCGCCCGCGCGGTAGAACTCGGGGATCTTGGCCGGGCGCATCCAGCCGGACTCCCCCATGGCCGGGGCGATGACGAAGTCGGCCCCCGCCAGCTCGCTCCGGGTACGGCCGCGCAGGAGCGTGAGGCCGGCGCGCAGGGCCAGGGCCACGAACGAATCGGCCGCCGGCCAGCGGGTCCCGCTGTTGCAGTCCACCGCGAGGACCACGCCCGAATCGCCCGCCATCTCGCGGGCCAACCGCACGGGGATCACCTCCGAGATGCCGCCGTCGTAGAGACGCCGGCCGCCCACGACCATGGGCGGGAACACACCGGGGAAGCTGCACGAGGCGCGGACCGCGTCGCGGAGGTCGCCCTCGCGCAGCACGACCGGCTGTCCCGTGTCGACATCGGTGGCCAGGATCACGACCGGCACCTTCAGGGCCTCGAACGTGGGCACGGGCAGGAACTCGTCGATGAGGAGCCCCAGCCGGGTGCCCGACAGCAGCCCGCCCCCCCAGCCGCGAACCCACGTCCAGGGATGGAGCTTGGAGGCCTGGTCGACCAGCCTCTCCATGTCGGCGCCTCCGGCCCACGCCGCCGCGATGAGAGCCCCGCCGCTGACCCCCGCGATGCCCGCCACCGGCACCCCGGCCGCCTCGAGCGCGCGCAGCACGCCGGCGTGGGCGGCCGCATGGGCGCCGCCCCCGCTCAGCGCGACGTAGACAGGTTTCATGTGGTTCGCCGTACGCATCCGCAACAAGCCACGAGCAGAGAGAGCGCGGGATTCACTCCCGCGCGAACGAGGGGGGTTTCAGGGGGGGCGCGACGCAGCGCCCCCCCTCGTCAATATGGATCTCCTGGAGGCTCACCATGTCCAGCGACTTCTCGCGCAGGGCGCGGATGGCCTGGACGGTCGCCGCGGCCGCGGTCAGGGTGGTGACGACCAGGACCCCGTGCTGGGTGGCGCTCTTGCGGATGGCGCCGTCGTCGTAGAACGACTCCCGGCCGAGGGGAGTGTTGAAGATGATGTCGATCTCCCGGCTCTTGATGAGATCGACGCAGTTGGGACGGCCCTCGTTCACCTTGAACACCGTCTCCGCCGGCACGCCGTGGGCGCTCAGGTATTCTGCGGTGCCGCGGGTGGCGAGGATGCGCATGCCCATCGCCTCCAGCTCGCGGGCGTGGGGCAGCACGCCCGGCTTGTCGTTGTCGTTGACGCTGATGAAGACGCTGCCCGCGGTGGGGATGGTGTAGCCGGCGGCGGCCTGCGACTTGGCGAAGGCGATCCCGAAGTCCTGGGAGATCCCCATCACCTCGCCGGTGGACTTCATCTCGGGACCGAGGAGGATGTCGCTCCCCGTGAGCTTCAGGAACGGGAAGACCGACTCCTTCACGAAGAAGCGGCTGACGGTGAGGTCTTCGGTGATCCCCTGCGCCGCGAGCGACAGCCCGGCCATTATCTTGGCGGCGATCTTGGCCAGGGGGACCCCCGTCGCCTTGCTCACGAAGGGGGTGGTGCGGGAGGCGCGGGGGTTGACCTCGAGCACGTAGACCACGTCGTCCTTGATCGCGTACTGCACGTTCATCAGGCCCTTCACCCTCAGGGCCAGGCCCAGCCGGCGTGTGTACTCGCGGATCGTCTGTAGGTGCGGGGCGCTGATCTTGTAGGTCGGCAGGACCATCGCCGAGTCGCCGCTGTGGACGCCCGCCTCCTCGATGTGCTGCAGAATCCCGCCGATGACGACCCGCTCGCCGTCGCCGAGCGCGTCGACGTCGACCTCGAACGCGTCCTCCAGGAAGCGATCGACGAGGATCGGGTGCTCGGGAGAGGCCTTCACGGCCTCGCGCACGTAGCCCTCGAGGCGGTTCTCGTCGTACACGATCGCCATCGCCCTGCCCCCGAGCACGTATGAGGGGCGGACGAGCACCGGATAGCCGATGCGGCCCGCGACCTCCTTGGCTTCCTCGAGCGAGATCGCGGTTCCGCTTTCGGGCTGGGGAATGCCGAGCTCCGTGAGCAGGGCGCTGAAGCGTTTGCGGTCCTCGGCCAGGTCGATGGCGTCGGGGCTGGTGCCGAGGATGGGCACGCCGGCGCGCAACAGCGGCAGGGCGAGCCGCAGGGGCGTCTGCCCCCCGAACTGGATCACGACACCCTCGGGCTTCTCGAGCTCCACGATGTTCATCACGTCCTCGAAGGTCAGGGGCTCGAAGTACAGGCGGTCGGAGGTGTCGTAGTCGGTGGAGACGGTCTCCGGGTTGCAGTTGACCATGATCGTCTCCCACCCCTGCTCGCG
>Ga0210378_10001366_pt1 | contig 12761 bp, 12 predicted proteins | sample PLM1_60_b1redo_FD_155465 | JGI IMG/M metagenome (GOLD analysis project Ga0210378, IMG submission 155465) | Groundwater sediment microbial communities from an aquifer in East River, Colorado, USA - PLM1_60_b1 redo | ecosystem: Environmental > Terrestrial > Soil > Riparian zone | place: USA: East...
AGGCGACCTCGAACCCAGCGAGGAGGAGCCCCGCTCGCTCCAGGTCCCGCGTTCGGAGCATCACGATGCTGGAGCCGTCCGGGCCTTCCCCCAGGGATGTGCAGAGGATCCGAGGATCCTCCGCAAGGTGTCGCTTGGGCTGGCCCGTTACGTGGGCCGCCTCCGTCAGCGTGATCCACTCAGGAAGCTTCTTCCGGGGGGTTCCGTTCGACTGAGCCATGTCCGGTCTCCCTCTAGGCAGCGCTCCTTCTTACGGATGGCGGATGTATCGTTTGATGGGGCTGTTGTCTTAGCCCTCCCACGTTCGGCCGCTGTGGGCAGGACGTAGGGCTTAAAGCCCTTCTTGAGTCATGAGTCCTGTATCGGCCGTACTGGACGGGTCCCTTGCTACCCGGCTTCAGGTAAATCGCCCAACGCGTTCAGCGCGTCGGTGAGCTCACTCCTCTGTCTCGGAGATGGCGAGCTCGATTTGGCGCAGATCCTGTTCGGTGAGGTGGAGATCGGCGGCTCCGATCCATCCGTCGACGTGCTCCGGGCGTTTTGCGCCGACGGGCGCCCCCGTGACGCCGGGCACCGCGAGCGTCCAGGCAACCGCGAGGGCGGCGAGGGATGTCCCAAGGCGGGAGGCCACGGGTCGCAGCCGCTCCACGAGCAGGAGGTTCCTGGAGAAGTCGGGCTCCTGGAAGTTGGGGGACCGCCGCCGCCAGTCGTCCGGTGCCAGCGCCTGAGCTACGCGAGTATCGAACTTCCCCGTGAGCAGCCCCGAAGCCATAGGGGCGTACACGATGACGCCAGTTCCATGCTCCAGGCACCAGGGGATGACATCGTCCCGAGCGCCGCGATTGATGAGGTTGAGTGGCGGCTGTAGGGAATCGACGTGCCGGATAGCCTCGCATCGCCCCAGCAGTGGGATGCCGAAGTTGGAGACCCCGCCCCAGCGAACCTTTCCCTCTTCGATCAGCTCCGCCATCGTGCCCCACGAGTCCTCGATCGCCGTGCCCGTCGTGGGATCGGGCCAATGGAACTGGAGTAGGTCGATCCGTTCGACTCCGAGTCGTCCCAAGCTCTCGTCGCACTCCCTCCGGATCGTGTCCGGACGAAGATCCGATGAGATCTTGCCCGAGGGTCCGTAGTAGTTCCGCCCGCACTTGGTGAAGATGAAGACCTCTTGGCCGGCCTTCCATGGCTTCACCGCCCGTCCGGTGATCTCCTCGGAATGTCCCAGGCCGTAAACCGGTGCGGTGTCGATCCAGTTGACCCCCGACTCGATCGCATGCCGAATCGCGGCGATCGACTCATCGTCGTCGATCGGGCCCCATCCGAACTCGTAAGGCCCGCCGATCGCCCAGGTGCCCAGCCCGACCCTGGTGATATCGGGCCCCTGGGTTCCAAGCCGCTTGGTCTGCATCACGCAGGCCCGCGCGCCCCTCTCATTGCCTCCGGTCCCGACTCGGGGGCGTCTTTAGAGGTGTCCTCGTTTGGTCGGCTCTTCTCGCGTCCGCGTCCGCGGCCCGTCGCCTTAGCCCCGCTCTGACGAGAGCGAGACCCGGGACGCGCTCCCGGGGTTGTCTGAGGAGGTCCGTAATACGGATAGGTCTGTTCACGGGCCTGGTTGGAGTTGTTCAGCACGGCCCCGATGATCACCGCGTTGACCTGATCCAGCTGCTGCCGGGCACGCCCCACCGACCTTCGGGTGGTCTTCTCGGCATCGGCGACGAAGAGCACGCCGTCGGTGAGGGGGGCGATCGTGAAGGCGTCGGCGACGCCCAGGACCGGAGTGGCGTCGATCAGGACGATGTCCGCGATGCCCCTAAGCTCTTCGAGGACGTATGTCATGGCCTCCGTACCAAGTAGCCCGTCGGGATGAGGGGGGGGCCGTCCGCTGGGAAGAACGGCCAGATTCGGGATGCCGGATCGGGAGAGCGCGCCGGCGAGGTCCACCGAGCCCGTCAAAACGCCGGTCAGGCCGGCACCGTCCGCCACGGCGAAGAACCGGTGGAGCCGCGGCCTTCGAAAGTCGGCGGACGCGACGATCACCCTCTTACCCGTGTGAGCGATGGCCACCGCCAGATTCGCGGCGGTGGTGGTCTTGCCCTCACCCGCATGGCAGCTGGTCACGAGGATCACCTTGGCTCCGGTCCTGGATGCGGCGAAGAGCAAGCCCGCCCGGAGCGTCCGGTAGGCCTCGACCGAGGCGGAATCCGGGTCCCTCTGGCTGACGAGGATCTCCTGGTAAGGGTTCCGCCAAGTTGGCGACTTCGGGATCGCGGCCAGGACGGGAGCTCCGACATGGGCCTCGAGGTCGCTCATCCCTCGGAACCGCTCGTCCAGGCGCTCTCTCAGCAAGGCCAGCCCCACCCCCGCGGCTAGGCCGACGAACAGCGCCAGGGTCACGTTCAGCATGTGGTTCGGGCTCGCGGGAGAGCCGGGCAGGTCCGCCGGGGCCACGACCTCCCCGATCCTCAGTTCCTCCTCCGGAATGAGCTCGTTGAGCCGGTTCTGTGCCACGGCGATCTGCCCCACCAGAGAGTCCGCCTGAGCCTTGAGCTGATCGATCTCGGAGGCGTCCGCAGTGTTGCGCAACTGCTGGTTGACCCGCTGGAGGTCCTGATTGAGGCTGTTCAGACGGCTCTCCAGGGGGTCACGGGCGGCCTGCAGCTCGCCCTGCGCCCGTTCCTTGCGGAAGTCGAGGTATGCGTCGGCGAAGGCCTGGGCAGCCAACTGGGCCCGCTGGGCCTTGGGGTCGGCGTAGTCGATGATGAGGATCTCCGTGTCCCTGGCGGTCTTGACCGACAAGTGCTTCAGAAGGTCATCGGGGGGTATGGGCGTGCCCAACTTCGCCGCAGCCAGGACGGCGACCGAGGGGGACTGGGCCAACTGTTGCTCTGTTTCCATGTTGATCTTCGGGGTAGTGGTAGCTAGCCCAGGGAAAAGGTCCACGGGCTCCACCAGGATCTTCGTCTCGGACCTGTAAACGGACGTCTGCCGGATCGAAAAGGCCAATGCCCCCACCGCCGAGACCAGGACAACGAGGATGATCGACCATCTCCTCGCGCGCAGGATGGCGAGGTAATCTCGGAGTCCGAGTACCGGTTCTGCGGGCGCGGGTAGGCTCTGGCTCATTGTGTGCGACGCTCGTTCTTGTAGGTCTTACGATTCATAAGGGCACTGTCGCCGAGCATGCTACAACCCGGCGTTGTGGGGCATCAGTTCAAAGGATGATCCTCCTAGGTCGAACGTCGGAGAGAGGCTACCAGAGGGCACTTGAGGCTCATCTCAACCGAATCGCAACAGTAACGCCGTCGCGGATCGGAAGGATAGAGGAGATGAAGCCCGGGTCGGCGGCGATCGTCTCGTTCATCTCCTTGATCGCCACCGTCCAGCCCGGGCGGCGGTCCTCCTCAACCGAGGCGCCCGTGACCCGCCCCGACCAAAGCGTGTTGTCGCTGATGAACAGGCCTCCGATGCGGATACGGTCGCGAGCTGCCCGCCAGGCCTTCGGATAGTCGCCCTTGTCTATGTCGTTGTAGACGATGTCGAACTCACCGTCGGTCCCCCGCAGCGTCTCGACAGCCTCGCCGACATGGAATCGAACGGGGCCGGAGAGCCCGGCCCGCCCCAGGTAGTCGACGGCCTTAGCCTCGTTCGCGGCGTCGCCGTCGGTCAGATGGACCTCTCCTTCGGACCCGACCGCCCGGGAGAACCAATACGCCGAGTAGCCGTAGCCCGACCCAAGCTCGAAGATCCGCTTCGCGCCCACCGCCCTGGCGATTATCTCGAGCACTACCCCGACCATCCGGCCCACGATGGGGAATCCGCGCTCCGCACCTTCGGCTTCCATCTCGAGCAGCACCGGCTCGTCGTGGCGGGCCAGCAGTCCCCGTATGTAGTCCTCTACCGCCTCGTTGGTGATCTCCATCGCTGATCTCCTCCCATGCGAAGGCTCTCCGGTGAGTTGCCGAGGGTGGATTGTGCTCCTCGGTGGCCGGTGCGCGCCAGCCTCCGCGGGGCGGACTACTGGCGTAATCTCCGGCCGATGGAAAGGGATCTTGCGTTCGCCCACGAGCTGGCGGATCTGGCCGATTCGATCTCCATGAAGCACTTTCGGTCTGCGGGATTGGTCGTACGGACGAAGCCGGACATGACTCCGGTCTCGGAGGCCGACCGATCGGTCGAGCGTGCCCTTCGGAAGAAGATAGCCGCGGAGCGGCCGGGCGACTCCGTCGTGGGGGAGGAGTTCGGGGATGAGGGTGCGGCCCCCCGCAGGTGGATCCTGGACCCTATCGATGGAACGAAGAGCTACGTGCGCGGGCTCCCCGTGTTCGGCACGCTGATCGCCCTCGAGCGGGAAGGCAACCTCGTCCTTGGCCTGGCCTCCGCGCCTGCTCTGGGGGGGCGGCGCTGGTGGGCCGCACAGGGGAGTGGGGCGTTCGCGGACGGCCGCCCGATACGAGTGTCGGGCGTATCCAGACTCGAAGACGCCCATGTCCTGTATGCGGGGATGCGGACGTGGCGACAGGCCGGGATCAGGGACAGGCTCCTGGCTCTGATCGACAGGGCCTGGAGGAGCCGCGGGTTGGGCGATTTCTGGATGCACATGCTCGTTGCCGAGGGAGCGGCTGAGATCGCGCTGGAGATGGAGGTCAACCTGTGGGACCTTGCGTCGGTCAAGGTCATCATCGAGGAGGCTGGGGGGCGCTTCACTGACCTCGCTGGGCGACCCACACCCGCTGGCGGTTCGTCGCTCTCCACCAACGGCCTGCTGCATGACGAGGTCCTGTCCATCATGAGTGGTGAGACCGAGTGAGGGTACGCTTGGGCTCATGAGCGAGGAGCCGGGAGAGACCCAGGCCGGCGAACGGCGCGAGACCGACGCCGGCATCGAGATCAGGCCCATCTACGGGCCGTCCGACCTGGAGGGGTTCGACCCGAGCCGTGAGCTCGGTCACCCTGGCGCGCCTCCGTTCACGCGCGGGATCTACTCGTCGATGTACCGGGGTCGACTGTGGACCATGCGCCAGTACGCCGGCATGGGGACGGCACGGGAGACGAACTACCGCTTCCGCTACCTGCTGGCCAAGGGCCAGACGGGACTCTCGATCGCCTTCGATCTCCCCACGCAGATGGGATACGACTCGGATCATCCGCGCGCGGAGGGGGAGGTCGGCAAGACCGGAGTGGCCATCGACTCGATCGACGATATGAGGCTGCTCCTGAGGGATATCCCCCTGGACCGCGTCACGACCTCCATGACCATCAACGCCACGGCAGCGATCCTCCTGTTGCTCTACGAGCTGGTCGCCGAGGAGCAGGGCATCGCGGCGGCCCGGTTGGGGGGAACCGTGCAGAACGACATCCTCAAGGAGTACGCGGCCAGGGGCACGTACATCTACCCGCCCAAACCCTCCATGAGATTGATCACCGATCTCTTCGAGTACTGCCGCGAGCGGATACCCAGGTGGAACACGATCTCGATCTCGGGCTACCACATGCGGGAGGCCGGAGCGACGGCGGTCCAGGAGGTCGCGTTCACGCTGGCGGACGCCATCGCCTATGTAGAGTCGGCGCTGGGGGCGAACCTCGCCATCGACGAGTTCGCTCCGCGCCTTTCGTTCTTCTTCGCCTGCCACATGAACTTCTTCGAGGAGGTGGCGAAGTTCCGAGCCGCCCGTCGGCTCTGGGCCCGCATCATGACCGAGCGATTCGGGGCCAAGGACCCGCGTAGCGGGATGCTCCGCTTCCACACCCAGACGGGCGGCGCGACCCTGACCGCCCAGCAGCCCGAGAACAACGTCGTGCGGACAGCGCTCGAGGCCCTGGCGGCGGTGCTGGGCGGTACCCAGTCGCTGCACACGAACTCCTTCGACGAGGCCCTTGCCCTGCCCACGGAGCATGCCGCCAAGGTCGCGCTGCGCACCCAGCAGATACTGGCCTTCGAGAGCGGGGTGGCGGACACGGCCGACCCGCTGGGGGGCTCGTACTTCATCGAGTCGCTGACGAACGACATCGAGCAACGGGCCTGGCAGTACATCGAGAAAATCGATGGGATGGGGGGAGCTGTGGCGGCCATCGAGGCAGGATGGATCCAGGACGAGATCCACGAGTCGGCCGTACGGATCCAAAAGGCCATCGAAGCCGGCGAACGTGCCGTGGTCGGCGTGAACCGCTACGTGGAGGACGACGAGGCTCCACCCGAGCTCCAGAGGATCGACGAAGCGGAGGTCGCGGCGCAGGTCGAACGTCTCCGGTCCTGGCGAGCGGCGCGAGATCAGGCTGCCGTGCAGGAGGGCCTGGCCGCGGTGGCCGAGACGTCACGGGGAACAGGCAACCTGTTGCACCCGATGCGAGAGGCGCTTCGACTGGGAGCGACGCTGGGCGAGGTATCGGACACCCTTAGGTCGGTCTTCGGAGAGTACCGTCCGAGCCGCTGAGGGTCACGGAGGGAGGACCGGGATGGACGAGCAGTTCGAGTACGGGTTCGGGACGGCGGTCTTCGTGTTGGACCACGTGACCGAGAAGCACACGCCCGAGGACGCCGAGCGCGCCTTCGGCGAGGTCACCAAGGAGAACTTCTGGCGTATGTGGCCCAACATCACGGCCTGGGCGGAGACGCTTTGGGGCATGATCGACGACGAGCGCAGGCACCTGGCGGCACCGGTCGAGGACGAAGAGCTGGACGACGTCGGTGGCGGGGGGTGACGACCTCTCCCTCCCGGTCATTCGAGCGCATCGCGGACAGCTACGACGATACTCGCGGGGGAGAGGACCGAGGCAGGAGGTTCGCCCGCGAACTGGCTCGGCTGCTCGATCCCCGCAGACCCGTGCTCGAGCTGGGAATCGGGACCGGCGTGGTCGCGCTCGGCCTTCAAGAGCTTGGGTTCCGGGTGCTGGGGCTCGATCTCTCGCCGGCGATGCTGGAGCGGGCCCGGCAGAGAATAGGGCCTCGCGTGGCCGCGGGCGACCTCAGGCACCTCCCGGTTGCAACTGGCGCAGTAGCACAGGCGCTGTGCGTGTGGGTGCTTCACGTGGTGGGAGATGTCCCCGCGACGCTGGCGGAGATCGCCAGGATCCTCCGCCCAGGAGGCCGGTCCTGGTCGTGCCCGGCGTTGCCGGCGATCCAGATGACGAAGTCAACCGGCTCATGTGGGGCATGCACCGGAAGCTCGATCCGGGCGGGGCACGTCGCGACGACCCGGAACGTCTGGAGGAACTAGCGCCCGCAGCCGGCCTGCGATTCGCCGGGGCGATCGCCTGGCTCCCATTCGACTACGAGGAGCGGCCGGCGGAGACACTCCGGAAGCTCGAATCGCGTTCGTTCTCCTCGCTCTGGGATGCCACCGACGAGCAATGGCAGACGATAGTGCGACCCGTGATCGAGGCGATCCGGGCCATGCCGGACCTGGAGCGGCCGATCCCTAGGCGGTCGACCGATAGGGTCGTCCTGCTGGTCAAGGAAGGATAGGGCGCCTCCAGGCCGGTATGCTCTCCCGCCGTGAGCGTCGCGATCATCGGAGGCACCGGGGATGAGGGGTTCGGCCTGGCCGTTCGCCTCGGCCGAGCTGGGGTCGACGTACTGATCGGATCGCGGTCGGAGGAACGCGGGAAGGCCTCTGCCGAAAAGGCCCGGGGCATCGCGGGGGCCGGGGCATCGATCGAGGGGACCTCGAACGAAGCTGCGGCGGCTGGTTCGGACGTCGTCATCGTCACCGTCCCGTTCGCCGGCCAGGCCGAGATCTACCGTTCGATCAAGGACTCGGTCCCGCAGGGAGCCGTGGTGTGCGACGCAACCTCGCCGCTCGCGTCCGCGATCGGACGCCCGGCATGGCAGGTACTCACCCCCTGGGAGGGCTCGGCGGCGGAGCAGGCGAAGGCGATCTTGCCCTCACACGCGCGCATGGTCGCGGGCTTTCACACGATCTCTGCGGAGGCTCTGCACCAGTTCGATCTCTCAATGGAGGGCGACGTGCTCTTGTGCGGGGCGGACACGGAATCCAAGGCCACGATCGGCGAGCTCGTCGAGAGGATCCCGGACCTCAGGTGGGTGGACGCGGGCCCGCTCTCGCTCGCGCGGATCCTGGAGCGCCTGACCGCGCTCATGATCAGCGTCAACCGCGCCTACGGCATGAACGATGCGGGCATCAAGATGATCGGGCGCGACACGTGGGGTACTCCTAGCCCACGACCATAGCTGGTCGGCGTCAGTCCTTCAGGCGGAAGCTCAGGTCAGCTTCGACGTCCATGGTGTCCATCTGCGCCTTCTGAAGCTTCCCGGAGTAATCCCAGTTCATCGCCTGCCAGCGCGTGAACTGGTCCAGGACCCAGATGCCGGACTGCCGGCTCCCGTTCCCGGACTTGCCGTTACCGCCGAATGGCAGATGTGCCTCCGCGCCCGATGTCGAGTTGTTCACCGACACCATCCCCGCGCTGATCCGCTCGCGGAAGCGGAACACGTTCAGCGGATCCCGCGTGTAGATGGACGACGACAGGCCATAGCCGTGGCCGTTCGCCAAAGCTATGGCCTCGTCGAAGTCGCGGAAGGACGCGATGCCGACTATCGGCCCGAAGGTCTCGGTCGTGTACAGCTCGTCCTCCATGGTGACGCCGTCGACGATCGTTGGGTGGTAGTAGAGGCCCGCGTCGGGATCGCCCACGAACCCTTCCCTCGGATTGGCCGACGTGATCCGGCCGGTGCCGCTTGAGCCGTAGAGCTTGTGGTGCGGCTGGACGAGGTCGAGCCACGTCTCGAAGCGCCGGCAGAAGCGCTCGCTGATCATCGGCCCGTACAACACGTCCTTCGTCGGGTCCCCCAGAGGCGCCCGCTCGACCGCCGCCGCGTACCTGGACAGGAACTCGTCGTGGACGGACTCGTGGACCATCACGGTCCCGAGAGAGGTGCACCGCTGACCCGCTGTGCCGAAGCCGCTGAACAGCGCCCCCTCCACCGCAAGGTCCAGGTCCGCGTCTGGCATCACGACGAGCGGGTTCTTCCCCCCGAGCTCCAGGCAAGGCGACTGAAGATAACGCCCGCACAGCTCGCCGATCCGGCGACCCACCTCGCTGGATCCGGTGAAGCCGACCTTGTCGATCAACCCTTCATCCAGCGCGCGTTCGATGCCCTCGAAGGCCACCGGGCCTTCGGCCAGGACCATGTTGAAGACCCCCTGTGGCAGCCCGCCGTGAAGCAAGAGCTGGCCGAAGGCCTCCGCGGTCACGGGGGCGTACTCTGCCGGCTTCCACACCACTGCGTTGCCGCACACGAGGGCCGGCACGATGTACCAGGAGGGGACCGCGACGGGGAAGTTCCCGGCGGTCACGATCGCGGCCACGCCCACCGGCACCCGGAAGGTGAACAGTTGCTTGTCGGGCATCTCGCTTGGGACCGTCTGGCCGTATAGGCGCCGGCCCTCGGAGATGAAGAAGTTACAGGTGTCCACGACTTCCTGGACCTCGCCGAGAGATTCGCTGTAGGGCTTGCCGATCTCTCGGGTGATGAGCCTGGCGAGCGCCTCCTTGTTGGCTTCCACAAGCCTGCCGATCTGCTGGACGGCCCGCCCCCGGACCGGGGCAGGGACAGCGGCCCAAGCGCGCTGGGCCGTCCGCGCCGCCCGGCAAGCGTCGACGAAGGTCCCGGCATCTCCGAGGAGTGCGTCGGCCACGACTTCCACGACCTTCGCGGGGTTGATGGCGGTGAGCTTCCCTCCCGGCGAGTCCGTCGCGGCTCGGCCGGCGATGATCGAGGACACGGTTCGGCTCATGTCGCCATCACCCGCCGGCGGGAGACGGGAAGAGGGCGTCGAGTACCGGTCCGGCCTCCGCCGGCGAGGTCACGAATAGCTCCAGCTCGTCCTCCCGCCTGTTCAACGCGAAGTTGAAGAAAGGACGCCACTCTTTCTCCCTGCGTATTGCGTCGGTGAGGCGCTCATGGAGTCCGTCGGAGGCCCGAAAGAGCAGCCTAAGGCCGTCCGGGGTTCGCTGCCGCGAGAGCAGGCCCTCTCTGGCCAGGCCCTGGAACTCTAGAGCCCGATCGGTCCGTTCGTCCTCCGGGAGCGAGCAAGCGATCGGTATCGGTTCGCGCACAATGTCAGGATACGAGCCCTGGCCTATTCAATGACGGCGAGCGGCTGGCCGACGTCGACCACGTCGCCCTTCGATACCCGTACCTCGGCCACCGTGCCATCCCTGGTCACCGCGATGTGGTTCTCCATCTTCATGGCTTCCAGGATGCAAACGGTTTGCCCTCCCGTGATCTTCTGTCCCGGCTGGACCAGGACCTGCAGGATCGTCCCCTGCATTGGAGCGGCGACGACCTCTCCGGCGCCATCGGCCGCATGGCCGTGGGCCGAGGCCGAAGGAGGCGCCGGGGGTTTCTTGACGTGATCGCCCATCACGGTCACCGGGAGACGGTGCCCGTCCACTTCCACGACCAGCCTCACGGGCCGAGCGTGCGCGGGGGCGGGGGAGGAGGGGGCGGCGCCTTTCGCCGAGGAACCGACGAGCGTCTTCAGGCCGCCTTCGGCAAGCGCCTCCTCCACCCACTTCGTGTGCACCTGTCCTTTGACAAAGGCCTCCGTCCCGAGCGCCCAACGGTGGAAGGGCATAGTCGTCGGGATGCCCTCGATTTGGAACTCGTCCAGGGCGCGAAGCATCCGGCGCCGGGCCATCTCGCGATCCTCACCCCACGAGATCAGCTTCGCGACGAGCGAGTCATAGTCTCCGACCACGCGCCGCCCCTGGGACACCCCAGAGTCCAGCCGGACGAAGGGACCGCCAGGTGCTTGATAGAAGCTGATGAAGCCGGGGCCCGGTAGGAAGTCGCGGAAGGGATCTTCTGCATTGATCCTGCATTCGATGGCGTGGCCCCGGGGCTCCGACTGCGGCTCGACCCGCTCACCCGCGGCCACGAGGATCTGGAGGCGAACCAGGTCCAGCCCGGCCACCATCTCAGTGACGGGGTGCTCGACCTGCAGTCGCGCGTTCATCTCTATGAAGTAGAAGTCACCGTCCTCGTCCACCAGGAACTCGACGGTCCCTGCATTGACATAGCCGGCGGCCCGAGCGATGGTGATAGCCGCCTCTCCGATCCGGGCCCGCAGTCCTTCGTCGACGACGGGTGAGGGGCTCTCCTCGACGAGCTTTTGGTAACGCCGCTGGAGCGAGCAATCGCGTTCGCCCAGGAAAGATATGTGCCCGTGGGTGTCGGCCAGTATCTGCGCCTCCACGTGGTGCGCTCGGGTGATGTAGCGCTCCAGGTAGACCTCGGGCCGTCCGAAGTAGGCGGCCGCCTCACGCGAGGACCGTTCGACCGCCGACCCGAGCTCATCGGGGGTACGAACGAGGTGCATGCCCTTGCCGCCGCCACCGAACGCAGCCTTGACCACCATGGGAAAGCCGACCCTCTCCGCCTGGTCGGCCGCCCGATCCGCGGTGATGGGGTCGGGCGTGCCGGGGATCGTGGGGGCTCCCACCGAGTCGGCAGTCCTCCTGGCGGCGGCCTTGTCGCCCATCAACAGCATCGCGGAGGGGGGCGGGCCCACGAAGACCAGGCCCGCGTCGGCCACGCGCCTCGCGAAATCGGGATTCTCGGCCAGGAAGCCATAGCCGGGATGGATCATGGTGGCGCGCGACTTCGCGGCCGCCTCGAGAATCCGCCCCGTGTTCAAGTAGGACTCGACGGGGGAGGCCGCCCCTATGTGGAAGGCATCGTCGGCCAGCTCGACGAACAGCGCCTCCCGGTCGGCATCGGAGTAGACGGCCACCGTCTGAATGCCCATTTCCCGGCATGTCCGGATCACCCGAACGGCGATCTCGCCACGATTGGCAACGAGTACGCGTGGCTCAGGCATGCATACGCTCGTTAGGGGTAATCCGGCCCCTCCCTGGAGGTTGTCTCGCTCAGGGAGGATAGCCTACCGAGTCCAGGAGAACGATCGAAGGCTGACGCTCTCCCATGTCGTTGTCACATATGTCCCCGGAACGTGATTCACAGCGGGCTCCCAGCTCGGGCTCACTTCGTTCACGGGGGCGGACGCCATGCTGTCCCCCATGACCCGACGCTCGAGAGAAAGGAGATCTCGATGATCGGCCTGACAACGATCGTCATCTCGGTGGTGGCCTCCTACGCGGCCCTGACTTGGGGGCTCCTGCTCAGCTACGCGCGCGTGGGTTGGGAGGCCTGAAGTGCAGTCGGCTTTCATCCGCCCAGGGGAGGTTGGCTCGAGGCGACGACGGCGAGTACGCCTGGTCAGGGTCTTGCCGACGCTGATCGGCGCATGAGCCACAGGCGGAGGGTGAGAGTGACTGCCGAGGTGACGCTCACGGCGATCAGCACCGCGGCCGGACGGCCGAGTATCGACCCGACCGCAACGAGGAGCAGTCGTCCGTCCCGGCTCCCAAGAAGGTAACCCAAGCGACGCTCTGGCGCCGCCTGCAATCCCAGAGCTCTAGCCCGGTCCTTCGACGCCATCGACAGCAGACTTCCCGCGGTGGCTGCCACCGTGAGCCACACCACGACCCCAGCCGACATGCCGCTGCCGCCCGCCAGGGCCCACGCCCCCAATCCGCCCATCACCGCCGTGTCGCCTACCCGATCGAGCACACCATCGAGCATGGCCCCCCAAGGGCCGGCACGCATCAGGAGCCTCGCCGTCTCGCCGTCGGTGCCGTCCAGAACCGAGGCCATATGGACCAGGATCCCCCCCGGTATCCCGAGCCCGGTGGCCAGCAGCCACGCGCCCACCAGAGCCAGGGCCACCGAGAGCAAC